>Ga0105095_10001050_pt1 | contig 14135 bp, 12 predicted proteins | sample PPLLak2March2015_2_FD_79180 | JGI IMG/M metagenome (GOLD analysis project Ga0105095, IMG submission 79180) | Freshwater sediment microbial communities from Prairie Pothole Lake near Jamestown, North Dakota, USA - PPLs Lake P8 Core (3) Depth... | ecosystem: Environmental > Aquatic > Freshwater >... | reverse complement strand
TTCCATCATACAGGCAGCGGAGGTGTTTGCCAGCGGGTTCTCCCCCACAGCGGGTTTCCGCTCCACAGGATTTGGAGATACGATTCACCGTGGAGGGGGCGGGGCGGTTGCGCATGGGAAGTTTTTCAGGGTGTTTTTTTCAGATTGCCGCGGCGGCCGATTTTGCGTTACTCTTCTACTTCCGCGCAAGGCGTGCCGAAGTGGCGGAACTGGCAGACGCGCCAGATTCAGGGTCTGGTGTGGGCAACCACGTGGGGGTTCAAATCCCCCCTTCGGCACCATCTTTCTTCCATCTACTTGACCCTCAAGGTATCTCTCCGCTCTCCCTCGAAGCCCTCTTTGAGTGGTACGGAATTTGGTACGGTCGGCGCGAGTTGGGGAGAAGCGGATGTCATCAAATTATCTTCTTCGGCGGGGCAATCGCTACACCTTCCGCCTCCATGTCCCGTTAGAGCTGTGGTAGATGCTGCTGTGCCGAGCCATCGTTTCACTTTAAGCCACCTAATTAAGTAAGGACCATTATTGATCTTTAGAAATCCAGTCGGGGAAATGATACAAATGGTACAATAATTGCTAAGCGCGGCCCCATTGGAGCGTAAGGCAGTAGGATCGAAAATGGATCGTCTATACAACCAAGTCCTTAGTAAGATGGAACAGACTCTAAGAATCCTCGAACAACGCGTACCTCTACCTCAACGTGTGCCGTACAAGGGCTCGTTCGTCTTTCGCTACGTCGAAAAAACGGTTCTCCAAGCTATAGTCCAAAAGCTCGCGCGCCTTGTCTCTGGTCTCCACGCAGCCCGCCTCCTGATGAAATACGGCTTCGTACAGGAGCAGGGAGCATTGCAGCGCATGCTTGACGAAATCGAGGAAGACATTATGTTTCTAACTTTCTCGGTTATTTACAATGAGTCCACCCCGTTGCACAAGGAATACCTCGACGCATTCTACGAAGAAGAGTTCAATGCTGAGACCGCAATGGCGTCCAAGCAGAAACGACCAATGATTCCAAGGAAGAAAATTCGGGCCTATATTACTCGCATGGATCGAAATCCGAGCAGAGCTATCGAGGCCTCCCGCACCATCAACAAAACCTACTCGGGATATGTCCATGCTGCGTCACCGCACATCATGGATATGTACGGAGGAAGTCCACCCCATTTTCATACTCGCGGCATGGCGGGCACCAGGCTACAGCAGGACCACCGCGATGACCTGTGGAATTATTTCTACCGGAGCCTACTCGCCTTTGTGTTTTCTGCTGCGGCATTCGGAGATAAGGAGCTGTTTGATCAGCTTAACGATTTCTCACACGAGTTCGCGAGGCAATCTGGTGAGGATTATTTGCTACCCCAGCGCAATGGGGTTTAAGACTGATGATGAAGACTCATCTCTTTATCGCTGAGGGCCGCGAAGGAAGCATGCTCACAGATTCTCTTCACGGACCTTTTCACCTCTATTCCGTTTCCAACCTCCAATCTTGGAGGCCCATGAGGAATCTCCTAATCAGCGTCCTTGCGGCATCGTTACTGATTGGGTGTGCTTTTAAGGAGGATTCATGAGAATCAGGAAGGAGTTCACTAAAAAGGGGGTGTTCTGGCTGCCGCCCAATCCAGACAAGAAAATACCTGGAACACTCACGATTACAGATGGTGGAGATATAGAGCTTGAAGTTGTTGGGCTGTTTGGTAGAGAAGTTGACCTATTAAAAAATACCGATGATCTAAGCAGAATACTAGGCAATATTGAAGAGAACGGACTTGTAACGCTTGATGATTGCTTTTATAGGACATGGAATATAACGTTCAGTGGGTTATCACACTCTAGAATTTCTGTGCGCAGGGCATATTGCGGTCTAGCTTATGATGAAAAAGAAGTTCCATCCTTTAATACATTCAGTTTTTCTGTTGAGGGTATTGATGAATGGGTCGGAATCACCGGCATTCGGGCAGAGGTTCAGCTAAAACCCATCTCAGCTACGATAAGTTACGCTCCACAGAGGAGATTATCATCAATCTCAACAACGGCATGAAGCTGTTGATTGGTTTCGCCTGGACACTTCCGGGGCGTCCGATTGTAAAGGAAGCCAAAATAACACAAAGCACATTTTTCAAATTGACATCAACTGAGAAGCGGGAATTAGGTGAATTCACCGCTGCTGCTCACAAGATTACCAATTTGCTTTGTTTCGCTATTGACGAAACAGTCTGTATTGAGAATGTAGTTGCTACTTCTGATGATATCCAGGTTGATATTGGGGAAGGAAGGCGACGGCCTGTACAGATAAATATATATTACCCTAGCTTGCCGTTCTCGAAGAAAGAGCCAAAGATTGATATTCATACAATGTTGTTCCGTTTTGTACAAAAACAAGAAAACGGAGAAAGAATATTTAATAATTGGTTTCGTGCATACGACGAAATAGATACCGCACTGCGTTTATACCTTTCTACTCAGACCGACGCGCACAAATTTCACAGCGGTCAGTTCTTGGCGTTAGCGCAAGGATTTGAGACGTATCATCGAAGAACGTCTGATGAGACGTTTATGGATAAGACTGAATTTAGTAATTTGGTGGACTCTATAGTGTCTACTTTACCTGAAGACAAGAAAGAATGGCTAAGGAGTAGATTGGCATACGGAAACGAAGTAAGCTTTAGATATAGAATTAAGAAAGTAATTGATCCCTTTAGATCATACTTAGAAACTAACAAAGAAAGAGAAGATTTAATTACTAAATTAGTAAATAGCATCACAGATACCAGAAATTATCTAACCCACTACGACGAAGCCCTTAAGCATAAAGCCGCTGCGGGTAGAGACTTATGGTTGTTATGTCTTAGAATGGAAGCTGTTTTTCAGTTGCATCTTCTACAGCGATTGGGCTTCACTGAAGAAGAAATCAAGGAAATCGTTAATCTAAACAGCTACCTGAAGCGAAAATTTAGCACCGAGTAACGATCTGCTTGACAATCTCGGGAGCTTCAGTTGACAATGAGGCGGGTTGGTTGGTATAGTTGGATACGGATTCCGGTACATTACCAAAGACTTCTTTGAACCGGGCAGAGGAGGCGAAGTCTTCAAGATCAAGTAGATACGCGAAGGGGCGGGCTAATTAACCTAATCCCCCCTTTGGCACCATGACGAACACCGAGGGACCTGGATGAAAATCCGTGGTCCCTTTTCATTTTGTCTTAGTGCCAAAGGGGGGATTTGAACGCGAGCCCGCCGCCGACGAACAGAAGGATGAGCGCGACGTACTGGAGCGCGTCAGGCGGGCAAGCCGGCCGGGAGGGCGTAGGCGTGGTCGCCGAAGCCTCATCGGTCAAATCCCCCGCTAGACACCAGTCAGCAAAGGGGAACTGCTCGCAAAATGCGACCAGTTCCCCCTCCCCGGGATGTGGGACCGGTCAGAATCCGATCTTCCGTCTCGGTTTCGCTGGCGGCTCCATAAGCTCGCGGATCGCCTCGAAGACGATCCGGAACTTATCGTCGTGCCCTGCGTGCTTGCGTTCCAATTCGTCCAAGCGGTGCGACAGGGCGGAGTGGGAGGCGACAGCCCGGCGAAGGGCGATGAAGGCGCGGACCACGGTAACGCTTGCCTCGATTGCCCTGGGAGAATTAAGGACGGACGCCGCCATGATGGCCCCGTGCTCCGTGAAGGCAAAGGGCAAGGCCTTGGCAAACTTCAGCCGGGCTAGGTGGTCGCATTTTGCGACCAGTTCCGCTTTCTCTCCCGCCGTGAGCCGGAACATGAAATCTTCGGGGAACCGTTCCGCATTCCGCTTCACCTGCTCGTTGAGGCGTTTCGTCGTTACGTCGTAGACCTCCGAAAGGTAAGAGTCGATCATGACGCGATGTCCGCGGTTCACAAAGATTCGGTTTTTTACATGACCGGAAGGAACTGTCATGGGTCCTCCCCATCCTGCAATCAGTTTCCTGATTTTCTGTGCAAGGACAGGGCCAGACGATGTGTTCGCTGTTTAGGATAGGAAGTGCCTGACCACGTATTGCTCAGTCCATATGTTGTTCGCTACCCAACAGGATTCCCTTGGGCCCACGGATAGGAAGATATCTTTGCCGCCTCGTAATTCTTATCCAAGGACGGCTCAAGCAGGAGGATCGCTGCGATACGGCGGGCTGTGCCGGTTACTTCCCTGACCTCGTCGGTCGTCAGACCTCTCCCCAGGATCCCCCGATCGCGATAACTGAGCCACTTCTTGATGACCTGGTATCCCCCGATGCAGAACCCCCACACGTTCTCCGGAACATTCCGCCAACAGACGTTGCCGTTGAGGAAGACATCGTACGTGGTTTGGCCAAGTAGACGAATCGCTTCATCATAAGATATTCCGAGTGCCGCCGCTCCTTGGCGGATCGCCTCCTGTTCCTCCATCTCGTAATCCCGGCAGACGGCCTTCCCCTTGCCAGGCATCACGACGACGCCCTTCCCGCGATGCCCCCACCCGGCGGTGAGATCGAGATTCCCGGCGCCGGTATCGATCCTCCCTCCACCGATCTTCTCGACGGTAGCAATGACCTTAAGTTCCAAACGGGTTGATCCTGAAGTGACACCCTTGACTGGTCCTTCGATGTCGAGGAGCGCCGCGACGATGTGCCCCAACCGGGCCGATGCCTCCAACGCCTCCCGAGCACCGGGGAGTGGAATCCTCGGCCAATCCTGGCGGATGCCGTCCTCATTCTCTTTCAGGTACGCCGGGGAGTACCCGATCGCGAGGGCATGCATCCAGAGTAGAGAAGCCCGTTCCATGTCGGCATCGGGATTGTCGATTCCAAACTTCTTGAGATATTGCCGAGCAGGAAGAGAAAGGTTCGCAGTAATTCTTAGACTAGATGCCGTAACCTTAAGGAACATATCGTCCTGAACGATGTTATTCCCACCCCTGATTGCAGATTCTTCCCGAAGACGAATCGGTATCGCGACGCAATTCGGGGGAAGAAAATGGTATTCACAAAACAAGGGGGTGGCAAACACACACGGCCCCTCAGGAGATTTCGACGCCTTTAGTCTCGCGAGAAAAAACGTATTCCCTTCCCAATACTGAGACCATAGTGCAGGCCGAGGTTCGTTCCAGAGGGGCCGCACGCCGCTGTAATAGCACCACTGGTTGTCGAAGGGGCGCATGGCATAACGTCGGAGGTGATCAGAGTTGAATTTCTCCTTCGTAAGAACCAACCCACGAGCTTTTCTCGCATCGAATCGCCCGGCGTTCTCACCGAGGCCTCGATGGATACCCTTCACAGCCTCCCACTCATTATTCGGGGAATAGTATTCAACAATTCGCGTTTCGAGTTTTTCCCTATCGATATCAATCAGGGCGCCCCCTCGACACTCAAGACTGCCCGGAACTGGAGGTTGTGAACAAAATTCCACAAGCCTCGGCCACTTCAAGTAATCACGTTCATGCTTCCTTGGGCTGAACGAATAGCGGTTCTCTTTCTTCGGATCAACTGGAGAGTAGGAAGCTTTAGAATCTGGATTATCTATCGTGGCGAGCAGGTCCGACCGTTTTGCAACCCCCCAGAACTCCCGGTATCGGGTAGTCGGGGATGTTGACTTGGTACCTTTCCGCGCCATCAACCCAATAGCGGTTCCAACCTGAATTCCCACGCGATGGTATTCGGTCGAAAACACCGAAGGGTCCGGTTTTCCATCGGGGGTTCGCTTTCCTGTTTCCCGGCTGTCTCCGTTCATGTTGTCGAACCACATGAGGTCATATTCCTGCAAGAACCGCTGCCTCATCACGACAAATGAAGGATCGTCCAGATAGGAAGAGTTGGAGATATAGCAGACGATCCCCTTGCCGGGCTTCCCTTCCACAATCCTCCGCTCCGCGAGCCGGAAGAATCGGATGTAGAGGTCGTCGAGGTTGAACTTCATGATCCCCCATCCCCCCTCGACAACCGGCTCGTTGAGCTTTTCTTTGTAAGGCTCGACCAGCGCTTGCTCCTCCTTCGGACTGACGCCCGCGAATGCGTTATAGGGAGGATTCCCGAGAATCACAAGGATCGGCTTCTCCCGCTTGATCTCCTCGGCCGCATCCCGCTCTTCTTCCATCTCGCGGAAAGATAGCTGCGTCTTCGGCCCCTTCGGCGGTTCCCACCCGGTGAGGGAGTTCGTCAGATAAACCGCCGCGCGTTCGGCCGCTTCGTGCCGTAACGGAGCCCCGAGGTGCTGAAGCAGGAGCCCCACCTGGAGGTGAGCCACGACGAACGGGGCGGGCATGATCTCGAATCCGAAGACGCGATTTACCGCAGCCTTCTTCAGATCGAGAGGAACAAGCCCGTCGCCTCCTTTCTCCTTGAGCGTTTCGGCGATACGGCGAAGCACCTCGACGAGATAGGTCCCGGTTCCGCAACACGGATCGAGGACGTAGACACGGAGGTCGGCGAGTCCATCCTCGATTTCGAGTTCCTCGCGAAGGACGGCATCGACCCGGGCGACCATGTACTTCACGATTTCGGGGGGTGTATACCAGACCCCCAGGTCTTTCCGAAGTTCCGGGTCGAACTGCTGGAGAAACGGTTCGTAGAAATATTGGACCGCCTGCCCCTCGTCGAAGCTGGAGAAGAAGGAGGTGCGGTCGACACGGTTCAGAACGGATTCCGTCCAGTCCAGAGGCTCGACCAATCCGAGCGGCTTGAGCTGGGTCGGGGCGGCCACCTGCTCGAAGAGGGCGCGAATCATGGGGACATGGAGGGACCAGGCGGCTTCTTTCCAGCCGAACCTCGCCTTGCTGTCCATCGGAGAATGTTCCTTGCTCCACAAAACCCACGCGGAGAAGATCCCGTAGAAGAGCGTCTGGACGAGGGTGGAACGGAAGAAGTGCTCCCCTTTTTTCCCCTCGAACTTCAGGCCGAGAGCTTCCTCCAGCGCTTCACGGACAGAGAAGAGGGCGGGAAGATCGACGTCTTCGATGCGGGCTTTCGCGTCCCGGGCGTAGGAAGCGAGAAACCAGGCCACGTCTTCCGGAGAACTGAGGGGGGCCGCGTGCAGCATCATCCTCGTGAGATATTGGACGAAGCGCTCACCGCATTTCTCGGCGGCCTTTCTCGGATGGGCAGCTTGCGTCCAAAACGATTGTTCGGTCTCCGCCAGCCGCAAGGTCTCCAGTTTGATCGGATTCCCCGCTGCATCTTTCCCGATCAGCACGAAATCCCGGTAATTCGTTACCAGGACGAGCCCGTACTTCCCCCAATACTTCGAAACCTGCTTTCCGGAAGCGGTGACCCACGCATCGTCGGTGGTGGGTTTTACCTCGATGACGCCCCGCTCCGGCATCTGGCCAGGAATCGGCTCGGCCCCGGTTCCCTTCTGGAACTGGTTCGCCGTGAAGAGTCCGCCGTCAGGATTCCCAGCCCCGCGGTTCGCTAATTGAAGAACACAACGGACCTTGGGCTTGAGGGTCTTACCGATTTCGTTCAGGAGTTTTTCGAGGGCGCCATAGAAAGAAGTTTCCGGGACATTGGCCCCCGTGGATCGGATTTCGCTGAGATCCCGGAAATAGGTCTCGACCGGGTTCATCATCCCCCCGACGCCCTGTTATGCCGGTGTAACCAAGTCCTACACCAGTTCATCGAATTCTTCGACCGTAAGCTTGGCCTGCTTGATGATGTGGGAGAGGGTGGACCGCTTTATCGGACGATGGGCAGGGACAACGATTTTAAGTGTCTCGTCAGGCGTCGTTTTCTGAAGCCGAATATGGCTTCCCCGCTGCCGGACGACAACCCATCCCGCCCGGCGGGGGGCCTGAACTACCCGATGGTACTCCAGGCTGGGAACCTTCGTCATACGGCGATCTCGATCACCTCGGCTTCTGGCGAAAAATCCAAATCGTCCTCGACGGGTTCAATGTAAAGCGAGATCGCCTCCTTGATATTGGCGAGAACTTCCTCGCGTGTGTCACCCTCGCTGATACAACCAGGCAGCGCCGGTACGATCGCGGTATAGCCGCCTTCGTCACTAGGCTCGAGAACAACCCGCAGTTTCATGGGGCTCTCCTTTCAATTCCCAATATACGGATGCAAAATGTGCTGATTGCACATTAAGCCGTGACTGGGCGCCTTTCAAGTCTACATGAGGTCTTCCCGGGATACGGCCCCGGCGTTGGCACAACCTGGCTGGCCGGCCCCACTCCCGGACGAAGTACGCTCCCTGGGGTACCCCGCGACGAATAGCCCGAGGGGCAAGGCTCAGGCGGTCAAATCCCCCCTTCGGCACTATCATTTTACGGCGTACATCCCAATCATGTGATCCCATCGCCGGGAAGGGGTATCTATGAGTCTTCTTCCGGCGGTCCCACCATCCCGCAATAACCGGTGTTCTCTATTTCTTCAACGGGAATTACAATCTCCTTCGGCTGCTCCTCCGCGCCAACATTAGTTATACTGAGGCGGACTGTTGCGGATTCGCGTTGATTGCTGCGCCATTCCATACATTCCGCCCCGAGGCATTTGTAACCCTGGAACCGTTCTCCGGCGATTCTTAAGGTCATAGGACATATCTTTTGTTTTTTCGCCACGTCCTCGTTCCACCTCATGCCCGCGTCCTTTCTGAAAGTCGGTTTAACCCGAAATCCCCCCGCTTGTAGACGCCCATATCAGCCCTCCTTCACGAACTTGATGATGGCGAGGGCGATCTCGGAGGATCGCGCACGTTTCTCACGATAATAATGGATTATCTCTGTCAGCGTCTGCACGTCCGCCAACCTCTCAAGCTGCCGATCCACCTTCATATCGGCCTGGAGGAGTTGGTGCCCATTGTCGACTTCTTCTTCCATCCCTTACGCCCCCCTTCCCGGTTTCCGCTTCCCCTTCGGTTCCTTCTCCGCAAGGCAGGCGTCAATTTGATCCCGAAGCCATTCAGAGAAGGAAAGCCTCAGGAAAGAAGAAGCGGATTCGAAGCAATCTTCGGACGTGAGCCTCCCCGGAAGGCGATCAGCCCCGCGCTTTTATCGGCACGCGGATCGTGGCCACACAGCCGCCCCCCGGACCGTTCGCCAGCTGCAACGTTCCCCCCGCCTGCCCTGCGAGGTGCCGCGCAACCGGGAGTCCCATTCCCGCGTGGAACGGTCCTGTGCGGGTGGTGAACCCGACCTCGAAGACCTTCTCCTCGAGCCCCGCGGGAATCCCGGCCCCCTGGTCGCTCACGGTGAATTCCCACCCGGCGGCGTCGATGGACACCCGCACGGAAAGTTCCCCACCCGTCTCCGCCATGGCCTCAGCGGCGTTGAACAGGAGCGCGAGGAGCGCCAGCCCGAAATCCCCCCGGTCGGCGTGAAGGATCCCCGGATGGACTTCCAGGGGCGGCAGTACGGTCACGTTGCCGCGGCCGAGGTCATACCGCGAGAACTGGAGGATCTCGGGAATCATCTCCCCGGGGACGAACGGTTCCGGGGAGGGGGTGTGCGGACGCACATACCGGGAGAAGTGCTGGACGATCGCCCCGATCTTCTCCCCGGCGGACAGGATCTTCCCGGCGCCGTCCCGGACTTTTTGCTCCTTCCCCGCGGCCAGCCGGATCAGCTCGGAGAACCCAAGGACGACGCTCAGGTGATTGTCGACATCGTGCGCGACGCCCATCACCATCCGCCCGAACAGGGCGAGCCGGTACCGCTCGACGACATTCCGGTCCATCGGGCCTCCAGAATCCTAAATCTGCATCCCGAGCACACCTCCGGGACCCCGCTGCTTCGAATCGTACATGAGGCGGTCGGCGGTGTTCAGGATCTCTCCCCGCCCGGGGGCGTCGTGAGCGCAGGCGGCGTACCCGATGCTCGCGGTGAAGGAGATGACGTGTTCCCCTCCGATGTCCAGCCGGACGTTCGAGATCCCTTCGGCGATGCGCTCCGCGATCACCGCCGCGGAGGAAAGGTCGGTCTCCGGAAGGATTACCGCGAACTCGTCCCCCCCGTACCTCGCCGCGATATCCGTCTTCCGCAGGTGGGCCCCCAGTGTGCCCGCGACCAACGTGAGCACGCGGTCTCCCGTCGTGTGGCCAAACCGGTCGTTGATCTCCTTGAAGTGGTCCAGGTCCAGGATGATGACCGCCATCGACCGGACGTACCGGTTCGCACGCTCCAGCTCGATGGCGAGCTTCTCGTGGAACGACCCGTGATTGTAGAGCAGCGTCAGGGAGTCCTTCTCGGCCAGCGATTTGACCAACCCGAACATCTCGGCGTTCTCGATGGCGATGGCGAGGTAGGACGCAAGCACCTGCATCGTCGGGAGCAGCTCCGGCTCGAACGCGTTCGGCTCGGGGTGGTTGAGCATCAGCACTCCGATGTTCTTCCCCTTCGACACGAGGGGGACGCACATGAACGAGCGGACGTCCGTTCGGCGGCCCGCGTAGAGCGGAAAGTCCTTGGAGGATCTTGCGTCGGGGATCCAGGCGGACTCCCCGGTGGTAAACACTTTCCCCGCGACCCCTTCTCCGGGGGCGAGGGTGAACTTCGGCATCGTCTCCCCATTGCCCACCGAGACGGATTTCGCCTCCAGTCGCTTCGTCTCCCGGGAGTAGAGCATGACGCAGAAGTCGGTCAGGCCCAGCTTCGCCATCACCCGTTCCGGGATGATCCGGTACAGTTCCTCGGGATCGAGGGTTCCGGTGATGACGGTGGAGACCTCCGCCATCGTCCGGAGGTACTGGACGTTCGACTCGAGGTTTGCCCGCGTCTCCTCGAGGTCGCGCCGGAGGCGCTCGACCTGCGCGAGGCGCTCCTCGCGGTCCCGGACCGCCTCGCGAAGCGTGGCAACCGACCGCTCCTGCCGGGCGGAGATCGCTTCCGCCAACGGGGCCATGGGACCTTTCAGCGACGGCAGGGGCCCGTCGGTGCCTTGCGCCACGGCGTTCCGCAGCCGTTCGACATGGTGGAACACGGTCCACTCGAGGAGGACGGAGCTGACTACGGCAAGAACAAACTCGCCGGCGGCGACCCCCGCCAGGAAAACGCCGCGGGCCGTGGAGAAGCCCCCGAGAAGAAGGGACACCGCGGCCGTCAACGCAAGAAGGCCGCACCAGGCGAGCGCGAACCCCACCCTCCACCCGGAACGATCCGGGGAGATCCCCCTGCTCCTGTCGTCACCCTCCGGCATCAGGCGAAATTACCACGAATCCCCCTAACCTGAAACGGAGGAATGCGGTCAAAAAACCCCGATCCGTTACGGGGCCGAGGTGATGTCAGAACACCGCCCCGATGGTGAAGTGCCACTCCGCCGCCGTCTCCCCTTCGCGGCGATCGAGTTTCCAGGCGTAGTCGAGGCCGATGGGCCCGACGGGGGTCAGGTAGCGCAGTCCCAGGCCGGACGATTTCCGAAGGTCGAAGCCGCTCACCGCGTCTTTGGCAAACCAGACGCTCCCCGCGTCTACGAACACAGCCCCGATGAACCCGGACCGGAGCGGAACGCGCAGTTCGGTGTTCAGGTTCACCATCATGTCGCCGCCGGTGGGCGTCCCGTCCGCCGCCTTGGCCCCCAGCGCCTCCTCCTTGAAACCGCGAACAGTGGTCCGCCCTCCGAGGAAGAACCGTTTCTGGATCGGCACCTCCTGCGTGCTGCCGAAGGAGCGGGCCATGCCGGCCCTGCCGGAGAGAACGATCGTGCTGTGCCGGTACACGCTGATGTAGAAACTGCTTTGACCCGACACCTTGTAGTATTCGACCTGGGAGCCAAACGGCAGCGCCGCCAGCTCCGCCGACCCGGAAAGGAGGGTCCCCTTCCTCGGGTTGAACGGGTCGTCGCGGAAATCGAGCACCGCCAGCGCGCGGACCGCGGCGATGGTGGCGTATCCCTGGTCCTCGGGTGAAAGGACCGCGCCGGGCGCCACTTCCGACACCTCGTCCCGCGACAGTTCGTACTGCAGCGCCACGGAAGATCGTTCGAGCACTTTCCGGGTGATGCTCGCCACGACGCTCGCCTTCCGGAGATTGAAGCTTATGCGCTCGGCCCTATCGTACAATCCCGTGAGCCCGCCTTCCCACTTCCACCGGTTGCCGAAGATCCACGGCTCCCGAAAATAGCCGATCAGCTTCTCCTCCTTCTGGCTCACGTAAGCCTGCGCGGAAACGCTCCGCCCGAGGCCATCGAGGTTCTTCTCCTTCGCCCCGAGGAGCCCCCGGAAACCGGTGTCGGTGCCCCACCCGCCGCCGAACTCCACCTCGAAAAAAAGGGCCTCCTCGACCTCGAACACGAGGTCCAGGACGCCCTCCTCCGGACGCTTGACGCGCTGGACCCGCGCGCTCTTGTAGAGCCCCGTGGCGTAGACCGCCTGCTGGAACCGGAGCAGGTCCTTCTCTCCGGCCGTTCCTCCCGGCGCGATCGGGTTCTCGCGCAGGATGGCCTCGGCCCGGGTGAGGAGCGTCCCCCGGACCACGATGGTCCCGAGGCGGTAGCGAGGCCCCTCGGCGATCACGAAGCGCAGTACGGAGGAGGTGTTGTCCGCGTCGAAGAGCACCTCCGACTCCACGCGTATATCCAGGTAGCCGGAGTCGCGATAGTACGCGGCCAACGCCTCCGGATCGGCCTCCGCCCCGCCGTAGTCGAGGTACGCCCCCTCCTTGTTCCTGATGTGCCCAAGTAATTCGGCCCGGAGGAAGTGGTCGTTCCCCGAGAAGACGATTTCCCGGAGCCGGAATCGCGGCCCCTCCTCGACCCGGATCGTTTTCACGATCCCGCCCCGGTGGTCCCATGCGTCGTCGACCCCCAGGACCTTCATCCGGACATACCCGGACTTCTGGTACAACCCGACGATCGCATTCATGTCGTCGTTCCAATCCTCGTCGCTGTATTTCCCGGAGTCCGTGATCCAATGGAGCAGCCCGCGGCCCTTCGTCGTCATCTGCCCGCGAAGATCCTTCTCGCTCAACCCTTGATTCCCGGAGAAGCGGACCTCCTTGATGTAGCCCCGTTTCCCTTCCACGACCGTCACGGCGAGAGGAGTCCGGCCCGCGGACGGCTCCTCCACGGTGACGGCGGCGTCGAACTGCAGGTAGCCCCGGGCCCGGTAAAACGCGACCAACCGCTCCCGCAGATCGCGCACCAGGGCGCCCTCGGAGATCTCCTCGTCTCCCCGGAGTCCGGTGACTTCCGCGAGTCGGTCCGGCGTGAAGGCGGCGACGCCTTCCCAGCGCACATCGTACCGCGGCCCCTCCTCGACCGTGACGGCCGGGCACAGGAGATCCGAAGACGGCTCGCACCGCTCGACCGCGTCGCTCGCGTGCACGGTGAGGAACCCCGCCCGCTTGTACTCGGTCCTCAGGCGGGAGAGTCCCTCTTCCCATCGGCGAAAGTTGTGCGGCTTCCCCGCTTCCGCGCCAAGAAACCGCGCCATCTCCCCGGGCGAGAACCGTGTCACCCCCGGAAACCGGAGATTCCCCACGATCCCGGGTTCTCCCTCGGCGACCGTGACGAGGACCTTTCCCCCGCCGTTTTCCACGTTGCAGGTCACCGAAACGGAAACCGTCCCCCGGACGAACCCCTTCCGTATCAGGAAGGCCCTCACGGCCTCCTCCGCGTCGGCAAGATCCTTCTCCTCGACGGGGGAACCACGCTTCAGTCTGGACGCCGAGAGGACCTGCGTCGGCGTGAGCCGCTTCGTCCCCGCCACTTCGATCTCATCGACCAGGGGGAGGGGTCGGAGATAAAAGAGGAGATCCACCTTTCCGTCGGTCTCGCGAGTGAACGCGGAGACCTGGCGGAAGATCGACTTCTCGTACAGACCCCGGATCGACGCACGGATCACTTCCCCCGTGAGCCGATCCCCCTGGCGCACCTTGAGGAGTCCCGTGAGTTCCTCGTAGGAGATCAGGAACGGGGACGATACCTGGAATGAGATCGAGGAGATGACGGGCCCGGTGGCAGCCGGCGCGGGGGCTTCGGCCGCAGCGGCGGACCCGCGAAGGAAGAGGAGGAGCGCCGCCGCCAGGAGGAGCGGGAGGGTCTTGGGGAGGGCCTCACTCCTTTCCACGAAGGAAGTCCTTCCACTGTCGATACCGGTAACGGAACTTGAGGTCGGCGCCGAGGTCCCCCTCCTGGGTGGTGCTGGCGCTTTGCCAAATGCCCTGGAGGAAGATGTGTTCTTGAAGTTTGTATTCGGCGATGGCGGTGCCGTCGGCCGA
>Ga0105095_10001040_pt1 | contig 14172 bp, 12 predicted proteins | sample PPLLak2March2015_2_FD_79180 | JGI IMG/M metagenome (GOLD analysis project Ga0105095, IMG submission 79180) | Freshwater sediment microbial communities from Prairie Pothole Lake near Jamestown, North Dakota, USA - PPLs Lake P8 Core (3) Depth... | ecosystem: Environmental > Aquatic > Freshwater >... | reverse complement strand
CGCCAGGGTCAGCGCAACCAGGTTTTGCTGGGCGCTACCGGCACCGGCAAAACTTTCACCGTCGCTTCCATCATCCAGGAGCTGCAGATGCCAGCCTTGGTCAGGGCGCACAATAAGACCCTGGCAGCCCAGCTATACGCCGAGTGCAAAGAGTCTTTTCCCGATAACGCGGCGGCATACTTTGTCTCGTACTACGATTACTACCAGCCCGAAGCCTATGTGCCGCGCCACGACCTGTACATCGAGAAAGAATCGGAGATCAACGAGGAAATCGAGCGCTTGCGCCTGGCAGCCACCACGGCGCTGATGTCGCGCAAGGATGTGGTGATCGTGGCCTCGGTTTCGTGCATTTATGGCATCGGCAACCCGGAAGCGTATGGGCGGGTGGTAATCAATCTCGAGTCGGGGAAAATATACCGCCGCAATGCCTTACTGCGCCAGCTGATTGAGAGCCAATACCAGCGCAATGATATCGAGCTGCGCCCGGGTACTTTCCGTGTGCGCGGGGATACGCTGGATATTCTACCTGCCTACCAGGACCGCTACGGCTACCGGGTCACCTTTTTCGGGGACGAGGTGGAACGGATGATGGAGTTTGACGCGGTCACCGGCGAGCTGCAGCATGAGCTGACTACAGCTGCCATCTATCCCGCCAAACACTTTATCACGGACGAAGACAAACTCAAACAGGCCATCCAGGATATAGAGGCCGAGCTAGAAGGGCGCTTGCGCCAGCTTAAAGCAGAGGATCGTTTCCTGGAAGCCCAGCGCCTGGAACAGCGCACCATCTACGACCTGGAGATGCTGCGCGAAGTGGGTTACTGCACCGGCATCGAGAATTATTCGCGCCACCTGGACCAGCGTCCGGTAGGCTCGGCGCCCTGGACGCTGATGGATTACCTGCCCAGCGAATACCTGCTGGTGATCGACGAATCGCATATGACGGTGCCGCAAATCCGGGGAATGTATAACGGCGACCGCTCGCGCAAGACCACCCTGGTGGATTATGGTTTCCGCCTGCCCTCCGCCCTGGATAACCGCCCGCTCAAATTCCACGAATTCGAGCAGCGCATGGGTTATACCATCTACACCAGCGCCACGCCCGGGCCGTATGAAATGGGCCGCGCCGAGCAAGTGGTTGAACAGATCATCCGTCCCACCGGCCTGGTGGACCCACAGGTAGAGGTGCGCCCCACCGAAGGTCAGATCGACGACCTGGTAGGTGAGATCCGCCGGCGGGTGGAGGTCGGCCAGCGTACTCTGGTGACCACCCTGACCAAGCGCATGGCTGAAAAACTGGCCGATTACCTGCTAGAGCTGGGCATCAAGGTTCACTATCTACACTCCGAGATAGACACCCTGGAGCGGATTGGCATCCTGCGCGACCTGCGCCTGGGCGTCTTCGATGTGGTGGTGGGGATTAACCTGCTGCGCGAAGGCCTGGACTTGCCGGAAGTCTCGCTGATTGCCATCCTGGATGCAGATAAAGAGGGTTTCCTGCGCTCAGGGACAGCCCTGATCCAGACCATCGGGCGCGCTGCCCGCCACCTGGACGGCAGAGTGATTATGTACGCCGACAAGATGACCGATTCGATGCGACGGGCGATCGATGAGACCAACCGCCGGCGCGCCAAGCAGGAGGCCTACAACCGCGAGCATGGCATCGAGCCAGTCAGTATTATAAAAGCGGTGCGCGATCTCACCGATCAAGTCTCTATGCACGCTGTGGCAGAGCCCCAGGGAGCGTATCATGTCAAACAAGATACCCCCAAGGCTGAGATCAACAAGATTATCGCCGAGATGGAAAAACAAATGAAGGAAGCCGCCCGCAACCTGGAATTTGAAAAAGCAGCTGTGCTGCGCGACCAGATCTATGAGCTGCGCAACATCCTGGCGGAGGACCCCAAGGTCAAGCCATGGGAGAAGTTCAAGCTGCTTTCAGGGGAAGAATAAAACCGGAGCGATCAGACCTGCGCAGGCGTTGATTGCGTTTGTTCCAGCCAGCTACGGATCCCATCCAGGTGATCTTGAAAATGCAGGTAAGAATTGTGGGCGATGGAAGTCCACACTGGCTCGCCGCGCCACCAGTCGAATGCCTGCGGATTATTGAGCGTGCTCTCCGGCAACGCCTGCACCAGGGTGTATAAGCGTTGGTGCGATAAACGGAAATCCCGCAGCACATCAGGCAGGGGATCATCTTTATGAGCCTGGTAGATGGCGCTGTTCAGATGATTGATGACATCCTCAGGATCGCGATCGGTGATCTCGAAACCAGGGGCATAACGCTCTGCCTGCTCGCCTCGGAATGAAGCCTCCAGCCAGTTTAATTCCAGATGCACCCAGGCGCTCAGATGCGCCAGCAGATCTTTAAAAGATACCCCATTATCCATGCCGGTATCCAGCATCTGTTCCACTGTTAGACGCGCAATCACCTGCTCATACGTGTCGATCGCACTGAGCATATGGGCCAGTAACTCTGGCTTTGAAACTGGGGCGGGCTGGTAAGTCATCCGTCTCCTCGAGAAAAATTGTTAGCGGGTTACAGTCCGATTCTAACCGATAGTTGCCCGCCTGACGAGAGCAGGCTGCGAAATCTTCACAGCACCTTCGACCAATCTTCACAACTTCTACATAACTTACCGCTAAGATAGAGACAATAAACGACACAGATTAACCTTTGAAAGGAAGGTAATGATGAAGAAAAACTTACTTGTTGTAACCATGATCTTTGTAGCAGTTGCAGCCCTGGCCTTCGCCGGACTGGCTTATGCTCAGGACACTACCCCCGCCACACCTACCACCCCGTGGAGTGGTGGACGAGGCGGAATGATGAATGGCGCACGTGGGGGCGGCATGATGAACGGTTCTAATGCTGGCGGCATGATGCTGGGCGGCAGCAGCGGGCCTATGCACACTTATATGGTGGAAGCTTACGCCCAGGTGCTTGGCCTGACCGTTGAAGATATTCAGGCCCAGATTGACGCCGACAAAAGCATGTGGCAGATCGTTGCCGACCAGGGCCTTAGCGACGAAGAGATCAAGGGCGTGATGATCCAGGCGCGCACGCTGGCATTGAACGCCATGGTCGCCGATGGACTGCTGACCCAGGAACAGGCTGATTTCCGCCTGGAGCGCATGAATACCATGAATTCTAGCGAATTTGCCCCCGGCGACTGCACCATGAGTGGCGCCAGAGCCGGTCGAGGTGGGGGCCGCTGGAGCCAACCAACCACACCCTAAACCTAACCCGCTTAATTCTCCCTAGATGCATCCGCCTCCTTACAGTGTAATACTGGCAGGAGGCGGAATTCTTTCAAAGCGATGACTCCCGCACAAAGGCATGGTTATGGATATAATTTATCCAAATCTTTCCGAGATAGGCTGAGGGAAAATTGTGGCAACGATCTTAATAGTCGAAGACGAACCTGAATTGGTCAAAGTGCTGCGCTCTTATCTGGAGCAGGCTGGTTTCACAGTCTTCAGCAGCGGGCGCGGCGATACCGGACTGGCTACCTGGGAACAGCGCCAGCCCGATCTGGTGATCCTGGATTTGAATCTACCCGGCATGGATGGGCTGGATGTCGCCCGTGCCATCCGCCGCAAAAGCAGTACGCCCATCCTGATGCTGACGGCACGCGTGGAGGAAGCCGACCAGTTAGTCGGCCTGGAGCTGGGCGCGGATGATTACATGACCAAGCCCTTTTCGCCACGCCTGGTAGTGGCCCGCGTGCGCGCCCTGCTGCGCCGTTCTGCGCCAGCCCCACAGGCAGCAACCATCCTGCGCGCCGCCGACCTGGAGATCGACCTGGGCGCCCATACCATCCACCGCGCCGGCGAGCCGGTTGACCTGACGCCCACCGAGTTCAGCTTGCTGGCGACCCTGGCTGAGCAGCCCGGGCGCGTTTTCAGCCGCCTGCAGCTCCTGGAAGCTGCGCAGGGCAACGCCTACGAGGGCTACGAGCGTAGCGTGGATGCGCATATTAAGAATCTGCGTGCCAAGCTGGAGCCAGACCCGCGCCATCCCCTGTACGTAGAAACGGTGTTTGGGGTGGGCTACCGCTTTGCGCAAAACCCCGGGCGCGGCTCCTGATCCCGGCTTTGCTGCGCGAGGATGACCCATGCGTATCAAATTGATCCTATCCTTCAGCCTGGTTGTGCTGGTCACCGTTGCGGCAGTGGTGCTGGTCGCCCGTTTGGGCTCCACACAGGCCGTGCGCAGTTTTATGTTTCGCGGCGGCATGACTGGCAGCGAAGAGCTGGTGAGCGCGCTGGAAGATTATTACACCGCCAACGATTCCTGGCAGGGTGTCGAAAGCTTATTGGCAGACACGACGACGCATGGCGGTATGATGGGGCGCGGACAGGGTCAGGGGGCGGCTGTCCAGGCCATGATGAGCCAGCGGCTGCGCCTGGCGGATACAGATGGCAACCTGATCTACGACAGCGGCGCCAGCCCAGCCAGCGGCAGCCTGAGCCAGTCTGAGTTGGATGCGTCCGTCGCCCTACTATCCGGGCGCGAAACGGTAGGATACTTACTGGCAGAAGGGGGAATCGGCTTTACCCGCCAGCAAGAGACCAACCTGGTGAACCGCCTGACCCAGGCGGCAATTTCTGCTGCTTTGATCGGGGGTGGTCTGGCGCTGGTCCTGGCACTCTTCCTGGCGTATCGCCTGCTGGCGCCCATCCGGCAGCTCACCCGGGCGGCTGAGAATCTCTCGCAGGGCGATCTGAGCCAGCGCGTACAAGTCCATGGGCGCGATGAGTTGGCGCGCCTGGGAGATACCTTCAACAACATGGCGCAGGGCTTACAGCGCGCCGGGGAAGTGCGCCGCTCGATGACCGCCGATATTGCCCACGAGCTGCGTACCCCGCTATCGGTGCAGCGCGCCAACCTGGAGGCTTTGCAGGATGGCGTCTACCCGCTGACGACTGAGCAATTGCAGCCGATCCTGGAGCAGAACCTGATGCTGACCCGTCTGGTGGACGACCTGCGCTCCCTGGCCCTGGCAGAAGCCGGGCAGCTTACCCTGGAGCGCATGCCTACTAACCTGAGAACGCTGGCAGATCGCATGCTGGAGCGCTTCTCAGCCCAGGCAGCTGCCGCAGGGGTAAGCCTGAGCCTGGATGCTCCTGCCCACCTGCCAAATATCCCGATTGATCCCGGGCGTGTGGAGCAGATCATCACCAACCTGCTCTCCAACGCCCTGCGCTACACCCCAACCGGCGGGCAGATCAGGCTGGGGCTGGGCGAGGGAGACGAGGCGCTGGCGCTGACGGTGCGGGACAGCGGAGCGGGTATACCCGTAGAAGCCTTGCCGCATGTCTTCGAGCGCTTTTACCGCGCCGACCGCTCGCGCAGCCGGGCGGAAGGCGGAAGCGGGCTGGGCTTGGCGATCGCGCGCCAGTTTGCTGAGGCGCATGGCGGCACGCTGACCGCAGCCAACCATCCTGAAGGTGGGGCGGTTTTCACGCTGAGCCTGCCATTGAGATCCAGCACATGAGCATCCGCAATAACGTCACACGCCTGCTGGAGAGCCGCAAGATCGCTTTCACAGCCTACGAGTTGCCGCCCGAAAAGCTGGGCGCGCTGGAAGCCGCCCAAATCCTGGGCGTACCGCCTGAACAAGTTTTCAAGACGATCGTGATGAAGCGTGAAAGGAAAGGCAAACCCATCCTGGCGGTTGTTCCTGGTCCGTCCGAAGTCGATCTGAAAGCTGTGGCGAAAGCCATCGGCGAAAAGAAGGTCTCCCTGCCCACCGAGCGCGAAGCCGAGCAGCTCACCGGGCTGCAGGCCGGCGGTATCTCGCCCCTGGCACTGCTCAACAAAGGTTTCCAGGTGCTAGTGGATGAAACCGCCCAGTCGCTGGTCGAGATCTACATATCTGGCGGTCAGCGCGGGTTAAATATCCGCTTGCCCGTGACAGACTTGCTAAAACTGACCAATGCCCGTAGCGCGCCCATCGCAACCCGCGACTGAGACAATTTGCGGCCATGAGATTGGCGCACAGGCTTGCCCTCAGGGAAAATCACTTTATAATTCTCAAATCAGTCGCTGACCACCACAGGATTTAACTTTCCAAAATATCGTCCACTCGCCCCAGGAGGAAGCCATGACCGACCAGCCCCAGATCCACGATCCAATTATCGTCTGCCGGGATGTGCACAAATGGTACGGGCAGTTCCAAGCCCTACGCGGCATCAGCCTGGATGTGGGGCGCGGCGAGGTAGTGGTGGTCTTTGGACCCTCCGGATCGGGCAAATCGACCTTTATTCGCTGCCTGAATCGCCTGGAAGAGCACCAGGAAGGCCAGATCATCATCGATGGCATTGAGCTGACCAAGAATATGCGCGATGTCGAAAAGGTGCGCATGGAAGCAGGCATGGTTTTTCAGCAGTTCAACCTCTTCCCACACATGACCGTGCTCGACAATGTTGTCCTGGCGCCTATCAAAGTACGCAAATGGTCCCAGGAGAAAGCAGCTGAGATAGGCATGCAATTGCTGGAACGTGTGGGCATCCCCGAGCAGGCCAACAAATTCCCTGCTGAGCTCTCAGGCGGGCAGCAGCAGCGCGTGGCAATTGCCCGAGCACTGGCGATGCAGCCCAAGATCATGCTCTTCGACGAGCCCACCTCTGCCCTGGACCCGGAAATGATCAAGGAAGTGCTGGACGTCATGGTTGAGCTGGCTAAAACCGGCATGACCATGGTGGTGGTGACACACGAGATGGGCTTTGCGCGCGGCGTGGCGAATCGCATGGTATTTTTCGACCAGGGTTTGATTGTGGAGATTGGCACTCCGCAGCAGATCTTCAACAATCCCCAGGAAGACCGCACCAAACTATTCTTATCGCAAATCCTGAAGCATTAAGTGCATTCCCCAAGATTGTGCAGCAGGCCAAGCCATTAACGAAAAACGACCGCGCAGCCCGGCACGGTCGTTTTTGTTTTACAGGCGCCGGCTATTCGCCGATCTGCCCGACTTTTTCACCATTCAACAGGACAGTGTACTGCCCGGTTTCAAAGCTACCCAGCGGAATACTCACGCTGAACGGAGATAGCATCTGGATGCAGGCCACATTGGGATCGACCACACTATAGGCTTCGACTGCGATCTGGCCTTGCGCATCCGGTTCAGCGACTATTACGCGCAACAGGTTGCAGGGGGTAGGCAGGTCGCCTTCCAGGCTGAGCGCGTATTGGGGCGGAAAACTCTCCATGATCAACAAATCTCGGGCGTTGATGAAGACGTTTCCGCGCTCCAGGAACTTATCTTCCGGTTGAGGGTCCCAGTCGTTAGCTGGGGGTGTAGCATCCCCTGGCTTGTCGGGGCCTGTGACCACATCATCGGGATCGACCGGCTCAAAAACCGGCGGGGTATCACTGGGTAACGGGTTCTCCCCGGCCGGGGTATTGTCCGGTAAAGGTTCGCTGGGGGCTGCCTGGGCGCAAGCGCTCAGGAGCATCGCCAGTACGAGAAGTAAACCCAATAAATTACTACGCATGATCATCCTCCTTGGTATATCAGCTTTCAGGAATAAGACGCCATCCGGACAAATTTTGTTCCCTGGTCCGGTGAGGACCGCTGCCAGGTCGGCTCAGCCTTTGATGACCGCCACCGGGACCAGGCGGGCTACCTTGCGAGCAATTTGCGCCCCACACACCACCGCTACCACATCGTCCACATCTTTATAGGCCTGCGGAGCTTCCTCGGCCAAGCCTGGCAGCGAGCCAGCCCGGATATGGATGCCATCTTTTTCGAGATCACGCCGCAGCGTTTCGCCGCGCACCTGTTTTTTGGCCTGGGCGCGGCTCATCACCCGCCCCGCCCCATGACAGGATGAGCCAAACGAGCGCTCCATGCTGGCCTCGGTGCCAAGCAGCACCCAGGAGGCTGTGCCCATACTGCCTGGCACCAGCACCGGCTGGCCCAGGGCGCGATATTCTTCCGGTAGCTCGGGGTGCCCCGGACCAAAGGCACGCGTGGCGCCCTTGCGATGCACACAGACTTTCATTGGCTTGCCATCGATCAGATGCGTTTCGAACTTGGCCATATTATGGGCAATGTCGTACACCTGGTGCAGTTGAAAAGGCAGGCCTTTCACTGCCAAGACAGCTTCAAAGGCACGCCGGGCGTGATATGCCAGCACCTGGCGGTTGGCAAAGGCATAATTTGCGGCGCAGCGCATGGCGGCTAGGTAATCCTGGCCTTCAGGGGAGTTCAACGGGGCGCACACCAGCTCACGGTCGGGCAGGTGAATATTATAGCGTTTGACAGCCGATTGGAAACTCTGCACGTAGTCGGTGCAGATTTGGTGTCCGAAACCGCGTGAGCCGCAGTGAATTTGCAGCGCCAGACAGCCTTCTTGCAAGCCCATCGCCTGGGCAGCGCGGGAATCATACACCTGGTCCACGATATCAACCTCGATAAAATGGTTGCCGGCGCCCAGGGTGCCCAGCTGCGGGCGGCCGCGCTGGCGCGCTCGCAGGCTGACTTTGGCAGGGTCGGCTCCTTCAAGGCGCCCGCCGGCTTCCGTACGGCGTAGGTCGGTTGGGGTGGCATAGCCGTTTTTCAGCGCCCAGCTCGAGCCTTCCCGGCAGACCTGCTCCAGGTCGTGATCTGTGAGCTTCACCGAGCCAGACTCACCGACCCCGCTGGGGCAGTAAGCGTTAAGCGTGGTGGCTAATTCATCCAGGTATGGCTCCACCTGCGGATATTGAAGGGGGGAGGCTAACAGGCGCACCCCACAATTGATATCGTAGCCCACTGCACCGGGAGAGATGACCCCATCGGGCAGGCGCGTAGCAGCCACCGCGCCAATGGGGAAGCCGTAGCCCTGGTGCATGTCCGGCATGATGTTGACCTGCCCCACCAGCCCGGGCAAAGAGGCTGCATTGACAGCTTGCTCCAGGGATTTGTCGTCCATCACCGCTTCCAGCAGGCGGCGGCTGGCAAAGATGCGCACCGGGACGCGCATATCCCCGCGGTAGCTCTGGGGAATCTCCCATTCATAATCGCTGATCTTCTTTAAATTTCTCAGGTTTACCATCTCAACCTCCGCACCCACCGTCAGACGTCAAATACGATCCGGGTGCACAATCCAGCCGGTGTGCTCTGCACTTCCAGCCGGTGATAGGTGACGGCTTTGATTTCTTTCTCCAGCGCCAGCAGGGGCTGCCCTTGCAAGCTGGCATGCAATTCCAGGCCGGCATCCTCGGGTAGCTGGCTTACGTGCAGGTCAAAATCGCTAAAACCCAGCTTATGTTGTTCGATGCTGTAGAGCAGCTCACCCAGGAAAGTTACCAGCAAGCTTTCGGCGTCGGCGGCAGTTAGCTGAAGCTCAAGCAAGCGTGCAGGCGCGTCTTGCAGGCGCAAGCCTGCCAGGTGCTGCATACCCCGGGCAGCCTGTTCCAGCACGCCAGGCAAGTCTGGCGCCCAGACTTCCAGCTCCCAGTCGGCGGCATGATCGATTTCGCGGTAGCCTGCCGGTGCAACCATTCCCAGTACACTCCTTAGTATAGGTCTATCAACATTCTAGCACAAACCACACGGCTGCTCATCCATCGCAGGTTGCATTATAATAACCGGGTGAATGAGCCCATGAAACCATCTCGCTCCAACTCACGCAACCCCCTGGCAAAGATTGAAGCCCGCCTGCAAAACCTGATCGAAGGCAGCGCGGCACGCTTATTCGGGCGCGGCTCACCGGAAGAAGACCTGGCCCAACGCCTGGCGCGTGAAGTGCAAACCGGACTACACCAGGAAGCCAATGGTAAGCTGGTTGCGCCTAATTTATATACCTTGTTTGTCTCACCACAACGTATGGCGCTCCTGGAAGCCAATCCAGGCCTGTTTGACCAGCTCAGCCAGGCGCTAGAGGAAGCCGCGGCCCAGGCGGGAGTTACATTCTCCAGCCCTCCAGTCTTGCGTGTTTACGTAGAAGCGTCCTTGAATGGCAGCGAGGTCAGTATTCATTCTCAAAACAGCCTGGCGGGCTTGGCCCAGACCAGCGACCTGAGTCAGGATGAATGGCTGCAGAACGGGGAATTCCCCCCGGATGCCTTTTTGATCGTGGATGGCGTGCAAGCTTTCTCCCTGCGGCGCAGTGTGATCAATATTGGGCGGCGTTCTGATAACCACCTGGTGGTAAATGATGCGCGCGTCTCGCGCGTGCATGCCCAATTACGAGCTGTGCGCGGGCGTTACCTGATCTTTGACCTGGATTCGACCGGCGGCACCTATGTCAACGGCGAGCGGGTGCGGCAGGCCTTGCTGGCGCCTGGCGACGTAATCACCCTGGCAGGCGTGCCCCTGGTGTACGGGCAAGACCCCTCCAGTGAGACTCAGGATATCGGGCGGCTCTCACCTGGCCCCGAGGTGATCCGATGAGCTTCAGCGCTCCGCTATTGTTGGCCCTGCGCGCCATCTTAGCCCTGGCGCTGTATGGTTTTCTGGGTCTGGCGCTGTACCTGACCTGGCCCAGCCTGCGCTCCGCCAGCCGGCATATGGCTGCACCGCAATTCCCGCGCCTGGCGCTGCTGCCAGCCGATGCTCAGGTCGAGCCCGCTTATTACAATACCCAGCTGGTGCTGGTGGGGCGCGATCCCGCCAGCGACCTGCACCTGGACGACCCCACCATCTCTGCGCGCCACGCCCGGCTGAGTTTCCATCACGGGCAGTGGTGGCTGGAAGACTTGCATTCGCGCAACGGCACACTCTTGAACCAGGAGATTGTGGGCGAGCCGGTGGTGATCACCCACGGCGATCACTTACGCTGTGGGCAGGTCGAACTAAACGTCCTGATCGAACATTCTCATTGAGCCGGAAATCTTCAGGCTAATTTTGAACGCGGAGGGCGAACCCATGCAAACACAACCCAAACTTGCTGTCATTGGCGGCACCGGCCTGCAAAGCATGCCCGGTCTGGAGAAAATCCAGCAGCTCGAAGTCGATACCCCCTTTGGCAAGCCCAGCTCTCCGATTACCGTGGGTGAGCTTTCCGGCGTTCCGGTAGCATTTCTCTCCCGGCATGGACTGGGACACCACCTGATGCCCGGTGAAGTGCCTTACCGCGCCAATATCTACGCCCTGAAATCACTCGGCGTGGAACGCATCGTCAGCGTCAGTGCCTGCGGCTCCCTGCGCGAAGATTACTCGCCCGGGGATATTGTCATCCCCAACCAGATCTTCGACCTGACGCGCGGGCGGCAGAACACCTTCTTTGGCGAAGGACTGGTGGGACATGTCGGCGTCGCCGATCCATTCTGCCCGGACCTCTCCGCCCAGTTGTTCTCGGCCTCCAAGATACGCACCCCCAAGGTGCACAAAGGCGGGTCCCTGGTGACCATTGAAGGGCCGCGCTTCTCGACGCGTGGAGAATCGAATACTTACCGAGCATGGGGGATGGCGATCATTGGCATGACCGCCTCTCCTGAAGCGTTCCTGGCGCGCGAGGCCGAGATTTGCTATGCCACCATGGCGCATGTCACCGATTATGATGTCTGGCATATCTCAGAAGCGCCGGTTTCGGTGGATCTAGTCGTGGAGATCCTGAACCGCAACCTGCAACTGGCGCAGAAAATTATTCTCACGCTGGCTTCAGACCTGGCGACGCAGCGCGATTGTGAATGCGGCAACGCCCTGGAAAATGCGCTGATCACCGACCCCAAGGCAGTCCCCCCCGAGATGCGCAGCCGCCTGAGTTTGCTGGTGGGGAAATACCTGGCGCAGTAACCCTTGAGTGTCGCTGAACGACCGATCCCTACTCCCGATCAACAACTGCAGCGTCGCCTGCTGATCCTGGCGACGCTGTTTATGCTGGTATATGCGGCAGCGCTCAGCCTGGCGCCAGCCGTACGCGCCCGTAGCTGGCCTGTGGACCTGCGCTGGCAGCATTGGATCGGTGTGGCTGCCTGGCTGGCATTTATCAGGCTGCTGGAGAACTGGCTTAACCGCCGCCTGGAGCGTCACGACCCCTACCTGCTGCCGCTTACCGGTTTACTGATGGGCTGGGGTTTGCTGACTATTTACCGCCTGTGGCCCGCAGCAGGGCTGCGCCAGAGCGCATGGTTTATCGCTGGGGCAGCCATGCTGGGCGTGGGCTTATTCCGCCTGGCACCCGACTTGAGCAGCCTACGGCGTTACAAATACGTCTGGCTCACGAGTGGCTTACTGCTCACGGGCCTGACCCTGTGGCTGGGCACCAACCCACTGGGGTACGGTCCACGCATGTGGCTGGGCTGCTGCGGGATTTATCTGCAGCCTTCCGAGCCGCTCAAATTACTGCTGGTGATCTATCTGGCAGCCTACCTGGGCGAACCGCGCGCCACGCTGCCTGCTGGGCAGCACCCCAACCGGCGCGTCCTGATGGGACTGTTGGCTCCCACCCTGGTGATGACCGGCCTGGCGCTGGGTTTGTTACTGGTGCAGCGTGACCTGGGCACGGCTACGATCTTCCTGTTCCTGTATACAACCATCATCTATCTCAGCACCGGGCGGCGCATTGCACCGGTGACCGGGGCGCTGGTGATCAGCGCGGCAGGTGTGGCCGGGATGCTGCTGTTTGACTTGGTGCGCCTGCGCATGGATGCCTGGCTCAACCCCTGGCTGGACCCCAGCGGGCGTTCTTACCAGATCGTCCAATCCCTGCTGGCAATCGCCAATGGGGGCGTATTTGGGCGCGGGCCAGGCCTGGGCAACCCCGGACTGGTGCCCGTGCCGCATTCAGATTTTATCTTCGCCGCCATCGTGGAAGAAACCGGCCTGGTAGGTGGATTGGGGCTGCTGGCCCTGTTAGCGCTGCTCAGCGGGCGCGGCCTGCAGATCGCCCTGCATGCTCCCGACCCCTTCCGGCGTTTGCTGGCAGGCGGGCTGACCGCCTACATCGGGGGGCAGAGCGTCCTGATCATTGGCGGTAACCTGCGTTTGCTGCCCCTGACCGGGGTGACCCTGCCGTTTGTCTCTTACGGCGGCTCGTCGCTGCTAACCTCTCTGGTGGCAGTCCTGCTCTTGATCCTGATCAGCAGCCAGCCGACGGTACGCCTGGTGGCGCAATCCGCCAGCCGCCCATACTTACACCTGGGAACGCTGATCCTGGCGGGTCTGGCGGGGGCGGCCCTGGTACTGGGCTGGTGGGCGGTGGTGCGAGGCCCAGACTTATTGGGGCGCACCGATAACGCCCGCCGGGTGATCTCCGACCGCAATGTCGAGCGCGGCGCGCTGCTCGACCGCAATCTGAACCCAATTAATGAAACTGAGGGCGAGTCTGGCAGCTACCTCCGCGTAACCCGCTACCCGCAGCTCAGCGCAGTTGTCGGCTATACGAATCCGGTTTATGGGCAATCTGGCCTGGAAGCCAGCCTGGACCCCTACCTGCGCGGCTTGCAAGGCAATCCCGGGCTGACCATCTGGTGGAATCACCTGGTGTATGGTGAGCCTCCACCCGGCCTGGATGTGCGCCTGAGCCTGGACCTTGTCTTACAGACCCTGGCAGATGCCAGCCTGGGCGAGCAGCGCGGCGCGGCGGTTTTGCTGGACGCGCTCAGCGGGGAGATCCTGGCCTTGGCTTCGCACCCGACTTTTGATTCCAACCAGCTCGAAGCGCAATGGGAAACTTTAATCGGCGACCCCACCAAACCCCTGATCAATCGGGCAGTGCAAGGCAGCTACCTGCCCGGAACCAGCCTAGCGCCCTTCTTCCTGGCGCAGGCGGCTGCGGCTGGAGACCTGCCCGAGCGCAGCCTGGTGGGTTCAACCCGGGACTGCGCCCTGGCACCGGGAGCACTACCCGAAGGCGAGGCGGCCTGGGGAACGCGCGTGGCTGCAGGGTGCCCGGACGCCCAACTGGCTCTGGTTGAGACGCTAGAACCTGCACAACGCCTGAATTTATTGAACAGCCTGGGATTTTTTAGCCCGCCGGAGATCGGTCTGGAGGCTTTCAGTAGCACCAGCCTGGCAGCCTGGCCGGAAGATGATCGTGAAGCGCTGGGAACCGGTACACTGCAGATCAGCCCGCTGCAACTGGCACGCGCCGCAGCAGCGCTGACCAATGCAGGTTCGCTGCCGGCGCTCAGCCTGGCTACGGGCGTAAATACACCTCAGGCGGGCTGGGTGCTGCTCCCACCTGCAGCTACAGCCGCAAACGCCCTGCCCGCCGGCGGCACCCAACGCGCGG
>Ga0105095_10001039_pt1 | contig 14177 bp, 8 predicted proteins | sample PPLLak2March2015_2_FD_79180 | JGI IMG/M metagenome (GOLD analysis project Ga0105095, IMG submission 79180) | Freshwater sediment microbial communities from Prairie Pothole Lake near Jamestown, North Dakota, USA - PPLs Lake P8 Core (3) Depth... | ecosystem: Environmental > Aquatic > Freshwater >... | reverse complement strand
CGACGCGCGGCGGATCCTGATCGGAGTCGAGGTCGCGCTCTCGCTGATGCTTCTCGTGGCCGCGGGGCTCCTGGTGAGAAGTCTCGGGGAGCTTCGCTCGGTGGCCCCCGGCTTCCACGCCGAGCGCGTCCTCACGATGTCGCTCTCGCTCCCTCTCGTCCGCTACGACGAGGGCGAGCAAATCCCCTTCTATGAGGGGCTCTACGAGAGGATTCGGTCGCTTCCGGAGGTTCGCGCCGTGGGCGGGACCAACATCCTCCCTCTGAGCGACAACTATTCCAACGACGCGTTCCAGATCGAGAATCGCCCCGCACCCCAGGGCGAGCGGCCGGCGGCGGAAGCGCGCTCGGTGAGCCCTGGTTACTTCGAGGCCATGGGGATTCCGCTGCTCCGCGGCCGGCTCTTCGACGAACGGGACGCCGCCGGCGCGGCGCGGGTGGTGGTGGTAAGCGAATCGATGGCCGCGAAGTTCTGGCCCGGCGAGGATCCTCTGGGGGCGCGCATCACCTACAACCGCGGCATTCCCGACGAGGGAAAGCTCGACGTGGGCGGAATCGGCTCGCGCGAGATCGTGGGGATCGTCTCCGACGTGAAGCATCTGGATCTGGACGAGGAGACCGTCCCGACGTTCTACACCCCTCAGCCCCAGGAGCCCTCGTTTCACACCATGACGCTCGTGGTGCGAACGTCCGCGGGAGCCGAGGCCCTGGCCCCTGAAATCTCGAGGGAGCTAAAGGCGATGGATCCGGAGATCCCCCTCTACTCCGTGCGCAGCCTGAGCGAGGTCCTCGAGGGATCGGTGAGCGAGGAGCGGTTTCGCGCGCGCCTCCTCGGGCTGTTCGCGCTGGTCGCGCTCGGCCTCGCCGCTCTCGGCGTCTACGCGGTCATGGGCCTCTCCGTGGCTCAGCGCGAGCGCGAGATCGGAATCCGGATGGCGCTCGGCGCGAGGGTGAAGGATGTGGTGCGGATGCTCGTGGTCGAGAGCATGCAACCGGTCTTCTGGGGCCTCGCCGTCGGCGCCGTCGGCGCCTTCTTCCTGAGCCAGGGGCTCCGGAGTCTGCTGTTCCGCATCGAGCCTTCGGATCCCGCGACCTTCGTGAGCGTCATCGCGATTCTCGGCGTCACCGCGCTCGCGGCCGCCCTAGTTCCCACGCTGCGCGCGGCGCGAGTCGACCCGGTGAGGACCCTTCGAGGGGAGTAACCTCCAGAGGGATAGCGGTAAAGTACCATGAAGAAACGGGCGCTTGCCGCGGGTACGCCGATGCAGGCGGCCTCAGGACACAGGGAGGTGGGCCGTGACTCATGTTTCCATTCGTTCGGCCTCGTTCGCGCTGGCATCGTTTCTGGTGGGGGTAGCGGCGATGGCGGCCGAGGACGAGCAAACCCGCGAAAGGGAGGTGGTCGGCACCTTCATCGAGCTTGGAGATCGGCTGAAGGTGGGCGAGACGATTTACGTCACCGACAACTCGGGACGCGTCATCAAGGGGAGGATCCAGCGATTCTCCCGGGAAACACCCGCGCTCATCCTCGAGAAGCCGGAGCGCCTCTTCGACGATCCCAAGGGCACCAGCGGAAGGAAGCTCGACGGTCCGTTCACCGTGGGAGAGGCCGACGCGCGTCGGATCGAAGTCGAGGTAGGGGACTCGCGCAAGGATGGAGCTCTCATCGGACTCGCCGTCGGAGCCACCCCCGGGCTCCTGGCTCTGGCTTTCGGCGATTCGGAAGTCCGGGCTTTTGCGGGTTATACGACGGTCTTCTGGGGCGGGATTTTTGCGGCGGCAGGGGCTCTGATCGATAGTCGAACGAAGTCGCGGCAGCCCATCTATTCCGTCCCCGCGAGGGAGCCTTCGCTAAAGGTTCGATGGTCCCCGATTCTCTCTCCCGATCGTAAGGGCGTTTCCTTCTCGGTCGAGTTCTAGCCTCGAAATGTCGCGAGACCTCACCCGGGAACCGGGCCGTCAGGTCGGTGTCAGCTCGGCGCCGACGCCGCCGAAGACCGCGCCCACGACGAAGACGAGAAGTCCCGCCAACAGATAGAGGAAGGGTTTCTTCGTGTCCGGCCAATGGAGGATGACGAAGATTATGCTGACGAAGGGGACGAAAATGTAGCCCAGACCCCAGAGAACGCTGGTCTGGAAGGCTTTTGCCAGAAGCCACAAACCCGCGCCGGTCATGACGACGATCCCGACGACGAACAAACCCATCGCCAAAATACCCATGGATCCCTCCTATGGTTTTTCTCGAGGTTCGGTTTTGGATTGGAGACTGAAATCAGTCTAACAAACGGAGGCGCGATCGAACACTAAGCCCGGGGGGGAGTGCTCGGACGAGGGACGACGGCTCAGACTTTTTCGAGAGCCTGCTTCAGGTCCTCGATCAGATCCTCTCCATCCTCGAGACCCACCGAGAGCCGCACCAGGCCGTCGGTGATCCCGACCCGCTTGCGCTCGGCTTCCTCGACGTCGGCGTGGGTCATGGTGACGGGATGGGTCACCAGCGACTCCACCGAGCCCAGGTTCTCGGCGAGGCTCCAGAGGCGGAGGGAGTCCATGATCTTCTTTCCCGCCGCGACCCCGCCCCGGACCTCGAACCAGACCATCGCCCCGAAGCCGGAAGCCTGCCTCTTCGCCAGGTCGTGCTGCGGGTGGGACGGGAGTCCCGGGTAGCAGACCCGATCGACCTTGGGATGCGACTCGAGGAATTTCGCGATCGCGAGAGCGTTCGCCGACTGCGCGTCCATGCGGACCGAGAGCGTCTTCGCCCCCTGGAGGGTGAGCCAGGCGACCTGGGGCGAGAGGATGATGCCGCAGGCGTTCTGGATGAATCGAATCTTCTCCGCGATCTCGGCGCTCCGGCTGGTGACCGATCCGCCCACGGTCGCGTTGTGGCCATCGAAGTATTTGGTGGTGCTGTGGACGCTCAAATCCGCTCCGAGCTCGAGCGGGCGCTGGTAGTAGGGGGTGAGAAAGGTGTTGTCGACGGCGTGAGGGATTCCGCGACCCCGCGCGATTTCCGAGACGGCGGCGATGTCGGTGAGCTTCAGCGTGGGGTTCGCCGGGGTCTCGGTGAGCACCAGCCGGGTGTTGGCCCGGAGACTCTTCTTCACGTCCTCCGGCTTCGAGGTGTCGGCGAACGTGAAGTCGACGCCGAAACGGCTGAAGACTTTGGTGCAGATGCGGTAGGTTCCGCCGTAGGCGACGTCCGAGACCACGGCGTGGTCGCCCGCGTTCAGAAGCGTCATCAGGACCGCCTGGATCGCCGCCATTCCGGTGGCGAAGCAGGCGGTGTCCGCGCCGCCTTCGAGCTCCGTGATCTTCTTCTCGAGGGCGCGTACCGTCGGGTTTCCCGAGCGGGAGTAGGAATAGCCCTTCGAGAGATAGCGGTCGACAGACTCCTGGACGTACGTCGTGGTCTGGTAGATCGGGGTGAGGATGGATCCGGTGGTCGGGTCGGGCTCGACGCCGGCGTGAATCTGCTTTGTTCGAAAGCGCATCCTTTTATTTTAGCACCGAGCCCCGTTCCAGCCTTCTGAGAATGCCGTCCGGCTCGGCCAGCGCCAGCTTCACGATCTCGTTCGCCCGCTCCTGGGTGTTCGCTACCGCGTAGATCCGAAGCTGCGGGGCGTTGCCCGAGGGCCGGATGTGGGCGATGTCGCCGCCCTCGAAATACAGACGGATCCCGTCGGTCGCGTCCGAGCGCAGGATCCCGCCGAATCCGAGCGCCGGCGTGAAGAACGACGACAGCTCCCGGGCCGCCTCCTCCGAGGAGAACCTCCCGAGGAGCGCGCGACTCGCGCGCGCGGAAAACCCGTCGATGAGGCCCGCCTTTCCGAACCGGGGCGGAAGCTCGGCGAAGAGCTCCGGAAGGGAGCGGTTCCTCTCCGCCGAGAGGTGCAGCACCGCGAGAATCGGGAGGACGGCGTCTCTCGTAGGGAGAGCGGCGAGCCACTGACCGTCCCGCTCCAGATCCGACCCGGTGAGAAAGCCGCCGTTGGCTTCGAACCCCACGATGCGGCGGAACCCTCCGCGAGCGAGATACTCTTCCATGCCTTCGATCACGTAAGGCGATCCGATGCGGGTCTTCTTAACGGGAACGCCGCGGGGGCCGAACCAGAGATCGACGGCGTCGTTCGCGCTCACCGGGACGACGACGGCGTCGGCGCGGAGGTAGTCGGCGACGAGGATTCCCAGCAGATCGCCGCCGAAGAAACCCACCTTGCCGTCGGGCTCGATTCCGACGACGAGCGGCCGGTCGCTGTCGCCGTCGGTCGAGACGATGGCGTCGATCCCGCCGATCGTGTCCCGGGCCACCGACAGAAGGCGCTCCAGGTCCCGCAGCCTCTCGTCGCTGATGTCTTCGGTATCGATGGGGATGAAGGAGTCGGAGCGCTCCATCGGAAGGACGTCAGCCCCGAGGCTCCTCAGGATCCCCACCAGGAGATCCCGGCCCACGGCGGAGTGCTGATACACCACGACTCTCTTGCCGGAGAGTCCGTCTTCGGGAAAGAAGTCCAGGTACCGGCGGACGTAGCTTTCGCTCCCCGCCGCCGAGGCCTCGGGGAGAGAGCGCGCCCGCTCCGGAAGGAGCATGCCGTCGTCCGCGAAGGGGGACTCCAGGCCCTTGCGCGCGTACTCCCAGGCGCGGACGCCGGCGACCGCCGCCAGGATTCCGGCCTCGTCCACTTTCATCACCTCACCCGTCGGGCGGGCGAACTTGACGCCGTTGCGGTCGAACGGAATGTGGCTTCCCGTGACCATGACAGACGCGCGTCTCTGCGAAAGAGCGCTCCAGGTGAGCGCGGGAGTCGGTATCCTTCCGAGGTAGTCCAGGCGGAATCCCGCGTCGGTGACCGCCCGGGCGACCGCGCCGAGGATCCTCTCCGTGGACGGCCTGAGGTCTCCCGCGGCGGAAACCGGGTCGCCGCGATAGATCTCACGCCGGTCCAGAAGGTACTCGAGGAACCCCCGGGTATTGACGTAGACCTCGAGGTCGGTCATCTCGGAGACGAGCCCGCGCAATCCGCTCGTCCCGAACGCGAGCTCGCCCGGACGCCGCCCGCGGAAGCGCGGCCTCCGGTCGGGAACCGCGGCCCGCCAGACCGTGCCGCGACCCGCTATCCCGTAGGTCGTGCCGTGGGTCACCAGGAGGCAAGAACCCCGGCGCAGCTTCCGGGAACCATCGGCGGTCGAGACCTCGAGATCGGCTTCTGCATCGAGCGCGAGCAGGATCTCGGCGCCGTAAGCCTCCTCGCCCTGGTAAGAGCGCGCGGACCCGACGTCGATCACTCCGAGCTGGAACTCTTTCGCGGGGGAAGGGTAGATGCGCTCGCCTTCCCGACCGGAGAAGGGGCGGAGTATGGCCGGCGCTCTCCCGTTGAAGCTCACGATATTCGAGAGCTCCTCGACGTCGACGTGTTTCTCCGTCAGGCCGCCGCGGAGCACGTTGTTCGAGCTGGCCATGATCTCGACGCCCGAACCCTCGAGATAGGAGTGCAGGACACCGGGCTCGAGGAACACCGCCTCTCCCGGCCTCAGGTGAACCAGGTTCAAGAAAAGAAGCGAGAGCAGGCCCCGGTCGTGTCGAGCCCCTTTGGCCCCTTGGGCGAAGACGTCGTCGCAGCGCACCATCCAGAACTCGCGCCGCTCCCGGTCGAAGCTCCGACGCCTCAGGCGGACCAGGATGGGCTCCAGGATCTCGTCGAGCTCGGTCTGGGGTAGTGCTAAGACTCGCCGGTAGAGATCGCGGAGAGCCTGCTCGCTGAGCTCGAAGCCCGCGGCGAGTCGGTGAAGCTCGGGCACTTCCTCGAGCGTGGTCGCGATCTCCTCGAGAGGGCGAAAACCCACGAACGCGTAGAAGTCGGTGAGCGCCGCGAGAAGCTCTGGCTTGCCCTGAGGATCCCGGTAGCTGCGGTTCGGAGCTCCGAGCGGGATGCCCGCCCGATTCTCGCGACGGAATCCCACCCGGGCCTGCTCTTCCGAAGGGTGCGCCTGGAGCGACAGCGGAATCGCCGCGGAGAGAACCTTAATAAGGAAGGGAAGCTCGCCCCGGAACTCGCGGGCGACCTCCGGTCCGAGAATCGCTTCCGGGTCCTCGTCGATCCGATCTTTCAGCGTATCGGCTCCCACCTTCGAGGGCAGGTCGGTGTGAGCGCCCATCCACAGCTCGGCGAACGGGATCGCTTCGCGGTTCTCCCGCCCGAGAAGAGAAGGGATGAACCGGGTGTCCCCCCACGCATAGTGCTGGATCCGGGGCTCTAGGGGGAGGAGGCTCACACTTCGTTTCTCGACTTCTCGAATACCCGCTCGATGAGGCTCGCCGCTTCGGTCTGGATGCGAACCAGGTGCGCCCGGTCGCGGAAGCTCTCGGCGTAGAGCTTGTACACCTCTTCGGTTCCCGAGGGGCGGGCGGCGAACCATCCGTAGTCGGTCGAGACCTTGAGGCCGCCGATGGAAGCGCCGTTTCCCGGGGCTTCCGTCGCCATCTCGCGGATCGGATCCCCCGCGAGCTCCGCGGTCGTGACCTGAGAAGCCCCGAGCTTCTTGAGGAGCGCCTTCTGCTCGCGGGTCGCCTTTCGGTCGATGCGCTCGTAGACCGGGCTTCCGAGCTCGTCGGTCAGCCGGCGATAGAGATCGCCGGGATCCCGGCCGGTCGCGCCCAGGATCTCGGCCGCGAGGAGCCCGAGCACGATGCCGTCCTTGTCCGTGGTCCAGACCGTTCCGTCCCGTCTCAAGAGCGAAGCGCCCGCGCTCTCCTCTCCTCCGAATCCGAGCGAGCCGTCGAGGAGCCCGGCGACGAACCACTTGAAGCCGACGGGGACTTCCACCAGGCGCCTTCCGAGCTTCCGGGCGACGCGATCGACGATGCTGCTGGTCACGATCGTCTTTCCCACGGCGGCATCGGCCCGCCAGCCGGGACGATGGCGGAACAGATAGTCGATGGCCGCGGCGAGATAGTGGTTGGGGTTCAGAAGCCCGGAGCTCGGGGTGACGATGCCGTGGCGATCGTTGTCGGTGTCGTTGGCGAAGGCGACGTCGAAGCGGCTGCGGAGCTCGATGAGAGGCGCCATCGCGTGGGGAGAGGAGCAGTCCATGCGGATCTTGCCGTCCCAGTCGAGCGTCATGAACCGGAACGTGGGGTCCACCAGCGGGTTCACGACCTCGAGGTCGAGGCCGTACCTCTCGGCGATCGGCCCCCAGTAGAAGACTCCCGCGCCGCCGAGCGGGTCTACGCCGATGCGGATTCCCCGGAGCTTGTCCATGTCCAGGACGGAGGCGAGGTCGGAGACGTACGCGGAGGCGAAATCGTGCCGGTGGGTGGTGGGGGCGGCGAGGGCCCGCGAATACGGCACCCGCTTCACCGATCCGAGCCCCTCGGTGAGGATTCGGTTGGCGCGCTCCTCCACCCAGCTCGTCACGTCGGTGTCCGCGGGGCCGCCGTTCGTCGGGTTGTACTTGAAGCCGCCGTCCTCCGGCGGGTTGTGCGACGGGGTCAGGACGATGCCGTCGGCGAGAGCGCGGCGTCTTCCGCGGTTATGGGTGAGAATCGCGTGGGAGACGACCGGGGTCGGAGTGTAGCCTTCTTTCGAGTCGATCAGGGTCTCGATGCCGTTTCCAGCCAGAACCTCGAGCGTCGTCGCCCGCGCCGGCTCGGAGAGAGCGTGGGTGTCGACACCGAGAAAGAGAGGTCCGTCCGGACCGTGGGCGGCGCGATAGTCGCAGATCGCCTGCGCCGTCGCGAGCACGTGGGCCTCGTTGAAGCTGCGAAGAAAGGCCGAGCCGCGGTGCCCGGAGGTGCCGAAGGCGACGCGTTCGGCGGCGTTCTCCGGGTCCGGGGTCTCCGCGTAGTAGGCGGTCACGAGCCTGGCGACGTTCGTGAGCATCTCCGGCGGGACCGGCTTTCCGGCGAGGGGGTGCATGACGGGCCATCCTAGCAAAAGCGGAGCCCGGCCTGGCACGCCACGGCGCCTCGACCCGGCGGGAGAAAACCGTTCTTCTCCTTCCGAAAATCTCGTCCTTTCCTTGATTTTTGCGACCCGCGGTCTAGACTGACATCACCAACTCGAACACAGGTCATTCTCCGTGGCGGGAACGAAAGGAGGAGGAGATGCCTGAGGTCATGGACCCAACCCCGGATCGCAGCTCGAAGCCGACGGCGGCGCCCTACCGGATCGACGTAAAGCTCCACGAAGTGCTGGTGGAAAGCACCCCCGGCAACGGTCACCCGATATCCCCCCTTCCCAGACCGGTGGGCGGGGGCGGGACCGGCCTTCCGATGCCGGTGTATCCGCGGAGGGCCTACTCCGACGACGAGCCGTCGCTCGTCCAGTATCAGAGGATCAACGCCCGGCGCACCTGGGACGCCTGGGCCAAGCCGTACTTCGCGTCACGGTCCCTGAAGAACCGCAACGAGCTGCGCCCGATCATCGCGTACCTCTTCACCGACTACAAGTGCAACCTCGACTGCCACTACTGCTGGGCGTACGACAACGCGGTGAAGGGAATGACCGAGGAGATGGCGCGGCGCTCGGTGGACTGGCTCGAGTCGCTCGGAAACCGGGTGCTCGCGCTCATGGGCGGCGAGCCCCTGCTTCGTCCCGATTTCGTGCACAAGGTCACGGACTACGCGGCCAGGAAAGGCTTCTTCGTCTATCTGCCGACCAACGGGAGGCTCATGCGGCCGGAGGTCATCGACCGGCTCGGGGACGCGGGCCTCGCGACGGTGAACATCGCAATCGACTCCATGGACGTGAAGCCCTCGCTTCCGAAGGCCCTGGCTCCGATCCGGAGTCACTTCGAGTACCTGCTGAAGTCCCAGAGGCGCTACGGCTACACCGTCGCCATCAACACCAACATCTGCCGCAACAACATGGACGACGTCCGGGCGCTGACGGAGCTCGCGCTCGACCGGAACATCGCCATCGACTTCCACATCAACGAGTCGCCCATGATCGAGCAGGGGCACTTCCAGCACTACGAGGAGAACCAGACCTACCTCAGGCCGCAGGACCACGAGAAGGTGGACGATCTCCTCGACTGGATCATCGAGCGCCACAAGGGCGGACAGCGCGTGGTGAACCCGCTCTCCCACCTGCACGAGATGAAGAACCTCATGCGGGGCGAGGTGAAGACCCGGTGGAACTGCCGGGCGGGCCACAACATGCTCATCATCCGGGTCGACGGAACGCTCGCGCCCTGCTTCCCGATGTACTCCGCGACCCATGACTGGGGCACGGTGGGAAACCACAAGTTCGAGCACCAGCAGCTCGACGATATGAAGAAGGAGTGCACCAGGCACTGCCTTTCGACCTGCAACTACATCCTCGGCTTCTGCTACAACACCCGCCGCGTGGTCTTCTGGGGTATGAAGCAGGCGATGCGCGGATTCAAAGGGGTGAGCGGAAGCTTCTAGCACAACTCGAGAGAGGGAAGACCGGAATCAAACGCGAAGACGCGAAGGCGCAAGGACGCAAAGAAGACCGGAGGGGTTTTCTTCTTCGCGTCTTGGCGTCTTTGCGTTGATTCCCCTCCTCCCTGCCTTCCTCTGCTGTTGTTGTCCCGATTCGTTTCGATGCGCTACAATTATCGTAGTAGCGCAAAGCTAACCAACTGAACGCGTAAGGAGCGACAGCTCTTATGGGCGCGGACCAGTGTAGGCGGAACGACTCGCCACGGACCGTACGATACGCGCGGTCGGAGTCCGCCCTCCCTTCCCCACCTGGAGGAGACCGATGCTAAGGGCCCTGACCGAGATTCTGGAGAACTCGTCTTTCCGCGGCACGGAGGAGGAAGTCGTCACCTTCACCGCGTACCTGGACCTGGTGAAGCGGGAGCCATGGATCACCCGGAACACGTTCCAGCTCCTCCACGACATGCTGCTTTCGAGCGGCGTCGAGAGGACCATCGTGCCGGGCAAGCCCCTCCGGCATCGCTACGCCTTCTTCGAGGACCCGGGGCTCGTGGGAACGTACGTGGTCTTCGGCCAGCAGAAGGCCAAGGAGAACCTGATCGAGAAGATCGACAACGCCAGCCGGGGCCTCGAGGCCTCGAAGCGCCTCTGGATCCTCCTCGGCCCGCCGGGCGCGGCGAAATCGCGCTCCATGGACGGCATCAAGACCGCGCTCAACCACTACTCGCGCTCGGACGAGGGGAAGACCTACACCTTGCTGCTGCCGACCGTCGACGAGCGACTGAGAGAGAAGGCGCTCTTCGAGGAGAAGGGGATTTACTATCTCCAGGCCCCGATCTTCGAGCGTCCCCTCCAGGTGATTCCGCCTCCTCTCCGGGCGCCGTTCGTCGAGAAGCTCTCGGAGCTGGTCGAGCGCGAGGGGGTGCAGGACTTCCTCCGGCGCCACCCTCACTACGACGGCGAGTTCCGGATGCAGATCGACGGCCTGATCTCCCCCTACACCGACTTCGTGCTCCGGGAGTTCATGACCGCCAAGGGCCTCGATTTCGCCGAGCTCCTCCCCTACCTCAAGGTGAAGCGCATGGTCTACGACGCGCGCACCAAGACCGGCATCGGCTCCTACACCCCCCGCGACGAGAAGAGCCAGGAGGCGGGCTCGCTCGTGGGGAACCTCGACTACAGCCTTCTCCCGCGGTTCGGAAGCGAGTCCCATCCCCTGGTCCACGACTACAAGGGGGAGCTCTGCGCCGGGGCGAACGGCTTCGTCGAGATCCACGAGATCCTCAAGCTATCGGACCGGTTCCTCTACGAGCTCCTGTTCGCGACCCAGGACCGGTTCTTCAAGCCCGAGGGGCAGCCTCCCATCCCTTTCAACGGCGTCATCATCGGCCATACCAACTTCCACGAGTACAACATGTTCATGGCCAACGAGACCTTCGAGGCCCTCCGGTCCCGGACGACGTTCATCGAGATGCCGCTCTCGGTGCATTTCAAGGACGAGGAGAAGATCTACGCCTTCACCTACTCCAACGGCCAGCGGAAATGGGCGCCGAAGAAGAAGCACCTGGGCCACGTCGCGCCCCACGCGCTCGAGTTCCTGAGCCTGGTCGCGACCATGACTCGCCTCTACGAGTCGAAGCAGAACCCGAATCTGACGCTCCTCCAGAAGGCCCTGATCTATTCCGGACGCGCCGACAGCGGGGTGGACAACAACATGGCCCGCACCATCCTCGAGGAGTTCGAGTTCGTGAAGCCCTCGGAAGGCACGTTCGGGCTCGACCCCCGCTTCATCCAGAACGTCTTCGAGAACACCGAGCACTTCCAGATCAACGAGTACGCCGCGAACCTCTCCCGCCTCAAGGACGAAGGCGGCGAGCCGGCGATGATCACCTCCATCGCTCTCCAGAACCCCTGCGTCGCGCCGATGGATCTCTACCTCCGGATGGAGATCGCGCTCAAGGAGTCCTTCGCCACCAACAAGGCGAAGCTCGGCCACTTCGTCGAGAAGATCCTCCCTCAGGCGAAGCACTGGATCCTGAGCCAGATCGCGACCGACGTCTACGGGTCGGTCTTGCGCGACGAATCGGTGGTGGAGAGCACCTGGAAGAAGTACACCGACCACGTCCGCGCCTACGTGCACAACACCAAGGTGAAGCACGAGGTCACCCACGCCGACGTGCAGCCGGACGAGAAGTTCATGCAGGCGATCGAGCAGTACCTCGGCATCGCCGAGAAGGACGTCTTCCGCAAGGAGCTCTCGGACGCCATCGCCAGCGTGAGCCACTCGGTGCTGCTCGCGGACGAGCCCTCCTACCAGAGCGCCATCCGCCGCTACGTCTTCGAGAACGAGTTCAAATCCAGCGAGAACATCAAGCTCCTCGGCTGGATCAAGAGCGGCTCGAGCGCCGCCGGCGTGCACTCCAAGGAGCAGGAACAATTGAACGAGACCGTGCGCTACCTGATGGAGAACCTCGGCTACTGCGGCAAGTGCGCGTTCCAGGCGCTCACCATCACCGCCAGCTCCACCAGCATCCTGGACTGAGTCTCCCATGAAGAAGTCCGACGTCATCGTCTCCTCCGACGAGTCCGAGGGTCTTTTCAACGAGTTCATCCAGGACCAGCTCGACGAGATCCTCGACGAGGTCATCAATCGAGGCGATCTGGATCGGCTCGGCGATCGCGGAAGCGACATCATCATCGAGGTGGACGACATCGTCCCTCCGACTTTCGTCTACGGGGACGACGCCTCGGGGGGCGGCGGCTCCGGGGGACCCGGGCCGGGCAACGAGAAGGGGAAGCTCCGCTTCCGGATCCCGTTCCAGGCGTTCATGGAGCTGGTGGGTCAGAAGCTTCGGCTGCCGAACCTGGTGAAGGAGGGTGAAGGAAGGATCAAGGAAGTTTCCTACACCTTCAAGACGTTTGGCCAGGTCGGGGTGATCCTCGACAAGCGGCGCACCTTCAAGCGCGCGCTTCGGTCGAGCGTCGGCCTCGGAACCTACGCTCCCGAGAAAGGAAGAGTCGAAGTCCAGGTTAGAAGGCGGGATCGGCGCTTCAAGGTCCCGCAGCGGGTGGAGAAGCCGCGCCACCGCGCCGTGGTGTTCTACATGGGCGACATTTCCTACTCCACCTACGGCGAGCGGCTGGAGATGGAAAAGCGGCTGGTGAACTTCATCCATCAGTGGCTGGACTTCAACTACGGCGCCGGCAACGTCGAGCACCGGTTCTTCGTGCACGACGTGGACGCGCACGAGGTGGCCCCATCCGATTTCTACAAGGTGGCGAACGCCGGCGGCACCCGGGCGTCGATCGTCTTCGAGCTCGTCTCGCAGATCGCGTTCAACGAGTACGACACCAACTCCACGAACTTCTACGCCTTCTACTTCGGCGACGGCGAGGTGTTCGAGGACGACGCCAAGAAGATCGTGGAGATCCTCGGAACCCAGATGCGCTCGAGCTTCAATCGGGTCGGGGTGGTCGAGGTCAAGCCGAGCCAGTTCAGCTACCTCAACCGGGAGATCAAGCGCCAGTTCGAGAAAGACGACGTGGTGCGGATGGGGACCCTCCGCCAGCGCACGGAGACGGTGGAGGTGATCAAGAGCCTCTTCGGGGAGCGCCGTGCTTAGCATCCATACCGAGCCGGAGCTCACCGCTCTCGAGGAGCGGGTGCTCCACCACGCTCGAGCCTTCGGCCGGAAGATTCCCGAGATCCGCTTCTTCATCCTCGAGAGGCTGGAGTTCGCCTCGCTCCTGGAAAAAGACGTCTATCCCACGAGCCCGATCAACATCTGGGAAGGCAAGAGGATGGTGCACAAGAAGCACGCCATCGAAGCCGGGCTCGAGTCTTCCCTGTTCTACGAGGTGGTGCAGACCGGCAACCCCTCCTACGCCTACCTGAACAGCGCCAACAGCGCCGTCACCCAGGCCTCGGTCATGGCCCATGTCGTGGGTCACTGCGAGTTCTCGGAGCGAAACGTCCTGAGGGACTCGAACGAGAACCGCACCGAGTACGTGATGTACCTGGTGCGAAAAGTGGATCGGGCGCGCCAGCAGATGGGAGAGCGGGACTACCTCGAGTACTGGAACGCGGTGGAGTCGGCGACGACCCTCATGGCTCCGAACTCACAGTACAACGTGGCCCGCTCCGTGGAGTCGGAATCGACCATCGGGTCCGACTACAAGACCCCGACGAAGGAGATGGAGAAGATCCCCCCGCCGCCCAAGGTCGTGGTTCCGGTGTTCGATACGCTGACGGTGCTTCTGAAGGGAGCGAGCGAGCCCTCGGCCTTCGAAGCCGAGCTCCGGAAGCGGCGAAGGGTCGCGACCTTGAGCCGCAAGGGCTACGCCCTCAAAGCGCCCTGCCAGGACGTTCTCGACTTCCTGCGCCGCTACGCGCCCGCGAGCCAGGCCGAGCGCTCGGTCCTCGACTACAAGTACGTCACCCGGGCGCCCCAGGACTTCGTCATGCGCACCCAGATCATGAACGAGGGGTGGGCGATGTACTGGGAAAAGAAGATCATGCTCGAGCTCTTCAAGGAGCGAGCGGTCAACGGCATCATCGACTACGCCCGGGTGTTCTCGAACGTCTGCCGGCCGCGGCCGTACTTCCAGCGCAACCCCTACCACCTCGGGTACAACCTCTGGTGCCACATCGAGCAGCTCTACCGGGATGGAAAGGTGAGCCTCGACTATCACGAGGAGATCGATCTCGAGAAGAAGCACTCCTGGCGCCAGAGGGGCACGGGCGATCCCATCGAGGCCATGGGGCACCTGGT
>Ga0105095_10001038_pt1 | contig 14178 bp, 12 predicted proteins | sample PPLLak2March2015_2_FD_79180 | JGI IMG/M metagenome (GOLD analysis project Ga0105095, IMG submission 79180) | Freshwater sediment microbial communities from Prairie Pothole Lake near Jamestown, North Dakota, USA - PPLs Lake P8 Core (3) Depth... | ecosystem: Environmental > Aquatic > Freshwater >... | reverse complement strand
CCGACCAACCCGCTGCTCAAGGTCGTCGACCTCGAAGCGGTCGCGGCGATCGCGCGCAAGCACAGGCTGATCAGCGTCTGCGACAACACCTTCGCGTCGCCCTGGATCCAGCGCCCGCTCGAGCTCGGCTTCGACATCGTCGTGCACTCGACGACCAAGTACATCAACGGCCATTCGGATGTCATCGGCGGTGCGGCAATTCTGAGGGAAGAAAGGTACAAGGAAAGTCTTGCCTTCCTGCAGAACGCGGTCGGCGGCGTGCCCAGCCCCTTCGATTGCTTCCTCACGCTGCGGGGAATCAAGACGCTCGCAGTGCGCATGGAGCGCCATTGCGGCAACGCCATGCACATCGCGGCATGGCTCGAGAAGCACCCCAAGGTGAAGAAGGTGATCTACCCGGGCCTCGCGAGCCATCCGCAGCACCTGCTCGCGGCGCGGCAGATGAACTACCGCTACGGCGGCATGGTGACGGTGGTGCTGAAAGGCGGCGCCGAAGGAGCAATGACTGCCTCGAAGCGCTTCCTCGAGCGCTGCGAGCTCTTCACGCTCGCCGAGAGCCTGGGTGGCGTGGAGAGCCTGATCGAGCATCCCGCCATCATGACCCACGCCTCGCTGCCGCCGGAGGTGCGCGCCGGCCTGGGCATCGACGAGGGCCTGGTGCGACTATCGGTCGGCATCGAGAGCGTCGACGACCTCATCGCCGAGCTGCAGCACGCGCTTGAATGAGACAATAAAATGATGTCGCACAAGGGGACCATCGTCCTCGGCGTGATCGGCGCCGATATCCACAATATCGGCATCACCATCCTCGCCGCGGCGCTGCGGGACGCAGGATTCAAGGTCGTGAACCTCGGCATCCTGGTGCCGCAGGACGAGTTCGTGAAGGCCGCCCTCGAGTCCGCGGCCGACGCGGTCCTCGTGTCTTCGCTCTACGGCCATGGCGAGCTCGATTGCCCGGGGATGCGCGAGAAGTGCACCGAAGCGGGACTGGGGAGCATCGTGCTCTACGTCGGAGGCAACCTCGTCGTCGGCAAGCAGGACTGGCAGGAGGTCGCTCGCAAGTTCGAGGCAATGGGCTACGACCGGGCGTATCCGCCGGGCACGACGCCCCGGCGCGTCATCGAGGACCTGGCGGCCGACCTCGCCGCGAGGGTGGAGGCCGGTACATGACGCAGGCGAGCGCGACGCCGACGATGGCGCGCTGGGAGGAAGATCGCTTCCAGCGCGTGCGCCGCGAAGTGCTCGCGCGCTGGCCCACCGGCGCAGGCGTCGATCTCGACGAGGCGGCCGCCTGGCACCGGGAGATGGCCCCCGGCAAGAACACCGCGCGGGTGCTGCGCGAGGCGCGCGAGCACGGCAGGACGCTGGTGCAGCCGCGCGGCGGCGTCGCCGACATCGAGCAGCACATCGAGCTGCTGCGGCGCCTGCGCCATGCAGGCGCGGACCTGCTGCCGACCACGGTCGACTCGTACACCCGCGAAGGCCGGTACGACGATGCCGAGCGCGGCCTCGCGCAAAGCCGCGAAGCGGGCCGCTCCCTTCTCAACGGCTTTCCGGCGGTGAACTACGGCGTGGCTGCGTGCCGGCGCATCGTGGAGGCGATCGACGCTCCGCTCTTCTGCCGCACCGCCTCCCCCGACTGCCGCCTCACGCACGAGATCATGTACGCCGGCGGCTCCACCTCCTGCACTGCGGGCCCGATCGTCTTCTCGCTCGGCTACGCCAAGGACTATCCACTGGCAAAGGCGATCGAGGCGTGGCAATACTCCTACCGCATGATGGGAGCCTACCGCGAGCGCGGCGTCACCCTGAGCGTCGAGCACTACTTGCCCATATCGACGATGGTGCCGCATTCGACCTCGATGGCCTGCGTGATCCTCGATTCGCTGATCGCGGCGGCGCAGGGGGTGCGCGACATCTCGATCGGCATCGGCCAGCAATGCCACCTCGTGCAGGATGCGGCCGCGCTGCGCGCCTATCCGGCGCTCGGCCGGCACTACCTCGACGCCTTCGGCTTCACCGACGTCGAGCTGAGCACGGTCATGTCGCAGTGGATGGGCGGCTTCCCGGCCGACGAGGGGCAGGCTTTCGGCGTCATCTGCATGGCAGCGATGGCGGGTTATCTCGGCGGCGTGACGTACATGATCTCCAAGTCGCCGCACGAGGCGGCGGGCGTGCCGACCCCCGAGGCCAACATGCACGGCGTGAGCGCGTCGAAGATGGTGCTGCGCATGCTGGCCGATCAGAAATTCGCGCCGATGGCGGAGATCGCCGCGGAGCAGGCGATCCTCGAGGCCGAGACGCGCGCGATTGTCGAGCGCGCGCTCGAGCTCGGGGAAGGCGACGCGGCGCTCGCCGCGGTGCGCGCCATCGAGGCCGGCGTCATCGACGTGCCCTTCTCGCCGCACCGCTCCAACGCCAATCAGGCGCTGCCGGCGCGCGACTGGCGCGGCGCGGTGCGTCTCGCCCGGTTCGGCGGCGTGCCGATCCCGCCCGACATCCGCGAGCACCACCAGGCCGAGCTCGGCAAGCGCATGGCCGGGAAGCCGGCCCGCGCGCCCTGGGAACTGCTGCTCGCGGACGTCAACGCGATCAGCGAAGGCATGCTGCTGCCGGATTGACTGCGAGCCGCGATCTCGAGCCGGCGGGCGTGCAGCCGCTGAGCGGGGTGCGCGTGGTCGACCTGACCACCGTGCTGATGGGCCCCTTCGCCACGCAGATCCTCGGCGACTACGGCGCCGACGTCATCAAGGTCGAGCGCCCGGAAGGCGACCCGGTGCGCGGCATCGGCCCGGCCCGCCACCCGGGCATGGGCTCGATCTTCCTGCAGGCGAACCGCAACAAGCGCAGCCTCGTGCTCGACCTGAGCAAGCCGGAAGGCATCGTCCTGCTGCGCGAGCTCGCGGCCACGGCCGACGTGCTCGCGTACAACCTGCGCCCTCAGGCGATGGACAAGCTCGGCCTGGGCTACGAGGCACTGCGCGCGGTGAACCCGCGGCTCATCTACCTCGGCATGTTCGGCTTCGCCCGGCGCGGCCCCTACGCCTTCAAGGCGGCGTACGACGACCTGATCCAGGGGCTGACGGGAATACCCGCGCTCAGCATGATCGCCGGCTCCCCCGAGCCGCGCTACGCGCCGCTCGCGATCGCCGACCGCGTCACCGGGCTCGCCGGCGTGAATGCCGCGCTCCTCGCCCTCATCCGGCGGCAGCGAACCGGGCGCGGCGAAGCCGTCGACGTGACCATGTTCGAGACCATGGCGCGCATGGTGCTGGGCGACCACCTCGGCGGCGACACCTTCATTCCCCGGCACGGCGATCCGGTCTATCCGCGGCTGGTGGCGCGCGACCGCCGCCCCTACCGCACGCGCGACGGCTGGCTCTGCGTGGTCGCCTATACCGACCGTCACTGGCGCAGCTTCTTCCGGGCCATCGGCCGCGAAGCCGAGTTCGAGGCCGACCCGGCCCTCGCCGACATCAGCAACCGCACCCGGAACATCGGCGCGCTCTACGAGCGGCTGGCGCGCGCGCTCGAGGAGCGCACCACCGACGAATGGCTCGAGATCCTCGGCCGCGCCGACATCCCGGCGATGCCGATGCTCGCGGTGGACGAGCTGCTGGATGACCCGCACCTGCGCGCCGGCGGCTTCTTCCACGAGCTCGAGCATCCGAGCGAAGGCCGGATCCGCACCCTCGGCGACGGCGCCGAATGGTCGCAGGCCGCGCTCGAGCTGCGCCGGCCGGCGCCGCGGCTCGGCGAGCACAGCGCCGAAGTCCTGGCCTCGCTCGGCCGCACCGAGGCCGACATCGCGGCGCTCGCGCAAAGCGGCATCACCCGCCTCGATACTTCGCAGAGGTAACGCATGGACTTCCGCCTCACGCCCGAGCAGCAGCAACTACGCGACACGGCGCGCCGCTTCGCGCAGACCGAGCTGCCCGGCCTCGCCAACGAGATCGAGGCGCGGCACGAGCCGCTGCCGCGGGAGTGGATGACGCGCTTCGCGTCGCTCGGCTATCTCGGCATCAACCTGCCGGCCGAGTACGGCGGGCACGGCATGAGCCATCTCGACGCCGTGCTCGTCCTGGAAGAATTCGCCAAGGTCTCGCCCGCGGTCGCCTTCCCGATCTTCGAATCGTGCTTCGGGCCGATCCTCGCGATCGCGCATTTCGCGCCGGAGGCGCTCAGGAAGCAGCTCATCCCGCAGGTCGTGGCGGGCGAGAAGATCGTCGCCGTGAGCATGTCCGAGCCCGAGGCAGGCTCCGCGCTGACCGACCTGAAGACCCGGGCCGTGCCCGACGGGCAGCACTACGTCCTGAAGGGCCAGAAGCGCTGGTGCTCCGGCGCCGGACACGCCGACGGCTACCTCGTCTACTGCCGCATGTCGGACGACGCCGGCGCGAAAGGAATCGGCGCGCTGTACCTCGAGAAGGGCGCGAAGGGCTTCAGCTTCGGGAAGCAGGAGCAGCTGATGGGCTTTCGCGGCGTGCCCTCCGCTGACATGTACTTCGACGACGTGCGCGTTCCGAAGGAGAGCATCGTCGTCCCGGCGGGCGGCGGCTTCCGCAAGCTCATGGAGGCGTTCGACCTCGAGCGCTGCGGCAACGCGACGATGAGCCTCGCCATCGCGCAAGGGGCGTTCGACTATGCGCTCGGCTACGTCCAGGAGCGCCGGCAGTTCGGCAAGCCGATCGTCGACTTCCAGGCAGTGCAGCTGCGGCTCGCCGAAATGGCCATGAAGGTAGAGGCCGCGCGGCTGCTCATCTACCAGGCGGTCTCGAACGCCGCCGCCGGGCTGCCGTCGGTGCGCGAGAGCTCGATGGCGAAATGCTTCGCAAATGAGATGGTGCGCGAGGTCGCCGGCTCGGCGCTGCAGCTCATGGGCGCCTACGGCTACAGCAAGGAGTACCCGGTGGAGCGGCGCCTGCGCGACGCCTGGGGCTGGGGCATCGCGGGCGGCGCCATCGACATCCAGAAGACGAACATCGCCGGCGCCCTCGTCGGCCGGCGCTTCGACCAGCGGCGCTGAGGCCGCAATGCCGGCCGCCCTCACCCTGGCGGACCGCCTCCGGATCCATGTGGAGGCGCTCGCGCAGGACGAAAGAAACGTCGACCTGGAAAGGCCGGCGCGCTACATCGAAGAAGCCTTTGCAGGAAGCTCCTCCCATTACTTCCGCAGCGGCGGTCGGCAGGTCCGCAACCTCGAGACCGGTTCCGGCGACATCGTGGTCGGCGCGCACTACGACACCGTCCCCGGCTCTCCCGGCGCGGACGACAACGCCTCCGGCGTGGCCGTGCTCATCGAGCTCTCCGCAATGCTGCGCGACCTGCAAATTCGTTTCGTGGCGTTCGCCAACGAAGAGGCGCCCTACTACCTCAGTCCGGAGATGGGGAGCTTCGTCTACGCGCGCGACCGGGGCAAAGGCGTGCGCGCCATGTTCTCGCTGGAGATGCTCGGCTATTACCGGGACGAGCCGGGCAGCCAGCGCTATCCGCCGCCGCTCGGGCTCTTCTACCCGGACCGGGGCAACTTCATCGCCTTTGTCGCAGATCTCGGGTCTTTCTCGCTCGTCAGGAAGGCCAGGCGGCTTTTCAGCCGGAACTGCGAGTTCCCCTCCGAGTGGCTGGCGGCGCCGAGCATCATCCCCGGCCTGGCGTGGTCGGACCACTGGTCGTTCCGGCAGCACGGCTATCCCGCGGTCATGGTGACCGACACGGCGTTCTACCGCTATCCTCACTACCACCTGCCGAGCGACACGCCGGAGAAGCTCGATTACGAGCGAATGGCGCAGGTGACGCTGGGGCTGGCCGAAATGTTGAGGGAATTGTTATCCCAGGGTAATGACTGATGGACACCATCCTTCTCAAAGACCTCCGCGTCAACCGCCTTGGCTTCGGCGCCATGCGGGTGCTCGGCAACGCGGACATCTGGGGGCCGCCGAAGGACCCCGCCAACGCGAAGAAGGTGCTGCGCCGCGCCTACGAGCTCGGCGCGAACTTCTTCGACACCGCCGAGAGCTACGGCCCGCACACCGACGAGCTGGTGATCGCCGAGGCGATGCACCCGTACCCGAAGGACCTCGTCATCGGCACGAAGTGCGGGCTGGTGCGCCCGAAACCCAGCCGCTGGGATGAGGATGGAAGACCTGAAAAATTAAGATCTGATTTGGAAGGAAGCCTGAAGCGGCTCAAGCTCGACTGCCTGCACCTGTGGCAGCTGCACGCGCCCGACCCGAAGGTGCCCTTCGAGGACTCGGTCGGCGTGCTCGCCGAGGCGCAGCGCCAGGGCAAGGTGCGCCACGTCGGGCTCTCGAACGTCAGCGTGCGCCAGCTCGAGCAGGCGCGGAAGATCGTGCCGATCGTCTCGGTGCAGAACCGCTACAACATCGGCGACCGCCACTCCGAGGACGTGTTGAAGGCGTGCGAGAAGCTCGGCATCGCCTTTTTGCCGTGGTATCCGCTGGGGGATGGCACCGCACTGAACAACAGAAAAGTAAAAGAGGTCGCGAAAAAACTGAAAGCCACCCCCGCGCAGGTGGCGCTCGCCTGGCTGCTGGCGAAGTCGCCGGTCATGCTGCCCATCCCGGGCACGAGCTCGATCGCGCACCTCGAGGAGAACATGGGGGCCGCATCCGTGCGGCTGAGCGCGCAAGACCTGGCTGCTCTTTAGCGAGCCTCAGCCAGCGCCCTCCACGATCACCAGCTCGACTTCACCGGCCCCGCTCTTGCGGAACGCGGAGGCCTCCTGGTACTCCGGCGAGTCGTGGCAGGCCACCGCCTGCTCGAGGCCCGGGAACTCGATCACCACGAAGCGGTGGAATTTCTGCGGTCCCTCGAGGATCTGGAAGCGCCCGCCGCGCGCGAGCACCCTGCCGCCGTAGCGCGCGATGATCGCCGGCACGCGGTCGGTGTACTTCTTGTACTCGGCGGGATCGTTGATCTTGGAGCGGGCGACCCAATAGGCAGTCATGTTTTTAACAATGCAGGAAGGTAAGTGGCGATCTGCGGAAACTGCCACAGGCAGGCGATCACCGCGAGCAGGGCGAACCAGTAGGGCATCGAGCCGGCGAAGATGGTGCCGACGCCGATGCGCGAGTCCTGCACCGCGGCCTTCACCGTGAACACGAGCAGGCCGAATGGCGGCGTGAGCAGCCCGGTCTCGACCGCGAGGATGCCGATGATGGCGAAGGCGAGCGGGTCGAGGCCGATGGCGATGGCGATCGGGTAGAAGATGGGCACCGTGAGCAGCATGATCGAGATCGAGTCGATCAGGCAGCCCAGCACGAACCACACCAGCACCATCAGGAGCAGGATGCCGCCCTGCCCCAGCCCGGTGGAGAGCAGCATCTCCTGCACCGCGCGCGTGAAGCCGGTCATGGTGAGCACGCGCGAATAGAGCTGCGCGGTGACGAGCAGCAGCAGCAGCGGCGCCGAGGTGCGGCCGACGGAGAGGATCACCTCGCCTACCTCCTTCGCGCGCAGGCCCTTGCCGATGGCGAGGAGCAGCGCCGCCGCGGCGCCCACCCCCGCGCCCTCGGTCGGCGTGAAAGCGCCGAACCAGATGCCACCCAGCGTGCCGGCGACGAGCCCGATCACGAGCAGCGTGCCGACCAGGGAGCGCAGCAGGCTCTGGGTCTCCACCACCAGCTTCTTGTCGGCACCTTCGCCGACCAGCTCCGGCCGCAGCGACGCCGCGCCGACGATGTAGAGCACGTAGAACGCGGTGAGGAGCAGGCCGGGCAGCACCCCGGCGAGAAAGAGGTCGCCGATCGACATCTCGGTGAGGATCGCCCAGACGATCATCAGCACGCTCGGCGGGATCAGCATGCCGAGGCAGGCGCTGCCGGCGATGCAGCCGAGCGCGAAGTGGTCGCGGTAGCCGTGGCGCTTCATCTCCGGGTAGGCGATGCGCGAGAACGCCGCCGCCGCCGCGATGCTCACCCCGGTGACGAAGGCGAACGCCGCGTTGGAGATCACGGTGGCGATGGCGAGCCGTCCCGGGACGATGCGCGTGAGCCGGTTGAAAAGCGAGAAAAGGTCGCCCGCGGCGCCGCACTTGGCGAGGAACTCGCCCATCAGCATGAAAAGCGGGATCACCGCGAATATGTAGTCGCGCACCGCCTCGTAGGCAGTGCTGCCGATGAAGCTCGCCACCACCTGGAAGTCGCCGGTCATCAGGTAGATGCCCAGCATCGACGCGGCCCCGAGCGCCACCGCGATGTGCACGCCCGCGAACACCAGGCCGAGCAGCACCGTGACCAGGAGAAGCATCTCGCCGGCGCCGAACATCTATTTGATCTTTTTCAAGTGAATCAAAAAAGCCAAGGCATAGTCGAGAGCCGCCAGCCCTGATCCCAGCAGCACGACGAAGCGCGCCGGCCAGCTGGGGATGCGCAGCGCGCCCTCGCCCTCGTACTCGTCGGAGATCCAGGCGTGCGCGAACGGGTCGAAGCCGCCGTAGACGATGACGGCGAAAAAGGCGAAGCCGAGCAGGCAGCCGAAGGCGGCGAGCGCCTCGCGGCCGCGCGCCGGCAGCAGCGCCGAGAAGAGGTCCACCTGCAGCATGCCGCCCGAGCGGATGGCGTAGCTTGCCTGCAGGAAGCAGATGATGACGATCGACATCGACACCATCTCCGGCGTGCCCTTCACGGGCGACGAGAAGACGGTGCGGCCGACCACGTCGGCCACGACCAGGAAGCTGAGCAGGAACGCGAGTGTCGCGGCAAAGGCCAGCAAGGCCTTTGCCGTCAGGTCACTCCAGCGGTCGAGCAACTATTTGACCTGGTATCGCACCGGCCACTTGTGGCCGAGCTTCTCCGACTCCGCGAGCGCCGCCTTGAGCACGCGCGTGCCCGGCATGCCGGCCTTGTCGAGCTCGCTCGCCTTCTCCTGCGGCCAGCCCTTGAGCGAGCTCGCCCACTCGACGCGCACCGCGTCGGGGAGCTGGCGCACGTCGGCGCCGACCTTCTTCAGCTGCTCGAGCTGCTTCGGGTAGTTCTCCTCGTTGACCGTGCCGGTGAGCTTCTCGTACTCGCGCCCGACCTCGGCGAGGATCTGCTGCACGTCCTTCGGCAGCCGGTTCCAGCGGTTCTTGTTGATGGTGAGGCCGTGCCAGGTGATCGCGCCGAAGCCGATCTCGGTGTAGTACTTGCCGACTTCGTAGAGCTTGAAGTTGACGTAGCCCGAGGGGAACATGATCCAGCCGTCGTACACGCCGGTCTTCATCGAGGTGTAGGCGTCCGGCAGCGAGGACTGCACCGGCACCGCGCCGGCGAATTCCAGCCACTTGAGGTTGAGGCCCGCGCCGGCGAGCTTGCGGCCCTTCAGGTCCTTGACCGCCTTCCACTCGAAGTTGGTGCCGAGGTTGTAGCCGTTGTCGGCGATCAGGCCGAGCAGGCGCTGGTTGAACTTGTCCTCGAACACCTTGGACATGTAGGGCACCTGGTCGTACACGCGGCGCGCCAGCGTCACGCTCTTCACCGGGCTCATGGTGCCGAAGGGCAGCATGATCTGGAACGCGTGCATCGGCAGGTTGGACGGCTCGAAGCAGAAGCAGTACCCGCCGATGTCGATGATGCCGGACTGCACGCCTTCGAGCGTGTCGGCGACCTTGACGATCGATCCCGCGTAGCCCTCGACGAACTCGACCTTGTGCTTGGTGCGCGCGGCGACGCGCTTCGCCACCTCGGGCACGAAGAACGTGTTCATCAGGTTGACGTACGTATTCGCCGTCGGGTGGCCCGAGGCGATGCGCAGCTTGATGTCTTCGGCGAGTGACGGGAACGCAACAAAAGCGGTGGCGGCCGCCACGCAGAGCTTCAGTTTCATGGAAATCCCCTCCTCCTTTTCACGGCCGATCTTATACAATTCCGCGAGCAGGGGGTGCAGTAGAAGAAAGGACATCGCCCATGGGGCCGATGAAGCTGCGCTCGCACCTCCTCGTCCTGACGCTCGGGACGCTCCTTCCCATGCTCGTCTTCGCGCTCATCGCGCTCGGCCTGCTCGCCGAGCGCGAGCGCGCGCTGTTCGAGCGCGGCGCCAAGGAGCGCACCCTCGCCGTCCTCACCGCCATCGACGGCGAGCTGGGCAACTCCATGACCACGCTGCAGGCGCTCGCCGCCTCGCGCCACCTCGACGAGGGCGGGCTGCGCGAGTTCCACCGCGACGCGATGCGCGTGTTGCCGACGCAGCCGGGCTGGACCAGCATGAGCCTCGCCACGCCGCAGGGCGAGCCGCTGCTGCGGGTGCCCGATGAGTTCGGCGACAAGCTTTCCGAGCTCCCCGGCCGGGAGACCTTCGAGCAGGTGCTGCGCACCGGCAGGCCCGCGGTGCGGCCGCTGCGGCGCGACGCCGCGAGCGGGCGCTGGGAGTTCGGCGCGCACGTGCCGGTGGTGCGCTACGGCGCGATCCGCTACGTCCTCACCGCCGCCATCGACCCGCGCAAGATCCGCGCGCTGCTCGACGCGCAGCGGCTGCCGCCGGACTGGGTCGGCGTCGTCGTCGACCACGAGCGGCGCGTCGTGGCGCAGACCAGCGCGCCCGACACGGCGCTCGGGCAGCCCGCCCCGGAGACGCTGCGCGCCGCCCTCGAAGGCCCGGCCGAGGGCTGGTTCCACGATCCTTCCGGGGAAGAAACCGCGCTCTATACCGCCTTCAACCGCTCCGGCTTCAGCGGCTGGACGGTGGCGATGAGCATGCCGGCGGCCGCGGTGGACGCGGGGCTGGGCAAGGCCGCGTGGACGACGACGGTCGGCGTGGTCGTCGCGCTCCTCGCGGCGCTGCTCCTCGCCGCCGGCCTCGGCCACCGCATCGCCGCGCCGATCAGCGCCCTCGCCTCGGTGGCGAAGGCGATGACCGCCGGGCAGCAGGCCGAGCTGCCCAATCCGGGCGGGGTCGCGGAGATCCGCGAGGTGGGACGCGCGCTGGTCGACGCCGCCAACACCGCGCGCACGCGCGAGCACGCGCTGCGCAGCGCCGACCGCGCCAAGGACGAGTTCCTCGCCATGCTCAGCCACGAGCTGCGCAACCCGCTCGGCGCGCTCGCCGGCGCGGCGCACCTGCTGCGCCTGCTCGCGCCGAAGGACGAGACGGCGATCCGCGCCACCGACATCGTCGGCCGCCAGGTGCAGCACATGACGCGGCTCGTCGAGGACCTGCTCGATGTCTCCCGCGTGACGCGCGGCAAGATCAGCCTCTCGCGCGAGCCGCTCGACCTCGCGCGCGCGGTCGAGAGCGTGGTGCAGCAATGGCGCAGCTCCGGCCGCCTGGCGAAGCACGCGGTGCGCGTCGAGCTCTCGCCGGCCTGGGTGCGCGCCGACGCCGCGCGAATCGACCAGATCATCTCCAACCTGGTCGGCAACGCCGTCAAGTACACGCAGGACGGAGGCCAGGTCACCATCACGGTGAGCCGCGAGCGCAACGCGGCGCTGCTGCAGGTGCGCGACAGTGGCATGGGCATGTCCCCCGACCTCGCCGCGCGCGTCTTCGATCTCTTCGTGCAGGGCGAAACCTCGCTCGACCGCAGCCTCGGCGGCCTGGGCATCGGCCTCACGCTGGTCAAACGCCTCGCCGAGCTGCACGGCGGCACGGCCGCGGCGGCGAGCGAAGGGCCGGGCAAGGGGTCGGTGTTCAGCGTCTCGCTGCCGGCCATCGAGGCGCCGCTGCAGGCGCCGGCGGCGCAGGCCGCGCCGGCAGAGCCGGCGCCGCGCCGCCTGCACAAGATCCTGCTCATCGAGGACAACGACGATGCGCGCCGCACCCTCTCCCTCGCGCTGCAGATGAACGGCCACCAGGTCTACGCCGCGCCCGACGGCAAGGTGGGCATCGAGACCGCCGACGCGGTCGACCCCGAGGTGGCGGTGATCGACATCGGCCTGCCCGGGATCAACGGCTACCAGGTCGGCGAGGACCTGCGGCGCAAGCCGGCGCACGAGTCGATGGTGCTGATCGCGCTGACCGGCTACGGCCAGCCCGACTCGCTGCGCCGCGCGCGCGACGCGGGCTTCGACGAGTACATTACCAAGCCGATCGAGCCCGAGCGGCTGATGCGGCTGATCGACGTGGCCTGCGCGGCGAAAGAGCGCCGCCGCGACGCCTCGCGGCCGCCCGCCTAAAAAGATGGAAAAATGGGGACGGTCCCCATTTTTCCTTGCCAAGAAAAACCCATCCCGGCTGGGTCGTGCTGGCGGCACTGTGCTGCGTCGGGTTCGCGCGCCAGGGGCCGGCCGTCGCGACGCTCTCGATCTTCGTCGAGCCGCTGACGCGCGAGTTCGGCTGGTCGCGCGCCGCGCTCTCCGGCGCCGTTTCGCTGGCCGGCGTCCTCGCGGCGCTGGTCTCGCCGCTCATCGGGCCGCTGCTCGACCGCCATGGCTCACGCGTGGTGCTGAGCGTCGCGGTGCTGGTGAACACCGCGGCGCTCGTCCTGCTCTCCTTCACGCCGTCGCTGCTGGTCTTCTACCTGCTCTTCTGCGTCGCGCGCACGAACTGGGCGGTGCCCTTCGACCTCGGCATCTATGGCGCGATCGCCAACCGCTTCGTCGCACGCCGCGCCTTCGCCACCTCGGTCGCGACCATGGCGCAGATGGCCGGGCTGGTGGCGATGCCGCTAATCGCGCAGTTCGCCATCGTCCAGGACGGCTGGCGCGCCGGCTGGCTGGCGCTCGGGCTGGTGACGCTCGTGATCGGCTTCGTGCCGGTGTGGCTTTTCGTCGAGGGGCGGCCGCGGGACCGCGGCGTCGCCGGCGCGTCCGGGCCGGAGCCGAGCTACTCGCGGCGGCAGGCGCTCCGCACCCCGGCGTTCTGGCTGCTGCTGCTGTACACGGCGCTCGTCTTCCCGGTGCAGGCCGGGGTGAGCCTGCACCAGGCCTCGCACCTCGTCGAGCGCGGCGTCGACGCCACCGCCGCGGCGCTCATCGTCAGCAGCTTTTCCTTCATGTCGGGGGTCGGCACGCTCGCGTGCGGCTTCCTGCCGCGGCGCCTGCCGATCCGCTTCGCGATGGCGCTCGCGGGGACGCTGCTCGCGCTCGGCGCCTGGCTCATGGCGCGCATCGCCACGCCGGCCGACGGCACGCTTGCCGCGGCGGTGTTCGGGCTCGGAATCGGTGCGGTGCTGACGCTGTTGCCCGTCGCCTGGGCCGACTACTTCGGCCGAACGAACTACGGCGCCATCCGCGGGCTCGCGCTCTCGGCGCAGGTGCTCGCGCAAGCCATCGGCCCGCTCCTTTCCGGCGCATTGCGCGACTTCACGGGCGACTACCTGCTTTCGCTGCAGTTCTTCGGCGTGCTCTCGGTGCTGAGCGTGCTCGCCGCGCTCGCCGCCCGCCCGCCGCAGCGCTAGACGAGCTGCCGGGCGATCCTCATCCGCGTGGCGGCCATGTCGTCGCCGCGCAGCTCGCGCAGGGCGTAGCCGGCGAAGTCGTCGGTGACCTCCTTGCGCCAGTAGAGGTCCATGTCGGTGTTGTCCATGGGCTTGGCGCGGTTCGCCGCCAGCTCGGCCGCGTGCGCGATCACTTCGTCGCTAAGCGTCTTGCCCTTCAGGAACTCGCCCGCTTTCTCGACGAGGAATGGACGGGACGCGACGGCACCCAGCGCCATGCGGGCATCGCTGATCACATCCTTTTCGAACTTCAAGGCGACGGCAACGCCGAGAATCGGGAAGTCGAAGGAGCCGCGGCGGCGCAGCTTCCAGTAGGTGCTCTTCCAGCCCGCCGGCACCCGCACCTCGGTGAGAATCTCGTCGGGCGCGCGCGTGAGGTACTCGATCCCGTCGTTCTTGTAGAGGCTCTCGACCGGGACTTCCCTTTCCCCGCGGGAGCTCACGAGCTTCACCTTCGCATTCAGCGCGATGAGCGCCGGGGCGGTATCGGTGGAGGAGACTGCGACGCAGCGCTTGCTCGCGGTGGCCACCCAGCAGGTCTTGCCGTCCTTCTTCAGGCAGAAGTCGATCGCCTTGCGCCATTCATAGGTCTGGTTGTAGTAGTTGCAGCGCGTGTCGAGGCACAGGTTGCCGCCCAGCGTGCCCATGTTGCGAATCTGCGGCGTGGCGACCTGCGCCGCCGCCTGGCGCAGCGCGGTCGGGGTTTTTTCGTATCGAACGATTTCATTCAGAGTCACGGCACCGCCGAAGCTGCCGTTCAGAGCCTTGAGCTCCGGGATGCCGCGCAGCGAGACGAGGACCTTCGG
>Ga0105095_10001037_pt1 | contig 14181 bp, 8 predicted proteins | sample PPLLak2March2015_2_FD_79180 | JGI IMG/M metagenome (GOLD analysis project Ga0105095, IMG submission 79180) | Freshwater sediment microbial communities from Prairie Pothole Lake near Jamestown, North Dakota, USA - PPLs Lake P8 Core (3) Depth... | ecosystem: Environmental > Aquatic > Freshwater >... | reverse complement strand
CTCATTTCGTAAAATGGAATATCCTTCTCAATTTCGCTGATTATCTGACTAACGCTTTTGGGTTCTCCGGCAATATGGAGGGCTTTTGAAGGGCATACATTCCTCAGGGCTTCGAAAGCAGTTATCTTTTCCCTGTCTATTGCCAATATGTTGTTCCGTGAGACAATATGTCCGCCGCCAGCCTTTATACAATCTCCAAACCTATGGCATTGCCTTTCATCAAACATGACTGAAGGGAAAGGATCAATGCTTTCGGGATTGTTGCACCACAAACAGCCGAGGGGGCAGCCTTTAAAGAAGATATTTGTTCTCACTCCGTTCCCGTCGTGTATCGAATATCTTTGTATGTTAAAAACAGTTAGCAATTCGCTGGGATTGGAAGTTTACCGGTTACACACTGACCTTATCAAGTTCTCCCAGGATTGTCTGCCGCTGTGACGAAAGATCGCTGATCAGCGAGGGATCGGACAGCTTTTTCAGACCGAATTGCAGGGTATGAAAACGTTCCCAGAAAATTTCCTGGTAGAAAAGGACGAAGAAACCTGACAGCGGAACGAGCAAGCCTGCAATAAAGCCGGGCCAGCCGGCAAAAACCGAGGCCAGAATAACAACCAGCGGGTAGTAAACAAGGGAAAGCACTGTCATTGAGCTCACAAATACGGAGCTGTAGAACCTCAGGTCCTTGATGTATCTGTCGCAAATGAACTTTGGAATAATATAGGGAATAAAATTGGTGATGAATCCTGCAAGGAATACAGGAAATCCTGCAATCAGGGCAAAATACCGGAGAAATCCCCAGTTGAGTTTCCTTGCCACATTCTCATCCCTGAGCTTGCTCTCTTCAAGCTGATTCACATATTTCCCAACCATTGCCGACAGCGAAGCCAGAGCCTCTCCGGATGTCCTGCCAAGCTTGTTTAATTTCTCGCTCACCGTTTTTTCGGAATGTCTTCTGTCGTCGGTGTCAAACCGCCATTGGAAGAACGGGAGAACCATATCGTGGCGCTTAAACCTGAAAAGCTGCTCGGCAAGCCAGTCATTTTTCGGATCCTCAACGATTATCACCTCTTTCCTCAGGCTGACATCGCATTTCTCATTGAAGGTCAGCAATGCCCTGGCCGGATGCTCCTGGTAAGCGCTCTTTAGCTCCCTGATGCTGAATGAATCGTGAAAGTTGATCATGACCTCCTTACGGAAGCTCGATGGGTATGTATAATTAATACCGACAGGGACTATATGAACATCAAGTCCGTACTTTTCTTCAGCTCCGAAAGCCAGCCTTGCCGTACCTTTTCTCAGTTTATGAAGCCGTTTTTCCTGGACGCAGATCCCTTCGGAAAACATAATGAAATTTCCGTTCTTCTTCAGGACATCATAGATGCTGGAGAATGCCTCCAGGTTTTTATGAACATTTTCGAGCCCTTCTTCAAGCCTGTAAACGGGTGATACGTTAAGCTCCCGCAGGCAGAAACGTGCGAATGGCTTTCTGAACATGTCGGCTCTCATTGTAAAATGCAGTGGTTGTGGAAGATAGGAGCCGACAAGGATTCCGTCCATAAATGAGTTCTGATGATTCCCTACAAAAAGAAGAGGCTTGTTAAGAGGAACTTTCTTAAGGTTGGAATAAAAAATTCTTCTGAAGAAAACTCTGAAGATGAAGGGAGGCAAAATGAATTTTAAAAATCTGCTAAACATGAACTAAAAGTTTATCCGTTCAAAAAATCCCCAGTTTTTCTTTCGGGGACGAAATATACACTAAAAAAAAATTTCCCCAATTCTTTGATTATTTAAATTTACAAAAATTGTATCATTTAGAGAGTCAGATAATTGTAACTACGTATTACAAGTAAGTATTTAGACTTATTACTTTCAGGTCAACCCGGATTTGGAGAATACAAGGTTATTATTACTTTTGTGAATTCTAAACCTCCGATACCTTCATTGCATGGATCTATCGAAAACTATTCATGATAAAATGATAAATGAACATATAATGTTCGTTTATCGCGGCGAGATTACCGAAAAGAATTCACTGCCTTTACTGACTCTTCTTGAAAATGAGATGAAAAATGATTCATACGGACTGGCGGGGAGGAAAAGGCTCTTTATGTACGTCCTTGAAAACCTTCAGAATATTGCCAAGCACGGGGAACACAAAAGACGTGAGGGGATGTCGGTGGTTGCCTATTCCAAAACAGATGACGGTTACACAATAACAACAGGGAATTTAATTGCGGTCGGACAGGTTGCCAACCTCCGGGACAGGCTTGCCCGGGTAAATACCCTTGAGGCTGAAGAGATTAAAGGCCTTTACAGGCAGATCCTGAATACAACGGAATTCAACAATAAGGGCGGGGCAGGGCTCGGATTGATCGAAATGGCTCAAAAAACAGGTAACAAACTTGATTTTGATTTTATTCCCGTAAATAATGACTTCTCATATTTTGTGCTGAGTAAAACAGTCGATTCCAGCGGAATGGGAATACACTCCGCAGAAGGAAGCAAACCCTTTGTTCCCGATTCCTTTATGGAGCTTGTGAATCTGATGTCTTCGAACAGGATTCATATTGTCTGGTCAGGCCACATTTCAGCTGATATTGAAGATGAAGTCCTATCCCTTACTGAATCAACCCTGTCGGAAGAGGATATCGAATCCAGTACACGGCGGAGAGTATTCAGCATCATGGTAGAGCTTCTGGAGAATATTTCAAAATATAATCCGGGCAGGGAGCACGGTGAAAAATTTGGAATACCGGTGGCAATGGTCAGAATGGAAGATGAGAAATTCAACCTCTCTACAGGCAATCTTATTCTTAATCAGTCAGTAAATGATCTCCGGGAAAAGCTTGACACTATAAACAGCTATGATTATGCTGAGTTGAAGGACCTGTTTTTAAGCTCATTGAAGGAACAGACCACTGAGTCGGACAGTACGGGCAATATGGGGTTGATAACCGTTTCAAGGAAATCAGGCAGTAAACTGAATTACAGATTCCAGCAGGTCAATGATATGTTTTCCTATTTCATACTTTCGGTCAGTGTAGAAGAGATCCAGGCTGGTTGACCTGCCGGAGCATTATTTCACTGCCGTCCCATTCCGCATAGCTCCCATGTTTTACCCAATCGCCGAGGAAAATGATTTCAGGTCCCCATTGCAGCTTGTATGAAAGCGCCATATGCCGGTGGCCAAAGATAAAATAGTCAATATTATCACCGGCCAGGACCGATTTTGCATATCTTATCAGGTCTTCCTTCTCTTCTCCCAGAAAATCGAGTGAAATACCTTTTCCCAGCCTGGAGTTCAGTGACCACCAGTGTCCGATACCAACTCCGATTGAGGGATGCAGTGCCGAATAAAGTGCACGGAGTGGTTTATTCCTGAATATTGAAAGGAGTATTTCGTATCCCCGGTTTGTCGATCCTAGGCCTTCACCGTGAGCAAGGTGAAATTTTCTTCCGTCGCAAACCATCGTATAGGGAGATGTGTGGATAATAAGACCGCATTCATCTGAAAGGTAATTTCTGACCCACATATCATGGTTGCCGGTAAAGAAATGAACAGGGATCCCTGAATCGGTGATTGTTGAAAGTGCTCCAAGGAACCTTGTGAATCCCCTCGGAACAACAAGCTTGTATTCCCACCAGAAATCGAATACGTCGCCAACGAGATAGATCTCCCTGGCATCCGGAGTTATTCTGTTCAGCCAGCTTACAATTTTTTTCTCCCTTTCAAGTGGATCTGAACCTGCCTTTAGTCCGAGGTGGAAATCGGACGCAAAGTATATTTTGCCCTGCTCCTTCAAAACAAGAATTTAATTATCAAATAGTTGGCTGAGTTTAATCTGCAGGTACCGGCCATGAAGGTTAGTCCCTATTATTTCGCCCTCTCTGCTGAACAGGTAGTTGGCAGGCAGTGTCCTGACATTGAAAAGCCGGGCGTTGACAGGATTCGCAGGGTCATCTTCCCTTGTGCTTATCCAGGGTAGTTCGTCGAATTTTACCTCACGCTTCCAGGCCTCCGCATCTTCATCAAGATTGACCTGGTAAATCTCAAATCCCTTCTTGTTGTACTTCTTATAAAATTCAACGAGCTGAAGATTTTCAGTGATACATTCCTTTGACTGGAACGACCAGAAGGTAAGCAGCACAACTTTGCCCCTGAGGGAAGATAATGCAATCCTTTTCCCGTTGATATCCATAAGGTTCGGGTCAAGCTTGATTTCGGGAAACGAACCTGCCATATCTTCAAACTGCCTTGAATACATTCTGTTCATCTCGTTTTTCAGATCTGCGGCAAGCGCCTGGACATGCTTTGAGTTTGGATAATAGCGGCCCAGGGTATCTGATATGATCTTCAGGTACTGCAGGTCGCGGGGTTCGTAGAGGACATATGTGTTTTCATCAATTCTCTGGTAAAGAGCCTTTAATGAAGCCATCGACCGGGTATGCGTGATTATGAATTCAATGTTTTTCTTACGGATGTCTTTCAGAAGTTCATTGAACAGAGTCTCAATCGCAGGTCCCTTTTCTTCGAAACCGGGCTCCTTTGAAGCCGCTTCATAGACTTTTTTAAGGGAATCGAGTTTGATTTTTGCTTCACTAAGCCTCATATCGAGCATTCTCACCTGCTCCGATCCTTCCGAACCGACTACCGTATAATCCCTGTACAGTTCCGGACTGCCAAAATCAAGCTTAATTCTTTCACCAGGCTCTGCCAGGAGAGTCATGAAATCAGACTCAGAATATCCGACCTGGTAAAAATCAGGTTCTCCCGCTTTGACTTTAAAACTGAATTTCCCGCTTTTTTTGATTTTTGCAGAGTCGATAAAAACCGGCGTATTCACATTCACCCTGTTAAGGTATATATATTCTTTAGTGCCCTTTTTAACAATCCCGCTTATGGTGAATGTACTTTTGTTCTTACATCCTGTTATGATTATTATTGAGAGCAGCAGTATAAGGGTCCTTTTCATCTTTTAAACAAATTACGGTTTTCCGAAAGTTGATCCGGTTCAGTTAAACAGCTCGGCCAGTTTCCTCTGCAAAGCATCGCCGCGAAGGTTTGTTGCGATCACGCGTCCTTCCCTGTCGAGCAGGTAGTTTGTAGGAATCGATTCTATCTTGTACAGAGGCACAACAACGGAATTCCAATACCTGACATCGCTTACATGAATCCATTTACCAAGCTGATCATCCTCGATCCCCTTGATCCATGCTTCCCTGGTCTTGTCGAGAGAGACCTGGTATATCTGGAATCCCCTGCCGTGATACATTTCATAGGCTTTTACCAGATTCGGATTTTCAATCCTGCATGGCGCACACCATGCGGCCCAGAAATCGAGAAGGACAACCGAACCTTTTGTTGAAGAAAGTTTAATCGTATCCCCTTCCGGATTCGGAAGTGCAATTTCAGGAACTTCCATTGCACCGGAACCGGCAGGAGCCGGGGACTGAGTTTCAACCATCGCGGCAAGCTCCTGAACCTGGCTGTGCAGTGATATAACAGGTTCGTATTCAGGATACTGACTGAATAGTGAAGAGTCCACTTTTCTAAAATAGGAAATATCCTTCATCGGATTCAGAACGTAAACACTCGGGGCAACCTGCTGATATAATGCAACAAGGCTTACCAGCGAAGAAAGATTGTCGTCGATATATTTTTTTGTGTAGGTGTTGATCTCATTCAGATAATCATCGGCAAGGTTATCGAGAGAGTCAATTATACGCGGCAGTTCAGGACTTCCAAGATACCTTTCATGAACCTGGCTGAGACCGCTAAGTTTCGCAATCGTGGTCCTCAGCTTTTTATTGTATTCAGCCATTAATTCCGACCCTTCCGAACCAGAAACAACGATCGGGTAATTCAAAGAATCACTGTGAGATGTCATTTTTATTTTCTCCCCGGGCTTAAGTAGCATTGTCAGGAAGTTATTTTGATTAATTTTGAGCAAATAAAAAGATGGAGATTTTATCTTCCTCTTGAATTCAAAACCACCATCATCGGAAATCATGACGGAATCAACGGAAAGAAGCTCATTAGATTTAAGCTCATCAAGAAAAATATATTCTCCCCTGACCGGATCTTCGAGAATTCCCGAAATTTCCACGGTGTTATTCCGGCATGCAGTGAATGATACTGCAAAAGCCAGCGCAATTATTAATTTTATGCTCATTAATAAAAAATAGGTTAAAAAATTAAAACAAAATATTGATTTGCAAAGTTACTCTTTTTTTGATCCGACAAAGCGAGGGCATTTTTTTATAATAATTCGACACGGGCTTTTGAATTATAACCTTCTCCGTCATTTTTTTTTTCGCGCTGCGTTACGATTCTGTTGCTTTGTTCGATAAAAATGAGTATCTTAAGAGACTTTTTGATATCAGATTAAAAAGATAAGTTTATGAGTTACATTAAGTTTGAAAAGGGTCAGGTCGTAAATCTTGAATTCTCACTGATACGGGAGGTAATCAGGACAAACAGGGCCGGATCGTACTCTTCTACAACCATTGTGGGATGCAATACAAGGAAGTACCACGGTTTACTTGTATGTCCCGTCGACAATTTCGGGGGAGAGAGATATGTGCTTCTCTCATCCCTCGATGTGACAGTTTTGAACAATGACAAAAGTTTCAATACCGGTATCAGAAAGTACATGGGTGATTATTTCAGTCCAAAGGGTCACAAGTATATCGAAGAGCTTGAAATGGAGACTATTCCTTCAAGGATTTACAGGGTAGGAGGTGTAAAATTCAAACACGAAAGACTGCTTGTCCATTATGAGGAGCAATATCTGGCACGGTTCACCATACTTGAGGCGTCCGAACCGATGAAACTCCAGATCCGCCCATTCCTTGCATACAGGAACATTCATGAGCTTACCCATTCAAACCTGGCCGCAAATACAAGAGTCGAGTATATTGAAAACGGAGTTAAATCCAGGATGTATGACGGATTCCCATCACTGAAAATGCAGTTTTCCACAAAGGCTGAATTCATTCCTGTTCCCGACTGGTTTCTCGGAGTTGAATATCCGGAAGAACAAAAACGGGGCTATGACTATACGGAAGATCTTTTTACCCCCGGCTTTTTTGAGCTGACTGCAAAGGAAGGCGACGTAATTGTTTTTTCAGCATCTACCAGAGAGGAAAAGCCATCGGGCTTTAAAACAAAATTCACAAAGACAGTTTCAGGCAAGGTTCCAAGGAACAGTTACTTTAACTGCCTGAGGAATGCTGCTCAGCAATTTATAGAGAAACGTCATGGGAAAACCCTGATTATAGCAGGGTACCCCTGGTTTGGTTCATGGGGAAGGGATACTTTCATAGCCCTCCCGGGTCTTGCGATAGCAAGGGATAAGAAGCTTGACTTATACAGGGAAGTTCTTGATACCCAGGTTGGACGAATGAAAGACGGACTGTTCCCGAATATGGGGACTTTCGGTAATCCGGCATTTAATTCGGTTGATGCCCCTCTGTGGTTCTTCTGGTCGGTCCAGCAGTACCTTGAAAACGGAGGCGGAGATGCCTGGGAACGTTATGGAACTGCTTTGAAGTCGGTCCTTGATGCCTATAAAAACGGGACTGCCTTTAATATAAAGATGAGGGAGAACGGTCTCATTTATGCTGATGCGCCGGGTAAATCACTTACATGGATGGATGCTGTCATAAACGGCGTACCTGTTACCCAGAGAAGAGGGTATGCAGTTGAGATCAATGCATTATGGTATAATGCCATCTGCTTTTCACTGGAAATGGCAAAGCAGGCAAAGGACCGGAAATTCGTGAAAGAGTACGAACCATTGCCTGAATTGATAAACAATTCTTTCCATGAAAAATTCTTCATTGATCAGCGTGGTTATCTGGCTGATTATGTTAATGACGAAGAAGGAAAGAACCTTGCAGTACGTCCCAATATGGTAATAGCAGTATCACTTCCTTACTCAATGCTTACAAAGGAAGAAATGCAAAAAATACTGGATGTAGCTGATAGGGAGCTTGTCACTCCGAGAGGACTGCGGACTCTTTCTCCCGGTCATCCACTGTATAAGGGGACCTACAGGGGAACACAGGAAGAGAGGGATAATGCATATCATAATGGCACCGTGTGGCCATGGCTTTACGGTCCATTTTGTGAGGGATGGCTCAGGGTTTACGGTCAACAGGGCGTTCAGAAAGTCAGAAAACTTATTTTCGGTCTTGAAGAAGTAATGAGCGAACATGGTGTAAGCACAATTTCGGAGATCTATGACGGTGATCCGCCGCATGCGCCCAACGGAACTATTTCACAGGCATGGAGCGTCGGCGAAGTGTTAAGGATAATTGATCTTCTTGAGAATAAATATTCTAATCTTTAATTCAGGTATAATATGCGTGTGTTAATGTTTGGATGGGAATTTCCGCCGCATATTTCCGGCGGATTGGGCACAGCCAGTTACGGCCTGACAAAAGGAATGTCAACCCTGGAAGATCTGGAAGTAATTTTCGTGGTGCCGAAAGCCTGGGGTGACGAGGAACCCTCCAAGGTGCGGCTCATCGGGGCCAACAAAGTCCCTGTGGCATTTAAGCAGATTTTTTACAAGGGATTCAGGCGCCCCATTGAAAAGATAGAAATCTCATCAAAAATTGTACCTTATACCGAACCTGAAGAGTTCTGGAGCAGGATCAATTCGGATGTCGCGGGATATAACCTTATTGTTCAGACGAATAATAACGGAACAGTCGATTTTTCCGGAAGATATGATTCTTCGCTGATGGATGAGATCTACAAGTATTCGGTTGTTGCTTCGGTAATTGCACAGGAGACCGAATTTGACATAATTCATGCACACGACTGGCTGGCATACCCGGCCGGTATAGCCGCTATGGAAGTATCAGGCAAGCCCCTTGTCATTCATGTACACGCAACCGACTTTGACAGGAGCGGCGGAAATGTGAACCCTGACGTATACCGGATCGAGAAACTTGGTATGGATGCCGCTTCCAAAATTATAACTGTAAGCAACCTTACACGGGAAATAGTGATAAATAAATACCAGATAAATCCTGAAAAGGTCGAGACCGTATACAACGCCGTTGAACCTGTGAAAATTACAGAAGATGTCGTTGCTGAAAAGGGATTTGATGAAAAGGTTGTCACCTTTCTCGGCAGGATCACCATGCAGAAAGGCCCTGAATATTTCATTGAAGCTGCAAACAAAGTCCTTAAAGTTATGCCAAACGTCAGGTTCGTAATGGCTGGTTCGGGTGACATGATGGAAAGGATGATGAGACGGGCCGCGGCTCTCAAAATTACGGACAGATTCCATTTCACCGGATTCCTGAAGGGCAGAGATGTATTTATAATGCTGAGTCTCAGCGATGTGTATATAATGCCATCGGTTTCCGAACCTTTCGGGATCTCTCCGCTCGAAGCCATGCAATCAAATGTTCCGGTAATAATCAGCAAACAGTCGGGGGTTTCGGAAATTTTGACTCATGCCGTAAAAACCGACTTTTGGGATATCGATGCAATGGCCGACGCCATTTATGGGATACTAAACTATCCTGCCCTGGCCAAAGTGTTCATAAAGAATGGGAGAGAAGAAGTTGTAAGGCTTAAATGGGATAACTCAGCCCGGCACGTAAGAGACATTTATTACAGAGTGATTTGGCAAAATAAGAACTAAATATGAGCATAACAACGAAAAAAGCAATCTGCTTTTATTTTCAGGTTCACCAGCCTTTCCGGCTAAAGCGATACAGGTTTTTTGACCTTGGGCATGACCACTACTATTATGATGATTTCTCGAATGAGTCGATCATGAGAAAAGTTGCGGAGAAGTGCTACCTTCCTGCAAATGAAATCATTCTCGATCTAATCCAGAAAAACAAGGGAAAGTTCAAGGTTACCTTTTCCCTGACAGGGCTGGTTATTAATCAGTTCCGGCTTTATGCACCCGAGGTCCTGGAATCGTTCAAAAAGCTTGCCGATACGGGCATGGTCGAGTTTCTTGCCGAGACCAGATCACATTCACTCGTATCACTCAAGACCAGGAGCGAGTTTGAAAACCAGGTCAATGACCACAAGGCAATGGTGAAGGAGTTCCTGGGAGTTGAACCCACATCTTTCAGAAATACTGAACTTATCTACTCCGATGAGATTGGTTCCTGGGTGGCTGATATGGGTTTTAAATCGATTCTTACGGAAGGCGCCAAACATGTCCTCGGATGGAAAAGCCCTAACTTTTTGTACTGTAATTCGATTAACCCCAGGCTTAAAGTCCTTCTCAGGAATTTTGTGCTGAGTGATGATATCGCATTCAGGTTTTCTAACAAAAACTGGAGCGAGTGGCCTTTAACTGCTGATAAATATGCCGCATGGCTTAATAAGCTTGCTCCCAAAAGCGAACTTCTCAATATATTCCTTGATTATGAAACTTTCGGGGAACACAACAATAAGAATACCGGAATTTTTGACTTCCTGACTCATCTGCCGGGAACAATCCTGAAAAAGACGCCATATAAATTTATGACACCGACAGAAGTAGCCGACAATTTGCAACCTGTTTCGGCTATTAGTGTTCCATCACCTATATCGTGGGCTGATGAGGAACGTGATATAACAGCCTGGCATGGGAATGAACTCCAGGCCGCAGCCCTTGATAAGCTGTATGATCTTACCGAAAAGGTTCGCAGGTGCGAGGATATGCAGATAAGAAAAGACTGGGAATACTTGCAGGCAAGTGATCATTTTTACTATATGGCGACAAAATTCTTTTCTGACGGAGCAGTTCATGCATATTTCAATCCCTACGAAACGCCATATGATGCTTTTATGAATTATATGAATGTGCTCAGTGATTTCGAGATCAGGGTCAACAGATTTGTACCTGATAATATTGAACAAAACGAGATATCCAAGCTTAATTCCCTTATACGCGAAAAGGAACTTATTATCGACCAGCAATCAGCCCTAATCAATGACCTCAAAACCAAGCCCGTGCGAAAAAATCTAAAGGCCAGTGCCACTGCCAGAAAGAAAACACAGGCCAACGGGAAGGCAGCAACAAAAAAGAAGCCTGGCCTGACAGCTGCCAAAAAAAAACAGAAGACATAACAATAACCTGATGGTTGTGTTATTTAATGTAAATGAACAGAGATAATTTATCATCAGACTAAACTGAACCAAATTTCCATATAATGAATGTTGAACTAGTTTTTGAGACCAGTTGGGAGGTTTGTAACAAAGTTGGAGGAATACATACTGTAATCTCAACAAAAGCACTGAATCTTGTTAATGAACTTGGAGATAATTACATACTTATAGGACCGGATGTCTGGAGGGAAGAAGTTACAAATCCGGAATTCATTCCCGACGAATCACTTTTTTCAGAATGGAAGACACTGGCAGCAAATGATGGACTGAGGGTAAAGACCGGACGATGGAACATCGCCGGGAAGCCCGTGGTGCTGCTCATCGATTTTACTCCGTACTTTGGTCAGCAGAATGAGATTTTTGCAGGCTTCTGGGAAGCCTACAAGCTTGACAGTATCTCAGGCCAGTGGGATTATGTCGAACCTGCCCTCTTCGGCTTTGCTGCGGGCAAGGTGATTGAAAGCTTTACTTCGTTTTACCGCGAACGGCATGATATTATAGCCCAGTTTCATGAGTGGATGACAGGAACCGGAATCCTGTACCTTGAAAAGTATGCCCCATGGATTGCAACTGTTTTTACAACACATGCAACAGTTCTGGGACGTGCCATTGCGGGAAATAACAGGCCGCTCTACGGGAAGATGAAGGAGTACAACGCGGTCCAGGTTTCACGTGAATTCAATGTAGTGGCAAAGCAGTCGCTCGAAAAAATTTCAGCCTCCGTAGCCGACGCCTTTACGACAGTAAGCGAGATAACCTCAAGGGAATGCTCCTATTTCCTTGGCAAAGACGTCGATATTGTGACTCCCAACGGTTTTGAAGATTCCTTTGTTCCTGCAAAGGAGATCTTTGGGGAGAGGAGGTCGGCAGCCAGGGCAAAACTTAAGCGGGTTGCAGAAGCGGTTCTCGGCTACCAGCTGGCCAATGATACTGTCTTTATTGCAATCAGCGGAAGATATGAGTTCAGGAACAAGGGCGTGGATATATTCATCGATTCGCTGGGAGACCTGAACAAGAAGGATAAGCTGCCGAAGGAATGCGTTGCATTTATCCTGATTCCTGCCTATCATAAAGGCCCGCGGCAGGATCTGATTGATTATCTCGATGATAATGGACCTCTTAACGGCGGTGAAAAATATCTCACCCATCACCTTCACTACCCGTCTTCCGATCCTGTTCTCCAGAGCATCAGCACTAATAGCCTGGATAACAGTACGGAATCACAGGTCAAAATCATTTTTGTACCATCTTACCTTAATGGGAATGATGGCATCTTCAACATGTCGTACTATGATCTTCTGATCGGCTTTGACGTTACTATTTTCCCATCATATTATGAGCCATGGGGCTATACTCCGCTTGAGAGCCTCATGTTTTCAATTCCGTCGGTGACAACTTCACTTTCGGGTTTCGGCCTTTGGGTTCAGAAATATTTTAGGGATCCCGGAAACGGAATGGTGGTGGTTGAAAGGACTGATGACAATGAAGCCAGGGTTGTTGCCGATATCAGGGATTTTATACGGAAATACATAGGTCTATCACCCGAGGAGGTTAATAAAGCCAGGGAAAAAGCCCACGAGATTTCACGTATCGCAATGTGGGACAACCTGGTAAAACACTATTACTCAGCCTATGATATGGCCCTCGGCCTTTCAAGTGAGAGGAGGGAGGAACCCAGGGAATTTGTACAGTTTGAACAGATCCCCGGTATGCAGATCCGGAAGCCTCATCAGATTCCGGTCTGGAAAGATATTTATGTGCAGAGCGATGTGCCCGATAAACTGGCCAGCCTGAAGGAGATGGCAAACAACCTCTGGTGGTCATGGAATACGGAGGCGGAATCGCTTTTCAGGAGGATGGATCCTTCACTATGGGATGATGTGCATCATAACCCTAAGCTTCTGCTTGAGAAGATTGACTATAAAAGGCTTCTTGTTCTGGAAGATGACGAGGATTACATCGCTGATCTTGAAAGATTATACAGGAAATTCAAAGGATATATTGAAAGGCCTGATGACAGTGAAAAACCATCGGTTGCCTATTTTAGCATGGAGTTCGGAATTCACCCCAGTCTTAAGATATATTCCGGGGGTCTGGGCATACTTGCAGGCGATTTCCTGAAGGAAGCCAGCGATTCGAATTTTAAGCTGATCGGAGTCGGACTTCTTTACAGGTACGGCTATTTCAGGCAGAAAATAGGGCCTAAAGGAGAACAACTTACAATTTATGAGGCCGAGGAATTTTCGCGTCTGCCAATAATTCCGGTCAAGGATACAGCGGGAAAACAGCTTACCGTAAGCATGGTCTGGCCGGGCAGAACAGTAAATATACGCGTTTGGGAAGCAAAAATAGGCAAAGTCTCCCTCTTCCTGCTCGATACTGATTTTGATGACAATTCTCCTGAGGACAGATCAACAACTCATTACCTGTATGGCGGCGATCATGAAAACAGATTAAAACAGGAACTTGTGCTGGGTATCGGAGGCATAAGAGCGCTTACTGAGATGGGACTGATACCCGATCTGTTCCACAGTAATGAGGGACACTCGGCTTTTATCAGCCTGGAACGGCTCAGAACCATGACGGATGAAAATCATCTGACATTTGATCAGGCTATCGAAGCTATCAGGTCGTCAACACTGTTCACCACACATACACCGGTGCCTGCGGGCCATGATGCCTTTGAGGAGGACCTGTTGAGGAAGTACATTCCTCACTATCATGCTCGTTTATCAATATCGTGGGATGAACTTATGGCGCTTGGGCGTTGTGAGGGAGATCCCGACAAGAAATTTAACATGAGCTTTCTGGCTACGCATATGTCGCAGGAATTGAACGGGGTCAGCAGACTTCACGGAGAAGTGAGCCAGAAATTGTTCAATAAGCTTTGGCCGGGATACCTGAGTGAAGAGCTGTATATCGGTTATGTCACAAACGGGGTCCATCACCCGACCTGGACAGCTCCTGAGTGGAGGGAGGTATACAGGGAGATGACAGGAAGCGACAATTTTGACCAGACCGACCGGAGCCAGTGGGAGAAGCTGTAT
>Ga0105095_10001034_pt1 | contig 14183 bp, 9 predicted proteins | sample PPLLak2March2015_2_FD_79180 | JGI IMG/M metagenome (GOLD analysis project Ga0105095, IMG submission 79180) | Freshwater sediment microbial communities from Prairie Pothole Lake near Jamestown, North Dakota, USA - PPLs Lake P8 Core (3) Depth... | ecosystem: Environmental > Aquatic > Freshwater >... | reverse complement strand
GTCTTTCGGCACGGGCGCGCCCCGGCTTTAGGGCGGGCCGCCCGCTACTGGGTCGGTCGCAGGATCTGGCGGAACGTCAGCGTGTTGATGTCCCGGAACATCGGGGTCCGGGGCGGCAGCAGGACCGGTGTCAGGAAGTCGGTGTCGAAGACATAGCCGCGGCCCGGCGGGCCGTAAACGATGTCGCAGCATTTGTAGGTGCCGACCGCCTGTCGGCTGGAGTAGAAGCTGATGAGCGAGCCTCGGTAGTTGAGCCCCTGTCCGCCCCAGTTCTCGATGTAGCGGATGAAGTTGTGGGCGCCGCCGTCGGTGCCGAAGTCGGTGTGGTCGTTGGCGTTGCTGGTCGGCCGGGCGAAATTGAGGCCCTTGCCGGCGATCATCGCGAGGCGATACCAGGTGGTTGCCGCCTGGCGCGCGTCCGCGGTGGTCAGGCCGCCCACGGTCGAGTTGTGCGGCTGCCGGAACGACCGGATGTCGTTCCAGGCGTTCGACAGGAACGTGACCGCATCGGCGATGACCGCCGCTGACACGTGGTCCACGCCAGGCGTGGCACCGAATCCAACCCCTCCAGTGCATCCGGGCGCGAAGTTGTTCCCCTGGCTCGGGACGGCGTTGGTGCACGCGTTGAAGTTGCCCTGAATGTACACCGGGTTCTCCGACGCGACGGTCAACCCTTGGGTGCCATTGGCCGGAAGGTTTCCGCGGCCGCCGTTCACCAGCTTGAGCGCGCGGCGGAAGAAGAAGGCGCGGTTCACACGCGCGACGTTACGGTCGACCGGTGTCGTATGAAGGTCGTACACGCCGCCAGCGGGCGTCCTGGGCGCGGCGACTGCGAGCATCGTGTTCGTGCCCGCCCCGGCGTCCGGCGGCAGCAGTCGCGGCGTGCCGCCGTAGGTCTCGAGCACGTCGTTCTGGTTGACGTCTTCCGCCCACCGGTCCACGCCGTCGGCGTCCACGAACGGGCCGTCCAGCACCCCGTTGGCCTGGCTCGAAGCGCTCGCCGGGTTGATGTTGTCTTCGTACCCGAACTCGCCAGTCTCCTGGTCGTCCACGTACTGGAAGCCGTCGGCCCCGTAGACCGTCTCGGCCGCGCCGTCGCCGCCCAGGTTGCGGTTGGTGCGACGATCCGAGAAATGGACGACAAACCCCGTGATATCCATCGGGCAGTTGCCGCCGCCGCCGCCGTCGACGCAGCCGGCGCTGCCGCTGGTGCCGATGTCGCCGCGCAGCCAGCGGCGCAGGTTGTTCACGTCGAGCTCGACGTAGTGCATCACGCCGCCCCAGTAGAGCCGGGCCTGGCCATTCGCCACGCCGGGAGGAAGAGGCGCCGCCGCGACGGGGCGTGCGCCCTGATCGTCGCGCAACATGCCCTCGCGAGCGTCGTAGAGGACGGTGGGCCAGAAGTCGCCCGGGCCCGGCGCCGCCATCGCGCCGTTGCACCCGCCCTGGGCGTTGGTCACCGTGTCTCGGACCCGCTGCAGACGAATGATGGCGTTGGGATGGGGATCCACGCAGTTGTTGTTCCAGTTCGGCGTGTCGAGGGTGCCGCTCGACAGCCGCCGCGCCGAGAACCCGAGGCTGAGCACCTCGCGCGTCACATCGGTCCAGTTCCCATCCCGGTCCTGCATGTTGATGAGGATGTACCCGTCGAGGCTGGGCACGCCGGCCTGGGTGCGGAACCCGAGGTCCGCGAGGCCCGTCGACGCCGCGAATGCCTGGGGACCAACCGCGGCGCCTGTGATCGCGTCGGGCACGAACACGCCCGCGAGCCGCGCAGGCGACACGCCCGCCGTCGCCACGACGCCCGGCAGGACGGTGATGTCGTCGGGCTGGTCCGACAGCAGGATGCGCAGGGTGGCCATGTGGTAGAAGCGCTGGCGAGCCACCGCGCTGTTCACGGCTTCGCCGACGGGCGGCCGGCGGATGAGATCCACCGGCGTGGCGCCGTCACTGACGATGGGCAGGTCGAGCCGGCGGGCGCCGGTGCGCCCGTTCCGGAGCCATCCATTGGCCGTACCCACCGACACGTTCGTCCACGTCGGCTCGTTCAGTGCCGATCCCACCGTGTCGGTCACGCTGCCCTGGTTGTTGGCCAGGGTGAAACACGACCCGTTGGCCGCCGCCGGCGCCGCCGGACATCCCGGCGCGCGCGCGATGCGGACTGTGCCGTTGTGCGACACCACGCCGTTGGCCAGGCGGTTCCGAACGACCTCGCCCACGGCGGTCACGCGGTCCTGCAGGGTCAGCGTGCCGCCGTTGTCCTGCTTGAGGAACAGGTGCTGGTTAGTGTGCACCTTTCCGCCGAATGCGAAGTTGGGGCCGGCGAAGAAGCTGAGGTCGTTCTCCGAGAACAAGCCGAACTGGAAGACCGGAATCGCGATGGTCTGCATGGTCCGCCGCATGCGCACCTCGGCGTTGCCGGCCGTGCGCGCGGTAACCTCGACCTGGTACGGCGTGATCAGGCCCACAAGGCCCTGGTAGGGCCCGGCGCCGATCGGCGTGCCGTTCGGATCGGCCACGTCGGGGTTGCCGTCGCCGTTCGTGTCCGTGAAGGCGATGCGGTAGCCCGAGGTGCCGTTCGGCCGCAGGAAGTCGATGCCGCTCAGATCCGGCTCCATGGCCGAATCCGTCAGCGCCGCGAGCTGCCCGCCGGTCGGACTGAAGTTCCCCGCAAAGATCTGCCCGAGATCGGAGGTCAGCTTCTCGACTCCCGCGTGGGCCGCGGCATACGCCTGCGTCTGGTCGCGCTCGATGCCGCTCGCGGCCTGGTCGGCATTGACCATCGCCAGCAGTCCCGCCACCATGGCGGACATCAGCACCATCACCAGGAGCGCGGCAATCAGCGCGGCGCCGCGCTCGTCGCTTGGTCGCGTCATCGCACTTCTCCTCATCGGTATCGGTCCACGAAGGCCATGCTGCGCAGGCTCACCTGCGTGTACAGGGCGTTCTGTGCCTGGTTTCCATGGTCCACCAGACTGTTCCGCCGGCTGTCGTTCGCCGTCATGGACAGCACGATGTTGACCTTCCTGATCTGGTTCTCGGAGCACGGATCGGGACTGCACGCACCACCGCCGGCGAGGTCGTCGTCGTCCATGCGCACCCCCGTCGGGTTGTTCAGCTGGTCGGCGATGTCGTAGGTGAGGCGGAAGGCCTGCACGCCAAGTCCGACCGCGTTGGGCTGCGCCCCACCGACCACCCGCACCAGGCGGGGCACGGCCGGATCGGCGTCGGTATCCACGAAGTAGGTGACCATGCGAATCCGCGTCGCCTGGGTCGGCGCCCGCTGCTGAACGCCCCCGACCACCACGGGGGCATCCGGATCGGCCGGCGCGCTGGCCTTCAACTGGTTGATGGTCCCGAGCATGTCGAGTCCGGGATCGAGTTGGTTGAGCCCGAGCGGATCATCGCTGCCGCCGCCGAACGTCAGATCCTGCCCCACGACGCTGGTCACCTGGACCAGCACGCTCATGTTCCCCTTCGTCAGCATCAGCAGGTCGCCGCTCCGTACGTTGTCGGAGTCCACGTCGGGATCGTCCGAGATGTTCACCGAGTTGTGAATGCGCGCCGTGGAGCCGTCGGCGCCAATCGACGCGAGCGAGACGGGCCCGAAGAGGTTGTCAGCCGCAAGGATCGTGACGACGTCGGTGCACTCGCCGCTGATGGCGGGCCCGAGACCTGCTCCCACGCTGATGGCCGGCAGCGATGTGTCGAGCGGGAACGCACCCACACCGGGGCAACCGTCGGTCGGCCCTGGCCCGGGACGACCGATCGGCGTCGCCCCATTGCCATTCGGGATGCCGATGCGCCGCCCGACGGGCAGCCCCTGCCCCACCTGGAGCATGTCCCGCTGGACCAGGTCCATCGCCGCGCGCAGGTGGGCGTTCATGTCGAGCATTCCCTTGGCGGCGACGTTGCTGCTCATGGCATCGCTCATGATGCGCGTCGTGCCAGCGAGCACGACGAGCATGATCGTCATGGTGATGAGCAGCTCCAGCAGCGTGAAGCCCGACTGGTTCGAACGAGAGCCCCTGGTCACGAGAACCTCGAGATGAGCGTTGTGAGGCGATACTGGCGGCGACGTTCGCCGATGGCGTTGGATCCGTCGTAGCGAATCGTCACGATGATCTGCCGCAGGTCGGCGTTGCCGTCCACGTCGCAGATCTCGATCTGGCGGGAGAACCCGACGAGCGGCACGTCGTCGGCGGTCCCCAGCTCATTGTCCGGCCCGGGTGTCGCCTCCAACCCGCTGTCGTCGCCGGTGTTGACCAGGCCGTCCGGTCCGGGCGCCAGCATGTCGACTTCCCCGTCCTGGAACGCCCCGCCGCCGACGCCGGTCGTCCCCACCGGGCAGCCGGCAGGGACGCCGACGTTGCGAATCTGCGCCCACAGGATGGTGTGCGTGTCCCGCGCGGTATGGACGCTCTCGATGGCCTCCCGGGCCTTTTCGCGCGCCACCAGGTTCGGCGTCGATGTGGACGCGATATTCAGCCCGAAATAGAGGACCTGCGCCAGCGCCAGCAGCCCCACGGTGAGGATGATCATGGCGACGAGCGCTTCGAGCAGCGAGAAGCCTTTCGCCGATGTCAGAGTCGATGGATGCGTGCTCACTTGAGCCACCTCATGCCGTCCCATCTCCACCGCTCGATGGTCGCGGTGGCGCCGAGCACTGTGACTGCCGTCGCCGAGAGCGGATCCCCATCGATGCCGAGCGACACCGTGGCATTCACCGGGTTGCCCACCGCATCGATGAGCGCGCCCTCGCTGGAGAACATCACCGGCGCCGCACCACCGAGAGCAACGGCGGCGCCGTTGCCGAACAGGTTGGGCGTGTCGGGCAATCCCGCGAACAGCCGGTACTCGATGGCGCCCTCGAAGCTGAGGGTTTCGAGCACGGTCGGCGCCGGAGTGGCGGCCGGCGGATCGGGAACCGCGCGCTCGGCGCTCTGGACCTGGTTGGGCGGCAGGAACCGGATCTCGATGTCCCTCCGGCGCGCAACGGCCATCTCCCGGTGACGCTTCAGGAAGCCATCGAGCTGCTGGGCGCCCGTCTCGCCCCGGGTCATGCGCACGACCGTGGTCGTGACACCAATGCCCACAGCGGCCAGGGTGCTGATTACCGCCACGACAATCAGCAGTTCGACAAGCGAAAACCCGCGTTCGGATCTCATGTGTGAAGTTCTAGCGACCCGGGCAAACGCAAGACGCGATCCGCCGTGCCAGTATCTGCAAACCATATGACAAATAAGGACTTGTTTGAACTCGAAAACAACTGTGGGGATTGATTGTGTGCCAATAATGGCCATTCAGACGTCAGATCTGTAAGCCCAGCAGCCCCGACAGGTCCGCCAGCGCGGCTCACACCAGTCCTGCCACATGGTGAGGGCCGTAGTACCCTAGAGCGTCCGATTCCTCAATCGACACAGGCTTCGAGTCTCGCAGTGACGTTCACGCTTCACCCCCACCGGTAGACATGGTCCACGGCGCACGCTTCGCCCGGCTCGGGCTCGCCCTGGGCGTGATGCTTCTCTGCCCGGTACCCGCGATGGCGCAAGCGCCGGAGTTGCCCGAGGTCATCGTCCGGGACGCGAGCGGCCTGGCGACCGTTCGGACCCTCCGCGCGCCCTCACCGATCATCGTGGACGGCGTGCTGGACGAGGCTCCTTACCGCGACGTGAGGCCCTTCGGCGAATTCGTGCAGCAGGAGCCCTTTGAGGGCCAGCCCTCCACCGAGAAGACCGAGGTCTGGGTGTTCTTCGACGACGCCAATGTCTACGTCGCCGCGCGGCTGTGGGAAACCGACGCGTCGCGGCGAGTGACCAGCGACATGCGGCGCGACGCCAACAACATGTACAACAACGACCACTTTGCCGTGCTCTTCGACACGTTCAAGGATGGCCGCAACGCCTTCGGCTTCTCGTCCAACGCGCAGGGCGGGATGTTCGACTGGCAGGTGACCAACGAGCAGCCCAGCAACAACTGGAACGGGCTGTGGAACGTGCGGGCGGCGGACTTCGATGGCGGATGGGGCGTCGAGTTCCAGATTCCGTTCCGCTCGATGCGTTTCAAGGAGGGTGCGACCGAGTGGGGCGTGAACTTCCGCCGGATGGTCCGCTGGCGCAACGAAGTATCGTATCTGTCGCCTGTACCGCTGGCCTGGGGCCGGCGCGGGCTGTCGAAGGTATCGTCCGCGGGGCCGCTCGTCGGCATCCAGCCGCCGACCCGGATGCGCAATCTCGACATCAAGCCCTACGCGCTGGGCTCGACGACCACCAACAACCGCGCCACCCCGCCCATCTCGAACGACGGCGACGCGAACTTCGGCGTGGATGCGAAGTGGGGCATCACCCAGTCGGTCGTGGCCGACTTCACCTACAACACCGACTTCGCGCAGGTGGAGGACGATGAGGCACAGGTGAACCTCACGCGCTTCAGCGTGCTCTTCCCGGAGAAGCGGGACTTCTTCCTCGAGGGGCAGGACGTCTTCAATTTCGCCGGCGCCGGTTCGAACCAGGGCGGCGGCGGCATTCCCTCGGCCACGCAGAGCAACCCCACCAACAACACCCCGGTGGTCTTCTTCAGCCGCCGCATCGGGCTGCAGGGCGGCCAGGTCGTGCCTATCCTCGCGGGGTCTCGCCTGCTGGGGCGCGGCAACGGCTTCCAGGTCGGGGCCGTGCACATGCGCACCGAGGAGGTCGACGCCGAGCTCGCGCCCGGCACCGATTTCTCGGTGTTCCGCGTCAACAAGGACATCCTCAGCCGCAGCCGCATCGGCGCCATCGCGACCCGGCGCGGCCCGGCCCTGCGAGGCGAGGAGAACTACGCGTACGGCGTGGATGCCGCGATCCATCCGCACAACAACCTGTCCATCAACAGCTACTGGTCGGGCACCGAGGACGTGAACAGCGCCGCGGCCGGGGCCAACGACGACGCGCAGAGCTATCGGGGTCAGTTCAACTGGAACGCCGACAACAGCGGGTTCCAGGTGGACCACCTGTACGTCGGCCGCGGCTTCAATCCCGAGGTCGGGTTCCTGCGGCGTTCCGCGTTCCGCCGCACGTATGGGTCCGCGCGCTACAGCCCGCGGCCGAAGAACTGGAAGGGCGTGCGCAAGGTCTTCTACGAGGGCAGCCTCGACTACTTCGAGAGCCCGAGCGGCCATCCCGAAACGCGCGAGATCCAGGGCGCGGTGCGCATGGAGCTGACGAGCAGCGACCAGTGGGCGTTCGAGTACACCAACCAGTTCGAGTCGCTGGTCGCCCCGTTCCAGGTGACGCCGGGCGTGGTGGTGCCGGCGGGCGCGTACGAGTTCCGGCAGGGGCGGGCGATGTACACCTTCTCGCCGCAGCGGCCCGTCTCGGGCACGCTCACGGTGACGCACGGCGGCTTCTACGATGGGACGCTGAACGAAGTGACGTGGCGCGGGCGGGTGGAGATGGGACCGCAGTTCCTGGTGGAGCCGACGGTGTCACTCAACTATTTCGACACGCCGTGGGGCGACGGCGACTCGCACCTGGTCAGCGCGCGCGTCACCTACACGTTGACCCCGCGGATGTTCGTGTCGGCGCTGCTGCAGTACACCTCGGCCACCGACCAGGCCACCACCAACGCGCGCTTCCGCTGGGAGTACGAGCCGGGCAGCGAACTGTTCGTGGTCTACAGCGACGGCCGCAACACCGCGGTGAGCGGCTTCCCCCCGCTCGAGAACCGCTCGCTCGTGGTGAAAGTCACGCGATTGTTCCGCTGGTAGTCACGCGAACACGAAGGACACGACGACACGGAGGACGCACGAAGGAATCTCTGGCCAAAGGCCCTCTGAAAATACCAGACTTCGTGTGTTCTTCTTCGTGCCCTTCGTGTTCTTCGTGTTCCCGCAGACAGCTACTCTTCGGCCATGAACGGGTAGGTGTACTCGGTCGGCGGGGCGAAGGTCTCCTTGATCGTCCGCGCGCTGACCCAGCGCATCAGGTTCATCTTCGACCCGGCCTTGTCGTTGGTGCCGCTCGCCCGGGCGCCGCCGAACGGCTGCTGGGCCACCACGGCGCCCGTGGGCTTGTCGTTGATGTAGAAGTTACCGGCGGCGTTCCGCAACGTGTTCGACGCCTCGCGCACCGCCGCGCGGTCGCGCGCGAAGACCGATCCCGTGAGCGCGTAGGGCGAGGTCTGGTCCACCACCTTCAGGGTCTCGCTCCACTTCGCATCGTCGTAGACGTGCACGGTGAGGACGGGCCCGAAGATCTCCTCGCACAGCAGCCGATAGCCAGGGTCGGCGGTTTCCACCAGGGTGGGCTCGATGAAGTAGCCTTCCCCACCGTGGCAGCCTCCGCCCTGCAGCACGCGCGCGTTCTTCTTCGCGTCGTCGATGTAGCCGCTGATCTTGGTGAACGCCTTCTGGTCGATGACCGCGCTCATGAAGTTGCGGAAGTCGCGCACGTCGCCCATGCGGATCTCCTGCATCATGCCGATCATCCGGTCGCGCACGCTGTTCCAGTGCGAGCGCGGCACGTAGATCCGGCTGGCGGCTGAGCACTTCTGGCCCTGGAACTCGAAGGCGCCGCGGACGCCGGCCACCGCCACCTCCTGCGGATCGGCGGAAGGGTGCATGACGATGAAGTCCTTGCCGCCCGTCTCGCCGACGATCCGCGGGTACCCGCGGTACTTGCCCAGGTTCGCACCGATGCGCTGCCAGATGCTGTTGAAGACACCGGAGCTGCCGGTGAAGTGCACCCCGCCCAGCTCGGGGTGATCCAGTACCGAATTCGAAATCTCGACCGGATCGCCCGGCACGAAATTGATGACGCCCGGCGGCAGGCCCGCGGCCTCGAGCAGCTTGTAGGTGTAGTAGTTGGCCAGCAGCGCCGTGGCGGCCGGCTTCCAGACCACCGTGCAGCCCATCAGCGCCGGCGCGCCGGGGAGATTGCCGCCGATGGCCGTGAAGTTGAATGGCGTGATGGCGTAGACGAAGCCCTCCAGCGGCCGGTACTCGATCTGGTTCCAGAACCCGTGCGAGCTGAGCGGCTGCTCGGCGAGCAACTCCTGGGCGAAGTAGGGGTTGAAGCGCCAGAAGTCCACGAGCTCTGACGCTGCATCGATCTCGGCCTGGTACGCCGTCTTCGACTGGCCCAGCATCGTGGCCGCGTTCAGCGTCTGGCGCCACGTGGTGGTGAGCATCTCGGCCGCACGCAGGAAGATGGCGGCCCGGTCCTCGAAGGGCCAGCTCGCCCACTCCCTGCGGGCTTCGAGCGAGGCGTCGATGGCCTGCGTCACGTGATCGGTCGAGGCCTTGTGCCACGTGGCCAGCACGTGCCCGTGCTTGTGCGGCATCACCACCGTACCGGTATTTCCGGTGCGGATCTCCTTCCCGCCGATGATGATGGGGATGTCGATCGGCTCGCCCGACATGGCCGCGAGGCGCGCCTTCAACTCCGCGCGCTCGGGCGAGCCCGGACGGTAGGACAGGTTGGGATCGTTCTGCGGCGGGGGAACCCGGCGGCGAGCGGCAAGGACGTCAATCATGGCTGGAATCCTTCGATGAATACTGTGAGTTCAACGCACAAAGGTTCAGTGCTACGCCCGCGCGCCCTCGATCTCCACCTTGATATGTCGCCAGCGGCCCTGGCGGAAACGGAGCACGGTGAGCACGCACCTCGCGAAATGGCCCAGCACGATGGCGAGCCAGATGTCCGTGGCCACCAGCGGCCGCGAGGCTTGGATGGCCGTGCACATGCCGATGGGCACGGCAATCTGCGAGGCCAGCGTGATGAAGAGCGGGCTTCGCGTGTCGCCCGTGCCCTGCAGGCCACCCGTGTAGGTGAGCGCCACCGTGATGAAAAAGCCCGAGACGGCCAGGTACTGCAGCAGCTGCTCGCCCAGGCGCGCCACTTCGGCCTCGGTGGCGCCGAAGAGACCGAGGAGGAAGTGCGGAACGGTCACAAACGCGAGCCCCACGCCCCCGGCGACCCACAGGCCGATCCGCGAGGCCGTGTGCACGCCCTGGATGGCACGCTCCGGCTGCCCCGCGCCGAGGTTCTGGCCCGCCACCGTGGCCGCCGCGCCCATCAACCCCACCGACGTCCACGTGATCAGCGAGAACAGCTCGGCATACCCGATGGTGTACGCGGCCTGAGCGGCCGCGCTGTGCTCGAGCGACCCGATGAAGCGCAGCAGCATCACGCCGGCGATGTTCATCGCAATGCCCTGGACGCCGGTCGGAAGGCCGAACCGGAACAGCGATCGGATGATCGCCCAGTCGGGCTTGAAATCCATATGGCGCGAGAACCGCACCACGAGCTTGCCCTTGAAGAGCAGGTAGAGCGCCACGAAGCTCACTGTATTGGAGGCAATGACGGTCCCCAGCGCGGATCCCGTGGTCCCCAGCTTCGGCACCAGGATGAGGTTCAGGACCAGGTTCAGCACGGTCATCGTCACGCCCAACCGCAGGGGCGTGCGCGCGTCGCCGGCGGCCCGAAGCGCGGTGCTCAGCATGAAGAACAGCATCATGCCGATGCTGAACAGGAAGTTGATGCGCAGGAACGGCAGCGCCTGTGCCTTCACCTCGGGCGCGGGGTTCACCAGGTCGAGCAGGTAGGGCGCGGCGAAGTAACCGAAGGGCGCCAGCAGCAGGCCGAACATGGCCACAGCCGTCAGGAACGCCTGGTAGACGGTACGGTTCACCTTGTCTTCCTCGCACGCACCGACGAAGCGCGCCACCAGCACGGCCTGGCCCGTGAACAGCGACGCCATGAAGACGATGACGACGAGGAAGATCTGCCAACTGATGCCGATGGCGGCGTTCGCGGTGTAGCCGATCAGGTTGCCGACGAGGATGTGGTCGACCACCCCCTGCAGCCCGGCAATCACGTTCTGGAGCATAGTGGGCCAGGCCAGCCTCCAGACGGCGGGGCCAATGGGACCTTCCACGAGCGAGCGGTCGAACGGAGTGGGCTTCTTCTGCGCGGGCGACGCCGGGTCGGCCATAGAGGGCTGGGGCTCGTGTTCGAGACGGACCTAGAATTCTACCCTATACGTCGATCTCTCCCGCGTCCTCCGCGCGGTCCATGATGAAGCGGAAGCGCGCGGACGCGTCCTTCCCCATCAGCTCGTTGATCACACGGTCCGTCACGAGCTGGTCGGCAATCTGCACCTTCAGCAACCGGCGCGTGCGGGGGTTGAGGGTGGTCTCCCACAGCACCTTCGGCATCATCTCGCCCAGGCCCTTGAACCGGGTGATTTCCGGCGTCGCGCGGCCCGACTTGTGCTTCACGATCTGGTCCTTCTGCGCATCGTCCAGCGCCCAGAACGTCTCCTTGCCGATGTCGATGCGATAGAGGGGCGGCTGCGCCAGGTACACCTTCCCGGCTGTGATCAGGTGGGGCAGGTGGCGGTACAGGAAGGTGAGGAGCAGCGTCGAGATGTGGTGGCCGTCGGAGTCGGCATCGGCCAGCAGGATCACCTTGCCGTAACGCATCCGGGTGATGTCGAAGTTCTTCCCGACACCGCAGCCGAGCGCCGTCACGAGATCCGACAGTTCCTTGTTCTCGAGCACCTTGGCCGTCGACACACCCTCGGTGTTCAGCACCTTGCCGCGCAGCGGGAGGATGGCCTGCCTGGCGCGGTCGCGGCCCTGCTTGGCCGACCCGCCCGCCGAATCGCCCTCCACGATGAAGATCTCGCTGGTGATGGAGCCGGGGTGCGTGCAATCCGAGAGCTTGCCGGGCAGGTTCACCCGTCCGGCCGTGGGACCTTTCCGTACCACCTCCTGCTGCGCCGCGCGACTGGCCTCGCGCGCGCGGGCCGCCAGGATGATGCGCGCGACGATGGCCTCGGCCATCGACTGGTTGTTGTTCAACCAGTGCTCCAGCGCGGGGCGGACGAGCCCGTCCACGGCGGACAGCACCTCGGGGTTGTTCAGCCGGTCCTTGGTCTGGCCCTGGAACTGCGGCTCCTGGACGAACACCGACAGGATGCCGGTCATGCCCTCGCGAATGTCGTCGGCCGTGAGCGTCACGCCCTTGGGCGAGAGGTTGTGCGTGTCGATGTAGTTGCGGACGGCCTTGCCCACGCCGGCGCGCAGCCCGTTCTCGTGGGTGCCGCCGGACCCGGTGGGAATGCCGTTGACGTAGCTGCGCAGGTGCTCGTCGGTGGACTCGGTCCACTGCACCACGTACTCCAGCTTCACGCCGTTCTCTTTCTCCAGCACGAACGGCGCTTCGTGCACCGGCTTCGCCTGCCGCTCCGCGACGATCTTCCTGAGGTAATCGACCAGCCCCTCGGCGTGCTGGAACACATCCTTGCGGCCGCCCGGCTCGTCCTCGAAGGTGACCTTGACGCCGCGGTGCAGATAGCTGGCGATCTCGAGCCGGTCGCGGATGATCTGCCCCTCGAACTCCACCTTCGGGAAGATGGTCGGGTCGGGGCGGAAGAACACAGTGGTCCCGCTGCCGCGCGCCGGGCCGGTCTTCTTCAGGGCCCCGGTGGGCCTGCCCTGCTTGAAGCTCATCTCCCACTGCGCGCCGTCGCGGCGGACCGTGGCGACCAGCTCGCGCGAAAGCGCGTTTACGACGCTGGCGCCCACACCGTGGAGGCCGCCGGCCGTCTTGTAGTTGCCGGCCTCGAACTTCCCGCCCGCGTGGAGCACCGTGAAGATCACCTCGAGCGCGCTCTTCTTCGTCTTCGGGTGCACGTCCACCGGGATGCCGCGACCATCGTCTTCGATGGTGAGGGACGAGCCGTCCTTGTGCAACGTGACGCGGATGTTCGAGGCATGCCCGTTCATCGCCTCGTCTATGGAGTTGTCCAGGACCTCCCAGACCAGGTGATGGAGGCCGGTGGCGCCCACGCCGCCGATGTACATGCCAGGGCGCTTGCGAACGGGCTCGAGGCCCTCGAGTACCGTGATGTCTTTGGCTGTGTAAGACGTGGACAAGGTAGGAAAGATTGTAAAGGTTCTCGGGTTCTCAGGTTCTCGGGTTCTCGGGTGCTAGCGCTGCTCGACGGTGCCGCGGGCGTCGTTCCACCGCCAGATGGAGTCGGGCCCCGACTCCGTGGAGGCTGGCGCGGCCACCAGGTGGACACCGCCCAGCCAGCGGTCGATGCCGTTGAGCGCGACGTGATCGGCCTCGCCCGCCATCACGCGCGAGCCAGGGTCGGTCAGCGCCAGGCGCGGCGCGGATTGGTCGTCGCGCCACCAGTCCGCGTGATTCATGTCCGCCGGCGCCTCGCCCACGACGCGCAGCAGGGGATGGGGCGAGGTGAGCAGCGGTCGGATGTGCGACCACCATCCGGCATCGCCCATGAAGATCGCCTCTTCCACGGCGTGGTTCGCGGCGCGGAAGGCGTCGCGCACCGCAAGCGGGCCGGGGGCCACGGCGGCGAGCGTCTGCCGTTCGGTTCGCGACAGCCCGTTCCACACCGACGGGAACTGCTGCAGGTGACGGCGAAGCGCTGCTCTCAAGGAAGGCCACGCACCGGGATGGTCGAACGCGCTGAGCCGCATGGGATCCGGTGCGCGGAAACAGGCCCAGGCCTCGGCCGCCGCCGCCCACTGCCCGCGGCTCACAGGCTGACGTGCCGCGAACCAGGCCGCGAGCGTCTCGTCCGACTGCGCCGCCAGGTAGTCGTCCGCGAGGATGGCCGTGACGCGCGCGCCGGTGGCTGCCGCACCCGGCTGTCCGGGGCGAACCGCCTGCAACAGATCCAGCACCTGCAGCACGTGCAGCTGGTCGTAGAGGTCGTGCTCGAACCACAGCACGATCTCGTCGTCAGCCATGGCCTCGACCAGCGCGGCGTCGCGCGCGGCAAGCGACCGCTCGATGCCGGTCACATCGCCCCAGTTGATGGCCAGGAACTCCGCCCGCACGCGCCGCAGCTCTTCCCACGACAGCCCCGCCGGCACGGGGCCCTCGTGCAGCACGTCGTCCCAAGGCACGACTCGGCCCGGCACACCCAGATCATGAAGTCGCGAGAGGAAGACGGAGCCGTTCGTGACGTGGCGCATCTGATCGTGTCGGGAGTCGGGAGTCGGGAACCGGGAGTTCAAAGTTCAAGAGTTCAAAGTTCAACGTGGGGACCCGAGAACCTCAGAACCTCAGAACCCCAGAACCCGAAGCCCTGTATCGTATGCGCGTGCGCGGGGGATTGCTGGTCCCGTTCGGCGCGGCCGCGTTCATCACCGGTGGACTGGTGTG
>Ga0105095_10001033_pt1 | contig 14184 bp, 11 predicted proteins | sample PPLLak2March2015_2_FD_79180 | JGI IMG/M metagenome (GOLD analysis project Ga0105095, IMG submission 79180) | Freshwater sediment microbial communities from Prairie Pothole Lake near Jamestown, North Dakota, USA - PPLs Lake P8 Core (3) Depth... | ecosystem: Environmental > Aquatic > Freshwater >... | reverse complement strand
GTACAACCCGGTCAGAAGCTTCTCCGGCCGATCGAAAGCCAGCAAGGGGTGGAACGCCGTCCGCCACAGCGCCCGACGCTGCCGGGCCGAGAAATACGACCCCCAGCGCAGGATGCTCGCCCGGCGATCGACCTCGGGCAGCAGTTCGAGCCGCCTCAGCCCGTCGCGCCAATCCGACCCCACCGGCCGCTCCGCGCCGCGCGGCAGGCGGCGAGCTAGCGAGGGGATGATGTTGCCTGTCAACACGGGCGGCAGGCTCAAATAGCGGTCGGCCCACGCATCGAGCCAGTAGCGATGGTAGCCGGCGAAGGCCTCATCGCCGCCGTCGCCGTTCAGGGCGACGGTGACATGCCGGCGTGTCAGCCGCGAGAGGTGATACAGCGCCAGCGCCGACGGGTCGGCCAGCGGTTCACCCAGGTGCTGCACCAACGACGGCAGAGTGCGCTGCACGTCACCGAAGCTGACCACGAACTCGTGATGATCGGTCGCGTAGCGTTGCGCCACAGAACGCGCTTGCGGAAGCTCCGAGAAGGATTCCTCCTCAAAGCCGATCGAGAACGTTTTGACCGCACCCTGACCAGCCTCTGCCATCAGGGCCACGATGATGCTCGAGTCGATCCCGCCGCTCAAGTGCGCACCGAGGGGCACATCGCTGATCAGGCGGCAGCGCACCGCCTCACGCAGCAGCAGCCGCAGCTGCTCGATCAATTCACCTTCGGAAGCTTGCCACTTGGGGAGATAGCTCAGGTCCCAGTAGCGCTGCAACGTGAGGTCGCCCCCGGCCCAGAGCAGCCGATGCGCGGCCGGCAAGCGGGCGATCCCCTCGAAGGGAGTCCACGGATCGGGGATGTACTGGAGCGCCAGGTACAGATCGATCGACTGAAGGTTGAGCGCCGGGCGTTCCGGCAGCGCCTGGAGAAGGCTGGGGAGTTCGGAGCTGAAGATCAGCGCCGGGCCCTGGCGCGTGTAGTAGAGCGGCTTCTTCCCCAACCGGTCGCGCGCCAGCAGCAATTGCCCGCGCCGCTCGTCCCACAAAGCCAGGGCGAACATGCCCCGCAGATGTTCGACGCACGACGGGCCGACTTCTTCGTAGAGATGCAGGATCGTTTCGGTGTCCGAATGTGTCCGGAAGCGGTGGCCGCGCGGCTCGAGATCGGCGCGCAGCTCGGGGAAGTTGTAGATCTCACCGTTCAGGACGATCCAGAGCGAGCCGTCTTCATTCGAGATCGGCTGATCCCCGCTGACCAGGTCGATGACGGCCAGGCGGCGCGAGGCCAGCCCGACGCCGGGCCGGACAAGCTGCCCGTGGCTGTCCGGTCCACGGTGAATCAGCGCCGCACTCATGCGCCGCAGGCCGTCCCGATCGACGGGGCTGTGGTCCGCAGTGGCGATGCCGCAGATGCCGCACATCAGGCTGCCTGCACCGCCCGCGCCAGGAGGTCCCGGTACTCGCAGGCCACCCGCTCCCAGGTATAGTGCTCTTCGACGCGCCGCCGGCCGGCAGAACCCATTGCCGCCCGTCGGCCTCCGTCCGAAAGTAGTGCGCCCAGGGCCTGCTTCAGTCCGTCTGCATCCTCGGACGCAAAGAGCATCCCGGTCTGCTCGGCCGCGACCAACTCCTCATTGCCGGCGATGCGCGAGGCGACCACCGGCAATCTGGCCGCCATGGCCTCCAGAACGGCTTTCGGCATGCCCTCGTGCCGCGAAGGGAAGACGAACAGGTTCGCCTCACGATAGGCACGATGCAGATCGTCACCGCGCAGCCATCCGGCGAAGCGGATGCGGTCACCCAACCCCAGGTCGCGCGCGCGCGCCTGCAGCGGTTCCCGCTGAGCGCCGTCACCCACCACGACCAGCTCCCAGGGAATCTCCTTCAGGCCGGAAAGCGCTTCCAGCAGCAGGTCGAGCCCCTTCTGGTACACCACCCGGCCGACGAAGAGCATGCGGGCCGGCTCCCAAAGCCGCTCGTCGACAGCGAACTTCTCCAGGTCGACCCCATTGGGGATGACCGCGATCGGGCGCGCCGCGTCGAACGCGGCGGCCAACCGCCTCAACCCCTGGCTGTTGGCCACGATGGCCTGGGCGCGGCGCCAGACGCGCCGGATCAGCGGCGCCGTCAGTCGGTGATAGCGCGCGAAATCATAGGGCCTGAATCCGGGTACGTCGCCGCCGCGCAGGGAAACGACATAGGGGAGCCCGGCCGCGCTCCTCAGATGGAGTGCCACAGCTCCGCCGGGGATGCCGAAGAACGCCAGGGCGACATCGGGATGCCAGCGGCGCAGCAGACGCCGCGCGGCGACGGCCCCGGCCAACATGAAGCTGGCCTGCTCCAACGCACCGGAGCGATCGGCGCGGCGGCGCAGCGCGGAAACGCGCTCCACACGCACCGGCCCCTGCTGCTCGACGGCCGGCTGCTCGCCGAATCGGACGGTCAGGACACGCACCTCCTCGCCGCCGCGCGCCAGGGCCTGTGCCAGATGGGCGCTGGCGTTGCCCGCGCCGCCGCCGATGGGCGGATACTCGCTATTGATCAGCAGGATCTTCATGCAGCCGGCCCATCCGCGATTTCATCCTCGGGCCGAGGGGCACGCGGGATGACTCTGCGGACGGCATAGGTCGGCTTGGCCTGCGACTCGTGGTACGTGCGCACCAGGAGCTCGGCGATCAGCCCCATGAGAATCGACTGGAAGCCGAGAATGAACAACATGGTGCTCGTCTGGAACAAGGGAGAGGTGATGACCGACACCTGGAAGAAGACGCGCCGGATCAGCAGGAAGAGCAGCACCAGGGAGCTGGGCACGATCAGGAGCAGGCCGGCCCCCCCGAACAGGTAGATCGGCTTGCTGCCGAACCCGACCAGGAACTTGACGGTGAACAGATCCAGCACCACCTTCAGCGTCCGCTCCAGGCCGTATTTCGTACGCCCGCGCGTGCGCGGGCGGTGGTTGACCGGGACCTCGACGATGCGCGCCCCGACCGACCCGGCATAGGCCGGGATGAAGCGGTGCATCTCCCCGTAGAGACGGAAACCCTGCAGGACCTCGCGACGGTAGGCCTTCAGCGTGCAGCCGTAGTCATGCAGCGGCACACCGGTCACCCACGAGATCAGCCCGTTGGCGAGGCGCGACGGCAGCGTGCGGGTCAGGAACGTATCCTTGCGCTTGCGCCGCCAGCCGGAGACCACATCGTAGCCGTCCTCGATGCGTGCCAGCAAGGCCGGGATATCGGCCGGATCGTTCTGTTGATCGGCGTCGATCAAGACGATCACCTCGCCGCGAGCGTGGTCGATGCCGGCGGCGATGGCTGCCGTCTGCCCGAAATTGCGTCGCAGGGTGACCACGGTCGTGTGCCCGGGGTCCTGCTTCCCCAGGCGCTCCATGGCCTCCGGGCTGCCGTCGCTCGAGCCGTCGTCGACAAAGACCAGTTCATAATCCAGGTTGGAGAGGTGCCGGCTCAACTCGGCGTGCAGAGGCTCGAGGCTTTCCACCTCGTTGTAGACGGGGATGACCACGGAGACTCTCAACGCACCCGCCTCCCCTCTCGACACGCCTGCGGCCGGTACGCTCCGGCGCAAGCCTCAGTCGACGCCGTTGCCCGCGCTGCGGATGACCGCTGTTACCCCCGAGGCCCAGCGGTGCCAATCGCCGAAATGGCGATCGAGGAGCTTCAGTCCTTCGCCGATCGGTGTCAGCCCGACGGCCTCCATGTCGGCGTCGACCATGATGCGCGCCAGATCCTTGTAGGTCACCTTCGGGTGCCAATCGAGCAGCCGGCGCGCCTTGGAGGCATCCGCCTGCAGGTAGTCGACCTCGGTCGGGCGGAAGTAGCGCTGATCGATCTCCACCCGCTCACGCCAATCCAGGCCGGCGTAGCCGAAAGCCTCTTCGACGAACTCGCGCATGGTCGGCGCCACGCCGGTGCCGAGGACGAAATCGCCCGGCTCATCCAGCTGCAGCATGCGCCACATCGCCTCGACGTACTCCGGCGCGTAGCCGTAGTCGCGGCGCGCTTCCAGATTGCCCAGGAAGACCTTCTTCTGCCGCCCGGCCAGGATGCGCGCCACGGCGCGCGTGACTTTGCGCGACAGGAAGGTCTCGCCGCGCCGCGGGCTCTCATGGTTGAAGAGGATGCCGTTGACCGCGAACATCTTGTAGGCTTCGCGGTAGTTGCGAGCCATCCAGAAGGCGTACAGCTTGGCGATGGCATACGGGCTGCGGGGCTCGAAGGGCGTGGTCTCGCTCTGCGGCGCCGGTGCGCTCCCATACATCTCGCTCGACGACGCCTGGTAGAAACGCGCCGGGGTTCCACTGCGGCGGATGGCCTCCAGGATGCGGGTGGTCCCCAGACCGGTCACCGTGCCGGTGTACTCGGGGATCTCGAAGCTGACCTTGACATGCGAGAGTGCACCCAGGTGGTAGACCTCGTCCGGCCGCACGTTATAGATCAGGTTCGCCAGCTGCTCGGAATTGGAGAGGTCGCCATAGTGCAGGAACAGCCGCGCCGACGGATCGTGTGGGTCCTGGTAGATGTGGTCGATGCGATCGGTATTGAAGGTGCTCGCTTTGCGGATCAGACCGTGGACCTCGTAACCCTTGCTGACCAGAAGCTCAGCCAGGTAGGATCCGTCCTGTCCGGTGACCCCGGTGATCATGGCTTTGGGCATATCATCTCCCGGCCTGTGGCGCCCGGCCAAAATTCAGTCATTGAATTATACACCGGGGGAGGTGCGCGTCAAGCCGCGCCGGTCGAGGGCCACGAAGGCGCCGCCCAACAGCAACAGCGCCGCGCCCGCCGCCAGCAGGGTTCCGGTTAAGTTGAGCGCCGGGGTGCCCAGATAGCGCCCGGCGTACCACTGCGAGAACACGACGGTGACGGCTGCGACCAGGATCGCCAGCCTGGCCAGCCATGGGCTGCCCGACTGCCGGGCCTGCGCCCACCCCCACCCGGCCAGCGCCGCCTGGACGACCAGGAACGCCGCCCGATAGCGGACGTTGTCCCACCCGTCCGCACCCCCTCGGAATGAGGCCGCAATCGCGGTCACCCAGACCAGCACCGCCAGGTAGGTCGGCAGACTGCGCCAGCCGGCCGCGCGCGGCGCAGACAGCGTGGCGTAGATCAGGAAAGGCAACAGCGCGAACCAGGCCACGGCCCGGAAGATCTCAATAGCCTGTGCAAGCGGCGTGCTGGTCTCGAATAAGGCGGCCGGCAGGAAGGGGCGCACCAGGCCGTATGCCGTCGCCAGCGGAACATGCGTCCAGGCCGGGGCGCGGTCGAACAGCGCCTGGACCATCCCCGAACCCTGCTCCAGGATATGCATCTCATACTCGGCCGTGCGCGTCAGCCAGCCCAATAGCACTCGCCACGAAGTGCGGCCCCAGATCCCCGCCCCTTCCCAGGCGCGTGTAGCCAGGAAGAAGGCGATCACCGCAGCGGCGACGATTCCGACCCAGGCCAGCAGCGGAAGCCGACGCGAGCTACGTCGCTCCCACAGCCACGCCCCGGCCAGGATGGCCGCGCCCACCAGGGCGGACGGCGGGGAGACGATGACCGAAAGCGCACTCCCGACCGCCAGCGGCGCGGCGGCGCGACGCAGGCCCGACTGGCGCGCGACGGCAAAGCCGTACAACAGAAGTGACAGCCCCAGCCCCATGAACGGCTCGCGCATCTGCGACGCCCCGAGCAGGATCGCTTCGGGATACAGCGCCACCAGCCATGCCGCCAGGCGCGAGGCCGTGCTGCCGATGGCCAGGGATACGAAGCCCCAGGCGAACAGGACCATCAGCGACGAGGCGCTGGCCGCCTGAAGCACGACCAGGAGCGGACGGTGCGCCTCCGGGCTGAGAACTCGATATCCCGCAGCACTCCAGATCAGCAGGCCGCCGTACTGGTCGACGCGCAATTCCCTCGCCGATGGCTCCCACAACGGACGATCAGACCGGCCAAACTCCCAGGCGATCCGGTCGCGGTCATAGGCATCCGGGTAGAAGTAGCCGGCCTGTTGATGGACGCGGTCGCTGCCGTACAGCGGCAGGAGGTGGGTGAAAGCCACCGCCAACCCGAGCCGCAGCGCCACTGCCACCAATGCCGCTGCCGCCAGCCAGCGCGGCGGCTGAAGCGGGCCGAGCGAACGCCAGGCCAGCCAACCGGCCGCCGCGCACAACCCGGCGATCAGAAGATACGACAGCCACCCCGACCAGGAGGCGGTCCTCCCATCGACAAGGGTCAAGGCAGCCGCTATGCCTGCCAGGCTGAGGAGCCACGCCAGGATTCGCAAACGAGTGTTCACGCGGGGGCCTTCCGGCGGCGGAACCACGACACGCTGGTCCAGACCACGAGGAGTAGGACGAGCATCTGCAAGGGTACCAGAAAGCGTTCGTTGTCGCCATGATCGACAAGCGTCTGGACGATCGAGGTCAGCCAGATCACCCCGGCCGCAGCCCAGGCAAACGTGTCCCAGCCGATGAGGCGCCGCGCTCGTCGGCTGAGCGCGCCCGCGACGCTGACAGCCAGGAACAGCCCGTTCGCGGCGATCGAGAGGACCCGCCCAGCCACAACCGCCCAACGCAGGGGCAGCAGCAGTCCGGCGGCGCGCACATTCTCCGGCTGCCAATAGGGCGGCGCCTTCCAGAAGGCGATCCACCCCTCGACCACATTGCGCAGGTACAGGTCGGGGTGTTCGCGGATCAGTCGCAAGGAAAGGCGTTGCAGTTCGCGGGAGAGATCGAAGAACGACAGCCCGGTGACCTCGCTCAACTCGGGGATCGCCTCCCAAATCGTGTTGGTCTGGTCTCCCCGCAGGCGGAGGCGCTCATCCCGGTAGCGCAGGTATGTGTCGCGAATAAGCGCCTCATCATCCGGGAGGCGCTCGAAGAACACGCCCGTGTGCTGGACCCAGTTGAAGCCGGTCATGACCGTCGGCGAAAGCATGTGGTACGTGCTCTGGATATAGGCTAGCCAGCCGCCCAGGAGCAGGATCGGCCCGAGACAGTAGAGGGCCGTGCGCAGCAGGCGAAGCCGCCACTCGCCCACAAGACCCGTCGCTCCGCTTCCGGCCGCCCACCACACGAACGGCAGCAGCCAGACGGGCAGTACGAAGAAGAGGACCCGCGTCAGCCCGGCCAGACTGGCGACGATGCCAAGCAGCAGAGCCAGCCACGCCTTCGTCCACGGGCCGGCCGATTGCCGGAGCGCCAATAGCAGCGCGAAGCTGGCGACCACATAGAACGTCGTCAGCGTCTCGGTCAGCAGATTGGCCTCAAACAGGATCTGACCGGGGATCAGGTCGTAGAGCAGCGCGACCACGCCGGCCGCGTGCGGATTCCCGGTCGCCTTGAGTGTGATCCAGAACAGAAGGAGGGAGATCGTCCAACCCAGCGCCATCTGCGCCAGCCAGATCGCGTCGCCGTCGGGGCCGACGACCGCCAGGAAGGCCGGGTATCCCGGGACACGCGTCCCATCGTAGCCGGCCATGCTCCCCTGCGAGAGGACCTCACCGAGGCGGAGGTAAGCGCCGGTGTCGCCGTAATACGCCGGCCGGTAGACCAACCACAGCGCCAGGCGTTCGAGCATTCCGAATGCGGCAACGCCTGCCAGCCAGCGCCCGGCCGTGTTGCGCGACGGCAGCGCAGCGCCCCCCTCAGCCGGCACTTGCGCCTTCCCCCAGCCCATTGAGCGCTCGCTGCGCCCGGGCTGTCCAGCTGTGACCGCTCGCTTCGAGCGCGGCGCGCCGCGCCAGCCGATCCCGGCGGGCCGGGTCGTCGCGCAGCGCAGCCAACGCCGCGGCCCAGGCGGCCACGTCCTCCGGTGGCAGCAGCACCGCGGTCTCCTCGTCCAGCTGCTCGCGCAGCACCGGCAGGTCGCTCGAGAGGATCGCCCGGCCGGATGCCAGGTACTCGAACACTTTCATCGGGCTGGCGGTCTGCGCCGTATCCCCTCCCCCGCTCACGGCGATTTGCCGTTCATAGGGCATCAGGAGCACATCGCAGGCGGCCTGGATCAGCGGCAGTCGCTCATTGGCTACAAAACCGAGGAAGGTGACATTGGTGAGATCCGCCTGCGCGGCGCGGGCGCGCCAGTCGTCGACGGCTGCCGGCTCCCCCCCGGCCAGGACGAAGTGGACTTGTGGATGAAGCGCGGCCAGTTCCAGGATCAGCCCGACGCCGCGGCCGGCGTACAGGTGTCCGGTGTAGCCGGCGGTGAAGCCTTCGACCCAGTTCAATGACCGCCGGGCGACTTGTGGCGCGGGCAGATCGCGGTAGCGTTCCAGGTCGACGCCGTTGGGGGAGATGATCGAGAACGGCGGCTGCAGCGCCAGCCCGTAGGTCTGCGCCAACCAGGCCTCCAGCGCTGCGGTAGTGGGTAGGAGCCGGCGAGCGCCGCGCCCGCGCAGGAAGCGACGCATCAGCCACGGCCCGAGGCGCCCTGCCGGCCGATCGTGGACCTCCAGCAGGGTCGCCATGCCCAGGCTCGATGCAGCCGCTGCGGCCGGAAGCGGCCAGACGTAGCACAGATCGGCCTGCCAGGCGCGCGCGGCCAGCACCGCCCGCAGGCAGACGTCGTAGCGCCGCGCCCCCGGGAGGCCCGTCAACCACTGCACCGGAAACGCCCGGGTCAGCCCGTAGTGGGCAGCGAGCGACTCCCAGCCCGCCTCCGGCGTACGGCCAGCGGTCCACAGCCGCACCTCATGGCCCATCCCGGCCATCGCCTGGCAGACCTTCATGACCTGGATCGAGTTTGCCGTCAGCGATGGGATGCGCGAGGTGGCGATACAGCCGATGCGCACGCCCGTCACTCCAGGGGATCGGGCGCGGCCAACTCCGCCCGACGCAGCTCGACGCCCGTCTTCCACACCAGGACCCCGGTCGTCACCACGTAGAACGCACTCAGCAAGGCGGCCATGGCGCCAGCACCGGCGCGCGGCACGAAGGCGAAGATCCCCAACATCTTGGCGATCGCTGCGGCCAGGTGCACCTTCGTTGGGAATTCGGGCATGCCCAGAGGCAGCAGCACGTTCCGGTTCCAATACAGGATGTTCACCACAACCACGCCGACCAGCAAGATGAGCAGGATATTGTAGGCCGGCAGGAAGTCCGCCCCCCAGACCGAGGCGATCAGCCAGGGCCCCAGGATGATCACGCCCACGCTTGCCGGCACGGTCCAGGCGGCGGAGAGCAGGCTGCCGCTGCGCAGCAGGTAGCGGACGTTCTTCCAGCGGCGGTGGGCGACCTCGCGCGTCACCTCGCGATAGGTGGTGGAGATGAGCGGGTCGACCGGATTGATGAGCAGGGTGCGGATGGCCAGCGCCAGCTTGTACCATCCCACCTGCTCCGGCGTGCTGAACGCGCTCAACCATAGGATCTCGCTGTCCCGCGTGACCAGATTGAGCGAGGTGGTCAGGTTGGTGTTGACGGCGAAGCGGATCAGATCGCGGCGGCGATCGCTCAAGAGCGAGAGTGGAGCACGCCACCACCCCGCTCCCCAGCGCCTGCGTGCGTGCACCAAAGCCGCCGCCGTCGTCGCCAGCGCCCAGGCAACCTTGCCCGCCAGGTATGCGATCAGGACCTCGGTCAGCCCGCCGCCGGTAACGAAGAAGGCCGCGATCAGCACCAGCGTCAGCGCGCTCTGACCGATCATGATGCCGGCCAGCAGGCGGAACTGGTTGAACACTTGCAGCAGACCGGCCGAGCTCTCGGCCATCAGATTGGCCAGGATGATCAGGCCGTACAGGACATACAGGCCGACATTGGATGGGTCGTTCGGCGCCAGGTAGCGCGCCGCCAAGGGCGCGCACAGAAGCAGCAGCCCGTAGGCGATCAGCGAGCTGACGACCTCGGCCATCCCGGCGGCCTTGAACACGGCGGCGGCATGCTGCGGCTGGTCGCGGGCGCTGAACTCACTGACATAGCTGACCACGAGCTGACCCATGCGGAAGGAGGTCAGACCGTTGACGACCGTTGCGAACTGCGTCACCGTTCCGAGTAGACCGAAACCGGCGACACCCAGCAGCCGCGCCGAGAGTGCACTCTGCCCCATGCTGAGCAGCGCGGCGATCGTGCCCCCGCTGAGCAGATAGCCGGAGTTGCGGATGACGCGCCGCACCAGTGGGTTGTTCAGGAATCGACGGACAAGGGCAAAGGCGGCAGGCTGCGGTTCGGCGTGCACAATCCGCCTCAGTCCGAGGTCTCAACCAGGCTGGCCCAATCCCGCTGCGCCCTGTACCAGTCCACCAGGCGAGGCAGGCCGTCCTGGAGTGTGACGGCCGGCTCCCACCCAAGCAGGCGCCCGGCCTTCTCGACATTCGCCCAATTGGCCTGCAAGTCGGCCGCGTGCGCCGGCCGGTACTCGATCCGGGCCGGCTGCCCGATCATCTTGGACATGCGTGCGACCAGGTCGTTGATGGTGATGGTCTCGTGCCCGCCCAGGTTGATGACCTCGAAGCCGAGGGGCCGCAGAGCCAGGATCGTGCCTCGGGCGATATCGTCCACATAGGTGAAGCCGCGCGACTGCTTGCCATCGCCGTTGATCCGCACCGGCCGGCCTTCGTGGATCCATTGGCAGAAGCGGAACATGCTCATGTCCGGCCGGCCGGCCGGCCCGTAGACGGTGAAGTAGCGCACCACCGTCACGTCCAGGCCGTAGAGGAAGTGGTAGCTGTGTGCCAGGTGCTCGGCCGCCTTCTTGGTGGCGGCGTACGGCTGCAGGGGCCGTTCACTGGCGGCGGTCTCGGGCGTCGGCAGGGGCGCCCCGGCCTCGTAGACGCTCGAGGTCGAGGCCAGGACGAACTTGGGCACACCTCGCCGGCGGCACAGGTCCAGCAAGTTCAGGCAGCCGGTCACATTCGTGTCGACGTAGGCCCACGGGTCCTCGACCGATTGGCGCACGCCGGCCCGCGCCGCCAGGTTGATGACGGCCGCGTACGTACCTTCCCCCCAGGCGCGCGCCAGCGCCTCCCGGTCGACGATGTCCGCGCGTTGGAACTCGAAACCCGGCAGCCTCTGCAAGAGCGCCAGCCGCCATTCCTTCACACGCCGGTCGTAGGCCTCGTTCAGATTGTCGAGGCCGACGACCCGATGGCCTTCAGCCAGCAGCATCTCGGCCACGCGGGCGCCGATGAATCCGGCGGCGCCGGTGACGAGGTAGCTCTCCCCGGCCGGCGTCGGGCTAGGGCGCTGAGCCATCACAGCCTCACGATCTTGGGGTCGGTGATCCCGGAGGCGGCCATCACGTTGCGGGCGTCGAAGATCAGGCGCGCCGCCTTGGCCAGGGCGGCGTAATCGAGGGCGCGGTGGTCGGTAACGATCACGACGCAGTCGGCCAGACCTGCGGCCTTGTTGAGATCGGATACCGAACGCAATTCGATCCCATCTCCCGCCAACGCCGGGACGTATGGGTCGTAGTATTCCACCGCCGCGCCCTTCTCCTGAAGCAGGCCGATGATATCGAGCGCCGGAGATTCGCGCATGTCGGCGACGTTCGGCTTGTAGGCCACTCCCACGATCAGGATGCGCGCCTCACGCAGCGGCTTGCCGGCATCGTTGAGCAGGTCCTGCACGCGGCGCACGACATGGCGCGGCATGCTGGTGTTGATCTCGCTGGCCAGCTCGATGAATCGGGCGGTGTACTTGACGCTCTTCAGTTTCCACGAAAGGTAGAGCGGATCGATGGGGATGCAGTGTCCGCCCAATCCCGGGCCAGGCGTGAACTTCATGAAGCCGAAGGGCTTGGTGGCGGCGGCCTCGATCACCTCCCACACATCGATCCCCAGGCGTTCACACATCAACGCCATCTCGTTCACCATGGCGATGTTGACCGCCCGGAAGGTGTTCTCGAGCAGCTTGGCCATCTCAGCCACTTCGGCCGACGACACGCGCACGACGGCCGACATGGCCTGGGCATACATGGCTGCCGCCACCTCGGTGCAGGCCGGCGTGATGCCGCCGACCACCTTGGGCATGTTGGCGGTGGTCCAGTCCTTGCGGCCCGGGTCGACCCGTTCAGGCGAGAAGGCCAGGAACAGGTCCGTCCCGACCCGGCAGCCTTGTCTTTCCAGCTCCGGCAGGACCAACTCGCGCGTGGTCCCCGGGTAGCTGGTCGATTCGAGGATGACGACCATCTCGGGGTGAAGATGCGGCGCAATGGCGCGCACGGCCGAGACGATGAAGGAGAGGTCCGGATCCCCGGTCTTGCGCAGCGGCGTCGGCACGCAGATGCTCACCCCGTCGGCCTGAGCCAGCGTCTCGAAGGAGGTCGAGGCCGACAGGCGTTCAGCGGAGACCAGTGCGGCGATCTGGCTGGCCGGCACGTCCTCGATGTAGCTCTCGCCGCGTTGAATGGCCTCGACCTTAGCTGAGTCCTGGTCGATGCCGATGACCGTGCAGCCCGATTCGGCCAAGGTGACGGCCAGCGGCAGGCCGACGTAGCCCAGGCCGACGATGCCGATCCGGCCCTGGCGTTTCTCGAAGCGCTCGATCAGACGGCTGGCAGCGGGCGGTAGTGAAGTTCGTGCTTCGGGCATGTGCTGTACATCTCCTCTGGCGTAACGGTCAGAAGAGGTTGAGCTGCTGCGGAGGCTCCGGCGGCTCAGCCTCGACTGTCGGCGTCTGGGCCGGCGCGGCCCGACGCATCAATTCCGGAAGCCGGGCGAAGTCCTCCTCGATGCTGCGCCGCAGCGACGGCTGGTGCAGGGCGGCCGCCGGATGGAACATCGGCACCACCAGCCGGCCGTCGACGCTGCGCGCCTGGCCGTGCAGCGCGCTGATGCGCGCATTCGGGAAGTAGCGCGCCATGGAGAAACGGCCCAGCGTGACGATCACCTTGGGATCGAGGGCGCGGATCTGGCGGTCGAGGTAGGCAGCGCAGGCGTCTATCTCCTCCGGGAGCGGATCGCGGTTCCCGGGCGGCCGGCACTTGACGACGTTGCAGATGAAGACCTGCTCGCGCTTCAGCCCGATCCCCGCCAGGAGTTCCTCCAGGAATCGGCCGGCGGCGCCGACGAACGGCCGCCCCTGCTCGTTCTCGTGGAAGCCGGGACCCTCGCCGATGAACATGATCTCGGCGCTGGCCGAGCCCTCGCCCGGGACGGCCAGCTTGCGCGAAAGATGGAGCTTGCACTGAACGCAGGCGGCCACCTCGGCCGCGACCTGGCGCAGCTCCTCTTCCGCGCTCACCGAGCACCTCCCTCGACCGGGAACCGCCGCCGGCGCAGGTCCCGAACCGTCATCAGCAAAGCGTCCTCATCGTTGTCGTGGTAGTAGCGCGGCCGGCGGCCCACGATGCGGAACCCGAACTTGTGGTAAAGGTTGACCGCCGCCTCGTTGCTGACGCGCACTTCCAGCGTGGCCATGTCCGAGCCCATTTGCGATGCCAGGTCGAGGGCGGCCGTCAGCAGCTCGGCCCCCAGTCCCGTGCGGCGATGGTCGGGGTGGACGGCCAGGGTGCTGATATGCGCCTCGTCGACGATCTGCCAGAAGCCGACGAAGCCTACCGGACGAATGCCGCCGGAGACCGGACGGGCCGCCACGAGCATGTGTGAGGCCGAGTTCTCCAGCAGTTCGTAGCGGTAGCTTCTCTCCGGCCAGGGCAGCGCGAACGACAAGCGGTCGATGTCCATTACTGCCGGCAGGTCTTCGAGCGTCATCGCTCGAATCACGGCCTCATCAATCCGCGCGTTCACCCGGGGATCTCGCCTCAATCCTGAAGGTAGATCGGAGCCAGCTTGGCCGGATCGTCGCCCTTGCGGGCACGCAGCCGCTCGACGGCCAATTCAGCCAACACCGCCGGCCGGCGCAGGCACAGCCACGGCGGCGCCAGGACGACCCGCTTCTCGGCGGCCAGGCTCTCGCGGCGGGCCGGCGCGATCTCCCCGCACAGATAGGTGATCTGGGAGAGCCGCTCGAGCAGCTCATCCCAGGGAAACCCCTCCGCCTGGCCCTGGGCCCTCCAGGTTCCGCGCCCCCATTTGTACCATACTCCGGCCGCCCGGCCCCGGCCGGCCTCGATCACGGCCAGCATCGGCTGCTCACGACGCGGCTGACCCGAGGCAAGGATATCCAGCGTGGGGACCCCGACCAGGCTGAGACCGTGCGTCAACGCCAGCCCCTTGGCCAACGCCAGGCCGACTCGCAGCCCGTTGAACGACCCCGGGCCGACCGCCACGGCCACTGCCGTTAGCGCTGAGGGGAGTAT
>Ga0105095_10001031_pt1 | contig 14188 bp, 17 predicted proteins | sample PPLLak2March2015_2_FD_79180 | JGI IMG/M metagenome (GOLD analysis project Ga0105095, IMG submission 79180) | Freshwater sediment microbial communities from Prairie Pothole Lake near Jamestown, North Dakota, USA - PPLs Lake P8 Core (3) Depth... | ecosystem: Environmental > Aquatic > Freshwater >... | reverse complement strand
TATTCAGCCCGTTTTTAAACTTCACCCTCCAAGAAAAGGATTCAAAGGAAAAACAAAAATGAATTATCGTGCAGGCGGCGAGGCTGGATACCGCGGCGAAGCTATAAATGGGCTCATAAAACGCATGGTTTAGAAAGTAAACCCGTAATGCATTTTTCCCTGTTTAACAGCATACTCGGAAACAAGCACTAAAGGAATCGTGTTTTAACTCAAAAAACAAGCGAAACCAACGCTGACTTTTTTTGATTTTTCAATTCTTTTGTATGCGATACATTTTATAGTTACCTTGGAGATGCCATTGTGAATAGGAGAAACAGCCTTGAGCGCGAAATGGCGGAGAAGCAAGAAACACATGCGATGGCTAGATTTTCCAGACATGGAAAAACCAACAGCAAGAGTTTCCCCTAAGACCATCCGACTAGAACCAGCCAGAACCGCCAGAACGGCGCACCCCCAGAATTATCACCTGCCTAGAAACTACCGCAAAAGAAAATGGAAAGAACCCAAACCTCTTATTGACATATTCCAAGAGAAAACTTGGATCACGATAGTCGCCGAAATCGCAGGTTTTAATAAGGAAACTCTCAAAATAGAGGTAAAAGACCAAAAATTGACCCTGTCCGCAAAAGCAAAGGACCGCAGGTACTATAAAAGTTTAAATCTTCCGAAAGAAGTCATTCCAAACATTATGCACACAACTTACAAGAACGGTGTGCTCGAAATCAAACTGAGGAAAGCGGAAAAAGAACAAACCATCAATAAAAGAAGTTGAAAACAATGCCACACAAACTAAGGAAAATCAGGAAGACTCGAGGATCCAGAACACAAGGATACGGAAGAATAGGGCAACACCGCGACGCAGGCTCAAAAGGGCAAAGAAAAGTAGGACGCCACAAACACTTGTGGAGCTACGTAACAACATACGAACCCGATTACTTTGGCAAACACGGCTTCACATCACCGCAGAGCCTCAAGCATAAAGAAAAAACACTGAACCTCGAAAAACTTGAGGAACTATCTCAGAGGTTCCCTTCTGAAGAAGGCAAGTTTCGTGTGGACCTAACAAGCTTAGGTTATACTAAGCTGCTTGGCACAGGGAGAATCACAAAGCCCATGACCGTTAATATTGCAGCCTACTCAAAAACCGCCGCTGAAAAAATAAAACAAGCTGGCGGAGAAATATTGCCGGTATCTCAGGAACATGGAGAGTAGCATCAGTAAATGGCCGGAAGGTTCCTAAGTCTTTTCAAACCACTAGGAAGAATATTGCCTGAGATCAAAGTCCCGGCACGCAAAGTCAGTTTCAACGAAAAAATCTTCTGGACAGCCATAGTTTTAATAGTCTATCTAGTAATGTCCGAGATATCTCTCTACGGGATTACTTCAGACATTCAGGACCAATTTGGCGCGCTGAGAGTGATATTTGCCTCAAACCGCGGCACCCTCATGGAACTCGGCATTGGTCCCATAGTCACTGCAGGCTTAATCCTTCAACTGCTTTCTGGCTCAGCCATAATAAAATGCGACATGTCAAACCCGGAAGACCGTGGCCTTTTCACAATAGCCAGCAAGGTCTTCTCCATTGTTTTAACGGGTGTACAGGCTGGGGCTTACCTCATAAGTGGCATGTACGGCAACTTTGGGTCCCTCGGTACTGCTGCAATAGTGATATTTATGCAGCTTCTGGCAGCCGGTGTAATTGTGATGCTGCTGGATGAGCTGGTTCAGAAGGGATGGGGACTTGGTAGTGGAATTAGCCTCTTCATCATGGCAGGAGTAGCCCAAAACGTGATGTGGTCCTCATTCTCTCCACAGTCAGGTCTTTTTGTGGGATCGCTTTCCCTGTTGCTAAGTGGCCAACAATCATTAACGGCATGGATACTCGGGGAAGCCTATGCAAGTTCCCTTATAGGCTTCATAGCCACAATCGGCGCATTCTTAGCGGTAATCTACTTGCAAGGAGTGAGAGTTGAACTTCCGCTGACATATGCCGGGTATAAAGGCTTTCGCAGTCGATATCCGATTAAACTAATGTATGTTTCCAACCTGCCAGTCATCTTTGCTTCTGCACTTTTCGCTAACGTTTACTTCTTTAGCCAACTTATCTGGAGCACGCAAGGACAACCTCAACCAGGAGAAAATCTCTTAATCGATATCATAGGATCGTACAAGTATGTGACTTCGGGTAATCAGACCAGCGTCCAGCCTGCGGGGGGACTAGCTTATTACGTGACGTCTCCCAACACGATTCAGAACGTGATGGCTGAGCCCGTGAGAGCAGCTGTGTACTTGGGCATCCTAGTGGCTTTTTGCGCTGTCTTCTCGCTCATCTGGCTCGAGGTTGGCGGTCTTGGACCAGACAAAGTTGCGAAGCAGCTCATGGATGCAGGAATGCAGATTCCAGGTTACAGACGATCAGGGCGTCCCATAGAAACGATCTTGAAGCGTTACATTCCGGTCGTTACCGTCCTTGGTGGTATAATTATAGGTTTGATCGCTGGTATAGCGGATTTCTTGGGCTGTTTCGGCTCTGGAGTGGGCATCATGCTAGCTGTGGGCATAATTTATCAGTATTATGAACTGCTGATGCGTGAAAGGGCTTCGGAGATGTTTCCTGCTTTCAGAAGGATCCTAGGAGAATAGTCTCTCAGGCTAGGGCACAAGTTTCCTGCTTTCTGTTTTCTCTGTGGTTACTGGGGCGCTTGCCTATTCCCATGATATTCAGAAAGAGTGAGTGTGTGAAAGAAAAACGGTTTTGTGCTTGAGAAAAAATCGTTGTTGTTGTTCTTCTCCTGCGGCTCGACATCTTAATAGAGAGGCACCAGACACGCTCTAAAACGATTTAGGAAAACGCACATGCGCTGCAATCAGAAGAAAAAAGTATCGAAAATGGTTATTAACAAGAAAACAAATAGGCTTAAAAGAACCCATCGTAAAGCGGGGAAAAACAGAATATGTCGATCGATATTGCAGTAATACCTTTTTCTACAGTGTTGATTTTGCTCATTACTTTTGCTGTTTCATTAATCAACATGACGATTAACCGATTGTTGGTCAGCCGTATGGTCGGATGGGAAGAGTATAGGGTGATGCAGAAAGAGATCGCTGAACATCGATCTGCGACTATGAAGGCTGTACGTGCGAATGATAAGAAAATGATTGAAAAACTGAAGAAGAAAGATGCGCAGATAAACCAAATGAATATGAAAATGAGTAAACCTCAATTATTGCTATTCCCAATCGGTTTTGTTTATATTCTGATATGGATATTCTTCCTTACGCCAGTGTACGGCGCAAGTTCCGTTGCTGTTGTACCGGGCATGGGCGGAATACCTGTACTCTATTGGTACATGCTCTGCTCTTTCCTGTTCGGAACTTTAGTGTCTAAGCTGTTAGGCGTAACCCCGATGGAATAATAGAGACTGAACTTCCTGAGGCAGCTTTATGAACAGTGCTGAACGGGGCACAAAGAAGGGCGAGAGAATAGTCCTATGCATTTCCGGAATGGCCGGGACTGGAAAATCCACTTTAGCCAAGAAACTGGCCAGGAAATACAGACTTCGCTATTATTCAGGCGGAGACGCTCTGAAGGAACTAGCAGCGGCTGAAGGTTGCAGCGTGTCCATTCAAGGGTGGTGGGAAACCTCAGAAGGTCTCCGGTTCCTACAGAGAAGGAAAAAAGACCCGAGATTCGACAAGGCAGTGGATAATAAACTTCTGGAGTATGCAAAACAAGGGAATGTTCTTCTGGATAGCTGGGCGATGCCCTGGCTTTTGAATACTGGCTTCAAAATATGGCTTTCAGCTTCCGTAGAAAAAAGAGCAGAGCGAATAGCAAAACGCGACAAGATCTCGTTGAAGGAAGCTACGGCTGTTTTGAAAGAGAAAGAGGGAAGCACAAAAGCCATCTACAAGAAACTCTACGGTTTCACTCTTGGAGAGGATTTTGAGCCTTTCAATTTCATTTTAGACACAGACAATCTGAAGGCAAACGAGGTTTATCATGTTCTCTGTGACGTTGTAGATAATTTGGTATTCAATAAAATAAACTAGCATCTGTATTGCAACTATCTCTATTTTTGTGCTCTGCTGAGGCGCGTTATTTAAGCCTACCGCAATTGTTAAAATTGAATTGCATTATACTACCCATTTTCTAAGCCGTCTTGATGCGGAGGTGAGGGATAGGTGCAGTTCAAAGACAATCCTGTCTTTGCGATGCTCTTCTTGGAAGCAGTCGCCATATGTCTGCTTATTTCTTTTCGATTCATCAATCTTGAGTCAACAGTAAATCTTCTGTGGTTCAATCTGCTTTTTGTTTCAATGACTTTCATCCTGAAGGCCCCTCTCAATAGAAAACTGGGTTTGCTAGCATTGGGCAATGTTATAGGCGTTTTCTGCAACTTCTATTATCGACTTTTCCACAGTGCAGGCTGTCTGATTTTCGGAGATCCATTCAGTTTGGTCTACGTAATTCTCTATCCATTTTTCAATTTCATGTGGATAGTGACTTTCTGGTCACTAAGTTTGGCTGCTCTCTCTAGCCAAGCAAAAAGACGGAGATGAAGAAATTGATCATTCAGGCTCTCAAACTTATGATTGGCTTCTATACCGTGGTGATAGTGGGCTATCTATTCAGACATTATATTTTCACGTTCACAGCGCTACGGAAATCCGACAATTCTTGCTCAGACGATTTCGAAGACCACCTCTATGAGCCAACCGTCTCCATAGTGATTCCTGCTCGTAATGAAGAAAAAGTAATTGGCCAGTTGCTCCAGCGGATGACTGAGTTAACATACCCTATGGAGAAGCTAAAGGAGGTCATAGTCATAAATGATGCATCATCTGACGCTACTGGACAAATTGCCGAAGAATATTCTAAGCACTATAGTTTTATCAGAGTGATTCACAGAGACAAGAAGACTGGCGGCAAAGGCAAGCCTTCAGCGATAAACTCTTGCTTGCACCTACTGACCGGTGTAATCGTGCTTTTTTTCGATGCAGATTATATTCCCCAGATAGACATTGTCGAAAAACTCGTAAGAGGATTCGTTAACCCTAATGTGGGCGCAATACAAGGACGCCCTGTAGTGTACAATGAACCAAAGAATCTTGTGACAAAAATCATAGCTTTGGAGAGGATAGGTGGCTATTGCATAGGTCAAAAAGCACGTGACGATCTTGGTCTGACGCCCCAATTTGGTGGCACCGTTGGAGGTTTTCGTCGGGCTTTTCTGGAAGAGATAGGCTCTCTTGACGAGTCAATGTTGACCGAGGATACTGATTTGACCTTTCTCGCTCGCCTTCATGGCTATAAAGTCCGCTATATAGACGATGCTGAATGCTATGAAGAAGCTGTTGACAGTTGGAGTGCCTACTGGAAACAGAGGCATAGATGGGCTCTGGGGCACATGCAGGTGTGTTTCAAGCACGGTTGGAGTGTAGTGAAAAGCAGGAAACTTTGCTTAAAAGAGAAAATCGACGGTTTGCTTCTCCTGCATTTGTATTTCCTGCCGGTGGCAACTCTTTTTTCATGGTTGGCAGGCATAATGCTTGTTTTGTTTGAACCCTCACCTGCGGTCTACACCATGTGGTATTTTACTCCCATGTCGTTGTACATTCTAGCGGCAAATTCTGCTCCTTTTTTTGAGATCGGTATTGGTACGTACCTGGATGAGAGAACAAGAATTCAATGGCTGATTCCTTTATTGCTTTTTTCGTACTTGTTCAACATACTCATTTGCACAAAAGCTTTCTTTGATCTCCTATTTTCAAAGGTACTGCGAAAACAGAAGAATTCTTGGGCTAAGACTAACCATAATGGAGGTGAAAATCGTTATTTCCGAATTAGATCTTAATTTCCTTGGAGCGGCTTTTGTTCTTGATCCGACATCGGCAGTGATCGTTCTCTTTGTGGTGGGTCCTGTTCTTATTTTTATACTTTTTTTGCCCGCTATAGTAGAATTGAAAAAGCCGAGGGATAGGGGACCGCGTTTGATAATGGACAAGATTCCCACCCCTAAATTGAGTTTTCTGTATGGAATTGTCCCTTTGGACAAAGTTGAATTTGAATGGGAAAGAGATTTTGATCTTTCACTGATTCATAGCGTCGCAGCCATTATCGAAGTCTTGCCGAAGTTTGAGGCTTAGAGTTGCTTTTTTTCAAGAGAAATCCTGCATTCTTCCATTGGTCCATAGCCAGAGTCAAGTTGCCGTAAGGGCTTCCGTGAAGGGAATAGAAGATATAACATAGATAGGTGCATTGTGTGCAATCTTTGTAATTCTTACGCAACAGCTTAAATTCCTTGCTATTCCACTTTTTGGGCAGGTCGAATATGGATCCTGCGAAATTGTGACTGTGGCACCCAGCAATTCTGCCTAAATGATCAACTACGAGAAAGTCACGGAGTGCGCGGCACTTCCATGTCCGATTGCCCGTTTCATACAGTTTTCCAACTGTGTTTAGAAGCTTATCTGTGACGAGTATGTTTCTGTTTGTCTTCTTCATCTCTTTAAGATCATCGCACAGCTTTACCATTGCCTGCGAATCCTTTATTACGAATTCATCGTTGCTCCTGCCTATTCGAAAGAGCTGATTCACATCATTTGACGTGTCAAACGAGTAGAGACAGTACCAAAGAGGGATTCCTTTCCTTGAAAAATGATTTGTGATATCCAAGATTTCATGCAGGTTTAGTTGTGAAATCGTTGGTGTGACGGCTACGTTTATTCCTTCGTTGTGTAAGGTTTCTACAGTTTCAACGGCTGATTTCCAGGCTCCTGGCACACCTTTTATGTAGTCATTTCTTTCCGGGTCCAAGCTGTCTATTGAGATTGCCACGAAATCGACGTTTCGTAATGCCTCAGTCTTTTTGGCTGCCATGCTGCCATTGTCATATACTGTTGTGACGAAAAGTTTTGAAGCGTAATTTATTATCTCTTCTGCATCTTTTCGCAGGAGGGGGTCTCCTCCGGAAAGCACGAGTTCCACGATGCCGAGTTTCTTAAGTATGTCTAAGCCTTTCTTTATTTCGTTGGTTGATAGTTCTTTCTGGTCTTGTTCTTTCCAGACATTGCAGCCTCTGCAACGGTAGTTGCATTTCCTTGTTATCATCCATTGGGCGTGATGAGGCTTGTTTGGGATAAGCGAGCGCGCTGCGACAGCTGCAGTTTTCTTGATTTTCGAGGTCAAATAAGGTTTCACTAGCCGATCAGTTGATGCTAAAGTATTTAGACCAGGACTATAAAAACCATACAGCGCATTTGCGTAGATTGGCTGGTCTGATTGTCATCTAAAAAAATACGTGGCTGGATAGAAAAGCGTTTACTTTCAGTCGCTATTATTTCGATTAGAGTGATGAGATGTAATTATGGGTCCCGTTGATGTTATACTTCTGACTAAAAACAGTGAGAAAGTTCTTGAAAGCTGCCTCAGGTCGATCTATCGAAATGTGCCCGTAGCGCGGCTGATAGTCGTCGATAGCTATTCCGTAGACAGCACAATCGACATCCTTAGACGATTTGACGATAAATACCATAACGTTCTGATAATTCAAGATGACGGTACGCGAGCAACAGCTAGGCAGAAGGGAATCACCAATGTCGAGACCGAATGGTTCATGTTCGTAGACAGCGACGTTGTCCTGTGCAAGGATTGGTACAAAAAAGCTCTGAGTTGCGTCGACAATGATGTGGGAGCGGTTTGGGGAATCGAAGTGTGGTCAACAATCAAAAACAAAGCTACGCTAAAGATGTTTTTGTGGATAACCAAAAAGATATTTGATCTCCGGGGAGGGACTCACGACACGCTTATCCGCACCAGTTTAGTCAAAGATATCCAAATACCAACAAACCTTCACGTTTTTGAAGACTCCTATATCAAAGACTGGATAACTGAGAAAGGCTACCAAGTAATTGCCTGCTATACTCCATACTGCATTCACTTCAGACCTGAAGATGTGTGGACCTTAAAAGGTAGCTCAAGAATAATAACTGATGCCATAAGGTGCGGTAGCCCAAGGTTGATTATCAGACTAGTACTCGCCTACGGTTTTTACACTGCATATTCCATATATCAGTTGTTCACAAACAAGACATAAAGCTCCTAAGCTGCACAAGCCTCACAGCACAAGTTTCGAATAGGTCTATATTCTTATATGTTGCATCAGTATCACGAAATCAACAAGGAAATTTCAGCGGAAACACGGAGGAGACTGTGATGCAGGCAGTTGATGTTGTATTGCTGACGAAAAACAGCGACTACCTTCTTGAGAAATGCATTGCCTCCATCTACGAGAACGTTCCAGTTAACAACCTGATAGCGGTTGACGGCTTTTCAACCGACCACACTATGGATATTATAAACAAACTGAAACGGAAAAACGGGAATGTCAAAACGCTGAATGTGGATGGTTCTAGAGCCAGGGCAAGGCAGAGAGGCATTGACCAGGTTGAAACGGAATCGTTTGTTTTCGTTGACAGCGATGTCATCCTCAGCAAAGGCTGGTTTGAGAAAGCAAAAAAATGGTTGACTAGTGATGTCGGCGCTGTTTGGGGAGTAAACATCGATGTGATTCCGGGAGTCAAGGATGGGCGTATTATGCAGTTTCAGAGCTTGATAGCGCGGCAATGTTTCGGTATCAGAGGCGGAATGCACGACACCCTAATTCGTACAGACGCTGTGAAGGGAATCGAGATTCCAGAGCAACTACATGCTTATGAAGACGCGTTCATCATCAACTGGATAAAAGAGCGCGGCTACAAGACTGTGATCGGCGACGATATTTACTGTTTGCATTACAAGCCGCCTGGAAACTGGAGACTGCAAAACGGTGTCTCACAGGCTATAGTAGAATTCCGCTGCGGCCTACTCTATTCGCGGATGTTGACTTATGGATTTTATTATCCGTTTTTCTTGCTTTATTGGTTTGTTCAGTTTGCACTCCAGATACCGGAGAATTTTCATCGCGCTAATGCGGTCCAAAGATGATCTGAAACCGGTCGCGGCAAAGTCTTTGTTCTACCGTCCTTGATTACTAAAACTCTTTCGTTTGACTTTCCTAGGAATTCACCTATTATTGAAGCTTGGATATTTTCACCCTCAAGATTCTCGGTAATGTCTTTTGCTTTCTTCGGATCTGCCGAAATAAGCAAAGCCCCCGAGCTTATCAGTTGCAACGGATCGATTTTGAAATATCTGCATATCCCAGAAGTTTCAGGAGCAACTGGAATATTCTCCCTGAAGATTCTCACTCCCAAGCGGGATGCATCAGCGATTTCATGGATTCCTCCTGCGACTCCTCCTTCTGTTGGGTCGTGCATGGCATGGACTCCTCCAGTTCTCCAAGCGGTCATGGCGTCTTTGACAACGCTGATTCTGCAATAGAAATCTTTGGCGTTTTCCACGGCAACTCTGCTGAATCTCTTTGCTATCTCCCTTTCCCTGTCTGTGGCTAAGATCGCGGTCCCTTCTATGCCTGCAGTCTTCGTTAAAATAATTTTGTCCCCTGCTTTTGCTCCAGCGGCTGTAACGTACCTGCCTTTTTCGGTCAAACCCATAATACAGCCCACGACAATGGGCTTTGCCAAGCCTGGCGTTGTTTCGCAATGACCGCCTACGATAGCTACGCCCAAATTTCGGGCTGCATCGTGCATCTGGGTGCTAATCATGTCTACGAGGTCTTTGTGCGCACCCTCAGGAAGGAGTATGCATGAGAAGAAAAAGGAAGGTTCCACGCCGAATGTAGCGATGTCATTGGCATTCACATTGACTGCAAGCCAACCGATTCGTTCGATAGCCCCAGTGATGGGATCCATGGAAATTACTACGGATTTGTCCCCCACATTGATGACTGCACCGTCAATCCCAGCTGATGGACCTACAACAACCTCTTCACGTTCAGCGCCGAGGTTCTTGAAAACCACTTCTTTCAGCACGTCTATAGGGATTTTTCCTGGCGGCAGTTTCATCTTGAACTCACCTAGAACGTTGTTCGTTTGCCCTCTAGTTGTGGAAAGATGCGCAAGATAACATTAGCAATCGGTATTGCTACCAACAAACCAACAAGCATTTGTATGATATTGATCGGAATTTCGACAAGCGCAACTGCGAATGGATAGCCAAGTACTAATATTTCGTAAAGAAAATATCCTGACACCATGATTAATCCTCCTCCGACGATGGAAACAACAGCACAGAGACCACGGTTTGACATGTATCTCTGAAGTCTGATATAAAGAAAACCGACAGTCGCTCCTTCAAAACCCTTGATCAGGAATGTCCCGGGGGCAAATTGCGCTGCACCAGGGACCACCATATCAGCTATTGCTGCGCCAGCTCCAGCAATGGCTCCCACATAGGGGCCAAACATCAAAGATGCGATATATATTGTGGTTTCGCCCAAATTGAAGTATCCGCTTGTAGCAGGTATGGGGACGACGAAAGAATACGTCGCCACGAATACCAGAGCAGCAAATATTGCTCCTAAAGCGAGCTTGAGGGCTGTCATAGGAGGATTATGGGATTGTGTCATTTGGCTTCACTAGAAGAGCTACTCTCTTCATACTTTCTTTATGATTTCTTCAGCTATCACCAAATCATTTTGGGTATTTATATTTAAAAGAACCTCAATATCTTCTGTAATTATTGCACTCGTGGCGATCTTCCCCTCATCCCGGATTCTTTCACCGTTTATTACGTTAACTCCAGACACGGCATACCATGTCCCCTCATATTCGTCGGTAGATGAGACCGAGAGCCTGAATCTTTCCCGTGTTTCTATTGGCACAAAAACTGCCAGTGCATCCTTCCCGCATTTTGCGAAAGCTGAGATAACTCTATCTAAAAATCTCCCCGTCAATGCGGGCAAATCTGAGGGAATAATCAACACTGGAAGTAACAAATTTGCCTTGGTTATAGCTTGAACCAGATCATTGTGATATCCCTTGCCGTCCGTCCTGATTATCTCTAATCCGTCTTTCAAACACTTGGCTTCGGTCTCAGGAGTGTTCTTGCTTGTTACAACATAGAATTCTGGGATTTGTCTGGAAGATTTGACTGCTTCAACCACATGCTCTACTAGCGGCTTACCCATGAACTGCACAAGTGGCTTCTCAACTTTCAGTTCCATCCTCTTGCCCATGCCGCCGGCCATTATCAGAGCAGGGACTCTCATAACGCAAACGCTCCCGCAGCAAAAATCAACACCCCAGCTCTTACAACCTCGTTCGTTGCTCCCATCATATCACCGGAGACTCCGCCAAAAACGCTTTTCCCAACCCACCCCATTAGTACCCCGAAGAGAACGCTAATCAAGATTGTGCCGAAACCGACGAAGCCTAAAAGGGGAACGACAATGAAGGTCGCAACGAGGTACGCTATTATGCTGCTCTTTCTCTTCGCGCTTTCCAAGAATATGGAACCCAATCCTCTATGAGTTGGTTTACCCACCGCTGCGATCGTAACCATCGCCAATTTGGCCCCTACTTCAGACACGATTATCAACAAGAAGGCAATCGCCCAATTCAAAAAGACTAGGCCCAAAAGCGCTAGAAATTCGACGACAATTGCGAGAGTAGCACCTTTGTAAGATACGACCCACCTGTGTGCTGCTGCTCGCCTCTCTTCCAGGTTGCCCAAGCCTATCGCATTACCCAAATCTACAAGGCCATCGAAATGTTGAAGCCCCGTTAACACCAAAAGAAATGCCATGGTCATAATTGCAGGAATCAATCTCTGCAGAAGTTCAGTTGGAACTTGAATAAGTGAGTTAATCAACAACAAAATGTAAGATGTTACAAAGCCAGAAGCCAAAAAGTACGTTCCCCCAAGCAGTCCGATGAACGCTCCTATCAAAGGAAACAAAAAAACATGCTCTGCAGTTGTTACAACAAAATCTTCAGTCGCTCCCAACGGTATGATAGTGAAGAAAGAAAGCATGTCCCTAAAAGTTTTTATAGCTTTCACCGGCGACATATACCATTAACTCTCTAAAACAAGATATAACTTTGTCGTGGACTTCATGGACAAACTCGATGAAAAGCGAATACTGGTGACTGGGGGAGCCGGTTTCATAGGCTTCCACCTCTGCAGAAGACTCTCCGAGCTGACACCTGGACTGACAATATATGATAACCTGTCAAGTGGAAAAATCGAAAACGTCAAAGACGTTCCTAAAGCAGCATTCGTAAGAGGCGACATACTTGCCATTCAGAAACTCTGTTCTATGGAGAAATTTGATCTCATCTATCACCTTGCGGCTCAAGTCGTTGTCCCATATTCTATGGAAAATCCTGTGGAAGATTTTGAAACAAACGCACGAGGAACACTGAATGTACTGGAAAAGGCACGCAAAGATGACGCAAGGCTCATTTTTGCTTCTAGCGCAGCCATATATGGTAACCCAAAAGTTTTCCCGACAGCGGAGGATTATGGATTCAATCCCTTCTCCTGCTACGGCTTATCAAAGGTTGTCGGCGAAGAATACTGCAACATGTATGCAAGCCAGTATGGGCTAGATATCACTATTCTCCGGTTTGCGAATGTCTATGGACCAAGATGCCATGGAGTCATCAACGATTTCTTCGATAAGATAAGCAGAGATCCAAACAAGTTGGAGATAATCGGAACGGGTATGCAGTCCAGAGATTTCGTACACATCTCCGACATTGTAGACGCCCTCGTTGTTTCCGGCCAAAAAGAGAGCGCTGTTGGCAAAACATACAACTTGGGCTATGGAGAGACCACGAAGATAATAGATCTCGCCAAAATGATTCTCAAAATCCTTGATCTGCTCGGCAAGACGGTGATCACAACCACCAACGTTTCTTGGCAAGGAGATGTCACCACAATCTGGTTTGACATCAATAAAGCCAAAAAAGAACTAAACTGGTCCCCGAAAATAACTCTTGAAGATACATTGAGAGAAATGGCTAAAGCGAGGAACCTCGTATGACAACGTCGGCCAAAGGTCTAGTGGCACTTCTACGTCTTCCCTATTGGATGATGACGGGCGGTCTCGCTCTCCTCACTTCCTTCGCAATAACCAAAGGTGCAATGGACCTTCTGACGGTGCCTTTGACTTTCTTTTCGATGGCTTTAGTAACATCAGCTGGTTTCGCCTTGAACGATTATTTTGACAAAGAAAGTGATGCTATAATTAAACCCAGGCGTCCTATACCCTCAGGCGCTCTATCCCTGAGACAGGTAATGGCAATCTCATTTGCTTTATTTGCCATTGGTTTGATTCTTTCTGCGTTATTAAATCAGCTCAGTTTCCTAATTCTCCTTGTTGACTCGATACTTCTTGTGATATACTCAGCGTTCATCAAACGTAAGTCTGGATTTGCTGCAAACATACTGGTCGGGGTATTGACTGGGACAGCATTTCTTTACGGCGAAGCTGTAACTTTGGGAACCGGGGTCTGGAACCCCGCTGCTCTGACTTTTGCTTCATGGAGTCTGTATCCAATCGCTTTCGGAACAATCGGCGGCAATGTTTTGCGAGATATTCTGAGCCTCGAAGGCGATTCGAAAGTTGGTTATCCCACACTTCCCCAGAGAGTTGGCAACCTCAATTCTGCAAAGGTTGCCGCTGTTTTCTTCATAGCGACAGGAGTCTTAGCTCCATTGCCGTATTTTCTAGGCAACTTCACTCCATTCTATCTGCCGCTTATCCTGGTCTGGAGTGTCATACTAATCTACGCTTCAATTCGTCTCAGGGTCGCCGTTTCGCCAGGAAATGTAAGGAAATACGAGCGAATGGTTACAATGTCGATGATTCTGTTGCCATTAGCATTGATTCTCGAGGCTCTGTCATCTCTGCTTGGGGGTCTTCTTTGAAGAAGACCAAGAGCATTTGTCCAGAATGCCAGAAAAAGATTGATGCTGAATTATCCGTTGAAAAGGGCAAAATAGGAATCACTAAACGATGCAAAGATCATGGTGTCTTCACCGCCACACATTGGCAGAGCCAAGACATTTACGATTTTGCCGAAGCTTACGACTACTTCAAATATTTCGAAGATCAGGACTCAATTAAGAATCCTGAAGGTTGTCCTTATGCATGCGCGACCTGCAAGAACCATACCTCTGACACCGTAATCGGCGTGATCGATGTAACCAAGAAATGTGACCTAAAGTGTGCCGTTTGCTTCTCCACCTTCTCCGATCACATCGTTGATTACGAAC
>Ga0105095_10001030_pt1 | contig 14193 bp, 18 predicted proteins | sample PPLLak2March2015_2_FD_79180 | JGI IMG/M metagenome (GOLD analysis project Ga0105095, IMG submission 79180) | Freshwater sediment microbial communities from Prairie Pothole Lake near Jamestown, North Dakota, USA - PPLs Lake P8 Core (3) Depth... | ecosystem: Environmental > Aquatic > Freshwater >... | reverse complement strand
TCAACACCGTGGCGCGCGCTTACCGGCTGCTCGACGAAGCCGGGCTGATCTCCACGCAGCAGGGCCGCGGCACGTATATCTGGGAAAAACCGGCCGAAGGCGCGTTACAGCGCCTGCGATCTCATGGCTTGGAAAGCCTGACACGCCGCTACCTGGCTGAGGCTGCCCGGTTGGATTTCACGGCGGATGAAGTGAGCGGATGCGTCCTTCTCAACCTGCGGACCTGGCGGGAGCAGGGCTCCCCGCCCGGGATTGAAATAGACTTGGAGTAAATTGCGAGGGTAGAATGAACAAGAAAAGTACGTCTGCAGCTGACAAAACCGGTATGGGCCAACCTGGTGCCCGCGTGAACGGCGTGGCGCTTACCATCGCCAGCATCCTATACCTGGCAGCGTTTGGTTCTGCTATATGGATGTCCGAGATCGGCGTGAACGGCGCCGTGATCCTGGTCACCGTTGCCGTGTTGGGCTTGATCGGCACCTATTTCCTGCTGGCTCTGAAAATCGCTTCCCAATGGGAAAAGGCGGTGGTGCTGCGCCTGGGCAAGTTCCACGGTCTGAAAGGTCCGGGCTTGTATTGGATCTTTCCTATTGTGGATACGATTGCCAACTGGATCGATCACCGCGTGATGGTGACACCCTTCTCGGCTGAAAAGACGCTGACCAAAGATACGGTGCCCGTGGACGTGGACGCGGTCCTGTTCTGGATGGTATGGGATGCTGAAAAGGCAGCCCTGGAAGTTGAAAACTACCGCTCTGCCATAACCTGGGCCGCCCAGACCGCCCTGCGTGAGATCATCGGGCAGATGCAGCTGGCAGATATCTTGGTCGGGCGGGCCAAGATGGACGCCGACCTGCAAGCGATCATTGACGAGCGCACCACGCCCTGGGGCATCACCGTCCAGTCGGTTGGATCCGCGACATCGTCATCCCACAGGACTTGGAGGATGCCATGAGCCGCCAGGCGCAGGCCGAGCGCGAGCGCCAGGCGCGCGTGATCCTGGGCGAATCGGAGATGCAGATTGCCCACAGCTTTGCCAGCGCTTCAGAAGCTTATATCAACAATCCAACTGCCCTGCACCTGCGGGCCATGAATATGCTTTTCGAAGGGCTGAAGGAAAAGGGCGCCCTGGTGATCGTACCCAGCAGCGCGGTGGATACCATGAACCTGGGTGGACTGGCAGGCATGGTGTCACTGTCTCAGAACCTGCCTCCCAAGGAGTGATGCATGGCTGAGATCGCCCGCTGGGAATACCGGATAGAGAGCTTCGGGACTTTTTGGAGCAAACCTAAAGACGAAGAGCTGCAGGCCACCCTTGACGAGTGGGGCGAGGAGGGATGGGAGGTGGTCGGAGTCTGGATGGGCGGCAACAATGAGAAGGTAACCTTGCTGGCCAAACGCCCGCTTGGCACAGCCACTCGCCGCCGGCGGACCTGGCCCGGCGATTAGGGTATCACCAGCGTTTCACGTGAAACAGAAGGTGAGACTGCTAATCCTGTTTCACGTGAAACAAAAAGCAGAAGGCGGAATGACACCTCGTCATTCCGCCTTCTGCTTTATCTCATTTTGCTCATACGCCGTTAGCGCGAGCCCATTCCTCCTGAGTCTCTTCGACGGAATCCAGGTAGGCGTCCATTGCCTGGAGGCGCTGGCCGAATCCCCGCCCGAGTAGTCCCAGGGTATTGCAGGCCTTCGCCCAGGCTGTTACACCGTCTGCATCCTCGGGGAGCAGGCTGGCTGCCAGGGTCCATGTGCGCAGCAGAGGCCACAGCAGGTGCAGCGGTTGCTCGCTATCCAGCATCGCCTCGAAAGCATGCTGGTAGTAGGGGATGCGGGTACTATCCAGGCGGGGAGGACGTTTATCGGAAGGCAGCGCTTGCAGGCAGGTAAGCCAGGCTACCAGCCAGATTTGCAGATTGTCCACCTCCACGTTCGGCGCCCCCAACAGTCCCAGCATGCCAGCATACAGCCCGGGATGGCCTACAGCCTCGGTGCGCGGGCGGTAGTGGCGCAGGTAGCGGCGCTCATTCAGCGGATCGCCCGTCAGGCTGGCAACAGCATTGCCAGCATGCTCCACAGCCTTCAAATAGCGGTATACCTCTGCCGGTCCAACCTTTCCATGCTCACCGGCCTCGAAGGCCTCCCATACCTGGCGGGCATAGGCTGAGCTCTGGCGGGAGCGCTCGATCACGTAATCTGGCTGGTCAAACTGCCCGCCCACACTGGCCTGGGTAAAATCCATGAAATGCTGTGGGTCATATAGGATCTTGCAGCTCACGATCTCCGGACCCAGGCGGGGATTTAAGCGCAGCTGGCGAGGCTTGCGTAAGCGTCGCTGTTCGTAGTGGGCGATATCCAGGTGCACTTCATCGGACAGGCGCAGGATTTCACGCTCATTGGATACGCTGTCGGCGTGAATGAAGACCAAGTCGATATCGGTCGTGCCGCCCAGGAGGAAATCATCTCCGAGCAGGGAGCCACACAAGTAGATAGACAGTATGTCACGCTCCCGGCGCGTGCGCTGCTCAACCGTATCGGCGGCGATCTTCAACAGGGTCTGCCGATTAATGCGCATAGCTTTACTCCCCCATCCTAAGAGGTAGCTCCGCCTGGAATGGCAACAGGCGCAGTGACTGGCGGATACGGTTCTCCACCCAGCGCAGGTTTTCGCCATCGCGCACAAAATCCAGCTGGTTGGTGTCGATCACAAGAACCGGTGCTTTATTTCCCTGTACCGTCTGGCGCCGCTCACTGAAAAAGTCTTCGTAAGCTTGATTGAGCTCGCCGATATAATCGCGCTCCATGTTGCGCTCATACGGGCGATCGCGTAAGGTGATACGCTGCATGAGCACATCCGTGTCGGCGCGCAAGTAGACGATTAAATCCGGCGTGGGGATCTTCTCTGCCAGGGCCTCGTGAACGCGGTAGTACATATCCAGCTCGTCGCCGCGGAGATTGATCCCCGCAAACAGGGCGTCTTTCTCAAAGGTGTAGTCAGCCAGCAGGCTGGCGCCGCTCTCCAGGATCTTGGGTACCGCCCGGCGCTGCTGATGGTAGCGGCTTAACAAAAAGAAGATCTGGGTCTGGAAGGCGTAGCGTTCCCGGTCGGCATAGAAATCTGAGAGGAAGGGGTTCTCCTCGAAGACTTCCAGCAGCAATTCGGCCTGAAAAGCAGGCTGGAGCAGGCGCGCCAGGGTCGTCTTCCCCACGCCGATGACACCTTCAATGGCTACGTACATATGGGTGGTTCCATCTTTTATTGAGTGATCGCTATTTCGACCGCTGACTGCAGACCGCAGACGGCCGACGGCCGACCGCCGACAGCCGTCTGCGGTCTGTCTTCCGGGGTTAAGGATACCAGTGAATGGCAGATGATGCAACCTCACTTGACTCGGATTGTCATTTCGGGCAATGTATAATATAATTATATATCGTAGTACGACCTATTGAAGATAGACTAACTGCTGCCGATCAGGCAAGCCTCATCGGGCGGTCGTGCAGGTTATAATCAATCAGGGAGGCGAATCATGGATCAGACGCTCATCCAACTACATGCTGACCACCGACCGGCAGCGCTCTCCAAAGCGGAAGCCGCACCGTGGGGATATGCGCTGCTTTCTGGGCTGCCACACCTGTTGTACCCTCTGGCGGTCTACAGCCACAACTTCATTCCCGGCGAAGGCTACCGCACGCGTAACGGCTACCTGATCTTCCCCTTGGAGCTGGCTTTCTGGGGCATGATCCTGCTGGGGCTGGCCATCGCCTGGCGCGGCCGGTGGCCGCGCTGGTCGGCGACCTGGATCGGCTATGGACTGGTGGGAGCTGTGGAGCTGATGGTGGTCATGCCGACCACGGGGTCAAATGACAGGCTGGCGGTTTTCAGCGCTATGTCCTGGTTGGCGCTGACCCTGATCGTGCTGGTTCTGGTCGCCCGGCGCGACTGGGTGGATGGGCTGCTGGCAGTTCTCCCGCTGATGCCGATGTGGTATTCCTACCTGGCTCTGGATGGGGTCATTGGAGATGATGCGCCGGTCTTCTACGCGGCCGGGTTCGTCATGGCAGCCGCAGTCGCCTGGATCGTCCGCTCAGGGTGCCCGCTCACCGCGGTGGTCTTGATCCTGGCAGCGATCACGCTGATCGGACTGCCGATTGCCTATGCATCAGAATATTACCCCAATTTCAGTCCGCCAAGCGGTCTGCCGCCAGCACCCGGGCCAGGCGGAGTGGCGCGCGGCTACTTCACCTATCTCATTGGGTATGCCTTTCTGGCTATCCCGGTGTTGCTGACCACCCTGATCCGCTGGCGCAGACGGGCCTAATGGCTGAAGTGCCGGCTCCTCTCGTTCAGCTTAATCACGGCGCGGCGCATCGCCTGTTGGCGCTCGATCTCTTTGAATTTGTTTTCCTTGTAGTAGTAGGCAAGATATAGAAAGAAAAGAACCCCCACTGCCAGAACCCCGATCATAGCCGTCATCCTCCCCTTTATCAGGCTTTTGTTAAGCATATTTTACCAGGGACGGTCGTTCAGGAGTCTTACGCTTTTGAAAGCCGGGGAGCAGCTCAAAGCGAAGTTGCGGCGCGCTTGACTTTATTCCCGTAACGATTAAACTGTTAATAGAGATATTCGGCGACCCTTGCCTCGCCGCGCTCATTATCCCTATCCCTGAAACGGAGGTAAACATGCCGGCACTCAACCGTGTCCAATTGATCGGCAACCTGGGCAAAGACCCGGAGACTCGCTTCACACCCCGGGGCAGCAAAGTCTGCCAGTTCAGCGTGGCGGTCAACCGCCGCTGGCAGAGCAGCGAGGGGGAAGATAGAGAAGCCACAGACTGGTTCAACGTGGAAGCCTGGGGGCGCCTGGGCGAGGTCTGCCAGGAATACCTGCATAAAGGCAGCCTGATCTTCATCGAAGGGCGCTTGCAGACCGACCGCTACGAGCATGAAGGTGAAACGCGCTACTTTACCAAGGTAGTTGCCAAGCACTTACAAATGCTGGATCGTCCCCCCGAAGAGGAGCCGCCCCTGGAGGGCGAAGATCTGGGCGTGGAGTAGGGATTGCGATTCTTTACAACACGATCAGCCCCTGGCGCACTCCCAGCCGCACGGCCTCCGTGCGGCTGTTTGCCCCCAGCTTGGAATAGATCGCCGAGACATGAAACTTGACGGTATGCTCGCTGATGCCGAGCGCGGCGGCGATCTGTTTGTTCGCCAACCCCTGTGCCAGCAGCTCCAGCACCTGCACCTCGCGCTCCGTGAGTGCATCGACGCCATCCTGTTCGACCTTCTCCGCACTAAGGGAGAGCAGCGGCTCCAGCAGGGATGGGTCGCCGACCAGCAGCCCTTGGTGCAAGGCCTTCACAGCCGCCAGCAGCTCTTCTGCCGAGCAGTCCACCGGCAGCAAACCCCAGGCGCCTCCGCCCCTGGGAATCGCCAGGCGGGCAAGCTGCGGGTCGTCGCCCACCAGCAGCAGGATTGCCAGAGGTGCCCCCCCGGTGGATATGCGCTCCCGGAAAGAGTCGCTATAACCTGTGCTATCCAGACCGGCGCCTGCCAGCACCAGCACATCAGCAGGTGGGTGCGCCTGGTGCGCTTCTGCCGGGCTGGCAGCCTCACCTACCACGTCGATCTCATCGTCGGCTGCCAGCAGGGCGCGCAGCCCAGCTCGCAGCGCCACACCTGGCGCTGCTACCACCACCCGGATCACATCAAGCCTCCCATGCGCACCATCATCCGATCCAATCACCAGGGGACAACCCCTTGTGTTGGATCACCGCTCACCGATCGCCTGGCTGACGAAAGCCTCCACCACGTGGCTGGGGATCGCCACGCCCTGGTCGCCGCCAACGATCATGGTGTTGACGCCCAGCACGCCGCCAGAAGCGTTCACCAGCGAGCCGCCGGAGTTGCCCGGCTGCAGCAGCACATCCGAGCGGATGATGGGCACTGGACCGTGCCCGTTCTCCGTCTCTGCCATTCCCAGGCCACTGATCACGCCGGCGGTGACAAAGCCGCGCTGACCCCAGGGATGCCCGACGGCAAAGACCATCTGCCCCACGCGCATGCCCCTGGAATCGGCCAGCAGCGCCGGAACGAGATCATCCGCTTCGACCTTGAGCAGGGCCAGGTCGTAGTGGGGGGCTTGCGCCAGCACCCGGGCTTGGAGCTGGCGGTTATCCGGAAGAATGATCTGCAGGCCCTCATGTGCAGAGGAACGCCCGTAGGCGACTACATGATGGTTGGTTACGATATAGCCGCCTGACCGCCAGACGACGCCCGCCCCGGCGCCGCGCTGCCCATCATGGACCACCACCAGACAGCGCTGCACCCGGCGAGCCATGTCTGCCATGGCATCATCCAGGGCTGCGGCAAAATCCATACTTCTCATGCTCAGCGCTCTCCAATTGTAACCTTAATCGTCGCCGGCTGACCCCCGCGCAGCACCTCCACCGGAAGGGGCTTCCCAACCACATCGCCAGCCAGGCTGGCGAGCAGCTCGTCCGGATCGGTCACGGGCTGCCCGGCGATGGCAACGATGATATCGCCTACCAGCAGCCCGCCTGCCTCGGCCGGACTGCCTGATTCCACGCCCACCAGCAGCAGACCAGAAGCTTGCTGGCGGCCTAAAGCGCTCTGCTGGGCAGGCGGAATAGCAACCGGCTGGCTGCGCACCCCCAGGAAGCCGCGACGTATGTGCCCGTGTTTGGCCAGCGTGTCTGCCAGCCTCCAGGCCAGGGCAGCCGGGATGCTCAGGGAAGCGCCGCGCGCCAGCCCGGAGGTGTTGATGCCCACCACCCTCCCGGAGGCATCCACCAGCGGGCCTCCGGAGAAGCCGGGATAGGGGATAGCGTCGGTGCGCAGGTACTGCTCCAGCAGCCCGCCGCGCCCGGTGCGCACTGGCCCGCCGATGGCGCTGACGATGCCCAGGCTGGCCTGGATGCCCTCGCTTCCGGGACGTCCCAGGGCCAGCACCATCTGCCCGACGCGGGCTGCCTGCGAGGCCGGCTCTGCCAGGGCCGCCAGCGGTCTCTCCAGGCGCAGGAGGGCCAGGTCGCTGCCCGTATCGCGCCCGGCGACCGAGGCCGCGAACGCGCTGCCGTCTGGCAGCACGACGCCGATATCGTCATCGCGCTCGACCACGTGCTCGGCGGTCAGGATCAAGTCGGCAGCGTAAGCCACGCCGCTGGCAGGCATGCGCCGGCGGGCATTGACCGTCACTGCCGCCGCGGCAGCTTTCTCGACAGCCGCCGCCATGGCGTCCGAAAGGGCAATCAGGGGGTTGTTTGCGTCAGACATGGATATTCCTCCAATGGAATTTCTCGTAAATAAGGATGTCTTCAGTATATGCTGACGTTCACTGCTGCACATCGCCCAATCGAGCGGGTCCTTACCTGGAAAAACGGGGGAGGCGCACACCGCCGGTATGAAGGGGCCTCAGGCTTTAGCTGCTTTCGAAACTTCGAGCTTATTGCGGGGTTAGATATCTAGAGAAATAACCATCCGAGATGTTTCCATTTGATCTTCAATAAGCTGTCCGTCCAGGGTCGGCAGTTCTGGCAGAGCTGCCAGTCCTTGAAAGCCACCCAATCTGATCAACAATTATAAGGAGATAATTATGTTCAACCGCATTCTGGGCGTCTTAAAGCTGGACTCAAAGACCTTCGAAGAGATCGAGCACGATTCTTCGGCGACCTCGCAGGCAGCCATCATCGTCGCCGTCATTGCCGTACTGGGGGCCTTGGGCAGCGGGTTTAGCGCTACGATTGGTGGCGGCGCCTTCTTCAGCAGCTTTATCAGCTCCCTGATCTGGGGCTTTGCCGGCTGGTTTGTCTGGTCGGTGGCAACTTACTTCGTGGGAACGATGCTCTTCAAGGGCCAGGCAACCCTGGAGGAGATGCTGCGCGTGATCGGATTCGCCTACGCCCCGCAGTTCCTGAACATCATCCCCTGCGTTGGCTGGGTCATCGGCGGGTTGTGGTCGCTGGCAGCGGGGTTTATTGCCGTGCGCCAGGGCCTGGACCTGGACAATACGAAAGCCTTCTTCACCATCGTAATCGGCTTTATCATCTTCGTGATCGGCAACATCCTCATCGGCACGCTGGTCAGTGGGGTGACCAGCCTGTTCGGTTAGCTCCAGCGTAATACAAAGCATCCGCCCGAGGCAACCTGAGGTAGCTCGCCGGGCGGATGCGTGCGCCGGTTGTGAGACAGTGTTACGGAGCCTGCCGCAGCATCCCGGGCAGGTAGATTTTCTGGTCCAGGCCTGGAGGTACTACACTGGCGCCGCGCACCAGGTCCATAGGCTGGTAGCCCTCGTAGCCCGGGAAGATGTAATCCAGGTTGGGATTTTCCAGGCGGTTGATCAGGATCTCGCTCAGCACGCGGCGGTAGTCGGTAGTCACTGCCAGGTCGGCCCGGTCGTAGAGCTGGTCCACGCCGAGACCCGGCCAGCTGCCGTACACCTTGCCCCCGTTCACCCGCCCGCCCTGCACGAGCATGACACTGCCGTGCCCGTGATCGGTGCCGTGGCTGGCATTCTCACGCAGGCGGCGCCCGAACTCGCTCAGCACCACGAGGGTCGTTCGCCGGTTGTAATCGCTGGCTCCGCTGCCATCCAGGTCGGTGTAGAAAGCCGCCAGCCCCTGAGCAAGATTTCTTAAAAGATCCGCCATGTAGCCGCCAGAGCCGTCCCCCTGGTATTCGTGGGTATCCCATCCCCCCAGGTCGACCGCCGCCACGCGCAGACCCACGTCCAGCTTGATCATCTGGGCAATGGTCTGCAGGTTGTCCCCGAAGGAGCCACCAGGATACTGCGCTCCATTGGCAGGTGTGTAGTGACCGGGATCGGCGCTCTCGATCAGGTCGACGGCATCGAGAGTCTGGGTGCCGGCCCGGAACAGCCAGCTGTCACCGTTGTACATGCGGCGCAAGGCGGCGCGCTGGATATCTTTGTAGTACCAATTGCCGCTGAAGGAAAAGTCGCCCGGATTGTCCATAGCAACCGTCTCGTAGGTGCCCAGCAAGGAGGTGGGCTGAGAATTGCCGGCGGAGAGGGCCGGCATCAAAATCGTCGGCGGCAAGTTGGGGGCGCTCTCCAGGTGGCGGGTGATCCAGCCGGTAGTGGAGCTCTTCTCCCCCGGTGTACCCAGCTCGATGTACTGCATGGCATCGAAATGGCTGCGGGTATCGCTGGTCAGCCCGACGGCGTGTACAACTGCCAGGCTGCCGTTGGTGTAAAGGGAATGCAGGGGTGCCATAGCCGGGTGCAGACCGAACTGCCCGTCCAGCGGCAGGGCCGCACCCTGCCCGCTATCGGGCACCTGCAGCTCGGTGCGGCTCGCCTCGTATTGCCCGCGGTCCGCCCCTGCAACTGGCGGGACCACATTCAGCGCACCCCAACCGCCGCGCAAGAACACCACCACCAGGATATCGTTGTTGTATGCGCCGGGTGCAGATGGATTGGCAAAAGCCACCTGGGTGAGGCGGGCGCCTGCCATAGCGGCAATCGCTGAGGAGCAGCCCACCAGAAACTGGCGGCGAGATAATTTTTTAGGGGACACAGATTCACCTCTCTAGCGGTATTGGAAATCGGGGCTCATCAGGATCAAGGCAACCATGCGCGGCAGGCGTTCAGCGATCAGATCGTCCGGCAAATCGATGTCAGCATCGCTTCCCTGGGCAATAAAATCGATGATCTCCTGGCGGTTTTCCGCCGGATGCATCGCCCGCCCCAGGATGCGATCGATCCAGAAATCAGCTATGGCGGTAGGCGTGCGCGTGCTGACCGGCATCTGGCTGAGCAGGTTGATTGACGTGCCGTAGGCCCAGCCTTCGATCAGCGCATTGCACAGCTGCCAGCGCTGCAGCATCGAGGTGGTACCGGTCCAATCTTCTTTCAGATCCGGGTAGCCGTTGGGGGCGGGATGTGAAAACAGCGGCTGGCCCAGATCATCGTAGTACCAGCCGAACACATCGCTGGGGGTGAAATCGGCTTTGGTGATGCGCAGCATGGTCACCGCGATTTCAAAGGGGCGCTTAATCTTCTCTCCGTAGGTGGTGCGAAAAGCCTCCGACAGGATGATCTCACGCACAACTCGTTTCAGCTGGTCGGAGCTGTCTTGATGCGCCATGAAGACTGCCGCGGCGGCATCGACGAGATCCTGGGGTGGGGAATCGCCGACCAGGCGGCGGCACAGCTTGCGGGAGATATGCCGGGCAGTGCCCGGGTGAGCGGCAATGGCATCCAGCACATCGCGCCCGTCTTTCATGGGCGCCTGGTCAGCGGGGATGTACTGCTGCATGAAGAATTTATTGGCGCGATCGTGCCAGTCCGGGTAGTAGAGGAATGTACCGCTCTGTCCAACGCCCGATTCCCAGGAGCTGTGATCTACCCGCCAGCCGGTGAAGCAGCGCGCGGCTTCGTAAACATCGTTATCCACATAACCAATGGGGATCCCGTTCTCATCCACCGGCGCGCTGAATGGGTCCATCACGCCCAGGTAGTTCTCCGCCCCCAGGGTGTGCAGCTCCAGCAGCTCGCGCGCCCAGTTCTCGTTAAATCCGCCCACCTGGTTGATGTAGTTATCCAGGTAATACAGCATGGCGGTGCTGGTAGCCATCTCTTCCAGCATCTGGCGGAAGTTGCCCAGGGCATTGGCGCGGATCACGTCCCGGTCGTATTGGACGAACACCGGACCGATGTAGTAATGCCAGCCGTAGACGTTGAAGTGGTTGTGTCAGAAATCGACCAGCACCTCGAACAGCTGGCGCTTGCTGTACACGGCCCGAATCCAGGTGGCGTTCTCGCTCTCCACGATGGGCAGCATCCGGTATTCCCAATCATCCGGGTTGTTCACCACGTGGTCGGCCCAAAGCTGCTCCTAGGATTTGTTCAAGGTGGTGAATCCAGCGGCTGCCAGGTGGGCATCGCATACCGTGTCATCGACCGAGTAAGGATCGAGCTGCTGGTCAACGTAAGCAGCGAGGCACTCCTCTGGTGTCGCCCCCAGGGAGCGAAAAACCTGCAGGTCGCCGGGGCGCGGCCCAAAAGCCAGGCGGTCGAGGGCGATTACCTCCAGCGGCGGCAGGGGCAGGGGGTCGATGGCCCTGCCGGTCAGCCAGCGCTCAGGAGCGCACACAGGGGCAGGGGGCGGCGGGGAATCGGCCTGCGCGATCCGGAAGGGCAGGGCCGCGCCAATGGAGGCTGTTCCCAACACACCCCCCATTTTCAGGATCGACCGGCGGCTCAGCTCCGGTCGGCTTGCAGGATCCATCATCTCTACTCCTTGATCGATTGAATTGGGCAGGTATAGTGTGTAACCCCAGCATTTCCCACCCGCGGCGGCTGGTGGGGAGTTTAAACCATTTCTGCTCCAGATTGTCAATTGGCTTATGGTTAAGAGGTGGTATCGATATGATTAACAGATGCCTGCTTCAGCAAAGCTGTAGGCACTGGCGGCTCGTTTCCCCAACATCAGCCAGGCGCGCTGGTTCGATTTGACCTGCTGGTAGCAGGTGGATACCGCGGCCGCGCGCCTGCCGCAGGAAGCCGTTGGGACTGCCCGGGCGCGCGGCCGGGAGCGCGATCTATTTGCCTCAGCCGAGGAGCTGCTGCAGGAATTATCCCACCCGGGCTGAGAGGAATCGAAACGCGAAACCACCTCCTGCGGATGAGGAGGGGACACAAAGCGGGAGATAACTCGCAAGCGGGGCCGGTTTAGCGGCGCAAAGCCAGTCCCCAGGCGACGGCAAAAACTGCCAGGATGGCAGCCAATATCCAGCCGATCACCGGCATTGCGCGGCCCATGGTGAACAAGCCGATCAGGATGGCAATAATGCCCAGCACGCAGAAGACTAGCTCCACCTGGACCAGCAGGTTCACCTGCTCGCGCCGGCTGGCGCGCCAGCCCAGGTAGCTGGCAAATCCCAACGCCAGCAGGGCTGCACCCAGCACCCGGGTGATAACCCCATCCACGAAAGTCCCGCCAGGAATGCTCAACTCGGATTCTGGCAGCTGCACCCATTCGTCCACCCAGCCCAGCAGGGTGAGCGTGCGCCCAGGGATCAAGAACAGGGCGGCGCCCAAAATCAGCGCCACAATCAGGTGCACCAGAAACGTGGTTCGCAGGGAATTGGAAATCGGAGCATCCATAGTTTCCTCCTCTACTCGATACTCTGCGGATCCTGCCAGTCAGGAGCTACGCACTCGAAGGGGAAATTGGCCTGTTTGGGCGGGGGAAGCCCACCCAAACACACCCAATCCCAATCAACTGCGTAAATCCTATCAGTTATATTATGGCACAAATTTGGCTGAATAGCTTAATCAGGTGCAATGCTCTTTTGGCTACGCCAAGTGCAACGCACCTGAGACCTCTTCAGAATCCCACCACCTGAGCACGCGCAGGGCGCGCAAGGTGTTGCCGCGTCCCGGCTCGCCCGGCTCTTCCAGATCGAAGAAGGCCCGCCCGCTTGGGCCGCGGTAGGCTGCCCAGCGACCATCGGCTTTGCGCTTGCTGAGCAGCAGATGGATGGAATCTTTCAGGCGTTCGTCTCTGCTGGCATGCACACTCTGGAAGTAATCCAGGGCGCGTAAAACGTCGTACTGCCAGCGCGGCGGGTAGGGGAAGCGCGTCATCGCCGGGCTGACCACCTCGCCGGTGCGGTGCGAGCGGTACAGCCAGTGCGCCAGCAGGAACTCGCGGCCGCGCACCTGTGCCGCTTGCAGAGGCGGGGCAGGCTGCGGGGCGAGCTGGTCGTAGGCGTGCAGCCCTTACAGGGCCAGGAGGGTGGTGTTGAACGAGCTGTGCGTCGCTCCGCGATACGACTCGCAGTTCCAGCCCCCGTCCGCCATCTGCTGCCCCAGCAGGTAGCTGGCAATCCCTTCCAGGCGCGGGTCGGAGCATCGAAAGTCCGCCAGGATGGAGAGCACCATGCCGGTGACGCAGGTCTCGCTGTATTTGGCGTGGTGGGAGAAGTTGATCCCGCCATCCGGGAACACGCCGTGCTCCAGCAGCAAGCGGCAGCCTGCCAGCGCCTGGGGGTTATCGGCGGGCAGGCCCAGCATGCGTAGAGCCAGCAGGGTGTAAGTGGTCGAGATCCACTTGGGGGAGTACAACCCGCCGCCCCACCTGCCATCCGCATCCTGGAACGCCAGCAGGCGCCTCCCCCAGCCTTCCTGGGCGACGCGGAGGCGCTCGGTAGCAATCACGCCGGGCGGGGAGTCCAGCAGGTCCCGGTGCACCTGCCAGCGGATGGCGGGGTCGCCGTCCAACAGCCATTGGATGATCTCAGCATCAACGGACATGAACGAATTCTTTCATTCACCGCAGAGACACAGAGCACGCGGAGATTTATATTTAATGTCATGCCGAGCGGAGCGAGGCATCCCTTTGAGGATGGTCGATAAAATTATCTCGACAGAGATCCTTCGCTCGCTCAGAGCCTACCCTGAACATCGTGAAGGGATGGTATGCCAAAATCCCTGGCTCAATCCAAATTCTCGATCTTCACCGGCTCGACCGGCTCTGCCAGCTCGAAGCCGAACACCCGGGAGTAAAAATACAGCTCGGCATCCAGGGTGCGCTTGATGTTCTCCGCCTTGCGGAAGCCGTGCTGCTCGCCCTCAAACGCCAGGTAGGCGGTGGGGATGCCCTTGGCGCGCACCGCGGCGAACATCTTCTCGGATTGGATGGGCGTGACGATCTTATCCTCCAGCCCCTGGAACAGGATGATCGGGCAGGAGATGCGGTCAACATAGTTGATCGCTGAGCGCTCGTAATACAGGTCGGCGCGCTCCGGGTAGGGACCGATCAGACGCACGTTGTAGCGCGATTCGAACTTGTGCGTGTCGTCCACAAACGGTGACAGGTCCCCGATGCCGAAGTAGCTGGCGCCCGCCTTGAACACATCCCGGAAGGTCAGCGCACACAGGGTGGTGTAGCCGCCGGCGCTGCCGCCGCGGATCGCCAGGCGCTCCCCATCGGCTTTCCCCTGGGCTGCCAGGTAGCGCGCCGCGTTGACGCAGTCGTCCATATCCACCACGCCCCAGTTGCCGTTCAGGCGCTCGCGGTAGGCGCGCCCGTAGCCGGTGCTACCGCCGTAGTTCACATCCACCACGGCAAAGCCTCGGCTGGTCCAATACTGGATGTTCAGATTGAACACCGCCGGCGCGGCGGAAGTCGGACCGCCGTGGCT
>Ga0105095_10001026_pt1 | contig 14232 bp, 13 predicted proteins | sample PPLLak2March2015_2_FD_79180 | JGI IMG/M metagenome (GOLD analysis project Ga0105095, IMG submission 79180) | Freshwater sediment microbial communities from Prairie Pothole Lake near Jamestown, North Dakota, USA - PPLs Lake P8 Core (3) Depth... | ecosystem: Environmental > Aquatic > Freshwater >... | reverse complement strand
TGGAATTAAAAATAAGCATGATTGGAACCCGGAACCCGGAACCCGGAACATGGTACCCGGAACTTCATATTTCCCCATAAAGAACAGGATCTTCTCCCTCACCCAAACCTGTGATAAGTACCTTTTGTATCATATTCTTACTGACCTGAGGATGCCTGAATTCAACAGGCACATAGAGCTCACCATATCCCCGGCCTGTTTTTCCCCGGATTTTTTCGACAAGTACATTCTGTGTTTTTCCTATGAGTGATGTACGATAGCGTCGTTTATTCTCCATGGAAATATTGCGAATTATTTTACTGCGTTCATTCTTTATTTTTTCAGGAACCTGATCAGGCATTTTGTCTGCAATTGTTCCTTTCCGCCTGGAATATTTAAAAGTGTGAATATGGCTGAATCCTATTTCCCTTGCAGCAGTTGATGTTGCATTAAAATCTTCATCTGTCTCACCCGGAAATCCTACCAGAATGTCTGTTGTAAAATTAAAATCAGCATAAGTATTTCTGATTTTATCGGTAAAAGCCCTGTAATCAGACAATGAGTATGCTCTTCTCATTTTCAGGAGTATCCGGTCAGAACCGCTTTGCATACATAGATGCAGATGAGGCATAAGTTTGGGATGACTTAGCAGACTTATAAATTTATCACCGAAACCATAAGGTTCAATTGAAGATATCCGTACCCGGAAATCCCCTGCAATTGAAAGTATTTTTTCAATCAGATCTTCAAAATCAGTTTTTTCATATTTATATCTGCCAATATTAACTCCGGTTAAAACAATCTCCCGGTATCCGGAATCAATAATATTACTGGTATTCCTGATTATATCTCTGGCTGGCCGGCTTACAGCTCTCCCCCTTACATAGGGAACGATACAGAAAGTGCAATAATGATCACAGCCATCCTGGATCTTAATGATACTGCGGGTGCGGGAGGTGGTATCTGCAGATATGAAATTAAAGACGCCAGGTTGGAATATATTATATCGGACAACCTCCCCATGGAGATGGGCTTCTACGATCTGGAGTATAGAACTTTTAAATTTATTTTCGACATAATAAACTGATCCGGGGATGTCCTTCAGAATTTCCCGGTAATTATTCACCATGCAGCCTGTAACCACTACCAGTGCATGATTGTTTTTATGCAGTGCCTGGTTAATCAGGTTCCTGGATTTTTTGTCACTATGGTTAGTAACAGTGCAAGTATTGATAATATATATATCAGCAATATTACTGAACTTAACGATTTTGTAACCCGCATGATGAAACTCTGAAAACAGGGATTCGGTCTCAGACTGGTTCAGTCTGCATCCCAGCGTTTTGAATGCGACACTTTGCCTCATTTTTCAATCGGTTGGGCTGTTTTTACCGGACTCAGCAAGCCTTCTACTGAAAACTCGGCAGATGATGTGATGGCAAGATCAACAAACTGTCCGATCAGGTTATTGTTATCACTGGGGAAACGGACAATTATTTTTCCTTCAGAATAACCTGAGAGAAAGCCTTCCTTTCTGTTATTACCTGTCACCAGCACCCGGACAGTCTTTCCGATCATTTGCCTGTTATATTCAGATGAATATTTCCTTAGCTCATCAGATAATATAAATAACCTTTCCTTTTTGACAGATTGAGGAACGTTATCAGGCCATTCTGAGCTTACAGCGCCTGGTCTTGGAGAGTATATTGCGATATAAGCCATATTAAACCTGAATTCTTCCATAATCTTCCTGGTGTTCTCAAACTGGATGTCCGTTTCTCCGGTAAATCCAACGATAATATCAGTAAATATGGTTGCCCCCGGAATATACTGTCGTATCCCACTAACTATTTCCCTGTATTTGCTGATGGAGTGATTGCGATTCATTAAATGGAGAACTTCATCATCTCCTGACTGAACAGGAAGGTGGATTTGTTTTGCGAGACTTTTATACCTGCTTATGACTTTAATCACTTCATCAGACATATCCCTGGGGTGGGGTGAGGTAAAGTATATCCACACCTCTTTACCGGAATCATCACAAACCTGGCCGATCATGGCAAGAAGTTCCGGGAAACTTATTTCATTGCCTTTCTTATCCCGGCCATAGGAGTTAACGTTCTGTCCCAGAAGTGTTATTGATTTATACTTTCTTTCAATCAGCCGGGATATCTCGTCAAGGATCTCCCCTGAAGGCCTTGACACTTCCCTGCCGCGTGTATAGGGTACTGCACAAAATGTACAGAACTTATCACATCCGTTCTGGATTGGAACGAAGGCATCAAATTCAGAAGTATAGGTGGGATCAATCTTCCAGAAATTCCCTAGCTGGGCATGGTTTTGCTTGAGATTTACAGGTGGTTCAATACTTACAGGGGAAGCCACACCATACTGTCTGAGTATATTTTCCAGATCAGGTAATGCCTCCATTTCAAACACAAAATCAAAAAGCTTCAGCATTTTTTCTCTGTCAGCAGTAAGGACACAGCCTGTCAGGAATGTAAGAAGACTTCGCTTCTTTTTCCATACATTCCATTTATGGATGCGTGAATATACCTTATCAATAGCCTTCTGTCTTACGGAGCATGCAAGAATCCCGATCAGCGAAGCATTTTCTTCATTATCAGTCCACGTATAGCCAAGTTGTTCGATAACGGTTCTGACCCTTTCGCTGTCAGATTTATTCATCTGACATCCCAATATCACCAGATGATATGTCATATCCCTAATCTTCAATATATCGTTGATATTCAGTTATTTGCGAACCCTTGGAGCTCTTTAAACCCTTGGAGGGTTATCTCCCTGAATAACTCCAGCGCCTTCTCCAGATTTTTCTCTGCTTTTTCTGATATCCCTTCCTTAAACTCCCATTCATAGCCTCTGATCTGGAGCAGATAGGTTTTTGGATGCTTATCATAGAGCTGAATGCAAAGTGCAAGAACAAATGAGGGAGAAGCGGCATGCGTTGTGAATTCAGATCTGCCTTCCGATGGCTCTACAGGAGAAAAGTGGATGTCTTCAATATCTTCATTTGAAGCATCCACAAAAATCACAATATCTTTACCGGCAATTATTAAGGAATCTTCAATATTGAGCTGGTAATTGCTTTCGAGCTCTATCCCCTCGATGTCCTGACTCCTGATCCATTTACCAAATTCTTCAACAAATCTGTTTCCCAATCCGTCATCCTGCCTGCCCGGATTCCCATAAGCGTAGATCAGTATGCGTTCAGCAACATGCAACCTTATTTACTTTTGATTTCAAGAAGGTTATTTAATGAATCATACAGGGATATCTCCAGCGGCATCTGGCCGAAAGCATGAGTGGCACAGCTGAGGCAGGGATCATAAGCGCGTATACCTACCTCAACCGCATTCATCATAGGTTCAGTAATTTCACGCTTTTTGTTCATATAATTCCTGGCAATATAGTTCACTGCTTCGTTCATTGGCTGATTATTGTTTGTTGTCGACACAATAAGATTAGCCATGATAATCTGGTCTTTTCCATTGATTTCATAATGATGGAAGAGGGTTCCCCTTGGGGCTTCTATAAGTCCAACTCCTTCACTTTGCTTGCTTCCTTTGACCACCAGTTCCCCTTCAACAATATCCGGGTCGTTGAGAAGCTGTTTCATCATTTCTGCAGAATGGAGAGTCTCGATCAATCTGGCCCAATGCATATGCATTGACATACAGCTGGGTTTTCCCTTATTATAGGCTTTGAATTTTTCAAATTCTTTCTGGGCCAGGGGAGTTGGAATGAAATCGGCTGTATTCACCCGTGCCAGAGGTCCCACTGTATACCATCCATCCTTCTTGCCGTAAGCTTTCAGGTACGGGAATTTCATGTAACTCCACGACCGGACTTCTTCGTCAATATATTTGAGATAATCCTGGTAATTAATGTCATCAAGGATCTTTTTACCTGTCGGATCTACTGCACGAAGTACTCCATGATAGAGATCCATGGCGCCGTCTTTACGGACGAGGCTTAAGAAATTTGACGGGAAGACTGAAAAATTATCTACAAAGTCCTTATTCTTTTTATGGTAATCCTTAAAGAATTCCAGGGCAGACAAAGACCACTCAATCATTTTATCAGCATTCAGCGGATCAGGCCCGTTCAGGAAATTGTCTCTCTCCTCTGTCGTAAGGTGTTTATTTATACCACCGGGAATGGCCCCGGTTCCATGGATCTTTTTACCAGCAGTTGCCTGGATGATCTCCTGTCCAAATTTTCTCATCATCACTCCCTGTACTGCCAGATCTTTGTGTTTCAATGCAACTCCTATTACATTCCGGATGGCAGGGTCCGCATCAATTCCGAATAACAGGTCAGGAGATGCGAGATGGAAAAAATGAAGGGAATGGGATTGAAACATTTGTCCATAATGCATAAGCCTCCGCATCTTTTCGGCAGTAGGGGTTAATCCTTCTCCTGTACCAGCTCCAACGATCACATCCAGCGCTTTAGCGGCTGCAAGATGATGAGAAACCGGGCAGATCCCGCAGAGTCTCTGGACCAGCACGGGCATTTCCCAGTACGGGCGACCCTGGACAAATCTTTCAAATCCTCTGAATTCAACAATATGCAACCGGGTTTGAGCCACATTGCCATCATCATCCAGGTGAATTGTTACCTTTCCGTGGCCCTCGACTCTGGTTACCGGTTCAATGGTTATTTTACGTCCCATGATATTTATTTTGTTGATTAATCAAATTTGATGACTTCGTAAGGCAGGATAATTTCTTTTCCTTTGATCAGTGCCACAAGTGTTTGCCATATGAGATCAGCCCTTGGAGGACAACCCGGAAGATAGTAATCGATCTTTACGATTTCATGGCACGGATAAACCTTATCAAGTATCATCGGCAACTCATCATCATTAGGGATAATGTGTTCGATATTAGCTGTCACAGACGGTCCGGTCAGGTATGCTTCCCTCAGACATTCCCGAATAGGGATGCCATTCCTGAGTGCGGGAAGTCCGCCCATAATGGCGCATTCACCGACCGATACAAGGAGCTTACAATGTTTTCTGAAATCTTTCAGAACGTGGACATTTTCGCTGTTACAACAACCGCCCTCAATAAGTCCGATGTCGCATTGTTTAGTGAAGGTTTTGATATCGTCAATGGGGGACTTGTTGAATTCAACCAGTTCAATAAGTTCCAGTATTCTTTCATCAATATCCAGTAGTGACATGTGACAGCCGAAGCATCCGGCCAGTGATGTTGTAGCTATTACTGGTTTGTTCATGATAATTATTTTTATTTTTCTGTTTTCTCAATTTCTGAACCAATTGGTGATAAATCATATTTCCGTTTTCCAATTGGTGTTATAAATCCTTTTTCCCTCACCAGGATAGAGCCAACAGGGCATATATCCATTGCTTCCTGTGCTCTTTCAGGAGTCAAACGAGCTGCGAGGACTTTATCAACTATGACTTCCGCTTTATTGCTCCTGTTCTTATAGGCAAAAATTCCCCTTCCCTGCTCATCCTTGATACTCCTTATGCAACGTTTACAAAGAATACAACGATTCTGATCTTTGATAATTAATGGATGGGATGCATCGATCTCCTTTTCAGGAAATTCATATGGAAACCGGGGTGCCATCATTTGGAACCGATATCCCAGCGCCTGCAATTCACAGTTTCCGCTCTTTTCACATGCAGGGCAAAAATGATTGCCTGAAACGAACAGAACCTCAATGATTGATTTTCTGACTTCATTAAGTTCAGTTGTATTGTTTTCAACGACCATTCCTTCCTGAACCGGTGAAGTGCAGGCAGTCATCAGGCGTCCGCTGACCTTTACAGTGCATATCCTGCATGAACTCTTGGGTTTGAGTCCGGGATAGTTGCATAAAGTTGGTATATAAATGCCATTTTCTTTTGCTGCTTCGACTAACAATTTGCCTGCTTCAGCTTTGCATTCTTTACCATCAATTTTAAATGTTACAGTATTGCTCATATTAATGGAATATTTTCAGATAATTAAATTAAGATATTGGATTGCGTCCGGTAGCCTCACAGGATTCCTTTACTGCTGATGCAAGGCTGAATCCGGTGTAAAATTCCTTGTCCTTTTGAACTTTCTCTTCGTACAGGTACCTGAAGTTTTTAATGCTTGTTGTTATGGGATTTGCCGCTGTCTGTCCCAGACCGCACCGGCTGAATTTTAGAATTTTACTCCATTCCTGCAGGTCGTCAATGTCCTGCATAACGCCATTGCCCCTGAGGATCTTTTCAAGTTTATTCTTCAGAATATATGGCAGATTACGACAGGTGGAACATGAACCACAGGACTCTTCAATAAAGAATTCCATGAAATTCAGGACTACATCCTCAAGCAATTCCCTTGTTTTATTAAAAATAATTAATGATCCTCCCGTCGCAAGATCTTCATATCCTAATTTGCGTTTAAATTCAATTGGCCCGATAAGGGCTCCTGAAGGTCCGCCAGCCTGAACAGCCTGAGTATCTGTTGCACCAACCATCTGAAGAATATCATAAATACTGAAACCCCATTCAACCTCATAAACTCCCGGGAACCGGCAATCCCCTGATATGCTGAGGAGTTTTGTTCCTGTTGATTCTCTTGTGCCCAGCGATGAATACCAATCGCTACCATTCTTAATAATTTTTACAACTGAACACAAGGTTTCAACATTATTAATAATGGTAGGTTTTTCCATATAACCTTTGTCAACCGGGAACGGAGGACGATCTCTGGGTTCACCCCTTTTACCTTCTGCCGATTCAAGCAGGGCAGATTCTTCACCACATACATAAGCACCCGCCCCATATTGGATTCGAATATTAAAAGTAAATCCCTTTATACCTGCAGCATCATTGCCTATTATATTCTCTGCTCTAAGGTCATCAAGAGCTTTTTCAAGGTGTTTCTGCAAATATTTATATTCGTGCCTTATATAAAGTATTCCGTTTGTTGCACCAATTGCATAACCGGCAATAGCCATTCCTTCAAACAATAGTTTTGGTAATTCGGTGAGGATCACCCGGTCTTTGAAAGTACCTGGTTCCCCTTCATCAGCATTACAAAAAACAAATTTTTCACCCGCAGGGGATTTGGAGCAAAATTCCCATTTCAGTCCGGTAGGAAATCCTGCACCACCACGTCCGCGGAGATTAGAACGTTTTACCTCATCAATGACCTGTTCCGGAGTCATCCTTACAGCTTTGCGGATTGTTTCACCAGGTGTATGCGGATCCCATAAAACAGGGCCCTTTCTACGTATATGATTAGTAACGACCGACTTTACCAGATCCGAATTATTGCTTCCATCACCGAAATTAGCCCTGAACATCTGATCGACAGGTTTACCGGCTCTCATGTCACGCACAATTTCTTTTACCCTGAAAGGAGTAAGGTTGATAAAGATCAATTCGTTTATTATTGCTGCAGGCTCCTGATCACTCATACCGATGCAGGAAGTATTGAATAAACCTATTGAACCATCGGTTGATACATTCCCGAACTTAATGCCAGCTTCCTCTTCAAATGTTTTCCTTACCTGATCCCTGCCCATCATATTTGCTACCACGCTATTGTTCAGGTATACCGTATATTTCCCGGTTGGTTTTTGAGGGAAAAAGTGGTAAAAGCTCAGTGTTTGTTCGAGGTCAGCTCTGGACAATCCCAGCGCATTTGCAATTTTCTGATTCAGCTCATGAGGTATGTACCCCTTTTCATTACGGATATCTGTCAGGATATCCATGAGCCTTGTAGGATCTGCATTGTATTTGTCAATAATTTTTTTGACAGTTTCCATATCAGCTATTTTATAAGGTTTATTTTTCCTGGCCGTTGTTCCGATGCTTGTTGACGAAATAAATCAGGTTAATAAGCTCGTTCTCAATATTGAAATTATTAATAACAATATCGTCAGTACTCTTAAACTTGACTGGAGTGAAATTAAGTATTCCCTGTATATTCGAGGATTTAAGGATCTCAAGTGTTTGCTGTGCAGCAATGTCCGGAACAGTCATTATCGCCACTTTAACATTATGTTTTTTGATGAACTGAGGGAATTCCTCCATTGGTATAATTGGAATATCTCCTTTAGGCCTGATTTTTTTTACATCAACATCAAATCCCGCAACAATTCTGATCCCATCTTTATAAAATCCCTTAAAGGACATTAGCGCTTCACCGATCCTTCCAACGCCAATAATGACAACTTCCTGTACCTTGTCACTTCCCAGGATCTGATCAATCTTATCAAGCACTGAACTGATCAGATATCCTCCTTTCTGACTCCCTGAAATACCAAATATAGCAAAATCCTTTCTGACCAGAGAAGCTGATATCCCTAAAGGATCAGCAATATTATCAGAAAAGATTTTAACCATTCCAAGAGATTTGAATCGGTTAAGTATATGTCTGTAACTCAGGAGTCTGTTAATTCGGTTTTGAATTGTCATGATAAATCTGTATTTTATTTCTGCTTAAAATATGTTATTAACGTAACATATTTTAATATTAATATAACATAAATCATTAATATTGTCCCAAATATAATTTAATAAATTCAGAAATCAAATGTTTTTTATCATTATTAGCACTTTATAACTCAATTCAGAAACTTTTAAAATTACTTTATAATGAAACTTTAATAACTTGTGCCTTGATACCTCTGACTTAAGTCACTTGCGATGAAATCACGAACATTGTTATCTGTCCTGTTATATTTAGTTGCGCTCCACTCATTTTGTGTAGGTTTAGCTTTAATAATGCTGCCACTGTCTGTATTGGAGTATTTTGGTTATGAGGGATATGCAGGAGACTTTTTTAGGGCGCAGGGTGGGATTTTTCACATTGTCATGAGTATAGTTTATTTTATCGCAGCAAGGGACATTGATAAATACAGGATATTGATTTATCTTACACTGACTGCAAAATTTATTGCAACAGTTTTCCTTCTTGGCTATTATTTGATTTTTGAACAGATATGGATGGTCCTGGTATCAGGAATTGGAGATTTTTTGATGGGATTGTGTGTTTTACTGTTGTGGAGAGTTTATCAAAAAAAACCTGATTGATAATACAATCAGGATGGAAAGAAATCAATCGGATTAAAGAGCGGTCAGACGAATTTGACATCGGTTGGCAGGCCGGATTAAATCTGTTCCTTTATTACTGAAAGATCCTGGGAAAGATCCTGTTCGATGCTGCCAAAGAAAGTGTCTTCCAGGTTTGAAATGATCTGCTTGAGGTTGCCTACATTCTGGAAACTTGTACCTGTATCTGTAATTTTAGCAATTTCCTCTGACTGACTTTCAAAAACTTCGAATGATTCTTCCATTTCATCAATGCACATCTGGATGGAGATACTTACAGAGCTGAAAAGCAGGTTTCGTATTTCTTTTGCATTCGGGTCAATATTCAATTCGGCAAGGATCAGATGTTCAAAATTGGTTAAGAAATCCACTGGTTCACTGACACTGAATCCCTCTTTGAACCTCCTGAAAGCAACAGCCTGTATGTATTTACGAATGAGGATCCTGTCTCCTATTTTAATACTGGTGGCAATAAGCTGGTACAGCATTGTGATATACCATTTCAGTACCATTGGATCCATTTTCCTGTAATCAGGGAAATAGTCGACATTTTCTTTAAGATTGATAAAGTCTAACATTTTATTGATGACCAGTTCCCTGTTTTTCAGCAATAACTCATAAGCCTGGATATTAAACCTGGGGGCAGCCCTGAGCATCTGTGTTTCATTTCTAACATTCCATTCAACCGAATGATTCTTCATGTTCTCAATGAGGAATAACAGCCGTCTTTTTAAATCATTGCGGGGGGAGGGCTCCCACCCAAGGGTACTTGTTGTATAACTGGAATCGACAACAAGCTTTTTGTCCAGGTACTTAATCATCCATGGCCTTTCAAATGGTTTAGTTCCAAAAAGGTCACCCAAAAAGGTCCTGACAGCAACTCCAGGAAGGGCAATTGCTTTTGGTATTCTCAGAGGCTTGACAGGATGGCCGTAATAGTATCTGGTTGCTGCTTCAAAAAGTTCATTATGTGAAATCGTACCTGACGGACTGGCGCAAAATAAAGTTTTCTGAGGCAGGGTATCTGAATTATTGATAATGGTGTGCATCAGCTTGATAAGGTCGCTAATATGAATATATGTGATACTTGTGGTTCCCTTACCACCAATTATCCGGGCATTCCATTTAGTAGAGAACCAGGTGTTGAGAAATGCAAAGAGGGGCGGATATTCGCACCAGTCGCTGTACACAGCTGCCAGACGCAGAATAGTATATGGGAAAATTGCGGAATAATTAATGATCAGCTCTTCAGCTTCTCTTTTTGTATTGGCATAAGGGTAATTAGCGTCGACAGGTGATTGTTCGTCAAGCATCTGTCGAGGATCCTTACCAAACTTGCAGGCTGCAAGGGAACTTGCAAAAATGAACCTTTTGATATTAAGATACTGTGCGAGCTTGAGAACATTCCTGGTTCCGATAACATTTGTATACTTATACTCGGGCCGGTCCTTCATAGTAAAGTCATAATATCCTGCAAGGTGAACCACAAAATCAGCACCGCCATACCTGTTAACACTCTGGACTACTTCCTGCAGGTTTGAGAAGTCGCCGACATCCACCTGGGACCAGCGAATATTTTCATGCCTGGGTATACCAGCCTCATTTTGAGACCTGCGAGCCAGGCAGAAAAGCCTGTAATTTTTAGCACTTGCCTCAATAAAGTGCTTGCCAATAAAGCCTGAAGCACCTGTTAAAATAATGCCGGGCAACTCCTTGTTCATTTAAAGGTCTTATCCGCTTAATACAAATTGATTTATTTAGGAATTGAAAGCCTATGAATTATAAAATATTATACAATAGGAGGTTACTTTGACCTGATAATGAAAATATAAAATTGATTATAGCCCAATTTTTAAATATAATTCTGTGATCCCCTGATTTCTCCTTTTCTTCTGTAAATATTAAACAGGTCGGTTCCTTTTTTAATTTCCGCATGGGTACAACCAACCCGGTTGCATATCCCAATGCAATTGCAATAATTTCCCTGCTTATCTGAAAACAGAGTGACCATATCGCCTCCGCACTCACATGGTGCATATACCGGAAGAGGAACATTACAGATCGGACATAATAATTCCAGTATTTCACCTTCCTCAAGTTCAATATCTAGTGTAACCTTTGACTTATCACCACAAACAGGACTTAGCGCAAGAAAGCCGGTTTTTCTTGCCTTTTTTACCTTGATAAGTATTCCATTCTGACCTTTAATATCAACTTTAGGACTTACAAGGTTGTGTCCATTCGGGCAATAGCATTCTTTGATAATAACTTCTTCATCCACCTGTCGGGGCTTCTTCTTTTTCCGCAAAATACTCGGAAAATGAAGCATCCCTTTTGCAGTAAATCTTCTCATTCCGGAATTATTTAGGTTAAGTTTTAATCAGTTTCCTGAGATTTAGTTTTTAGCAGGAATCTTCCTGCCAGACGCTCATGAGTTATTAATCGTATATTTTTTTATAAATTTAATGATTTCAGACCTAATTTTATCATATTGTCCACTAATAATATCGCTCAGCTTTTCTTCCAGAATAAGATCGCGATTAATCTCAATAGCAAGTACATGTATCTGCCCGGGGATTTTCAATCTCAGTTTCTTACCGGTTTCCAGGGTTGTCAGAAAAGATGTATCATGTTCCGACGATAAATGTAAAGTTTCCCTGTAAGTTTCAGGTTTATAATGGTGAATGGTCCCAGCCTGGCATTCATTCCCGCATGTCGTGTCGATTACGAAAAGTATATCAAATCCGGCAATATAATCGAGAAGGTTTAATCCACCTGTATAAGTACATGCATAATCTGCTTCCGTGAATACTCTTTCATTTCTGAGCTCATTAACCACTATCAATCCAAGGCTTTCATCTCCGACAACTTCATTGCCAAGGCCCAGGATCAGTATTTTTTTTATGCCGTTCAATCTGTCTCCGCGAACTTAAGATCTGTATCTGTGAGCACTTAATTTCTTTTACAGGTCGAAATGAAGCACTTGGTATTTGGTCATTTAATCTCTTTTAAGGGTCCGGATAATATTTCCCCCGGAGTCCCTGAAAATAAGAATTAATGGCATTTCACCCGGACGATGATGTGTGGCACATGAAAAGCAAGGATCATAGGCCCGAAATGCCATTTCAACCATATTGAGGGCACCATCATCAACTTTAACGCCTTTCTTAATGATATTCTGTGCTGCCTTTTTCAGTGACATACAAATAGCGGCATTATTATTTGTAGTCCCGACGATCAGATTTGCCCGCACTACGATACCTTTTTCATCAGTCACATAATGATGGGTCAGGGTACCTCTTTGTGCCTCTACTGTACCTACACCTTCCGAAGGAGTTTTAGTTAAAGGCGTTCTGAGTTCTTTACCGGTGATTTCGGGATCCCGACTTAGCTCAAGTAAATGTTCCGAAGAATAAAGAAGCTCAATCAGCCGTGCCCAGTGCATTGCCAGTGTGGCATGAACGGGTTTGCCGCCAAGAGTGGAGTACATTTTCTCATATTCTGCCTGTGCCAATGGTGTAGCCATTCCATCCGCAGCATTCAGGCGGGAAAGAGGTGTAGCATGATAAACCCCTGATTCCTGTCCGTCAACGAAACCTTTCCATCCGATTTTTTTCAGATAAGGAAATTTCAGGTAGCTCCAGGGCTCGACCCTTTCTGCGACAAATTCGGTATAATCCTTAGGTGCATATTTATAGAGTTCCTTCCCTTTTGTATCCACAACCCTGACCTTACCATCGTAAAAATTAACCTTGTTATTCTCATCAACAAGTCCCATTGAGTGAAGGTTCAGGGAGTAGGGGCCGTTAACGATAAGATCGACATACGTTTTATTTGCAAGGACAACGTCATTGAATAACTTCATTGAGAATTTTGAAAACTCGATAAATCCTTTAGCCTTCTCTTCTATATCTTTTCGTTGTTCTTCTGTCAGTCCTTTTCTCACTCCCCCGGGAATGTTGAGTACCACATGAGTCTGGTGTCCTCCTAACAGGGCCTGAATTTCCTGGGCAATCCTTCGTTGTTTGATTACTTCGGTACCTATTTCAATCCCAACCTTATTTATAACACCCAGTATATTTCTTTCAGCAGCTGGTGCCGTTGGGCCGACGACGAAATCAGGTGCGGCAAGCGCATAAAAATGAGCAATATGGCTATGGATAAAATGGGCCATATAAAAAAGTTCCCTTATCTTTTTTGCAGTTGGAGGGGGTTCCACCCCATATACTGCATCGGCAGCTTTTCCTGAAGCCATATGGTGACAACCAGGACATACGCCGCAGATCTTGGTTACAATCTGAGCCAATTCTTCAACCGGCCTTCCTTCACAGAATTTTTCAAATCCTCTGAGTTCGGGTACCTGGAAATAGACATTTTCCACATCGCCATCATCCTTCAGAAATATTTCTATTTTCCCGTGGCCTTCAAGTCTTGTTATAGGATCAATAGTGATTCGTTTCATAAAATTTTCCTCCTTAGAATTGAGCCGGGAAGGCTGAAGCGATAAAAAGTCCCGGCGGGATCATCAATAGTTGCGACTATTTTTTCAATTTCCTTTTCATCGTTGGCATCGATCATTGTGCCGATAGCTGACATCATTTTTGCACCGGGATCGGTCACATCAGGTGACGGGCCATAACAACCGCGGCATGGCGCATTCCCTTTTATACATCGGTAACCGCATCCACCCCTGGTGGCAGGCCCCATGCATATTACGCCCTGTTCCAGAAAACAGGTAACGCCATCATCCTGGATCTGGGTAGGACGATAAAAATGTTTTATAAGTTTATTATCTGATTTTTTCCGGTCGCATTCATCACATTGGGTTTTATTCAAAGCACCAATCACGGATCCTTTAGGCGGTAATTCCGCACCGGTAACAATGGCCATAAAAACCTCCAACAGTCTTTCGGTCTGAGGAGGGCAGCCGGGCATGTAGTAGTCTACTTCGGTAACCTGGTCTAATGGCCTGACATCATTATAAAATTCAGGCAGTTCGAGTTTTCCTTCCGGGACTTTGTACTCCGTAACAGGGTGAATCTTTTCAGGATTAATGGTAGATTCGGTTTCTTCATATATACGCCTGAAAATGGTTTCCTTATTCCAGAAGTTACCCAGTCCGGGTATTCCGCCAAGATGAGCACATGATCCATATGCAACCAGGA
>Ga0105095_10001023_pt1 | contig 14246 bp, 15 predicted proteins | sample PPLLak2March2015_2_FD_79180 | JGI IMG/M metagenome (GOLD analysis project Ga0105095, IMG submission 79180) | Freshwater sediment microbial communities from Prairie Pothole Lake near Jamestown, North Dakota, USA - PPLs Lake P8 Core (3) Depth... | ecosystem: Environmental > Aquatic > Freshwater >... | reverse complement strand
TGGGGTTTCTTGGGAATTCGAAACCACCGTTAGGCAGGCTCAACACAGAATGCGTGTGGCTTTGCATGCTTGATTTCTCTCTGCTTAAGCTTGTGCGTGAAGTGCTAAAAAGGCAATTGTTGAGACGACCTTCCGTTGCAGTGGAGAGAGCTGGGTTAAAGTGTATTTCCTACTTGTTCGACGGTCACTAGAACGTGTTAGGCTGATGGATAAAACTTTTATATGTGATGCATTGTGGATATGCTTGTATCTACTCTAATGGAACACGGTGCTATGATGGAACCAAGTAAGAAACCCCTGAATGTCCTCATAAAACAACTACAAGGCAATATTGAAGTTGTACTCAAGAATGGTTGCGAATACAAGGGGAAGATGATAAAGTGCGATGGTCATATGAACATACTTCTGGAAGGAGCAACCGAATGCAAGGAAGAGCAGTTGCTCACAAATTATGGCAATGTATTGCTACGTGGAAACAACATTCTCTATATTGTCCTGAACTCGACTAAGCATTAGTAGTCCTTTGTGATTCTTTTCTCAGCAATTCGTTATTTCCTAGTGTAAAACGCAAGTCTCTTAACTATTGTAGTTCTTCATTCTAATCTTGAGGAACCTGTAAAATTATATTTGCTCCGACGTATATGTTCTGGTGAGGAGTTCAAGTGAGCGACAAGGAATTGAGAGTCTCCAAAATAAAGGATGGCACTGTCATAGATCACATTAGTGGCGGATATGCTTTAGACGTTGTCAAGATATTAGGCATCACAGGGCAAGAGAAAAGGGTTATGACTATTGCTATCAACGTTCCGAGCAAACGTTTCAGGGTTAAAGATATCGTGAAAATTGAGGGGCGCGCACTAAGTCCCCGCGAAGTGAATCGCATCGCTCTCGTGGCACCTCATGCTTCCATAAATATAATCCGTAATTACAGCGTTGTCGAGAAGTTAGAGGTAAAATTGCCAAAAATCATCGAAGGTATTGTCAAATGCGCCAATCCTACCTGTATCAGCAATAGTGATGAACCTGTTGTTGCCAAATTCTACGTAAAAAACGAGGAGCCCTTGATGCTGAAGTGTCATTATTGTGGTCACATTTTAGAGAAAGCAGATATCTTGGGAAGTCTGTGACAGTTATCCTTTTCTTTGCTTCGCCCGCTTAGGACTCAATCTGGCCTGCGCTATCTTGAAAAGCTGTGCATAGTAATCGATTCCCAAGATCCTTCCTCTATTCACTCCGGGACACTCTTTTGTGCATAAGAACTCGTGCTCAAACCTGTCTGCATTTTTGAGTTCAAAAGGGTAAAACCTGCACACTAATGGTCTCAATGGATAAACGAGGCATTTGTTGTTTTCCAAGAAAACACAGGCGTGAGTCTTATCGGTTTTCTTCATTTCATAGGTGTATGGGACTTTTCCGTTGATTTTTTTAGCAAACGCGGAGATTGGCTGCGAGGTGGCTATTGCGATTTTTTCTGGTTCTTTTTTCAAGAGGAGAATGTGCCTCTCTTTTTCATCTGTGTCACCGCAGCATAACCCGCATCTCGTGCAGTGAAAACGCAGGGCAATCGGATACTTGAAATTGTTTTCTTGTCCCATTTGGGTAATATTACGCACGATTGTGAGATAAAAATGTCTTATGATACGAAGCGGTTTTTCAACTTACCCTATTCTTACTATTTCGACATTCGAAACAACCTATTATTAATCTGCAGTGTTTCTCCCCTCGAGAAGGAAGGGTGATTAGCGTGAGATGCCCAGTTTGCAGTGACAGACTAGATGTTGACGTTAAACACAAAGCAGTTCAATGCCACATGTGTGGTTGGAGTAGAGTCATTCGCAACAAATTGCCTGACTAATCTGCGCTATTTGCTTCGATGCCCCTCCCCATACTGGTAAGGTCTGCTGAGGTTTTTCTCAAGTTTTTTCAGGAACATCTCATCCATATTTACGGTAGGACAAGCGAGGCGGCTTGCGTCCAACACATAGAATATTGCGTCTACGAGTTCTTCCGCAATTTCGTCTTCTGACTGACCTTTCTTCCAAGCGTCGCTTGCTTCGCCAAGCTCGATGAAAGCAAACAAGAGCTTTTTGGGAATATCTTCGGGCTTATTATAGAATCCTTTTTCGATAACTAAGGATTCGATTGCCTTTTTCATCTCTTCTAAATGCATTCTCGATATCTCCTACCGCTCACCAAAAACTGTAACCTTGTATTTAAAGTCTGAAACAGATGCTTAGTCCCTCGTCAAACACGTTTCAATCTTTTATCTTTGCTCTTATTTTGGGTAGAACTTCTTTCTGCATCTGAACTATGCCAAAGGTCGATATTCTGAATTCCTCGCCTTCAGTTTTAACTATCGAGCCATTCTTCACCAGTTCTCCCAAACGTGTACTGACGATTTTTGAGCTCTTCCCGAGTCTGAACCTCAAGTCATCCTTAGAAGTAGTCTCCTTTGGCAGGATTCCCAACTCGTGACCCAAGTGACTTGCTAGAAGCCAAATCAGAAGCGTCTCATTGTCAGTTAATCTTGGGTTGGATGCCATTATGCTCGGTCCATCCTTTGAAAAAGCGATTAATCCTTCACAATCCCTAGCAAGCTGCTGCAAATCGATAGTTAGCAGAAGTCTGTTTGCAATTTCAAATGAGGGAATGAACTCGTTGAAAAACTGTCTTAACAGAAGCCATGCTTCTTCCAAAGGGGCGATAAATTTCTTTTCACTATTCTTGTATTTTATTTGAACTGTAATTTTCTCTTGCTTCTCCGTCAAGACATTTTGCCTCTAAGCCTTGACAGAACTTCGTCTTCAACCCATTTTTCACCCTGAATCGTGAGTCTAAACTCCGGTTTGTTCGGGTCAGGTTTGAACACTTGGCCGCGTTTCGTCATTTCATTCAATCGCGCTGGAACCATGCTCTTGATCCCGCTGGATTCCAAGAGTTTAGTTACTTGTGAAGCAGTGCCTGTCTTGTCTTGGGAAGCATAGAGTGTTAGGCCAACTGCTTCATAGTGGGTCAATTTTTCCCGCGTCACAACAACTGGTCCTTCAGTGGTTTGTTCAACAATGCCTTTCAATTGGGCTCCAGAGGGTGTTACTTTGTTCGAGACAAAGTCGGAGAGTTTCTCAACGAAATCTGCGGGAACGGTTTCCAATGTCTTTAGGATTTCCTGAGCGCTTTCCCCTTCAATTACTATTTCGCCAAAAGGTGTCTTTATTCGTGCTTCAATTCGTTTCACTTATTTCCTCCTCCTGATCGTGGGATCGTAGCTTCAGCCAAAATGTAAACGAAGCCTGTGTTTGTTTTCCAGCGTTTTATATATCCTCTCTCAGCGAGGTTGTCGAGAGTGTCCGACGTAACGCGACTTGGGTACTTCAGGTCATTCGCCTTCATGACTTCCTTTATTTCTTCCATTGTTCTTGGGCGCCATTTACCCCAATCGGTTTCCAAGATTGTGATGACGGCCTCTCGAGAATCGGTCACTGGGGCAATCTTTGGATAGACTTCCTTAACAGTCTTGGTTGCGTCTTTTGGCGTCTCTTCCGTTTTGGCAGTTATGGTGACCACTGTTTTTGGTTTTATATCTTCAAAGGCATTGTGAACGTTGCTGACGATGTTTGGAAGTCTCTCGAGGGTTTTGCTTACGTCTTCGTATGTTCCGTTGAGTTCAACCTCATAGTCGCCCATTTTGATGCGGAATGTGAAACCAGTGTGGAGTTGTTCATTCTCTGATTCTTTGACCTTTTTCTGTGGCAATGTTATCCCATGGGTATACTGGTACGCCATGCCTTTTTAGGATTTGTCCCTATAGCAAACGTTCTTGAATACCTTAAGATTATGTCTGAAAACGCGGGCAAGGGTTAGAAAGAGGTTAACTTCACTCCTAACGCGCTATTTTGCGGTTAGGTATCTTTGCAGGCGTTCTTTCAGCAGTTTGCTGACAATGTCTGGGTTTGCCTTTCCTCGCGCGTCTTTCATCGCTACACCCATAAGCATTCCGAAAGCGTTTTGGCCTGTTGCATTTACCGCGTCTTTGTGCGAAATAATGACTCTGTCGATGAGCTCCTCTAATTCTGGTCGTGAAAGCATTTTTAGATTCAACTCTGTAACGGCGTCAGGCAGACTCTTGTTTTCATGTTTTGAAAGCCAAACGAAAACTTCCTCGGCGGCCTCTTTTGCCAGCTGTCCGGAGCCAATAGACCTGAAGATACCCGAGATTTCTTCATCTGAAACGCTTTCAACTTGAACGCCATCTCGTTTAAGTGCTTTAAGAGTCTCCGTTAGAAAAGCTGAAACTGTTGTAGGCGAGACGGCGCTCTCTTTCACAATTCTTTCAAACAATTTGCCCCCATACTCTGAATCGATAATTTGTTTGGCAAGCTTAGCGTTCAACTTGTAATCTTTCATGAAACGAGCAAGTTTGTCTTCAGATGGCTCAGGCAAATTTGAACGGACTTTTTTAATCAGATCATCGGTAATCAATTCAGGCGGAATGTCGGTTTCGGGATACATTCTGGCAGCCCCGGGCCTGGGCCGCATGTATCGGGTTGTTCCATCTGTTTTGGCTGTTCGAGTCTCGGCTGGGACACCATCAATAGCTTCCTGCGCTCTTTCTACTACTGCTCTCAGGGCATCCTCGACGTTTTCTGGAGAATCAGCCACAAATACCACAGCGTCTTCGCTGCCAGCTTCTACTGCTTTTCTCAATGCCTGAACCTCTTCATCAGTTACCCCGTATGCAGGCATCTCATCAGTGTGAAAAATACCTCCTACTCGACCCCAGAAGCGTGCTCGGTCAGCCATTTCTGAGCCCAAACGGAAATCAGGCATAAGTTCCCGCTTTAGAAAGCCCGCGAACTTGTGGAGCTTTACCGCAAAAACCTTTTGATCTCTGTCTAGGGCCTTTCTGATCACTTTACACTTTGTATTTTTGAAAACTTCAGATACGTCCACAAAGACTTGCGCTATATCTTCTGCTCTAACTCCTGCCTTCCTGAGCTCCTCTCGTATCTGGACAAGTCGCAATTGGCGTTGGACTTCGTATTCAATTACCTTTGATATGAGTTCAAGCTCTTGAACTCCTTTGATCTCCATCAGGGCACCGTTTGGAATAGACACATTCAGGTCCTGACGAATGCTGCCTAATCCGCGCATGGCTTTCTCTGTTCCTCTCAGTATTTTTCCTATGGCAAGGGCAACTTCTTGGGCCTCTGAGGGTGAGTTAATAACAGGTCCAGTTGCCACTTCGATCAGGGGTATACCAAGCCTGTCTATGCGATAGTGAATTAGCTTTCCAGCATTTTCTTCTCCTGTTTTTCGCGCTGCGTCCTCCTCTAAGCTCATATGTTGAATGGGAATGGTCTTCCCTCCGACCTCGATACATCCGTCCAGAGCTATCACACATGTTCGTTGAAAACCCGTGGTGTTGGAACCATCGATCACAGTCTTTCGCATTATATGTATCTCGTCAATCGGTTTGGCGTTCATCATCAATGCTGCAGTCAAACCCGTTTGTACGGCTTCCATGTTGAGTGGATGTGGAGGCTCTTCATCCATCTCTACAAGACAAGAAGTGTTGCTGTTTGCCTCGTAGATTATGTGGATTCCCTTTTGGAATTCGAAATATGCGGCAGGATCGATTTGACCCAATTCGGATTGTGTAGGTCTAAGCCGCCTTAGGAATGTTATTTCCGGTTCTTCCTTGAAAAGTGCAGGTTTGCAACTGCAGAATAGTTTCTCTGAGGTGTTGAGCTGCTGATGAATCTCTAGGCCTACCTTTAGGCCTATGGCAGAATAGTCGGTTTCCAATGATTCATTCTCCTTCTTCTTCAACACCTAGTTTTTGGGGTAGCGATCTGGGCGAGAGCTCACCAGCCATGTTTGTTTGGAGAAGTCTTTTTGCTTCTTCTGTGTCTTTTGTCTGCCCAAAGACCCACATAAGCTTCACTAGGGCAGTTTCTGGGAACATGTCATCTGTCGGAACAACGCCCATTGATAGAAGATCGCGTCCGGTGTCGTAAACGTTCATGTTCACGCGCCCCCAGATGCACTGTGATGCCAATGCAACCAAGACATTGTGATTAATGGCGTTTCGTATGGCGTCAAAGCATGTGTTACTGACGTGACCGAGTCCGGTCCCTTCAAGGAGTATGCCTTTTACGTCTCTTTCTGCATACCAGTCGATCACTGAAGGATCTAAACCTGGGTAGAATTTCACTAGTGCTACTTTATTGCTGAATTCTGGCTTTAGCACGAGTTTTCTTGTTGAATCTCGTTCTTTGTATTCGCTTGTCAGCATTACTAATTCTTGTTCGGTTGCTCTTGCAATGGGGGAGGCGTTGACGGGTCTGAACGTGTCTCTCCTGCTTGTGTGGCACTTGCGGACTTTCGTTCCTCTGTTAAAGATGATAGATGCATCTGCCACTGTTTCATGCATTGCTACGACTATTTCGGCGAAAGGTCCTTGGGCTGCTGCTTTTGCAGCGCTGATTAAGTTTGTTGCAGCGTCGGAGCTGGGACGGTCTGAACTTCGTTGCGCTCCTACGAGTATTACCGGGACCGGGAGATTTTGCAAGGCAAAACTGAGGGCTGCTGCAGTGTAAGCCATCGTGTCTGTGCCATGAGCTATTATGATGCCGTTTGCTCCTTGTTTGATGTGTCTTGCCGCAGTTGAAGCTATTTCTGTCCAATGTTTCTGCATTATGTTCTCACTATAGAGGCTGAAAAGGATCTGTGTGTCAACTTGAGCAATACTAGCAAGTTCTGGCACTACTCCATATAGATCGCTCGCCGATAGCGCCGAGCGTACGGCTCCAGTTCGATAGTCAACCCTGCTTGCGATTGTTCCTCCTGTGCTCATTATCACGACTTTCGGCAATGTTTCTTTTTGGGGTGGAAGAGAAGGTGATATGAAGGTTGGTTTGCTGCCTTTCCCCGTTCTCTCGATTTTCATCTCGGGCGTCAATCGCACGCCGATGTTGTATCCGTTTTTTAATTTTATGACTATATGTTCGTCGTCGGCCGTCTCCGATCGAGGGATAAGAATACCTTCGTATGTCTTCCCCCTACCCGTTACCCTTATAATATCTCCTATTTCGCTCGCTGCTGCCTTTAGGGCTTCCAGAGCTTTGCCTTTGTATCCGAAATTTGCTGCTTGGCTCATAGCTTTAGTTCTCCAATTTCTTTGACATATAGACCCCGTCTCTCTCGTACCCGAAATGCCTGTAATACTGCTTTGTGCCTAACGCACTTATAACTAAAATCTTTTTCAAATCATAATCCTCCCTTGACGCGCGTTCTGCTTCAGTGAGAAGGGTTGACCCGTAACCTTTATGTTGCCAGGCGCCCTGAGAGTGCTTGCCTACCTGCACAAGTGGTCCGTTAACGTGTAGTTCTCGCACGACGGCTGATGGAGAGACTGTGATTTCTGGCCTGCTGGCTTTTGAAGATGGGACCCGCAGGCGTAGGTAACCAATCAGAGTGTTGTTTTCGGGAACTTCTGCTGAGATGAAGATTTCCTCACCTTCAGAAGCTTCATAATGACTGGAGAGAATTTTCACATCGGCCGAGGACGGAGCGATTCCGCCGGTTCTAGTTCTATGTCCCACTTCTCGGCATCGAATGCATTGGCAGTTTTCACCCTGTTTTGCAAGTTTCTGTTGCACAATTTGTCGGAGGTTGCTCTTTTTTACTCCTGCGACAATTAACCGCGCAGGTATGTCTCTCTGTACTCGCATTACGCGCATCCAAGGCGGAATGGTTTTCTTGACTTCGCCGATGAGTTGTGCTGCTTCCTCTGTTGAATAAGGGGTAAACTTGCCTTTTTCATACCATTCGTGTGCCCTTGTTCCCTTAATTACTAAGCAAGGGTAGATTTTTGTCATGTCCGGTTTGAAGACTGGATCTGTGAATATTTGTTTGAAGGCCATCAAATCTTTTGACGGGTTGGACCCGGGCATTCCGGGCATCATGTGATAGACTATTTTCAGTCCTGCATCCTTGGCTATGCGTGTTGCTTCTATGACATCGGCGACTTTGTGGGACCGCCCGACCAAGTTGTATATTTCGTCGTCTGGATTCTGGACCCCCAGTTCTATTCTGGTCACGCCCATATTCAGCATAGCATCAATGTGCGGTTGTTTAGCCCAGTCTGGTCGGGTCTCAACGGTGATGCCAACGTTGTGCATGTTGCTTGTTTCAGCCTTTTCTTTTGCTTCTTCTATGTCCTTGCTATCCTCGCCGGTGATCGCGTCCAAGCAACGTTTGATGAACCACGTTTGGTATTCAGTTGGTGTGGCTGGGAATGTGCCGCCCATGACGATGAGCTCGATCTTGTCTACTCGGTGGCCGATTGCGGTAAGCTGGTTTATTCGACTCCTTACTTGCAGGTATGGATCATAATTGTTTTGGCTTCCACGCATGGCGGCTGGTTCACTGCCTGTATAACTTTGAGGAAAGCCCTGTGATGGTCCTCCTGGGCAGTACGCGCATGGTTCATCTTGAGGACATGGCTGCGGCTTGGTCATGACAGCGATTACGGTGACTCCTGAGATTGTGCGAGTGTTTTTTCTGCGGAGAAGCTTCCAGAGATGGCTCTTTTCTTCTGGTCTCAATGCTGCGAGTATTTCGGCGTTTGAAGGCAGTTGGTCAAGACGACTCTGAGCTGACACTCTGTTTTTTATTCGGTTTACGTCGTCGTGACTGGGTGAATCTAGAAGCATGAGTGCGTTGATTATCTCTCTCGTAGCTTTTTCAGAGTTCACGATCTAGTTACCGCATAAAAGTCTAATGAAGTAGTAAATAAACTGCTTTGACATCTAAAGAATGAATCTTTCCAAAAACCGAGCTGTCTGTGAGCTCTTACATCCAGTTTTGCCCAGGTTTCCTTTGCAGGATTACGCGTTTCTCGTAGTTTCTTCTGCTTCTGGACTTTGGACTGGGCTTAGTTTTTTCCTGCGCAACGATTTTCGGAGTCTGTCCCCTGACTTTTCCTGCTTTGGAAAGTGAACCGTGAGTTGGCATTCAATTTCACCTTGTTCCCATAAATCATTACTGAAACTCTTAAACCTTTAGGACTATATTCTTGATTTTGAGAGTTGTTGTTTTCTTGAACTTGACCGGGGTAAAATCCGCAAGCGAAATTTTGCCGCTTGCTGCGGGGATGTCAAGGTGTGTTTGTGGGGAAAGCAATGCTTCTTCTCAGTCAGTATTTAGAATTAATAGAATTTATTAGCCATTTTCCTGAGTCGTATTTCTTAGGTGATGACAATGGCTAGAACTGTTCTTGAAGAAGTCGCAATTCTCGAAGAAGCAACAATCCAGAGACAAACGAGGGCACCCAAAAAGTACTTTGCCGAATTCTTAGGGACAATGGTGCTTGTGTTACTGGGCTGCGGAAGTGCCGTTTTGGCTGGCTCTGAAATCGGCTATGTTGGAATATCCTTCGCTTTCGGCCTTGCAGTAACTGGAATGGCCTACACAATAGGCGGAATCTCCGGATGTCACATTAACCCTGCCATCTCCTTGGCCATGTTCGTCTCGGGAAAACTCAGCGTCAAAGATACGGTTGGATATATTGCCTCTCAATTCTTTGGGGCCATAGCTGGTGCGGGAGTCCTCCTCGCGATTGCTCTTGGACAACCTGGCTATTCATTAGCGACTGGCTTAGGGCAAAATGGTTACGATTTAGCGTCACCTGCAAATTTCTCTATTACATCAGCTTTCATAGCCGAAGTGGTCTTGACTCTCATATTTGTCCTCGTGGTTTTTGGTTCAACAAGCGACAATGCTCCAAAAGGATTTGCAGGGTTATCCATAGGGCTAAGCTTAGTCTTGATACACTTGGTTGGTATCCCGATAACTGGAACATCTGTAAACCCTGCAAGAAGTTTAGGACCCGCGTTAATCCTGGGAGGCACAGCGTTAAGTCAGGTTTGGTTGTTTATGCTTGCTCCAATAGTAGGTGGATTGCTTGCAGCTGGCGTATGGCGACTTATCAAATAAGTGTTTCAGCTTCTTGTTTGTCCACTGCCTAGGATGCAAAACTTTGTGGTGGTCAGGTGCTGAACGCTCATAGGACCCCTGGCATGGATCTTTTGCGTACTTATCCCGATTTCCGCTCCCAAGCCAAACTGGTTCCCGTCTGTGAAACGTGTTGAGGCGTTCCAATAAACAACTGCTGAGTCGACTTCTTTCATGAAACGTTTTGCTTTTTCGAAGCTTGAGGTTACGATGGTCTCTGAGTGATGTGACCCGTATTTGTTGATGTGCGCAACTGCCGCGTCAAGATCCTTAACCACTTTTATTGCTATGATTAAGTCCAAATATTCGGTGTACCAGTCTATGTTGCGTGCAGGTTTCACGTCGGACACAATATCGATTGTCTCGGCGTCTCCCCTGACTTCAACTCCCTCAGACCTGAGTGCCGCGACCGCTGTGGGCAGAAACTCTTCGGCTACTTCTTTGTGTACCAAGAGTTTTTCTGCGGCATTGCAGACTCCGGGTCTTTGGCATTTTGCGTTTATAATTATGGGTAAGGCCATTTTCAAGTCTGCGTCGTCGTCAACGTAGATGTGGCAATTTCCGGTTCCCGTCTCGATGACAGGTATGCGCGCCTTGTCGACGACAGTCTTGATTAGGTCCGCTCCTCCGCGTGGAATCAAGACGTCGACGTATTGTCTCATCCGCATGAATTCTTCTGCAACTCGCCTATCTGTCGAGCTGACAACTTGAATGGTGTCAGCCGGTACTTTTGTGCCTGTGAGTGCTTCTCTGAGCACTTCGCCTATTGCCACGTTTGAGTTGATGGCGTCTGAGCCGCCTCTGAGTATCACGGCGTTGCCTGATTTGACGCAGATTCCGGCGGCGTCGGATGTTACGTCTGGTCTTGATTCGTAGATGATTCCGACGACGCCCAAGGGAACGCGCAGCTGTGCAATTATCAAACCGTTCGGCCTCGCCCAGGAATTAACAATAGCGCCCACAGGATCCGGTAATCCAGCAACTTCTCGCAGGCAACGAGCCATATTTGCAATCTTCCGGCTGTCCAGAGCCAACCTATCGAGCAATGCTTTCTTCAGACCCCGGGCTTTGGCGGCTTCAACATCTTTTGCGTTTGCGGTCAAAATCAGGTGAGTGTTTGCTTCAAGTGCATTTGCCATCCGGCACAACGCGTTATCCTTGGTTTCTGACGGAAGCTTTGCCAACTCAAAAGAGGCTTTCTTCGCTCTTTTGCATATTTCTTCTATCATTCTTGGCCCTCTATAAGGTGAATGTTTCTATGCTCGATGACGTCTTTAGGTCTTGAAATCCCGAGTTTTTTCTTGACCTCGGTAATCTTCAACCCTTTAATTAGGCTTAGTTCGCCGCTATTATAGTTTGAGTCGCCCCTTGCAAACTTGCAGTTGTTTTGGTCAACTAGGCTTACGACATCTCCGGCATCGAAATGCCCTGAGACTCCTGTCACCCCCACTGGCAAGAGGCTCGATCCTTTAAATATGGCTTGCTTTGCTCCTTCGTTGACAGAAATTTGTCCTTTGACAGATGCGCCGTATGCGATCCACCGTTTTACTGCGGGCATCTGACTCTGCGGTTGGAAGTATGTTCCGACTTCTTCCCCTGCGAGGATGTCGGTTAGGACATTCTCTCTTCTGCCATTAGCTACCACCACGGGTGTGCCGCATTTTGAGGCAATCTCTGCTGCTTTTATTTTGCTTTGTATTCCACCTCGTCCCAGTCTGCTTTTTCCACCAAGCGAATGCTTGAATTCGTCGGTGATGTTGTCGATCGTTCTCATTATCTTGGCGTTGGGCTTGTGGGGATCGGCTGTGTATATTCCTTCCACGTCAGAAAGAATTACCACGAGGTCTGCTTTTATCGCGTTGGCCACAAGGACTGAGAGCATATCATTATCGCTGAAGTTCACTTTGTAGCCTTTGCTGAGAGGTTGCAATTCTTCGACGGATGTTACATCGTTTTCATTTATTATTGGGACAACGCCTAGTTTTAGAAGCATCCTTAGTACGTTGCATGTGTGCAGGTAGGAGGTCCTGTTAGACAGGTCCTCTGAAGTGAGCAGGATCTGAGCCACCTTCAAGTCATACTCTCTGAAAAAGGCACGATACTTGTCCATTAGCACACTCTGTCCAGCGGCAGCCGAGGCTTGCCTAAACACTATGTCGTTAGGCTTCGGCGGAAATCCGAGTTCTGCCATGCCTGCAGCCACAGCTCCAGAAGTAACGAGGACTATTTTTTCTCCGCGTTTCACTGCTTCTGCTATTTGTCTAGCCAGTCTTCGCATTTCTTCTTCGTCTAGTTTTCCATCACTTGCGGTTAGAGTCCCTGTTCCAACTTTCACTACAACCAGTCTTGAAGGCATCTGACATTCCTTTTGCTTAGTTGATTAAATTATATTGCACATATGCCTGACTCCCTTAAAAATACTGCACAGAGAGCAGGCGCGCAAGTACTGGAAATGCATAATTAATCCACAGCTTACTTTGTATTATCCTCAGAAAGAAACATTTCAGGGATCTGCGTTTGAAGATCATAGAGAAGAATCTCAGACAATGCTTCGTAAAGATTGTCCCCACATCTGACGATGATTTCTGGCATCTTTACAATATCGTCTACAAGGGCGATGAAGTCTACGCTTACTCATCAAGAGCCATAAAGTCAGACGAGGAGTATTCAAGACCTAAGAGTGCAGAACGCGTCTCGGCATTCATGGGCGTCACGGTTGAATCTGTGAGCTGGGACAAGTTTCTGGGTAGACTCAGAGTTCATGGATTGATCTGCCATGCACCGGACATCATACCAGCTAGCGCTCACCACACACTTAACATAGCGCTGAATCAACCCTTGACTATCGTAAAGAAAGAGTGGCCCAAGCATCTGCTGGATCGAATAGCAGACGCCAGCAAATCCGAGAAAACATGGCTTATCCTATCTATAGACGACGAAAGCTTTGCCGTTGCTGAAACTAGACAATATGGCATAGAAATAAGGGTCGAAGAACACGTTAAACTGCCAGGAAAACTCGAGGCCGAAAAGAGAACCAACGCCACCCGAGAGTACTTTCGTCGTGCACTCAACAGCCTAAACCAGCTCTGGGCAGCTACCCATAATCCCATAATGATAATTGGCGTTGGATTCATAAAGAACGATTTCAGGAAATTCATTGCAGACGAAGCCCCTGACATGTCGAAGTCCATAATGGATGTTAAAAGCGTAAATAATGGAGGAATAGCTGGAATCCATGAGGCTTTGCGCTCAGGCATTCTTACAAAGGCTGCAAACCAGTTGCGCATTGTGGACGAATCAGAAGTCATGGAAGAAGCATTGAAGCGGTTAGGAAAAGGCGATGCTACTGTCACATATGGTCTTGATCAAGTTGAGAAAGCAGCAAAGATGAGCGCGGTTGAAAAGCTGATTGTTGCTGACACTCTGCTTCGGGACGCCGCAGAAAATCAGCGTCTGCACTTGGAGGACCTGATGCGCGAAGTGGAGCAGAGAAGAGGCCGTGTGACGGTGATTAGCACCGAACATGAGGCGGGCTCTAAGCTTCTTGCTTTGGGCGGGATTGCGGCGCTCCTCCGTTTCCAACTCTACATTGACCATTAAGAAGGAATGGAGAAAGAATCGCTTTGAGTTCTAACCCCGCATGTTGACTTCTATTTCGACTTGGTTCGCTTATTCTGCAATGTCAGAAGACTGGGTCTTTTCCTCTTTCTCTCTCTGTAATAAAAACTGGAGACTGCTCCAAACCCTGATGTTGCCACTGCAATGATTGAAAACTGAACCTGGAACGGAGATTCCTGAGCTGCCCAAAAACTTGATTCTGTCATTTTGACGATATCAACCTTCGCCATGACTCTGTTGCTCATTGGGTTAACGTACAAATGCGTTCGATTCAGTTCAACAAGCACGCCTGTTTTCCTGTCAAAGTAATAGTCGCCATAATCTAAAGTAGTATTCCATGAAACATGATTAGTTTCTCTCTGACACTTGGATAATTCCTGATGAGAGTGTCGTCAACTATCAGCTCAACTGTCGAGAGGGAGTCTCCCACGTTGAGATTAGCTGCACATATAGGAACACCCATTTCAGGAAAACTCATTTCTCGTGTTGCCTGGGTCTAAATCGGTTTTGAACTCGAACTTCTCAGTTTCGTTCCCGATGTATAGAGTGTAGATTTGATGGACAACCGAGCCTGAAACCCCGGTAATGTCAATCCGCACCTTATCCGTTAT
>Ga0105095_10001020_pt1 | contig 14259 bp, 11 predicted proteins | sample PPLLak2March2015_2_FD_79180 | JGI IMG/M metagenome (GOLD analysis project Ga0105095, IMG submission 79180) | Freshwater sediment microbial communities from Prairie Pothole Lake near Jamestown, North Dakota, USA - PPLs Lake P8 Core (3) Depth... | ecosystem: Environmental > Aquatic > Freshwater >... | reverse complement strand
GAAGAGGAGGAGGGGGAGCATGATTGGCAGCAAAGACAGCTATGCGTTGGTGACGGGGGCTTCCAGCGGCATTGGCTATGAGTTAGCCAAGTTGTTTGCCAAGGATAGCAAGAACCTAGTGGTCGTGGCCAGGAGCCGAGACAAGCTGGAAGGGTTGAAGCAGGAAATGGAGAAGGCGCATGGGGTCAAGGTTGGAGTCCTAGTCAAGGACCTCTCCGATCCCAAATCTCCGCAACAGATATTCTCCGAACTCGAGAAGCAAAGCGTCAACGTGGACGTGCTGGTCAACAACGCCGGATTTGCGGTGTATGGCAAGTTTCAGGACACAGACTGGCAGAAGGAAGCTGAGATGCTGCAGGTGAACATCGTTTCGCTGACCGAGCTGACCAAGCTCTTTCTCAAGAAGATGGTGGAGATGAGGTCGGGCAAGATACTGAACATATCTTCTATCGCCGGCATTGTTCCTAGTCCTTGGCTCACGGCGTATGGTGGTACGAAGCATTACGTGCTGGGCTTCTCCAACGCATTGGCTCATGATCTGCGAGGCACCGGAGTCAGTGTCACGTGTTTCTGCCCAACGAGCACGAGGACCCTGTTCAATGAGAGGGCGAATTGCCAGAATGCCAGGGGTGCGAGAAGCAGGACACTAGCAATGGATGCGGCCACTACCGCCCGTCTGGCCTACAGAGCATTGGCAAAGGGAAAGACCACGACTATTGCTGGGCTGCCCACGAGCTTGGTGATGTTCTCGGCCAGATTTGTACCCCGGAATATGGCCACTGCCATGTCCGGCGCACTAACCAGACCAACGTGAACTCCTGACGAACCTCAGCCCAGTCCTCCCTTACCCCTTCAGCCCCAGATGGTCCCCAGGGGCGTCTGTCAAGCGATAATGGCCTCATGCTGTCCGCGTGAACTGATCCCGGCATAGTGGCATATCCCGCGGTAGAGGTCTTCACGGTCGAGGACGCGCTTGACCTGGACCGGAGTAAACGCCTTCCCCCTGGTGGTGGTGTAGCCTATACCGTTGAGCAGTTCCGCTATCTTCCGGAGGGATACACCCGGCCACTCCTGACGGATGGTGAACACCCGCTTGACCGTCTCGACCTTCTCTGTATCAACCTCTAGGGCCTTCGCGCCTCTGGTGGCCTTGTACCCCATCGCAGCCGCTCCGCCGGCATACCCGCCCCGACTGGCCTTCTGCTTATGACCTCCGGATAGCCGCTCGGTTATCCTAGCCTTCTCGAACTGGGCGAAGGCCCCGATGATCTGCCGGAATAGGACGTTCGCCGGGTCCTGACCGCAGAATGGCTCGGAGGCGGATAGGATCTCAACATCGGCCTTCAGTAGTTCCTTCTCGATCCACAACTGCATCATCAGGTCACGCGATAGGCGGTCCATCTTGGCTATCAACATTCCCTGGAACTCGCCGGCCGCGCCGTGGCTGATAAGGTCCATCAACCCGGGCCGGTCGAGGGTGCCACCACTGATACCCTCATCCGAGAACCAGGCGACGATCTCATGCCCTTCTCGCCTCGCGTAGCTCTCTATATCGGCCCGTTGAGTGGCCAACCCATAGCGATTTCCTCGCCAACCTGCCCATCCGTCGATACTCTGAGATACCCCGCTGTCTTCATTCCATCCATCCTTCCTTCGTTCTGTCGTCAGAACAATCCCTCACGGTGTAACGATAACTGTGATTTGTGTTATCTCAAGCCTCTTTCAGATGATAACTGGACGGCTTTCGCTCACCTGTCACGTTAGGCTGCCACACCGTATGCGGGAGAATAATGTGACATTATCTATGGCTTCTGTGAGCGTCCGGTTATCCAGCCGATCTATCATCGGTACCGATGCTGTGTTTCCACAGTACCTATTCGTCGTGATGGAGGTCATGCCATGTCAACCACGTCAAGACCCAGCCGCAAGAGCCAGTTGGTTGTCTTTGGGGCGCCGAACACGCCGCGCGGCGGCGCACAGAAAGGCAATCCATCAACATCCAGGAAATCGACTGTGGCGGAAACGGAGCGTGAGGTCCTTCTCCAGGTGATACCGGACCAGGTGTTTCGCTTGAAGGCGAAACCGGACGGGTCCATTTCGGTGAGGGATGGCCGTACCCGCGCCCAAGTCGCCAGCGATGGGTTGGCGGCTTCCTCCGCCGAGCCCGTCAAGGAGGACCAGGCGCTCGGCCCGGCAAAGAGCCTGGGTGAGGAGTTGGCATGCCGAGGCAAACAGCTGATAGATGGCTTCCTGACAACGGGTGACATGCAGACCCTGGAATTCGACGTTGATTGTGGTGGGCGGACCACCCACTACCAGGTTCGGGCAGCCGCATGCGGCCCTTGGGAACTCCTGGCGGTGGTGACGGACATCACGGCCCGCAAAGAGGCGGAGTCCAGCATTGCTAGGTCACTCAGCGAAGTGGCGCGCTTGAATGAAGTCCTGCAGAACGAGGCTTCCCTGCACGCCGAGGATGAGCAGATCCTGGACAATGCCTTCGCCAAACTGGGCAAGCTCCTGGAAGACACCATCGGGGCGATACAGATGATCGTCCAGATGAAGGACCCTCCCACGGCTCATCATCAGGCACGAGTGTGCAAGCTTGCCTGCGCCATAGGCCGGGAGATGGGTTTGGAGAAGGGGCAAGTCGACACGATCGGCCTGGCAGCCCTGCTTCATGATCTTGGCAAGGTGTTCATCCCTGATGAAACCCTCAACAAGCCGGGCAAATTGACCGAAGCTGAGTACGCAGCGATAAAGGATTCTGCCGAGACGGAATTCCAGATACTGAAGACCATCGATCTTTTCTATCCCATCGCCGATATTGTGCACCAGCATCATGAAAGGCTTAACGGCGCCGGCTATCCGCTCGGCCTCAAGGGCGAGCATATCCTGCTGGAGGCGCGCATAATCGGAATAGCAGACGTGGTTGAGGCGATGGTCTCTGATCGTCCTTACCGGCTGGCACTGACATTGGAGGAAGCCCTGGGTGAGATCGAATCGGGAAGGGGGACCCTGTACGACCCTCCTGCTGTTGACGCCTGCGTCAAGCTATTCAGAGAGAGCAGGTTCGAATTTGAGCGGGCAGAGGCCAATGCGCCCCAAGAGGCAGCCTATTCGGGAGCCTAGAGTGCGGCCCCTAGACATCGGCGGCACCTCTCCGAGCTTCACGGGCTTGCGAACGCGATTGCCATCTGCCCCGAAGTCTGTCTTGGTCCGTATTCATGAGGCCAAAGTCGATGCAATCAAGCAATGTGATCGAAGAACACCCTTTGGGTCTTTCCCGACGTACCCAAGCAGAGGTTGGGTGCGGCAATGGCGTCTGAGGTTTCCGCCATTGCCGGTGAATGAGATACACGAAGGAGCATCCGGGCACTGAGGTCGTGGGCCATCGTGTTTCAGTCCTAGGGCAGAGAGATGCAATTTGACTACAGCGCGAAAAATGCGGCTTACGTAAGGCAACATGGCCGTTGCGCGAAGTGCGGCAAGCACCTGAACATGATCTATGAAGACAGACGGGGGTACGAGGAGGCTTGGACGGCGCATGATCTGGTGCCGCTGGATGAGGGTGGAACCAATAAGCCTCACAACTGCGTCATACTTTGCATCACTGATCCCGACTGCCATCTCAGTTTCGCTCACGCGGGTGATCTCCACGCGCGGGTCTTTCTGACCCAGTTCTCCTTCCCAAACTTCGTATTCAGGAACAAAGGGGGAGAGGTGGATTCGGAGGAAATTCCAGTCGAGACGCCGCCTGCGAGAGAAACCAACTCATCCGTCGTCCCATACCGGGTGCCACGAACCACAAACGGACCCTGGACGACTCCAAGCGGCGCCGCAGCCGTCCATCCCTTGACTCGCCGAGCCGTTCGCTCATGACAGCCGACCACGCTGCTACCCAGCGTCACCGCGCTCAGACACCCTCCTGAGGATGTCCCAGAAGGCTCCGCGGTATCCCTGGCGAATCGCCTCCACCAGACATCTGTTATCGTTATAGTTATAGTTCATGTCTCCGGCCTGCGGCGGCTTCATGAAGAGGAACCGCTGGTCGCTGTCTATCAGCTTCTCCAAATACTGCGGCACATCGTCGCCCAACTCTGCCGAGAGATAGAACAGCGGGCTGAAGAGGCGTTCGTTGTCCGCAACGGCTCCGTGGAGGTTGCTGTTGGATTCCAAGGGACCCGACTGCAGAACCAACTCAGCCAGGCGCGTGCCCGGGAAGACGCGAATCCCCAAGGCCGCGCCGACGCGGTCCGGCGACATCTGTTTCAGAGCATGAATCGTCTTGCTCAGGCTCTCCTTCGTTTCTCCCGGCCCACCCAAGAGGAGGTCGTACATGAAGACCAAGCCCTGCTCGTGACAAGCCGCTGCCGTGTGCCGCAGGCCCTGGACATCGAAATCACGTCCCAGTATCCGCAGGACTTCATCGTCAGCGCTGTCCACACCAAAGTTGATGCCCCGGCAGCCTGCTTTGCGGTACAGCGCTGCCGTGTCGCCGTCAAAAGGCGCCGGGCTGGCATAGGCATACCAGCCTAGCTTCTCTCCAAGACCCTTCCGTATCATCTCGCGGCAGACGTCGTCGGCATGTGATGCGGGCAGGTTGAACTCGGCGTCGCAGAAATGAAGACAATCGATTCCCTGACCGAGCAGGGCTTCCATTTCAGCAACCACGCTCTGCGGTGAGCGGCAACGCGACCGGCGCCCCTTGCTTTGCGCGTCCACGCAATAGATACAGGCCCCGGAGCAGCCGCGCTTGCTCTCGATGCTCCCCATGCCGCCCTCGGCAAAATAGCGCCTATTGTCTACCGCTGACCGGGCCGGCACCTCGCCGCCGTCCAGACCCCTCCACCCAGGGGCATTCCGCCTGAACCCCGCCGCGTCGCGATAGACCAGGCCAGGGACCGAAGTGTAGTCTTCTCCGGCAGCCAGCTTCTGCACGAGCGAAGAGAGCGAGTCTTCGCCATCGCCGACAATGCCCAGGTCGAGGCCGCAATATCCCAGGACATCCTCGGGCATGATGGAGAAGCCCGACCCGCCGACGACAATGGGAGCATCTGTCTTGCTGCCCAAGCGGTCTGCGACTTCCTTGAAGCCGGGGAGGAAGAACTCCCGGCTGGCGAAGGTGGTGTCGTCAATGTTCCGCAGCGTCACGCCTACGGCAGCTACCCTGCTGTGAGCGAAATAGTCATCGATCGCCGTTTTCCAGTCCTGGCTGAGGCAAAGGTCCAGTACGTCTGCCTGTATGCCCCGGTTGGCGAGAGCATGCGCCAAATAGTCCAGGGCAATCGGGGTCACCGGCGGCTTCATGCGATTCGGATTGACCAGCAGGATTCTCTGGGTCATGGACAGACGCTCATTCCTGTCGGAGGTGCTCAGCTATCGCAATTCCTTCTCCCGCTCGGCTTTCTCCAGGGCATCTAGAAACCGGTTGGGGGCGCGGGGCCGGGTTTCCCGGTGCGGGACGACGGGCGGCTTCCGGGGAGGAGGCTGCTTCTGAGAGGGTGCAGTCGGCTGCTTCGCTGCCTGCAGGTCCTGGCGCATGGAAAGCGAGATGCGGTGTCGCTCCTTGTCCACCTCTAGCACGGTGACAGTGACTATCTGCTGCACCTTGACCGCATCGGTCGGCGTGCGCACGAAGTTGTCCGAAAGCTGGCTGACATGCACCAAGCCATCCTGGTGCACGCCGATGTCTACAAAAGCTCCGAAGTTGGTGACGTTGGTGACGATCCCGGGCAGCTTCATGCCCGGCTGCAGGTCGTCGATCTTGTTGACGCCATCGGCGAAGGCGAAGGGCTCGAACTCGACGCGCGGGTCGCGCCCCGGCTTGGCCAGTTCGTCCAGGATGTCGGTCAATGTGGGCAACCCCACGGTCTCCGACACATACCTGTTTGGATCGATCTTGCCGCGCACTTCGCGACTGCGAATGAGGTCTGCGACGGAACAGCCCAGGTCAGCAGCCATGCGGTCCACGATAGCGTAGCTCTCCGGATGAACGGCACTTCGGTCCAGAGGGTTCTCAGCATCCCGGATGCGCAGGAAGCCGGCGGACTGCTCGAAGGCCTTGGGGCCCAGCCGGGATACGTTCCTTAGCTCCTGGCGGCTCTTGAACGGGCCTTTCTCGTTCCGGTAGGCGATAATGTTCTTGGCCAGACCCGGGCCGAGTCCGGAAACGTATGTCAGCAGTTCCTTGCTGGCCGTGTTTACTTCCACACCCACCCCATTCACGCAGCTCATGACCACGTCATCCAGGCTGCTCCTCAGCTTGGCCGGCTCGACGTCGTGCTGGTATTGGCCAACGCCGATGGACTTCGGATCGATCTTCACCAGTTCCGCGAGCGGGTCCATCAGACGGCGACCGATGGACACGGATCCGCGCACCGTCACGTCCTGGTCAGGGAATTCCTCGCGGGCCACGTCTGAAGCCGAGTAGATGGAAGCGCCGCTCTCATTGACCATGACAACGGGGATCGGTTTGGGCAGATCGAGGGCTCGTACTACTGCCTCTGTCTCGCGGCTCGCCGTCCCATTGCCGATGGCGATAGCCTCGATCAAGAAGCGCGCGACCAGTTCCAGGAGGGCCTTGCCGCCTTCAGCCGCCAGCTTCTCGGACTGTGTCAGAAAGACGGTGGTGTGGTGCAGCAGCTTGCCTTGCCGGTCCAGGCAGACTACCTTGCAGCCGGTACGGTAGCCGGGATCGAGGGCCAGCACTGCCTTCTGTCCCAGCGGAGACGCCATCAGGCACTCCCGCAGGTTTCGCGCAAACACGCGAATGGCCTCGTCGTCGGCCCTTTCCTTGGCTTCGCTCCGGATGTCGGTCTCCATCGAAGGCGCTAGCAGCCTCCCGTAGCTGTCCCGAACCGCCTCGGAGACTTGGGCCGAGGCCGGGCCTTCCCCTCTAACGTGGCGCTGATCGAGCAGTGAGAGCGCCGTCTCCTCTCCCGGCCTGATAGTCAGTTTCAGAAATCCTTCGGCCTCCCCGCGTAGCATAGCCAGCACGCGATGGCCCGCGGCCCTGGCCACCGGCTCCTGCCAGTCGAAGTAGTCCCGGTACTTGGCGCCCTCTTTCTCCTTATCCTTGGTTACCTTCGACTGGAGCAGGCCCTCGCGGGCAAACAGGTGCCGCATCATGCCGCGAGTCTCGGCATCCTCGTTCACCCATTCAGCAATGATATCGTGGGCCCCGGTGAGGGCGTCTTCGACGGTAGCCACCCCGAGTTCCTGATTGACAAAAGTTTCGGCTTCCTTGACGGGATCGGCAGACGCATCCTGGGCATAGAGCGTCTTGGCCAGAGGATCCAGCCCCTTCTCGCGGGCTATCGTGGCCCGGGTGCGCCGCTTGGGGCGGAAGGGTAGGTAGACGTCCTCCAGAATGGACATGGTCTGCGCCTCTGCAACGGCTGTTTTCAGGCCGTCGGTGAGTACCCCTCGCTCCTCAAGGGATTTCAGGATCGCCTCCCGGCGTTTATCCAGTTCGGCCAACTGGGCCAGGCGATCGCGCACAGTGGTGATGGCTACCTCATCCAGTGATCCGGTCAGTTCCTTGCGGTAGCGCGCAATGAAGGGAACGGTGGCCCCTTCAGCCAGAAGCGACTCCACCGCCCGGACCCGGTTCTGGGCAATGCCCAGTTCAGTGGCTATGCCGGCGCAGTAGGCTTCAGTCATGGCGCTGTCTCCTCTTGTGAGGCCCGGAGCCGGCACATGCTGTCTATCGTGTGACTCGGTGCCATACAGACTGCTTCATTCTACGATCATTGTGCTCAACGGGCAATGCGGTCGCCCTATTGATATCCGATGTGGAAGCTGAGGCGCGCCGGCCTAGCTGGGGTTGAACAGAACCACCACGACGTCGCCATCCTGCACCTCATAGGTTCGGCCTTCCACCCGTTGCCTACCGACTTTGGCCACCGCGGCCTCGCTCCCCAGTTCGATGAGGTCATCGCACCGAATGACTTCCATGCGGATGAAGCCCTCTTCCATGTCCGTATGGATCTTGCCTGCTGCCACCGGCGCTTTGTCTCCCTGGTGGCAAGTCCAGACGTGGACCTCTTTCTCTCCCGCGGTGAAGAAATTCACCAACCCCAGCATGCGGTTGCCCGCTCTCAGCAGGCGCTCCATGGAAGACTCCTCGAGTCCCAGCGCAGCCAGAAACTCCGGCTGATCCGCCGTATCGAGGCGGCTGATCTCAGCTTCGTCCCGCCCGCATACAGGCACCGTTTCCGCACCTTCACCGTTGGCAATGCCCCGGAGCGCTTTCATATGTCTGTTGCTGATGTCCTCCATAGACTTGATGTTCGCCACATAGAGAACGGGCTTCAGCGAGACCAGATTGCACTCCCTGATGTTGGCGAATTCTTCTGGGGTCAGGTTCTGGCGGCGCGCCGGGATGCCCTCGTCCAATGCGTCCTTCACCTTCTGGCAGTCGGCTACTTGCCGGGCCACGTCGGCATCCGTGCGGGCCTTCTTGGCCAGGCGATTGATCTTGTTGTCGAGCGTCTGGCTGTCCGCCACCATCATTTCCAGGTCGATGGTTTCCACATCGCGCGCCGGGTCAATAGTGGTGTAAGCAAAGGGAACACTCTCGTCCTCGAAGCAGCGCACAACATGGAGCAGCGCGTCAACGTCTTTGAGGTATGCGAGCAGCTTGGCCCCCCGGCCATCACCGGCCGTAGATCCTGAAGTCAGGCCGGGGATGTCCACCACTTCGAGACTGGCCGACGTTATCTTGGGAGGCTGATAGATGCTGGCCAAGGCCTCGATGCGCCGGTCGGGAATGGCCACAACCGCCCGGTTCATCTCTGACCCATTGTAGCTGGCCGCGCCGGCAGCCGTTATGGCGTTGAAGATGGTGGTCTTGCCACAGGAGGGCAGGCCTACCAGCCCGCATTTGAGTGCCGTTCCGGGTTCCTTTCAGCGATCAGGCAAGCGTGGACAGGTGAAGTGCCATCGGCTTGCGCCGTCGAATTCTCGTTCCAACGAAAATATTGTAACTGATTCGGCGGCACTACTCAAAGCAGACCGGATACCTATATGTCCAAGCCGATGCGGTATCCATCAGCCATGGCTTCCGCTATACCTCTAGGCTCCACGCAGTCTCCGGCGCAGTACACCGTATGGACGGCGCGCCGCAGCCCTTGCATGAGGGTCTGGTTCGGCTTCCCCCCGGCAGCGACCACTACTGTGTCAAAGGCAAGCTTGACCTCCTCACCCGACTTTGCAGTGATCACGAGGCTGCCCCCAGCAAACTCCCGGCACTGCACACCTGTCAAAACGGACACCTTCATGTTCGCCATCCGGGCCAGAAGCATCTTCCTCAAGGCCAACGGCATGACGCCAGCGACCTCATCCAACATTTCTACAATGGTCACATTCTTGTGCTGCATGGCAAGGTACTCGGCCGTCTCGCAGCCCACCAACCCGCCACCGATGACGACCACAGTGTCACCCACTTTGGCCCCGTTGAGGACTTCCTTGGCCGTCAGCACACCCACGCCATCAATCCCGTTGATTTGCGGCACACCGGTGACCACACCCGCGGCCAGCACAGCGACCTCGGGTTTTGCATCTGCGATCAGTCGCTGGTCGACCTCTACACCCAGCCTGACGTCGACGCTCCTCTTGGCCATCTGGCGGCTCAGGTAGTCGAGAAAGGGCTTCATGTTGTCCTTATGCGGCGGGATCACGGCCTCCAGCAACTGGCCACCCAGCCTGTCCTGCTTGTCATAGAGGGTGACATGGTGCCCTCGCAAGGCGGCCACCCTGCCGGCTTCCATTCCTGCGGGTCCGCCGCCGATGACGATCACCTTCTTTGCTCTCTCGGGCGGCTTGACTTCATATGCATGCTCCCTGCCTACGGCACCGTTGACCGAACACATGATGCCTATACCCTTCACGGTCTGGTTGTCTATGCAGCGCAGGCAGCCGATGCACGGCCTGATCTCATCCAGCCTGCCGTCCGCAGCCTTCAGGGGCAGCTCCGGGTCAGCGATGAGCGCCTTCCCCATGGCGATCAAGTCTGCCTGCCCGTCTTGCAGCGCCTTCTCTCCTAGTTCCGGTGTGATCCGGGCAGCGGCGATGATGGGAATCCTTACGGCCTTCTTGAGCCCGTCCATGAAGGGAAGAAGACCGCCAGGGGCTTCCGCAGTTGACGGCGGCAGGCGAGGGATGATGCCCCACAGCATGGCGGCTATCTCCAGGGCATCCGCTCCGGCCTCTTCGGCGATGCGAGCAACCTGCTGGGCCTCTTCCAGCGTGATGCCAGCACCGGGGCCTAGCTCCATGGCGCTGATCTTACACAGCAGTGGATAGTCATGGCCCACGGCCGACCTGACGGCCTGAACTATCTCCGTGAGGAATCTGGCCCGGTTCGCCAAGCTTCCTCCGTATTCGTCTCGGCGCACATTTGCTGTTGAGGACAGGAACTGCGCCACCAAATAGTACCCCGTGCTGTGGATTTCCACTCCGTCAAACCCGGCTCTCTTGGCCCTCTCGGCCGCTCTGGCGAACTTGCGCACCAGCTCCTCGATCTCAGCAATCGTGAGTTCCCTGGGCATCTCGCCCTCATAGCCCACCTGGGTGCCATAGGGCATGGGAATCGGCGAAGGGGCGACCGGTTGAATGCCGGTGATCGATGACTTGGTCCCCCTGCCTCCATGCTGAAGCTGCAGCACAGTCCTGGCGCCATGCCGGTGGATGGTCTCCGCCAGCCGGCTCAAACCGGGTATGAATTTGTCGTCGTCTATCGCCAACTGGTACGCGGTGGTCTTCCCGCCAGGAGCATCGACGCAAGTCGTCTCCACAACAATCAGGCCGACACCGCCCTTGGCCCGTTCCCGGTAGTAGCATACGATTTCCTCCGTGACGTGACCGTCGGGGGTTCCCATGTTCGTCCCCATCGGCGGCATCACGATGCGGTTCTTGATCTCCATCTTCCCGATCCGCGTCGGTTCAAACAACCTCTTGAGCTGTGGCCTAGCGTTCAACTGTGCACCTCATCAGGTTCTCATGCCGAAGCACTTCCGGCTGCGCTCACTCGATCAGCGTGTTTTCTCGAAGTGCCTCGACGTATGCATATTTTATATGCTGGCTGGCCCACTTTTCCAGCCGGGGAGTGCACAGTCTGCGTTAGGGAGGTGGACTGATGCTAGGAGCCGTAATCCTGAACAGGACTCCCATTTCGACGTGGACACTCTGCAAAAGATGTGGGGCGAATAGCCCGCTTGCTCTAAGAAGGTGTGGCCCTGCCTGCCCTGTAGTAAGGCGACTGGCTCAACATCCACCAGCGAACCAGCGGCGATAAGACGCGCAAGGCATACCTCGCTGGGCCCAGGGACGCCGCGATCTCCTTGGTGAAGTCGGCAAACGAGTGCCGCTGGTAATGCAGGAGCCTCTGGCTCTCCGCGGTGTCGATCCAGTCCGAAAAGGCGCATGCCGTGGTGGCGAAGGCTCTGTCCGGCAGACGTCCGATACCCATAGCCTCCATCATCTGCCCGACGAAATCCCGGAAGCACATCTGGCTGCTGTGTCCACCACCGATAAGGAGTGTCTTGCCCCACACATGGTCATTAGTCACCGCGTTGGCCACCGCCAAGCCCACGTCATCGGGATGAACGAATTCGGTCCGCTGTCCAGGAGGAGTGTCGAACATCTTGGGAGTGAAGCCCCCTAGCGACTTGGGCGGGACCATCGCCAAACGAAAGATGCACCAATCGAACCCTGACTCCTTCACCATGCTCTCGCATGTCACCTTGTGGCTGTTGTAGTTGTCCATCGGCTGCACCGGATCGGACGCCGTTCTAGGAGGGAGCTTGTGCTGACAGGCGCCATACACGCTGAAGGAAGAAATGAAGACCATCTTGGGTAACGGGGCAACTCCCTTCATCGCTTCGAGCAGGTTTGTGGTGCCGCCGACGTTGACCGCCTGTGCCAGGTCGGGATGCTCATCGCTTGCCGGGGGCAAGATGAAAGCCACATGAACGACTGCGTCTTGACCCTGCACCGCGGTCGCGACGTCGCCTGCCTGGCGTAGGTCTCCCCATACAAAGTCCACCTTGCTGGTGAGCTTCTGCGCCTGCTTCCAGTTGGCATGCGTCTTCAGGTCAAGACACCTCACTTCGTGCTTCTGTTGCAGCAGCTCCGCGAGGCAACTTCGTCCAACGTTGCCTAGTCCGCCGGTCACCAGGACCTTCATGGTAGTACCTCTATTCCCGTCATCCTTGTCAGCCGCTCCGCGCAAGCGGACCATGGCCTTCGCCAGGGCCGCCTGACCATGGTCCGGGAGTTCTTTGGTTACTTGTCCGAGACTCTCTCGTCGATGAGAAAGGTGCGTGTCTTGTCCCTGGCCATGAACCTCTCTTCGTCAGCAAGGAATATTTTGCCCACTTCCGTCTTGTAGTCGCCCAGGATTTCCTGAACCTTCAGGGCCCCCTCTATGTCATCAAACCAGAACTCGGTGATGCAATCGAAGTCCGGCTCACTTGTGCCGGGCATGGCGATGGGGTAGTTCCTCACGTACTTCCTGAACGTCGGGAAGTGTTTCAAGGCCAGCGGCGCATGATGCTCTTCGTAGTGCTTGACGAAATCGTCGTGTGATGTGCCGGGTTTCCTCTGGATGAGGGCGATTGTCTTGATCATTCAGTTCTGCCTCCTTCGCGAATTGCCGGATGTAGGATTGCTGTTTCAGCATAACGCCGGGATGATGCCCAATCGGTCCCCCTTTTGTCAGCGGTCATGACTGCCGCCCCACTCAAGGCCTGCAAAGATGGGTCGAGGTTGCCTTGGACGATAGCAGCCGCCGACATCGCTTGTCAAGACGTCCGGGTCGAGGGCGATGAGCCAGGAACCAAGTAAGCGCATCTGCCGAATTTTGACTGCCGCTGCGACTCGGATGTATAGTGTCCGCGGCAGGCGTTCTAACGCATTTGCAGGAATCGGATCATTTCGGGGCTTGCCCTGGGAAAGGATGAGAGATAGTGAAAACATTGAAGAACGAGAAGATACTGTTCGCTGGCCTGACGGGCCAGATTGGATTCCCCTTGGCATTGCATCTTGCCAGGGACAACGAGGTGTGGGGCATCGCCCGCTTCAGAGATGAGAGCAAGCGAAAGCAACTGGAGCAGGCGGGCGTGACGACATGCCACATGGACCTGGGGCGTCCTGACTACGCCAACCTGCCGGATGACTTCGGCTACCTGATCCACTTTGCCGTGTACCAGGAGGGAGGGCTGGATTTCGATGAGGCGTTCCGCGTGAATGCCGAGGGTACTGGGCTTTTGATGGCACATTGCCGAAAAGCGAAGGCGGCTCTAGTGATGTCGAGCTGCGCGGTCTATGCACTGCCCCAGGACCCCAATCACCCGGTGAAGGAGACGGACCCTCTGAACGGGCCGCAGTCGGCGCATTGCCCAACGTATGCCGTATCGAAAACGGCGGAAGAGGCAGTAGCTAGGGCCGCCGCGCGCCAGCTGGGACTTCCCACGACCATCGCCCGGATGAATGTGTACTACGGGACGTATGGAGGCCTGCCGCCCTGGCAGTTCGAGTGGATGCTGGCAGGCATGCCGGTGCCGGTACAGCCGAATCGGGCTTCGGTCTGCAGCCCGATTCACGAAGATGACATCAACCACCAGGTTGGAGGATTGCTGGCGGGGGCCAGCGTCCCCGCAACGATTGTCAACTGGGGCGGTGACGAGGCTGTTGAAGTGCGGACCTACTCCAGCTATATGGCGGAGATCACGGGGCTGAAGATTCAGTTTCAGGAGGCTGCTGACGATCCTCTGGCTGCCAGGACGGTTGTAGCTGACAACACCCGTAGCAGAGAGTTGGCCGGCGATTGCCAGGTGAAGTGGCGGGAGGGTATGCGCCGCGTGATTGCTGCCCGCCACCCGGAGATCAAGCTCAGAGCCTGAACAAGGATACTCTCGTCCAGCAGCAGTCGCAGGCGTCGCAAAGCCAGAATGCGGGAGGCAACACAACGGTATGAAGGCGCTCAAGAACGAGAAGATACTGATAACCGGTCCCACGGGGCAGATTGCGTTCCCCATGGCTGTCGAACTGGCCAAGGACAACGAGGTGTGGGGGATCGCCCGCTTCAGGGATGGATCGAAGCGGCAGCATCTGGAGTCCTTGGGAATCAGGACCCGTTCCATCGACCTGGCGAATCCGGGTTTTCGAGATCTGCCTGATGACTTCACTTATGTCATTCATCTGGCGGCTTTCATCGGGCCCAAGCCCAATTTTGATCGTGCCCTGACCGTCAACGCT
>Ga0105095_10001019_pt1 | contig 14264 bp, 17 predicted proteins | sample PPLLak2March2015_2_FD_79180 | JGI IMG/M metagenome (GOLD analysis project Ga0105095, IMG submission 79180) | Freshwater sediment microbial communities from Prairie Pothole Lake near Jamestown, North Dakota, USA - PPLs Lake P8 Core (3) Depth... | ecosystem: Environmental > Aquatic > Freshwater >... | reverse complement strand
TGTCATCCAGGGGTGGTTCGGTCTTCCCAAGGAAGCCACCACAGCACTCCTGATCGGTTTCCTGCGCAAAGACCTTGCCGTGGGTATGCTTCTCCCCCTTGGCATGTCCCCTCTGCAGCTCGTGATCGCAACGACCCTCCTTACGATATATTTCCCGTGTGTCGGCACATTTGCGGTAATGTTCAAAGAGCTGGGTATACGGGATATGATTAAGGCAACCGCCTTCATGGCAGGCACAGCACTTGTGGTTGGTGGTGGGATGAGACTTATTTTACTGGGTATATAAGGTCAACCTGAATGAGGCACAAGACGATTGAAGAATATATCGAAACCATCTGCGTTCTCGAACAGCAGGACGGCCGGGCACAGACCGGCATGATCGCATCACGAATTGGGGTTAAACCCCCCTCTATCACCGAGATGCTGCAAAAACTTGAACGAGAGGGGCTTATCCATTACGAATCCTATACTGGAGCTACCCTGACCAGATCCGGAAAAAAAATGGCACGGGAGCTGATGCAGAAACACCGTGTTATCGCTGATCTCCTGGAAATCCTGGGAATTGACCACAAACAGGCTGAGACTGACGCTTGTGAGATAGAGCATCACGTCAGCCCCGAAACGCTGAAACAACTGGAACAGTTTGTGGAATTTGCCAAGAATGACCCCGTAACTACCAAATCGATCAGCCGTTTTAAATCAAACTGTCAGCAGAGAAAATCGAAATATCAGGGCAATGAACAATCCGGTGCAGCTGATCAGTAAACAGATCCGGTCCTGATCATCCGGAATCATCAGATGAAGGGCTGAGAAAAAAGGTTCAGGATTACCATGGAAACATTTGCCGGACCAAAACGGTTTGTGAATAATCCTGAGTATGATAAAAACCGTTTTACTGCAGTCAATACATTACAAAACCTGATTGCATGTGGAAGAATCGATCCGCCCCTTGTTGAACTTCTGGAGCTTTTTGCCCGTGTCCCTCACTGCTATACCATCCAGAGTTGCTTTGGGCATTTTGTTCACGAAAGGGAACCAGATGAACATACCCTAGCGAGGCTCGCACCGTACCAGGGCATAGTTCACACGCTACATTACCGCATTGCATACATTGCATTCGTTCTTGAAAAGAGCATGAACGGATCCGTGCTTTGCCGCGATCTCAGAACGCTTGCGTCACGGAACCCCAAGTATATCCAGTTTGGCAGTGCCGGCTGGTTCTGGGAACAATCCGTCAATACCTACCAGATCCAGGTTGCTCTGGAACGGGAAAAGCTCAGGGATTGCTTTTGGGTTATCTACGAAGAAGCTCTCCTGCTGGAAAATGTCCGGGATTTGCTGATTCGCAAGCTGGCCGTGATTGCCGGTAACCATATCCGGCTTGCCGGGAACTGAGAGAAAAACCGGACCATATGAGATCTTTTGTGTATCTTGGTATCAGGAAGGTAAAGCGGTTTTAAGAGTCTGAATCCTGCCGGTCCCCGGTACAACGAATGGCATCCCGTTGACCTCGGCAATTGTCACGGGTATACCGTAAACAGCCTGGATCAGTTCCGGTGTGAGGATTTCTTGAGTGCCGGCCGCAAATATCTCCCCATCTTTCAGGAAGAGAAACCGGTCGGCAAACCTGATGGCCTGGTTGATATCGTGCATAGTCAACACCGCTGTCAGTGAGTGATCCCGGACAATCATCCGTAGAAACGCAAGGATCTCGGCCTGGTTTTTCAGGTCAAGGCTGCTCGTCGGCTCATCAAGAAGAAGCAGGGAGGGCTCCTGTACAAGTGCCCGCGCGATCATCACTTTCTGGAGCTCTCCGCCACTCATGGAATCTATCGGGCAAAGAGAAAGGCTGCCAAGGTGCAGCTGGTCGATAATTGCCTGCACTTTCAGGATATCTTCCCGGGTTACGTCCCAGCGTACATGGGGGCGGCGTCCGAGGAGAATTGCATCAAAGGCGGTGACCGGGCCGGTCTCCCCCCGCTGCGGTACATAAGCGATAAGGCGGGCAATCTCTTCGCGGCGCAGTGAGAGGAGATCCTGCTTCTCCACCATTACAGTCCCGGCTTCGGGACGTAACAGGGTATTAATACACCTGAGCAGTGTTGTCTTTCCCACACCATTCGGGCCGAGAATAGCGAGGATCTCGTGCCGGGGAACATGAAACTTTACATCATGTAATATTTTGCGGCCGTTATACCGGAACGTAACCCCCTCAACACTGAGTATCATGAAACATTCCTCCCGATAAGGAGATAGATAAACAGGGGCGCACCGAGGAACGCAGTCAGTACACCTACCGGAAGAATAGCAGGGGGGATTATCAGCCGGGCGACCATATCTGCACCCAGCAGGAGGATTGCGCCCGTGATACACGATGCAGGCAGCAGGTACCGCTGGTCACCGCCGATAATCCTGCGTACCATGTGGGGGCTTACAAGACCAATAAAACCGATGATACCTAAAAATGAGACAACAACTGCAGTGATGAGCGACGAGAGGAGCATCGCGACAGTGCGGACTCTCTCGACATGCACACCAAGACTGCGGGCAGTTTCGTCACCGGCATCAATCGCATTGTAATCCCAGCGTGCAATAACGAAATAGATAAGGGAAGGGATTACAATCGCGGCAATCAGCGCGAGATCACTCCATGTGGCGCGACCAACGTCGCCGAATGTCCAGAACACGATTGCAGCAATCTGGTCTGCAGATGAGAAATACTGGAGAAAGGTGGTGCCTGCCGTAAAGAGGGCAGCGAGCGCAACCCCGACGAGGATCATCACTTCCGGCTGGGAACTCCGGTAACGTGCGACGAGGAGAAGCCCTGCAGTCGCCATCATTGCTCCCAAAAAAGCACAGATTGTTACTGCATAGGGATTCCTGACCACCACTGAATCGGAGATGAGGTGAGAGAGAGATCCGGCACCAAGAGCTGTGATTGCAAATGCCGCCCCGAATGCTGCAGCGTGGGAAATGCCGAGGGTGTATGGTGAACTTAACGGATTTCTGAGTACTGACTGCATCACGACACCGGCTGCCGCAAGTCCGGCACCGGCAATGACTGCTGCAAGCACCCGTGGAAGCCGGATGTTCATGACAATGGTTGAAGCATTCCCGTCTGAAGAAAAAAAGAACGCTGATGCGACTTCAGCCAGTGGAATGAACGAGCTTCCGACAGCAATAGCCATAAAAAACAGAAAGATTAGGAAAATGGCTGATCCGGCAATGAAGATCTCCTTTCGCCGGATGTAACGCAGGTAATGTTCCGGTTCGGGCGGGGTCTTTACATCGAGATGCATCGTTACAGACTCTTCATTCAATGGTTTTTTTTGCAATCGTCATGACAGAACGCTTATCAACGGGTATACATTCGCAGACATTGAACCCGGATTCTGCAAGTATCCGGTTGTATTCCTCCAGGGAAACGCTCCCTTCAAACCGGAACCTGCGGCCCTGTTTGGACATCCCTTCGAATGCCCAGAGATTCCATTCAAGGTCGAGGAAGGGATCTGCTTCAGGTTCGTCAATCATCTGTTTGTTGATATAGAGTCCCCCCGGGTTCAGGGCAGCAAAGATTTTCGGTATAAGGGCAGGCATCTTACCCGATGGGTTCGAAGATGAAAAAATGATATCATAACCGCTGCCGAGGGTATCCCGGAAGAAGTCCCCTCCATGGGTGCTGACCCTGCTATCTGCCCCATATTTCCGGATGTAGTCCCGTGTTGCATGGGTAACCTCTGGGAGATCAAAAATTACCGCGGTTAAATCCGGATTTTTCCGCGAGAGCGCAATCGCGTAGAGGCCGTGTCCCCCGCCAATATCAAGCAGCTTCCGTGCATGCCGGAACTCCGGAAGGCAGCTTACTATATCAGAAACCCGCTGGACAAGACCGCACCGGGCGGATTCTGCCATTGCCGGAATAATGGCCTGCCGGAACTGCTCGCCACGGGGATAGGTTACCGGGCCCCTTATCAGGATATCGGGCAATCGGAAGGAAAGAGAAGCATATTCCCGCATCTGTGCCAGTGCAGCAGCCTGCGAAAAAGGGGAATCTCTGAGAAAAAAGTCAGAGATACCGGCGGTCACCTGGTAGTTTCCTGCTTCATTTTTTGTAAGGAATCCGGCATGTACCAGACCCTCGCAGAGAGGCCCGGCGATTGCGGTATTGCACCCGGTCTCACCGGCAATTTTTTTCAGGGATGTCGGCTGTCTGCAGGCTTCAAAAATGCCCTGTTCATACGCGGCTACAAACGCCTGGTAACAGCGAATGCCGGCCATTGCTTCTTCCAGAAACCCAAGCGGGTTTTCTATGCCAGAATCGGGAATCTGCTCAAGAGAGATTAGCGGGTCGAGCGTGGAATCCATTGCCAACCACCTTACCATCAGATCTCGTCAAAGGGGATAAAACCCCCGAAGATCGCTTTCATTTCTGGATAGACGGGTTTACCGTCAAGCCTCGTGTATATTTCATCCGCCTTTGCAGCCGGGTCAACATCGGCAAACTGCTCCGGATAGAGTATTTTTCCGATGTAGTATGCATCAGCGAGCACCGTGTCATAGTTATTCGCGTACCAGTTATACGGCATGACGCCATACACGTTGCCGCTCTTAACTGCTTTGAGGGACTGGTAGACCGGGTCTTTCAGATCTTCTTTTACCAGATTGAAACTGGCTTCATCGACAAAGATGACATCCGGATCCCATACGAGCAGCTTCTCCTTGTCTACCATGATCTGCCCGCCGGATCCTGCAACCGCTGCAACATTGTTCCCGTTCACCAGAGAAAGGGGAGCGTATGCAGGGTCAGTGGAGAGGAATCCGTGGGCGCCGTTAAATGCAATGCCCCCTATATATACTGTCGGCCGCTTCTCAGCAGGAATATCTTTCGTCCTCTTCTGGAGGTCAGCAAGCGTGGCATTGATGTAGGTGATAACCTCATCTGCCCGCGTTTCACGGTTTAAAACCCGGGCCATTGTGCGCAGGGAGTTGTAGAATGCCTGGCGGTTTTTCCCGAGATCTCCTGAGACAAGCGCCACGACAGGTACATTACTCTTCTCCTGGAGGGCCACAGCGTCTTTTCCTGCTAAAAATGTCACAAAAACCACTTCGGGTTTCTGAGTGGCGATCAGCTCAGGATCGCCGGTGATTGCACCGACAAAGGGACGGCTCGCAAGATCCGGATGTGCGATATTATAGGGCCTGTCGATTCCGGATGGCATACCGGAAGAGGAAGCATTCTGGGCAGTTTGTTCCCGCATATCAACTCCGACCACGTTATCCTGGGCCTGGAGGTATACAATCATCCGTAGGGAACCCGCGCCTATCCCGATGATTCGTTGGGGGTCTTTTACAAGAGTAACCGTACGATTCATCATATCGGTGACTGTGATCATCTCTCTCCCTGCAGAAGATGTCCCGCCCGGTGCTGGTGTAGAACAACCAGCAGAAAAAAATCCTGCGATAAGGATGCCGCATATCATTACGATAATTGGGATGTGCAATTTCATACTTTTTTTTATATTCATATGAGTAATTAAACAATGCTAAATTTTTTTGCATATAAAATGAAATATTTTTTTAATTTAATAAGACTGACTGTCCGGTTTCATTGATACGTGTCAATGAAGCTGAAGAAAAAAGATGAACGGTATCAGATTTTTTTAAAGCAGAGATACCAGTCCTTGCACTCGTACCCCTCAGTCGGCCTTTTCTCCATCTCGGCGGCCGTCTTGGGGGGCGGTATAACCACCTTATCGCCGGGCTGCCAGTTTGCGGGTGTGGATACTTTGAACTTGTCTGTTGTCTGGAGTGCTTTAACCATGCGGATAATCTCGGGCATGAACCTCCCGTTTTGGAGAGGGTAGTAAAACATTGCCCGCATAATCCCCTTGTCATCTATGAAAAAAACCGTGCGGACGGCGGCAGTGGATGACTGCCCTGCATGGATCATACCGTATTTCTGTGATACTTTCATGGTAAGATCTTCAATAATCGGAAACGGTATTTCAACTCCCATCTTCTCCTTGATAGCGTGCACCCAGGCCAGGTGTGCCGAGATGCTGTCTACCGAGAGACCGATCAGCTGGACATTGAGCGCCTTGAGTTCATCATGGATATTTGCAAATGCCATGAACTCGGTGGTGCACACGGGTGTAAAATCTGCCGGGTGCGAGAACAACACCACCCACTTTCCCTTGAGGGATGATAACTTCAGGGGACCATGCGTGGTCACGGCTTCAAAGTCCGGTGCTGGTTCCCCGAGAACGGGGAATGTGATACAGGTATTTTCTTCCATAATCATAACTCCTTGATATTTCAGGGCATCACTTCATCGAGCTGGGCTTTTCCATATACATAGGCGGGCATTCCGGCAAGCAGGAACGTAACCCTGAGAGCTTCCTCTATCTCCGCTTTGGTGACCCCGAGGTTCTTTGCACCTGCCAGTTGGGCGTGGACGGCGTGCTGGTCACGAAGAGCAGCTGCAATTGCGATAGCCAGTACCTTCTTGGTTTTTCGTGTCAGGGCTCCATCATCCCAGACATGCCCCTCCATTTTCATCACAAGTTCATACATTTTGGGTTCTTTTAAGGTCAGTTCTTTAAAAAATTTGGGTACTTTTCCAATCTTCTTTTCCAGTTCTTTGAGTTCTTTTTCAGTTTCCTTTTTCACCATAGTCAATCCCTCTTCAGTTGAATGACGTCCCCGCTGCAGACAGGTTTTCTGCTGCGGTATCAATCGGGAACCTGACAACTGATCATCATACATCACATTACAAGAGATGTGCCAGTACATTCTGTCATGCTTGGGTCACCCATAAGTCCCTGAAACAGATAATGCAATCGTGCAGAGATAGTGATTACAGGAGGATGTGCTGTTCGTGGTATTCTGGTATCAGACAAGAACCCGGGTAACCCCATCATTCTTTGGGGTTCTGAATGATGGCCCAATCTCCCTGTTAGCACTCATATGAGTAAAATATGTTAAACATTGCGATCATATCCCTGGTGTCAGAGGGCTTTGAGACGAGAATAACAAGGATTGTCAATACTATTCTGGATGCAAATATCGAATATCTTAAAACCATGTTCACTTCTGGAGAGTTAATAACCATAGGAAATTAAAAAAACTGATACTGCATAAACACCAATGGGATGAGGCACTGTGAAACTAACCGTTCTTACCGATAATAATACACTTACCGATCATTATTTCATGGGAGAACCCGGCCTTTCTTTCCTGATCGAAACCGGAGGTCGGAAAATTCTCTTTGATACAGGCTATTCAGATGTTTTTATCCGGAACGCACAGAGGATGGGTATCGGTTTCCTTGATCTCGATACTATCGTAATATCCCATGGTCATCTTGATCACACGTGGGGTCTTGTCGACCTGGTAAGGTATTTTACCGAGGCAGCAATTGAAAAAAAGGAGGTAAGGATCCCGGAACTTATCGCACACCCCAGCTGTTTCTATCCAAAAGAAAAACTCCCGCTGCAGAATAATGGCTCAATTCTTGACGAGGCGGAGGTTCGGCGCCGGTTTCCGGTGAACCTGTCCAGCTGGCCCGTGTGGATCACCGCTGATCTCGTCTTTCTGGGGGAGATACCCCGGAAGTTCGCGTTTGAACACACCGATCCGGGAAAAAGGAGAATCCTCCATCCCGATGGCAGGATAGAGCCAGACCAGCTGCTCGATGATTCCGCCCTCGCTTACCGATCCAGTGCGGGTCTTATCATCATTACCGGCTGTTCTCATGCCGGGATCTGCAACATAACAGAGTATGCCAGAACGGTATGTGGTGATGACCGGGTGCTTGATATTGTCGGTGGCCTTCACCTGCTGGATCCTGGCGCTGATCGGCTGGAAAAGACATGCCACTATCTTGGATCGCTTGAGCTGAAAGCACTTCATGCCTGCCACTGCACCTCACTCGCATCAAAAACAGCCCTTGCAAAATACTGTCCTGTGCAGGAAGTGGGGTGTGGTATGCAGCTGGAATGGTAAATTCCAGTTTTTTTTAAATGTTTTTTCTTTATGACAGTCTATCCATGTCCCCGGTACATGACACCCCCAATGCACTCATCATCGGGATCTACTTAATGAAAATGTTTGAAAAAACCGGGTGGCTTTTAACTGGTATGTTCGACTGTCTGACCGATGCGAATATTGATCCTGGAAGATCCTGGGGAGGTCACGAAAAATCCTGATCATGTTCAGGATTATCGTGGCTACGGGGACTCACCAGTATCTGAATGGTGGAGAGCACAATAAATCGGGAAAGGGACATTTAAGAGCACTGGTCAGTTTGATATTCCGGACCCCCCCCCTTTTAGGAATCCTCAAAAGATTTTTCCCGGCCTGTGAACATGAACCCCCGGTACTGAGCAGAAAAACCTGGCCACACGCAAAGGGTTCGTGCAGTTGAATCCTTGTTCCTGGCGGCTGAAGTTTTTATAATCGATCTTCAGTTTTTTCCATAAGCATGGTTCGCTGTCGGTGTGCAGTGTTGCATTCCCGGAGTTTCAGGAGATACCGGCACTTTTTCGGATCGGACGGTTTTTCCCCCTCTTCACGCGTAATCTTTGCAACGATAAAGGGAAACCGTCCAAATGGCCCTGATTTCAGCCGCCGCAGGAATGCTGATACCGTGTTGCTCTGGTAGCGTGTCAGACCAAAACGGTCACGGAGTTCATGCACAGTAATCCATCGCTCCTCAGCTGCGTTCTCCTCCATGTACGCTTCGAGGAGTTCAGGTATACCGGGATATTTTCTCATGGGTGTATAAGTACACGTTTTTTTATCAATTGTCCAGAAAAACAGGGTCTGTCAGGACTCAACCCGTTTTACCAGGTTTTCCATCACCGTGTTCACGGCCTTCCAGGCGGGCGTATCTGCATGGCGGAGGATGTACGGGCGCCCCTCGTCTCCGGCTTTTACCATCGCCGGATCGAGCGGGATAGATCCCAGGAAGGGCACGCCCAGATCCTGGGCAGCTTTTTCCCCGCCACCCCTGCCGAACAGGTCAATAATATCTCCGCAGTGGGGGCAGACCATCCCGCTCATATTCTCGATGATCCCGATGACCGGCAGCTCCAGTTTTTCGATGAACTTCACTGCCTTAACCGCGTCGAGCACTGCCACATCCTGGGGAGTTGTAACAATAACAGCTCCCTGGACATTCGGTGCCAGCTGGATAATGGAGAGTGCTTCATCCCCGGTTCCGGGCGGGAGGTCAACGATTAAATAGTCAAGTGCCCCCCAGTTCACATCAGAGAGAAACTGCTGGATTACTGCCATCTTCATCGGCCCGCGCCAGATAACCGGAGAACTCGTATCCGGAAGCAGGAACGCCATCGACATGACAGCGAGGGTTCCGGTTACATGGACCGGCTCAAGGTTTTTTTCAAGAACAGCAGGACGCTGATCTTCGATACCCAGCATCTTTGGAATGTTGGGACCATGAATGTCGAGATCGAGCAGTCCGACCATCCTGCCATGATTGGCGAGAGCATACGCGAGGTTGATGGAAACGGTTGATTTACCAACGCCCCCCTTGCCGCTCAATACAAGGATTACATGGTTCACATCGATCTTTGCTTTCGGTGGCAGCCCTTTTGGGGCATGGGATGCACCCTTCGTCTCCGGGTGCTTATCAGTATGTGTCGTCATAGTCAGTATCGTACGATTACCCGTTCAATTGCCGTTTTCAGGCCGGATGTACGGCTTCGTATATCCATGAAACGGTAAGTGATCATCATCTCTTCAGGACGGTGCTGTAATCAATGGAAGTTAGTGTTCGCACCCTTCGTGTTCGGGACCATGGTGGCAGCTGCTTTCACCCTGGGCAATGTTTCCTGCGAGGAAATCTTTAATTACCGACTCTATCGGACCTCGCACTCCGATAAATACCTCGATATTATGTGCGCAGAACAGATCGATCGCTTTTGGCCCCATCCCCCCGGCAAGAACATGTGTTACCTTATGGTCGGCGAGCAATGCCGGTAGTTTCCCCGGTTCATGTCCCGGGCTGAGAAGATTCTCATGAGATGTAATACGTGAATTTTCTACCGTGAATAGTGCATACTCCCGGCAGTGTCCGAAATGCTCTGATACAAAATCTCCATCTTTTGCGATTGCAACTTTCATATAAATGACCTCTAAAAATTGAATTCTTATCACTTAAGGCACATGCCTGATCCTCTTCCGCTCAACCGGGCCAGTTTGCTGTGGTCCTGCTCCATCGAATGGCATGTATCATTCCTGGTACCGTTTCAGGTACTCTTAGTACTCATATGCGCATAAATATTTAAAACATGTGATTGGCACAGAGTCCACCGCTCAGATGGACACTTGCCCTGAATGGAATGTTTTTTGTGAATTTTTTTTAATTTCGTGGACCATAATATTTGAACAGGAGTTCCGTAACAGCCTTAATCTCACTGCCCTGTATCTTCACGGCTTTTACATAAGCGTCAAAGACCTGATCGGTTGTTACATGGAGGGCTGGTTTGTACATATCTGCGTGGAGGGTGAGATCAAAGCACCAGGCTTTAGCTTCGGTCAGGCCAGGTTTCCGTTACTCTCCTGATGGGGCATGACAACGGGATTCGGCTGGTACGAAAAACATCACGTGATTAAAAAACAATTGTGAATGGGGAAAAGATGCATGGGAGATATCTGCCCGGGATTACTTTGGCTTGAAGTATCCCCACTTCTCAAGTGCTTCTTGCAGTTCCTTGGCTTTCTTAGCTTTCTCATTGAGCGTGATGCCTTCCTGCCATGCTTCAATCGCCTGCATAGTTGCAGTCGCACCTGCCCGTGTGCCCTTTGGGTGACCATGGATGCCGCCGCTCACGAGCAGCACCAGTTCACAACCATAGATATCCAGCACTTCGGGAACAAGCCCGGGATGCAGGCCTCCCGATGAGGCTGGAAACGCACTTTTTAGTAAGCCCCAGTCCTGGTCGAGTGCCATATGCTCAATACCTTTGGTCTTTTTTTCCCGCAGGATGTCAGCAAGCAGCCTGGCTTCCCTTTTCGTTCCAACCAGTTTTCCTACTGCGGTACCGGTATGGATCTGACTAACGCCGATAAGCCGCATGAGTTTTGCGAGGAACTGCATGGTGAGTCCATGCTTTCTGTTCCGGTCAAATGCCGCATGCATAGCCCGGTGGGCATGTATTCCCAGCCCCAGATCGGAGCAGTAATCCCGCATGGTCATAACGCTCGCTGTCCCGGCAACAATCACATCGATCATCGCAAAGTTCCAGCCGTTATCCGCTAATAACTGCGCCCGCTTTTTCATGGTCTCTACATCTGCGGTAATGTTGAGGTACGCGGATTTCTGCTCGCCGGTCTCTTTTATGGCCTTGTCCCGCAGTTTTGTCATAAATTTCACGCGGTCTTCGAACCGGTTGAACGAAGTAGAGGTCAGGTTCTCGTCATCCTTGACAAAATCAAACCCGCCCATCCAGGTTTCATAGGCAATATCTGCGTGTTCCTGGGCCGAAAAGCCGACCTTGGGTTTTGCCACTGCACCGGTGAGAGGGCGGTCGTAGACCTTCATCATCTTCCGGATGCCGTCGTTGCCGAAGTGTGGTCCCTTGAAATGCCTGATGTAGGCAGCCGGTAGCTGGATATCGATCAGCCGGAGGTTCCTGAGCGCCTTCATGCCAAAGATATTGCCCGCGATCCCGCTGAGCAACTGCACTGCATTTCCCTCTTCCCAGAGTGAAAGAGGGTACGCTATCTTCGTATAGTTCCCATCGATCTCAAATACTGTAGCCTGAAGTTTCTTCATCAGCGGGGGCATGGTGAACAGCGTTGTCCAGGTTCCTGTAGAACTCTCCGATGCGATCCGCCCAACAGCTTCTTCTGCACTGATGCCTTCTGCCGGTTCGAAATAAAAGAGGCAGACGAGTTCATCGCGTGCGGGAGTATAACCGAGGTTTACAAATTCCTTATACCAGTCAATCGCCATGTATACACCATAAACAAACAAAAGGGAGGATGATTAATAATCTTGCAACAGTGGCAGGGTCAGAAATCATCCGCTTTAAGATTCCAATCGCCCAACAACCCGTGACGCCCAGGAATAAACTGGTATTGGGGATTATCCTTTTCTTTCTGTTATTTTTCTTGTTTTACTCATTGCACATTATTTCACGCAGGTATCGCAATTCCAGAACTCTGCGCGGTTCGCTTTCACTTCTCTTCATTACTTTTTTGCTGTACCTCTTGGGATCCTGTTCCCACCCGTTTGGGTCGCTTTGCTCCTTGCCGTCTGCCCATTCCCCTTCCGGTCATCGGACCTTTTCCCTCTGGTCCCGTTCCATCTCTTCCTGGCATTGATAATCACCTGGCACCTGTTTTGGCACCATATTCACTCATAAGCGCATAAATATTTAAAATATATGGTTGTCGCTCTATTCCCCCTGCTCGATAAATACGCCCCCCTGCATGCAGAGTTTTTTCTTTACTGCGAATGTTCGGAGTTATGTGCTCCATTATAATATTTGAACAGCAGTTCCGTAACAGCTTTAATCTCACTGCCCTGTATCTTCACGGCTTTTAGATAAGCGTCAAAGACCTGATCGGTTGTTACATGGAGGGCTGGTTTGTACATATCTGCGTGGAGGGTGAGATCAAAGCACCTCGCTTCAGCTTCGGTCAGGCCCAGTGTCCGGTACTCCCCTGTATGGGGCATGAAAACGGGGTTCGCACTCCTATCTGTGCGAAGAACGAGCGAAGCGAGGGGAGTGGAGGGGATGGGTTCTGCGATACTGATGAATACATCGTCAAGACCCTGTGCGGCAATAAAGTCTTTGGTCTGCTGGTAATCATCAGGGCTCTCGGTTGGATACCCGACAATAAAACTTCCAGCAACCTTGAGCCCGTGCTGCCGGCACCTGGTGATTGCATCGGTAATCTGTGCAACGGTCACCCCTTTCCCCATCTTCCGGAGGATGGAATCGCTTGCGGATTCAACGCCAAAAAATACCCACCCAATCGTATACTTCCGGATTGCTTCAAGGATTTCATCGTTGATGCAGTCAACCCGGATATCCGGTGACGACACATTGCGGCTCCCCATTACTCCGGCGAGTGCAGCGAGCAGTTCAACAAAGGCCTCTGTGTTGATTCTTCCTTCGTGTATCTGGAACAGCGAACCTGTCCCGCCACTTATTGAAATCCGCTGTGCACCTGCCTGTTTAAATGCCCTGACTTCATTGATGATTGCCGGAATTTCCCGGCTCCGGATGGTATGCCCGAAGAACCTGGGCACCTGACAGAATGTACATGCACCGGAACACCCCCGGTGGGTTTCGATATAGACATTTGCGCCACGAATATTCTGCGATCCGATATCAGCAGGAATACAGGGCAGGGGGTGCTCGATGGATTGCGGGGGCGATCCTTTCCTGATAACAATATTTTCACCGGACCTGAACGCGATGTTAGTCGCAGTACCCGCGATCCCGGCTCTCGCCAGATTGAGCACCGTCTCTTCACCTTCGCCAAGAACAACTGCGTCCGGGCTAAGCTCGCCAAGCACAATTTCCGGGTAGGCGGACACCGGCCCGCCGACGTAGCAGAGGCTGCCTGTCATGCGGTGGCTGATGACGAACGAGCGGATTTCCGGTGAAATCAGGTGAAGTGTCGAATAGAGGCTTAAAAAGACGGTATCATTAGTATGAACGGAAAGTTCCTTTTTTAAGGTGACCTCATAGCCCCCCTCTTTCAGGATACCTGCGATGAGCATTGCGCCATAGGTGTACATGCCCGGGGATATGACTACGATTGCCATCATTGGTTACCGTTTATACCATAGTGTTGTTCACGATTCTATAGAAATTGCGGGGATCTAACTTCTCCAGGTACCTTATCATCCATGGAAGATATGATGGTCAGCGTACATCTGGGAACTATTACTTTAAAGCCATGCTTTCATTTCAGGATTCATGGGTATTTTTCTGGTAATACAGAGGCTCTGTAACACAAACGAGGCACCAGAACACATCCATCATTCTGGATTTTCTTAAACTATCTAAAAAAAGTTTAGGTCTGATCTTACTTTGCCGGTATGATCAGTGAGCGCTCTCCTGCGGGCATGAACTCGCGGATTGCACCCCTTGCAAACTCGCGGCGCGGTTCGGCAAAGTCGAACTTGAGCGACGGGTCTGCGAATGTGATCTTCATTAACGGGGACAGGGACCATGCATCGCCGGTACTGTAGTGAGCACTTCCGACAATTGCGGCGTACT
>Ga0105095_10001013_pt1 | contig 14315 bp, 6 predicted proteins | sample PPLLak2March2015_2_FD_79180 | JGI IMG/M metagenome (GOLD analysis project Ga0105095, IMG submission 79180) | Freshwater sediment microbial communities from Prairie Pothole Lake near Jamestown, North Dakota, USA - PPLs Lake P8 Core (3) Depth... | ecosystem: Environmental > Aquatic > Freshwater >... | reverse complement strand
CGACGAGAACGTATGGTCCCTCCGATCGCATGACCCTCGAGCTGCGGCTGCGTCGGGCCCTCGCTCTCGCCCACACGGGAGCCGTGGCCGAGGCACGTCGGGAAGTGCAGGTGGTCATGGAGGAGGCCGAACGCTCCAACGTTGTCGACGTCTACACCCCGCTCCGTTTCCGCGGTCGCATCGAGCGTCTCGAAGGAAACTTCGCCGCCGCCCTCGATCTGCAGGAGCGCGCTCTCGAGCGGATCGTCGATAGTCCGGGCTCGTTTCGGCTCGCGCTCACGTTCCTGGAGATCGGCATGCTCAAGGTCGAGCTCGGAAGCCACGAGGATGCCATCACCGCGCTGGAGGAGGCGGGGCGACGCCTGGGGGAGGACGGGCGCGTAGACCCGGACGACTCCGAGGTCCTCATCGGTCTCGGGCGCGCCAAGCTCGGGCAGGGCCGTGCCTCGAAAGCGCTGGCCTACCTCGAAGAGGCCGACCTCTTCTGGAAAGACTTCGACCCGGAGAACCGGTGGGCGGGTGAGGTGAGCCTGTGGCTTTCGGAGTGCTACGCTTCCCTTGGACGTCTGGAAGAAGCGGAAGAAGCGCGAAAGCGGGCCCGTCGGATCCTCTCTCTTTCTGCCGATCCCGCAGACGCTCGGCTCGTTTCGATTGTGGAAAAAAAGCGGGCCAGCCCGTAGCATACGCGCCCGGAGGCAAAGCAGCATGCGTCGAAGCCCGTGGGCTCTCGTTCTCCTCACCGCCTGCGGAGGGTCGTCCCCCGAGCCTTCGGTCGTCCGCCTGGTGGACGAGTTCGGCTCGGTCCAGATCGAGAACATTTCGGCCGGTGGCAGTGCGCCGATCGAGCCCACCGAGTGGCGTTTCGACGATCCGGAAGCCGCGGCCGCGTGGAAAGCGGGCGTCGGCGTCGAAGGACTCCGCGCGCGAGACGGCCGCCTCGCCGGGCGTTCCACCACCGACGCGCCCATCCTCCACGTGGAGCGCTCGACGGGGCTCGACCAGGGAGACGTTCTTCACGAGGTCGTGGTGCGCGCTCGCGCTTCCCGGGGATCGAACCTGTCGATCACGTTCCGCCGCTCGGAGACGGTCGACCTCGCGCAGGTCGCGAGCAGTGCTTCGCTCTTCCCCTGGGCGCTCACGACGCCGCTCGTACCCGGAGAGGAGCTCCAGACTTACCGCATCAGTGTCTCCGCCTCCGCCGTGACCTCGGTGAGCGCCGCGGATACGCGGCACGTTCTCCTCCGGCCGACGGACGCCGGCAACGCCGATTTCGAGATCGAGTCCGTACGCCTCGTGTTCCGCAAGGAGCACCTCGCCTCCATCGCGTCGGGCGTGGGCTGGCAGGGACTGGGCGAGATCTATCGCGAGTCGATCGTGAGCCGCTCTCCTGAGAAGCTCCGCTTCGCCATCCGCGTGCCCGAGAACGCGCTCCTGGATCTCGCGCTCGGCACCGTCGAGGACGGGCCCGTCACCTTCAAGGTTTCGGCGCCGGACGTCGAGCTCGCGCGCACCCTCACCACACCCAATCGCTGGGAGGAATTGACTCTCGATCTCGCGGCGCTCGCCGGTCGCGAGATCACACTCACTCTCGCGCTCGAGTCGACGAGCGAAGGAAGCCTCGGATTCTGGGGGGCTCCCGCGGTGAGGAGCCGAGTTTCGTCGAAAGCCCCGAGAGGAGTCGTGGTCTTTCTCCTGGACACGCTGCGACGCGACCGCCTGGACGCCTATGGCTTCGACCGGGAGACGGCTCCCAACCTGCGCCGCCTCGCCGCCGAGGGCGTGCTGTTCGAAGATCCCATCGCCCAGGGCGCCTGGACCAAAGTCTCGGTGCCCTCGATCCTGACCTCTACCTATCCCACATCGAACGGAATCTGGGAGTTGAACCACCGGATCGCGGCTTCGGGCGTGACCCTCGCGGAGGCCTTTCGCGAGGCGGGCTACGCCACCTGGGCCACCTCCTCGGTCCAGTTCACCGGCCGCTCGGCGAACCTCCACCAGGGAGTGGAAGTGCTCCACGAGAGCAACTCGATTCCTGACGACGTCGACGGCAAGACCGCCAGGACCTTCGTAGACCGCATCCTCCCATGGCTCGAGAACCACCGGGACGTTCCTTTCTTCGCCCTGGTCCACGCCATGGATCCCCACAGCGACTACGAGCCCAAGAGGCCGTACGACGCGCTTTGGGCGGCTCCCGACGCCAAGGAAAAGCACGAGGAGTGGACGGAGAAGGTGAAGCCGTTCATCGAGAGCGACTTCATGAAGAACATGGGCCTGCCCATGAGGGGCGAGCTGGAGGAGGCGGGAATCGACCCGGAAGAGTTCGTGAGAATCGAGCTCGACTGGTACGACGGGTCCATCCGCGGCGCGGACGCAGAGCTCGGCCGGGTCCTCGAAAAACTGGAGGAGCTGGGAATCACCGACGACACCCTGGTGGTTTTCCTGAGCGACCACGGGGAAGAGTTCCTGGATCACGGCGGCCACTTTCACGAGGAGAACGTCTACGGCGAGCTCGTAAACGTTCCCCTCGCCGTGCGGTGGCCAGGGGTTCTGCCCTCAGGTCGTGTGGTCGAAGAGACGGTCCAGCTGCTCGACGTCGCTCCCACGATTCTCGATCTCGCGGGTATTTCCGTTCCCGAGCGGATGCAGGGCCAGAGCTTGAAGCCTCTTCTCGCCGCCTCGGGAGAGGAAAGGTGGAGGCCTCGACCGGCGATCTCCGAGTGGCGGCGGCGAACCGACCAGCTGGGAACCCGCATCGTCGACGCCTTCAGCATCATCGAAGGCGGGTGGAAGCTCGTGCGGAACGTGGAGCGCCCCGAGGACGTTCCCGAGTTCGAGCTATACCATCACGAGAGCGATCCCCTGGACCAGAAGAACGTCGCCTCCGAGAATCCGGAGATCGTCGAGCGGCTTCGACAGCAGCTCGAGGCATGGCACCGGTGGGCGATCGAGAACAAGCTCCCCTCCGACGGAGAGGCCGCCTCAGAGATGACGTCCGAGGAGCTGCAGCGGCTCCGAAGCCTCGGCTACGTGCAGTAACGGCTCAACGAGCGCCCACGGCGGCGTCCGTCGCGCCGACGACTCGATCGAATCTCTGGATCTGCTCCTGAAGCTGGGCCAGCAGATCTTCGTATCGCTGGTAGGCGTCCCGACCCGGCTTCTGATCGGCAGTGTCCAGGTTCTCATAGAGGTACTCGATCTGGTCCACGATCATGGGCCGCGAGTACCGCACCGGCGCGGCGATCAGCAGCTTCTGGATCTCCTCCAGGCTCGCGCGGTCCGCAGCCGAGGCGTTCTCGATCGCTTTTTTCAATCGCTCCGCGGCGAGCCTTCCGTTCGAGAGCGCGTCGCGCGCTTTCAACGCGAGCTCCACTTGAGCGGTCACGTCGGCTTCGCTCACGCGGCCCTCCTTCGAGACTCGCGGATCCAGGAGCGCTTTGAAAGAGACGGTCCCGGTCCAATCTCCGACCGTGAGCCGGGCGCTGTACGTTCCGGGCGCGACCAGAGGTCCTCCCCGCCCCGAGCGGCGGGCGTCGGGACTCCAGGCTCCCGGGTGCCGCAGGTCCCAGACGAATCGATTCATTTCGGCGGCCTTCGGAAGCTTGGGAGTGCCCACGCGCTCGAGCCGGAACGATCGCATGCCCGCTTCGTCGGGAACGACGTTCTCCTCGCCCTCGGCCTCGCTCGAGAACGCGCGCACCACCGCTCCGGCAGCATCGAGGATCTCGAGCTTCATTTCTCCCGCGGGCGCTTCCGCGAGGAAGTAGCTGATAACGGCGCCGGGCTCGGGGTACTGCGGCGCGTCGGGAGCCTCCGGAAAGCGCATCGGCATCCGGAGCCTCATCGGCGCCTTCACCTGAAAAAGGTGCGTCCGGGCGGAAGCCACCTTCGGGTCGATCTCGTGGAGCGGCGTAAGGTCGTAGAGCATCCAGAAGCCGCGCCCCATGGTTGCGACCGCAAGGTCCTGGTTCACGAATTTGAGGTCGGTCACCGGCGTCACCGGAAGGTTGAGCTGGAACGACTGCCAGTGGCCGCCGTCGTCGAACGACACGAACATCCCGAACTCGGTGCCGGCGTAGAGGAGACCGGCGCGGTCCGGATCCTCCCGCACCACCCGCACCGGATGATCGGAGGGAATGCCGTTCTCGCCCGTGGTCAGACGCGCCCAGGTTTCGCCGTAGTCCTCGGTTTTGTAGACGTGGGGCTCGAAGTCCCCGAGCTGATACCGCAGGATCGATACGTAGGCCTTCGACGGCATGTGGGGGGAGACCTCGACCGTCTGCACCCGGCCGTAAGGGCCGAGCCCGGGCGGCGTGACGTCCTTCCACGTCTTTCCCGCGTCCCGGGTGACGTGAACCGGACCGTCGTTCGCGCCGACCCAGAGAACGCCGGACTCGTGCGGCGACTCCTGAATCGAGTAGATCACGCTGAAGTGCTCTTCACCGGTGACGTCGATGGTGATGGGCGAGCCCGAGATGACCTGGGTCTCCGGAGTGAACGCGGTGAGGTCCGGCGAGATCGTGTTCCAGGTGAGGCCGCCGTCCTCGGTCACGTGCACGTACTGCGACGTGTGGTAGACCCGATTGGCGTTGTGAGGCGAGACGTGGATCGGAGTCACCCGCTGGAAGCGGTACTGGAGATCCCTGGGATTGTGACCGTAGAGGTTCTCGAAGCCGACGTAGAACTGCTGCTCCTGTCCGGTCCGACGATTGTAGAGACCGAACCGCCCCTTGCAGTTGGCGTAGACGAGGTCGGGATCTCCTGGCTTGGGGACCGCGGGGCCGGTCTCGCACCCTCCCTGCGATTCCCAGAGAGCCGTGTGGCCTCCCGGCATCTCGCGCGGCGGGAAAACGGGAACGGAGATGGTGCTGTTGTCCTGCTGTCCCGCGTAGAGGCGATAGGGAAAGACGTCGCTCACGTCCACCTGATAGAGCTCGGCCGTGGGCTGGTTGTGCTGGGTCGACCACGTCTTTCCTCCGTCGAGGCTCACGTTGGCGCCCCCGTCGTTCGACTGAATCAGGACGTCGGGGTTGTCGGGGTTGATCCACATGTCGTGGTTGTCGCCGTGAGGAGTCTCCTCGCGCTTCCATGTCTTGCCCGCGTCCTCGGATTTATAGTGCCCCTCGGCCATTCCCCAGAGGACGTCGGGATTCTTCGGATGGGCTTCGAGGTTGCAGTAGTAGAACGGCCGATTCTGGATGGGCTTGAAGTCGCTCACCTGACGCCAGCTCTGGCCTCGGTCGTCGGAGCGATAGACCCCTCCGTCCTGCCCCGGCGCTTCGATGAGCACGTAGACCCTCGAGGGATCGGCCGCGGAGACCGCGAGGTCGGCCTTTCCGCGCAGCCCCGTCGGAAGACCCGTCTGGAGCTCCTTCCAGGTATCGCCGCCGTCGTCCGACTTGTAGACTCCGCCTTCGTTTCCTCCGCTGAGGATGGTCCAGGGCTTCCGCTCCGCCCGCCACATCGTGGCGTAGATCTCCCGCGGGTTGTCGGGGGCGAACTCGAGATCCACCGCGCCCGTCTGGTCTGAGAGGAAGAGGACGTTCTCCCAGCTCGCCCCGCCGTCGCGGCTGCGGTAGACGCCCCGCTCTGGATTCGAGGTGAAGGGATTGCCGATTGCGGCGACGTAGACCAGGTCGGGATTGTCCGGATGAATCAGAACGGCCCCGCTGTTTCCGGTTTTCTCGAGACCCACGTGCTTCCAGGTCTTCCCGGCGTCGACGGATTTGTAGACTCCCTTTCCGATGATGACGTTCGAGCGAAGCCCGTCCGAGCCGGTCGAGACGTAGACGACGTCCGGGTTCGACTCCGCGACCCGGATGGCTCCGATGGAGCCGGTGGCGAAGTAACCGTCCGAGATCGGATGCCAGGAAATGCCGTAGTCCGTGGTCTTCCAGACGCCGCCCCCGGTCGCGCCCAAGTAAAAGGTGGAAGGCTGCTTCGAATGCCCGGCGACCGCGGTGACCCGTCCGCCACGGGAGGGTCCCAGCATGTGGTAACGAAGCCCGGAGAAGAGCTTTGGCGGGTAGAGCTCGTTCTCCGAAGCCATGGCGACTCCCGTCCCGAGAAGCAGGGTGACGACGATCGTGCGCACGGTTCACCTCCGAATCGACGTCTGCATGTTACCGAGGCGAGACCCCGTTCGCCACGGGTCACCGGGTGACCGGATCAGCGGGGCTCGAGGGCGACGATGTAGTGGCTGCGCCCTCCATTGCCCCAATCCGCGCCCGGCGCGCTCGTTCCGCCGAGGATCACGCGTCCGGGCTCGAAGTCGCGGCGGTAGACGTCGAAGCGCCGAATGACTTCTCCGGCGACTTCGATCTTCGCGGCGGTCCTCGTCCAACCGTCGAGCCAGTCGGGAGGCTTCCTCGCTCTCGGATCGAATCCCACGTAAACCGTAATCGGCCTCGACGTCACGAACGAGAGGAATCGCTCCGTCTCCGCGGACTTGTCGTCGTTCACCGTCCGGATCCAGAGCGCGCCCAGAAGCTCGGAAGGCACCGCCACCAGCCGGTAGTCACGGTCGGCGTAGTAGCGGTCTCCCGGTCCCAGGAAACCGGGCAGGAGGCTCGCCGGCCGAAGCTCGGAAATCACCAGATCCCCGGACCCGACGAACACCCGAAGGTTCTCGGAGTAGACGGAAGAGCTCGCGGCCTTCGCCCGCACCCGGTACCAGTAGCTGCGCGCGGGTAAGACGCCCCTGTCGATGAAGCGCGTCCTTCCACTCGGCAGGATCGCCAGCCGGCGGAACTCTCCCGGCACCTGGTCGCCGCTGTCGGCCCGCTCCAGCTCGAAGCCGCCTTCGCTCGGGCCGGTGGCGGTCCATTCGAGCTCAATCTCGGCGGAGGTCGCGGATCCGACCCGCAGACCGGACGGAGGCTCGGAAGACCCATGCTGGCCCGAAGGCATGGAGGATTGGAGGCGTTCTCCGAAATCCCCAACGGCCAGCGCCCAATCCGAAGCGTAGGGCGCTTCCCATACGCCGCGGCCCGGCCGGAGCATTCCAATCTCGATCTCGAGGTAGGCACGCAGCGCATCGACGGCGATGGCGGGCACGGGCGCTTCCAGGTTCTCGAGCGGCAGCTCGACCCGGGAGGCGTTCTCTTTATAAAGGAGGACCCGCGAGCCCCGCGCGAGGCAGAGCGCGGTTTCCGATGGCTCCGCCCCCTCCGGACTGCATCGGTTCATTCCCTGCGAAGAATGCCCGTGGAAGAACTCGAAGTGCGTTCGGATGGCCTCTCGGTTGGGAAACGGGGCGGATCCGAGATCGTGGCTTCCCCCCTCCAGAAGATAGCCCCAGATGTTTCCGACGCCTCCCGCGAACGTCGAATGCCACAGACCTCTCCGCACGTCCTCCAGGGAATAGTGTTTCGAGTCGGGACTGGCCATCACCCGGAATCGATCTTCGGAGAGGACCGGCTTGTCCGCGTTCTCCGCGAGCGCGGCGACATACACGGCGTAGTCAGGCCGATGATGCTCGTAGCTGGCATAGTCGAGAGCGCGATTCCAGTCCCGGTAGGCGCGGTGATTTACCCCGTGGTTGGGGCCTCCGGGCCTTCCGCCCAGGAAGTGAAAGCGCGGAAGGAGACTTTGAAGTCGACCCCGGAAGCTCTGTATCTCCTCGAGGCTCACCCACTCTTCGAGGTCGAATCCGTAACCGAGGCTCCAGCCGGGAAGTGGACCGAGGCGCCGGGCTATCTCCCGCTCCACCTTCCGAGCCACCGGGCCACCGAGCCCTCCCCAGTCCGGTCGGGACGACGGAGTCTGACCCCGCTGCTCGTCGCCCCACATCCAGAGATGAACCATGCCGCCGGCCTGGTGGGTCTTTCCGATCAGTAGCTCGAGCGCTTCGAAAACCCTCGGGTCGAGATCCGGATCGCGTCCCTCGATCTTCCGGCAGTCTTCCTCCTCGATGTCGAACCAGCGGCAGGACAGAAAGACGTGGAAGCCGTTGAATCCGTGGCCGGAAAGAAAAGTCTCGATATCGCGATCGATCTTCGCCGGGCTCGCGTAGAAATGGGGCGGCGTCGCGTACATGACCAGCTGCGGCACGAACGCTTCCCCGGTACTCGACCACGCCCACTGATTCCCGAGATGCGTCAACTCTCCCCGTTCTTGAGAGAACAGGAGCAGCAGGAGCCAGGTCATGGGACGACGCCCACCATGCTAGCGCGGCGTGGGCCCGCCGGTTTTGCGGGCGCGGGACGGCTGTTACAATAGAGAGAATCTCCCTGCAAATCAGAACGATGGGAAGAGACCGCATTCTGGTCGTCGACGACGATCCCGACAATCGGGCCATGATCGGTCATTTCCTCGCCAATTGGGGGTTCGACGTCGACGACGCCGGGAACGGGAAGGTTGCCCTCGAGAAGATCAAGGCGAGCCCACCGTCTCTGGTGCTGCTCGATCTGGAGATGCCGGAGATGGACGGGCTCGAGACCTGCGAGCGTCTCAAGACGGATCCCAACACCGAATGGATTCCGATCATCATCTTCACCGGTCTCGAGAAGATGCCCCATCGGATTCGCGGCTTGAGCCACGGCGCCGACGACTACGTCGTGAAGACCGTCGAGCCCGACGAGCTGCGCGCCCGGATCGACCTCGTGCTCAAGCGAGCCAGGCGCTACGCCACGCCCTCCTCCGCGCCCGTCGCCGTCGAGCCGTCCGAGTCCCCGATGCCGACCGGAGACGGCGAAAGCGCCGGGCCGGATGTCGCGGTCTCGCTTTCGCTGGCGCGGGTTCCTTTTCCCGAGGCGATGAGGCTCGTCCTGGCGCACGGCAAGAACGGCATCGTCCATCTCAAGAACGGGGATCGGGTGGGCGCGGTGCATATTCACGACGGCGCCGTGATCCATGCGTCGTCGGGAGAAGAAAAAGGGTCGGAGGCGTTCTACGAGTTCGCCCTGTGGAAGAGCGGGCGATTCGACTTCCAGGACACCGAAGTGGGCAAGGAGAAGACGATTCTCACGTCCACCCGGAGCCTTCTCGTGGAAGCCAGCCGCCGGAGCGAAGCCTGGAGCTCCATCTGTCCCAAAGTGAAGAGCTTCGACCTGATACCCAAGTGGATTCCGCTTTCCTCGGAGTCGATCCGCCTGACGAGCTCGGACTGGGCGGTGCTGCGCCTCGTCGACGGTCGTCGAACCATTCGGGAGATCGTCGACGAGCTCAAGACGGACATCTTCGAGGCCGGTCGGCTCGTCTACAGCCTGCTGACCGTGGGTGTGTTGCGATTGGAAGAGACCCCCGAGCAGCGCGACGAAGCGCTCGAGCTCGTTCCGCGACGGGGTGACGCGAGCCTCGCGGGGGAGCCCTTCGAGCTCACCGCGGAGGAATGGGATCTCCTTTCGCGCGTCGACGGTTCCCGCACGCTGGGGTCGATTCGCGAGGCCGCGAACCTGCCGGCTCCGGCGCTCATGAAGATGGTGAGGGGCCTCAAGGACAAGGGATTCCTTCAGATCGTGGATCGCGAGCCGAAGAAGCGAAAGGGCGCCTGAGAGTCTTTTCCTAGAGCCGTGCAATTGCGTTTCCACCAAGAATTGCGGAACATGGAATCGACCCGACAAACGGATGCCGCTGCGGGGGGACGGTATGCTTCGTCGTCACGGTCCCATACTGCGCACGGCGTGCGCGGCTTCGCTCAGCTTCGTCGTTCTCGCCTCCCTCCGATTCGATGAGCTCCGGCTCCCGCTGACGCCGGTCCTCGCGGCCTGGTTCGTCGCAGGCATTCTCTACACGAATCTCTTCGAGTACTGGGTGCACCGGTACCCCATGCACCGGGGACTCCCCCTCCTCCGGCACGTCCGCCGCAACCATATCGAGCATCATCGTATCTTCCACGGCGGAAACTTCCGCACCGCGAACCCCTCGGACCTGAACCACATCTCGGGCCGCTTCTGGATCTTCCCCGTTCTCCTCGCGGGCCACTACGTTCTCGTCACCGCGGTCGTGCCCCTCGATGCCGCGCTCGCGTTCCTGTCCGCGTCCTTTCTACACTACCTCGCGTTCGAGATAACCCACTGGCTCACTCACCTCGAGGACAACGCCGTCGATCGGATTCTCTCCAGGATTCCCTTCGTGGCCACGGCGCGCGCTTTCCAGATCGAGCATCATCGAGCTCATCATCAGACCCCGATCGCCGCTTTCAACTTCAACCCTCCCTACCTGGGAGACGCCCTCGTCCGGACGACAGCGCGTAACTTCGGCCGGCATGGCCGACCCGTCATCGCCGCGGCTGCAGTTGGCGGGCGGCGGCGTCCTCCGGCCCGCCCGGCGGTCCTGTATGGAACCGCACTGATACTGGGCGCCGTCGCCCTGGGTATCGCGGCCGTCGCTCACGCCCGCGCCAGGTCCTGAAAACCGTGCCCTCGGGGGAATTCTCCCGCGCCACCCGGGAGACACTGCGGGAAATCTCCTTCGTTCCGACGGTCGAGAGCGTGCAAATTGCGATGAAGCCGCGGCACGCGGATTGCAGATTTCCCGGCGTGCCGAGAGGGATTGCCCTGACTACGAGAGTTGAACGGGCTCTTTGTGGGCTCTCTCTCTTCGCCGCAGTCACCCTTGCCGCATGCGGGGATTCCGGGCCCGCGAGCCTGACGGGATCGAGCGACCTCCCATCGAGAGAGGGGACGGCTCACGATTTGGGCTTCGGCCAGACCAGCGCTCTCGAGGGAGCGCTCGAAGACTTCGACTGCACGAACGTCGGCACCGTTCGCGTCCGGTTCAGCTCACCCGGCTACGTCGAAGACGACAGAGTAGCGCTCTATGTCTACTTCGACGGGCTCGCCCCGGGTCGGAAGCGCCTGCGAATCTGGTGGGACTACGAGAACGACGCCGTCCACTTCCGAGACTTCCTGTTTCCGGAGGAGGAAACGGAGATCGAGGAGGTCTACGAGCACCGTTATCCCAATCTGCGCGGCTCCACCGAGATGCTCGTGCGCGTCGAGCTCATCCGCGACGGGCTCACCGGAAACTGTCCGCGAAATCGCCGGGTCACGGTGGCGCCGCCGCCCGTTGGCGCTCCGGGATCGCCGCCTCCGGCCGCGCCCACCACGCAGACCGCGACCGTCGGGCCCGGGATCGGCAGCGTCAACTCGTCCTGGTTCTCGGGGGAGGGAGTTCGGTTCACCGTGCTCACGCCATTGACGATCGATGGCGTGTGGGTGGACGCCGCGCTCGCCGGCACCCTGGGCATCGAGCTCACCGACAGCGTGGGCACGACATTGGACTCGCGATCGATTGGCGTCGCGCCCGGGCAGCAGCAGATCGGGCTCGGTTTCGCCGTGACTCCCGGTGATTACGTGCTTCTACTCAGCAGTTCGACCACTGGCGTCGGAGCCACTTTTGGCGGAGCGAGCTATCCCTACGACGTTCCGGGAGTCATTTCTCTTACGGGTCCGCTCTTCCCGTTCGGGTTCGGCGAGCACTATTTCTTCTACGACTGGCAGGTGACGTGGTAACAGACGCGATCTAGACAACGAAGACCCGGTGTCCCCCACACCCCGCTCCGTTGCTACTGGAATTCGAACGTGAATCGATCGACGGGATTGCTCCGGGCCTACGCTTCGCTGCTCCGACGCGTGAGCGGCGCGGAAACGGTATCTTTCTACGCCCCCGCGCCCGGCGGAGGAAGCCCCGTCTTCCTCACCGAAGGAGAGCTCCCGCTGCCCGAGCACGCGGACGTGGAGAGCGCCCATCGCTATGCCCTCGCGGCCCTTGCGAGCGACAAGCTCGCTCCCGAAGCCGGTCGCCCCAAGCGAATGGCGAGCGACGCCGCCCCCGGTTGGCTCACCTCCGTCGAGTGCGCTCCGTTCGCGCGACCCGGCCGCGCCGACGACCGCCGTCGCGGCAGGGCTTCCGCCTCCGACTCCTCCCAGGCCCTCGAGTCGGCGCGGGTTTGCTGGATCGGGCTGAGATTCCCGGAGGACGATCGAGGCCGGTTGAAGAGCATCGAGGCGTTTCGGATCCTCGCCGGGGGCGAGGCGAGCGCCGGCCGCGAGCCCCTGGCGTCGCTCCTGGGCCTCGGCGGAGTTCTCGGATGGTACGCCTCGCAGATCTCCTCGATCCTGGACGATCCGGTGACCGGGCTTGCGGGTCGCGCCGAGTTCCAGGCGAGCCTTCGGCTGGCATTCGATCAGACCCGGGAAGGAAAACGGCCTCTCTCTCTTCTCTTCATCAACCCGGATGATTTCACTTCGGTGAACGAAAGGTTCGGGCACGAGGCCGGCGACCGCGTCTTGCGCGAGATCGGCGAACGCCTCCGCTCGTCACACCGGAGCTCGGACTCCGTCGCCAAGTACGGCGGGGCGATCTTCGCCTCGTTCCTTCCCGACACCGACGCCGCTTCCGGCCGGGTGGTGGCGGAGAAGATCTGGAGCTGCCTGGCCGATACTCCGTTCATCGATGGGACCCTCCGATTGGGGATCAGCGTCGGACTCGCTTCGTACCTGCCTGGAGAGCCGGGAATCGACGGCCACCTGGAGCTCATCCGGAGGGCGGACAAGGCTCTGAACGCGGCGAAGCGCTACGGCGGGGACCATGTCATGGCGTGGGAGCCGGAGCTCGACTCGCGGGATCTTGGAAGCGTCGACCGGATGACGGGGGTCTACACCGGCAACATGGCCAAGGACTACCGCAACATGACGCTGCTTTCGGACACGATGACCGTCATCGCCGGAAGCACCGACGTCGAGGACCTCGTAGAGCTGGTGGTGGATCGGTTGTACACCACCCTCAAACCGGACCACGTCGGCATCTTCGACTGGGACGGTGAAGGAGAGCCGCTCCTGGTCGCGGGATTGACGAAGGGCGCCGATTCGAATGGAAGCCACGAGGCCCTCCCCGGCCTCCAGATTCCGGATCGAAAGCTCGCAATCCTGGAGGAGGCGCGGCGCGAGAGGAAGGCGCTTCTGACGACGCTCACGGACGAGTACTCCGAGGAGCGCGTCCTGTCGTTCGCGGTGCCGCTGCTCCTGAACGACCTCTGCCTCGGCTGTCTGTACATCGACGGCCGCGCGGCCTCCATCGCCCTCGAAGGATCCGCCGACCTCGGCTTTCTGCGGGCCTTCGCCACCCAGCTCGCGGTAGCGCTCGACCGCGCCCGTCTGAGCCACCACCAGAAGAGGCAGCAGGAGCGGGAGCAGTCGCGCCTTCGCGCCGAAGTGGACGACCTGCGCCGCGCTCTCAAGCAGACGAAGCTCGTATACCGATCCCGGGAGATGGAAGCGGTACTGGACGTCGCCCGCCGGGTCGCACCCACCAAGGCGACGGTGCTCCTGATCGGCGAGAGCGGAACCGGAAAGGAGCTGGTGGCGCGGACCATTCACGAGCTCTCGCCCTTCCGGGCGAAGCCCCTGGTCGTGGTGGATTGCGGCGCCATCCCGACGACACTGATCGAAAGCGAGCTCTTCGGCCACGAGCGCGGAGCCTATACCGGGGCGCAGGAGCGTCGCATCGGCAGGCTCCTCGAAGCCGAGGGAGGGACGGTCGTTCTCGACGAGATCGGGGAGCTGCCCCTCGAGGTCCAGAGCAAGCTTCTGCGTTTCGTTCAGGAGCGGCAGGTCGTTCCCGTCGGCGGAACCCGCGTGCGCCACGTGGACACGCGCCTCATCGCCGTCACCAACCGCGAGCTCGCGGTCGAGGCCGCCGCCGGAAGATTTCGCGAGGACCTGTTCTACCGGTTGAACGTGGTGCGCATCACCGTGCCCCCGCTGCGCGAGCGCTCCGAGGACATCCTCTACCTCGCCGAGCACTTCCTCGATCACTACGCCCGGCAGTACCAGAAGGGGCCGCTGCGCTTCAGCGACCACGCGCGGGACTCGCTGGTCGAGCACACCTGGCCTGGAAACGTGCGCGAGCTCTCCAACCGAATCATGCAGGCCGTGATTCTCTCCGAGCGCCCGGAGATCGGATGGCGGGAGCTCGAGCTCGAGTCGCTTCCCCCGGAACAGACGGTGGAGATCGATCTCTCCGTCATGAAGCGCGCGTCGGCCCAGCGCGACGTGGAGACGCGCCTGGTCCCCGGACCGCTGGATTCGAGAGGTGGCGGCCGGACTCCGGAGGAAGCCTGGGAGGAGCTGCGGCTGGCGCTGCGGCGGCAGGTTGCCGAGGCCGTGGCCGATGGGGCGCGGGAGCCGCTGCCCCTCGGCACATGGCTCGTCGAGGACCTGGTGCTTTCGGCCTACGAAGCGGCGGGCGGAGTTTCCGGCCGCGCGCGGGCGCTTTTGGGAGTTCCGGAAACCACGTTCCGCCGCAAGCTTTCCAAAGCGACTTCGCAGGAGCGGGCCGGCCTCCTCACCCGGCGCGCGCCATGGAACGAAATG
>Ga0105095_10001009_pt1 | contig 14330 bp, 8 predicted proteins | sample PPLLak2March2015_2_FD_79180 | JGI IMG/M metagenome (GOLD analysis project Ga0105095, IMG submission 79180) | Freshwater sediment microbial communities from Prairie Pothole Lake near Jamestown, North Dakota, USA - PPLs Lake P8 Core (3) Depth... | ecosystem: Environmental > Aquatic > Freshwater >... | reverse complement strand
TGGTTGACGCCGATGTTGTAAAGCGACCGGGGGTGCGAGAGGTGAACGCGGGAGCTGCGCAATCCGGATCCAGATCGCGCTGGAATGGCGGGCCGGTTTGCCGGGAGAGGTTACCTTCGGCTGCACGGCTTGGCCTGCGCTGCATGCAGGCCGGCCTACGCAGCAACGAGTTACGCCTGGACTGCGAGCGGTCCGGTGGGCCGCTCTACCGTTGCCCGCTCATTGCGGCGTCGTGCTCGCGCGCAACGCCCCCACGAGGCTACCCATGGCGCGATCGAACAGGGGAACGGCGTCCAGCACGCTGGCGCTGCCCGTGCGGAACTCGCGGGCGAGCTGGTAGACAGAGTACTCGCCGACCTTCTTGCCCTGGCGGTTGACGAAGAGGTAGGTGCCCTTCAGCGGGCTGATGTAGGACAGCCGGGCCGGGCGGCGGTTGTCGTCCTCATCGCGGAATTCGACCCACGCCCCTTCCTTGAGCTCCGTGACGAGCCGGCTGTGCTCGTCACCGCTGCCCGCCGGTTCGCTAGTGCCGTCGGGCGGCAGGTCGGACATGCTGATCTCCTCGACCTCGATCTCGCCCTCGCCGAACGGGTTCTGGATGGTGAAGGCGGTGAACTCGGGCGGGGCGGCGGCCGGCTCCGTGTCCTCGTCGACAAGGACCGGGACGGCGAAGTTGGAATCGGGTGCAATGGCCCCGGGCGCGGTGACCCCAGGCGCGGGGGAGGGCAGGCGGTTGAAGTCGAGCGATGGGGCTCGCGGTTCGACGGCCTCAGTGAGCACGGGAAGCTGCGCTTCGGTGACAGGCGTCGTACTGGGGGCGGCCGACTGGCGAGGCGCTGCAGACGCTGCGTTGCTCGCGGCCGCTGCGCTGTTCATCACCTTGGTGTGACAGCGCATGAGCTTGGCGAAGAAGCGCTTACGAGTGTCGTCGTCGGCGCCGACCATCTGCATGCCGGTGTTGAGCCGCTTCAGCAGGCCGGGCAGCGTCCCGGCTAGGCGTCGGCGCTCCTCCAACGTGCGCTTGGCGTTGACGCTCCAGATCAGCAGATCCATCGTTTCCACGGCACTCTTCCAGGCGTCGCTGTCGGCGCCGTGCTTGGCATGTGAAACCAGCATCAGCTTGACCCACTGCTCCGCGAGGAACTTGAGCACCGCGCGCGGGATGGTGCCGGACTTGGCACGCTGCAGGATTTCCTGCTGTGCGACGCCCTTCGCGATCTCGAGCTTTTCGCGGTGCTCGATGCGGCGGGCAGTGATCTTCGCCTCTTCTTCCGCGCGCCGGCTCTCCTCGGCGATGAACGCCTCGAGCTCCTCGCGCAACGGGTCGAAGATGTCCATGCCGTCCTGGAAGCCGTCCACCAGCTTCTGGACCACGCTGTCGATCTGCTTGTAGAGCGGGCTGTTCTGGTCGAACTCCGCGTTCAGCCCGACGGCGATTTCGCCGAGCACATCCAGCAGCCGGCGGGCGGGGTGCGTTTTCTTCGAGAAGAAGTTCTTGTCGAGGATGGCGACCTTCAGCATCGGGATCTGCAGGCGCCCGATGAGTCCCTTCATGGTCACGGGGATGTTCTCGTCGCCGAAGATCTGGTCGAAGAGCATGGCGACGATGTCCAGCGTCATGCTGTCCATCTGCGCCATGCCGCTGGCGAGGCTGGTACCTTTCAGCTCACGCAGGACGTTGGTGGTGCCAGGCTCGACCAGCGTCGCCGCGAGCGGCAGGTTCCCGCCCGCCACAACGCTCACATCGCCGTGCTGGATGCGAGTGAGCGATCCGAGCAGCTCGGCGCCCTGCAGGATGCGGATCGGTCCGGCCACGCTCACGCCTGCCACGGCCGCTCCTGCACCGCCGGTCATGATTGGTGGGAAGCCGGGGACCTGCGTGATGCCGGACGTTCCTGCGCCGGCACCGGGGGCGCCCGCGACACCCGGGGCAACGGGTACGGCACCCGCGATGCGCACGCCTGCCATGGCGCCTGGCATGCCGCCCACTGGGCCTGCGGCTCCGCCGAGGTTCATCGCCACCAGGTTTTGCAGCATCGCGAACATGTCCTGCTCACCTGCGTCTGCGCTATACGCGCCCGGCAGAGCCATGTCGGCTAACGCCGCCGCGGCGGGCAGCGGCACGCCCGGCGGGCGCGGACCGATCAGCCCGCCGCCGGGCCGGCGTGCGACGCCATAGCGGATCTTGGGCAGGATCGAGCGATCCACCAGCAGCGTGTTCAGATCCTTGAAGATGGGGCGGATGTCGTCCAGCACATTGTCATCGAACAGCTTGTGCAGGATCATGCGCGCTTTCAGATTCGGCTCGAGGCTGCGGCAGGTCTGCTTGAATGCGCTGCAGATGGCCTGCGGGCTGAGGGGGTTGGCCTCGCCCTGCAGGTTGGCATCACCCACCAACACGCCGATGCGCTGGTCCAGCGCGGCCAGCTCCTCGTCGCAGTAGCGCCGCAGCTTGGTTGCCATGTCGTTGATCTTGAGCGTCTCCTCGAGATCGTCGTCGTTGACGAGGCCCAGCTCCAGGGAACCCAGCTCGAACTGGCTGAACGCCTCCTTGGGCTTCTTGTCGCGCCGGGTGCGGCTCTCGAACTCGGCGAGGTAGTCGGCACGGAACTCGGACTCGATGCGCTTGCGCTGCGACAGCGCGAGGTCTTTGACATGCACGTAGAGATCGCGCAGCTCGCGGTCCATTGTCTGGTTGGCCAACCCCCAGAGGGTGTCCTCCACCTTGTCCAGCATCGCCGCCACCGACCGCGACAGCCGGTCGACGGCGAGGTCCTGGCATTCCTTGAGGAGGTGCTCGAACTGGGCCGCGTGCTGGGACGGCACGGGTCGGTCGAATTCGCGCATGGCAATGACGTTGGATGTGGCGTTGTTGCTCATACCAGACCTCTCGTTCGAGTCTCCTGCCTGTGGTCCCGGCACGAGGGCGACGACCGTCACCGGCGGGCGACGCGAGGGGGCACGGAGAAGCGGGGATGAGCCTACGAGGTGAAGCAGGGGCGGGATCTGGGAGATCCCCTGCTGGCACCCGGCGGTCCCGCTGTCGTGGAGCCCATGGCTCGGTAGACCGGTGACTTTGCGTCCCCACCTTTCGATGGGTTTGCCCTTTGCAGCTGCCTGTTGCCGGCCCCGCCCCTGCAGGCTGGCCGGCCGGCGGTTCGCGGCCCCGTCGACCGAGGCTGAAAACCGCCCTCTGCAATCAGCATTATCAGCTGGATCGCAGGGAACTTTAGGGTCTTACAGGGGGTGGCGGGCTAGCGCGGTGTGATTCTCGTCGCGTGGGTCGTGCTGGCGATCAACGCGCGTCTCCTTGCGGCTACACAAAGGAAAGCTCCCTCTCCTTTGTTGATGAAGGAGAGAGGGAGCCTTCAGGAGACCGCAGCGAAGGCCGCCGTCATTCGGGCAGGCACGCGACGTATCACCTCAAGCTCATCTGCCGGGACACGGGCCCGAGTCGTGACGCATGCACGCGATGCGTCACTCCCGAGAGGGCGGAAGCAAAGTGCAGGTCAGGACCTGCGGTGCCATAACTCGGGATCGACCCTCAGCTTCTCCCGCTGGATGCGCTTGGCCCAGACGGGGTCCCCGCTCAGCCTGTCGGCGTTGATCACCTGCTCGAAATGGAGCAGGCGCGCGTCCAGCTCGTCCTCGTCCAGCACGTAGCCGCGTTGGGTCATGCACACGGCGAAGGCGTCGGCACGCTGCGTGTAGCCCGACAGGCGCATGGTGTAGTCGTTGGAGCGCATGGCCTCGTTCCCAGGCGGCAGACAGGCGCGCGCGTCCGGGTTGTCGGGTGCGCGCGCACCCGCGCAGGCGATCAGAAGCAGGGCCGCGAGCCCGACGGCGCGCCTCACAGGTCGAACAGCGCGTCGAGCTTGGCCGCGCAGATGAAGTCGTTGGTGGACACGCCCTTGATGGCGTGGGTGATGTAGGAGACCTTGCACTGGTTGTAGCCGACCAGGAGGTCGGGGTGGTGGTCCTCCCGGTGCGATATCCACGCCGTGGCGTTCACGAACGCCATGGTCTCGTAGTAGTTCTTGAAGCGGTAGGTCTTGGCGATCATACCGCCCTCCAGCGCCCAGCCCTGCAGGCCCTTGAGCATCGGCTGGACCTGGGCTTCGGTGAGCGGGGCCACGCCTCCCTCGCAGGGCGTGCACTTGGAGCGGCGCAGTTCTTGGACGACGTCGGTCATAGTTGTTTCCTCGACAAACCGCAAACGCGCGGTGAATGGGGTACCCCCTACGAGGCGTAGCTCTGCAGCTTCTCGATGCGGATGCGCGCCGGCGGGTGCGAATCGTAGAACGCCGAGTGCACCGGGTCGGGAGTCAGCGTCGAGGCGTTGTCCTTGTATAGCTTCACCAGCGCCTTGACCAGCTCGCGGGCAGAGCTGTAGCGCGCCGCGTATTCGTCGGCCTCGAACTCGTGCTTGCGCGAGTACATGGCGATCAGCGGGTGCAGCAGGAAGGTGAACACCGGCACTGCCAGCATGAACAGGATCAGCGCCATCGCGTCGCTCGCGGGATAGCTCACGCCCAGTCCTTCGTAAAACCAGGCCTTGTCCTTGAGGTAGCCGAGCAGGGCGAGGAAGCCCAGGCTCACCACGAAGGTCCACGCCATGCGCCGGATCACGTGGTGCAGCTTGAAGTGCCCCAGCTCGTGGGCTAGCACCGCCTCTACTTCATCCTCGTTCAGGCGCGAGATGAGGGTGTCGAAGAACACGATGCGCTTGGTCTTGCCGAAGCCGGTGAAGTAGGCGTTGCCGTGGCTGCTGCGGCGCGAGCCGTCCATCACGAACAGCCCGCTCGAACGGAAGCCGCACTTGATCAGGAGCTGCTCGATGCGCGCCTTAAGCGAGCCTTCCTGCATCGGGGAGAACTTGTTGAACAGCGGCGCGATGAACGCCGGATAGACGGCCATCACCAGCAGGCTGAAGCCCATCCATACCAGCCACACGTACAGCCACCAGTACTCGCCCATGGCCTGCATCAGCCAGAGCACGGCGAGCACCAACGGCAGGCCCAGCGCAGTGGCCACGGCCGCGTGCTTGACGAGGTCGGCCAACCACATGCCGCGGGTCATCTTGTTGAAGCCGAAGCGCGCTTCGATACCGAACGTGCGGTAGTAGCTGAACGGCAGGTCGATGGCGGAGGTGACCACCGCGTACAGCGCAATGAGCGCGGCGCCCTGCAGAAGCGGGTTGGAGAACCAGCCCGCGCCCAGGTCTCCCAGGAACTGGAGCAGGCCGCCGTAGGTCAGCACGAGCAGAATCCCGGCATCAACCACCGAGTGGATCGCGTGGAAGCCGGTGCGCGCCGTGCTGTAGTCGGCGGCCTTCTGATGCGCCTCCAGGCTGATCTCCGCGGCGAACTCCGGGGGCACCGCTGCGCGATGCGCGCGGATGTGGGCCACGTGACGGCGGGCGAGCCACAGCCTCACAGCGACGGATATTGCCAGCGCTAGCAGGAAAACGACGGTAAAGGTGCTCATGGTAAGGAATCTCATCTGCGGGGTTCAGCGTGACCCGCTGGTGTCCGATATGACAGAATGTCGCCTGAGAAATTCAGGAAAATTATGGCACAAGACAGCACACACCTGATCTGGATCGACATGGAGATGAGCGGGTTGAGCCCCGAGACCGACACGATCCTGGAGGTCGCCCTGGTCGTCACGACCCAGAACCTGGAGCTGGTCGCAGAGGGCCCGGTGCGTGTCGTGCATCAGAGCGACGCGGTGCTGGACGGCATGGACAACTGGAACAAGTCCACCCATGCGCGCTCGGGGCTCACGGACCGCGTGCGCACCTCCACGCTGGGCGAGGCACAGGTGGAGGACGAGATGCTCGCATTCCTCGGCCAGCACGTGCCGCAGGGCGTATCGCCCATGTGCGGCAACTCCATCTGCCAGGACCGCCGCTTTCTCGCTCGCTGCATGCCGCGCCTGGAGGCCTATTTCCACTATCGCAACCTGGATGTCAGCACGCTCAAAGAGTTGGCGCGCCGCTGGAAGCCGGATCTGGCGGCGGGCTTCACCAAGCAGGCCAAGCACGAAGCGCTCGCCGACATCTACGAGTCGATCGAGGAGCTGAAGTACTATCGGGAGAAGCTTCTGAGGATCTAGCCCGATCTAGCCCGGATATTTCACCAGACCACCCCCGGTTGGCTCGGAGATCCGCCGCAGCAGCCAATCGTGGGCCGATTATCGTAGCGTGCAGTCTGGACGTCGGGGTTACGCGGATTCTGGCGGGTCCTGGCCGGCCAGATCGGGCATGCCCGTCTTGCCAGTAGAGTGATCTATTGGCTGCGCCGGTCGAGCCCGATCTGGCTCGCCCAGGCCTCCGCCATAATGCCGCGTCCTGATGAAATATCCGGGCTAGGGACTGGGCATCCTTCCCCCTTCGGTCGAGGGGCGTATGCGCTATGGAAGAGTTGGCGAGCGCCGGAACCCTCATCGCCCCTCGTTCCGGTTTTCTTCGTGTCTTCGTGCCTTCGTGGTGAGAGGTGGAATTAGGGTGTCGCAGCACTAGCTCGTCCCCGCGACGCGCCCAATCAACCCTGCCGTCGAGCTATCCTGCGTCGCGCTCGCCGCGCTGCCTTCCAGGTCCTTCAGGATCGTGCCGGCGAGCTGCTTGCCGAGCTCCACCCCCCACTGATCGTAGGAGTTGACATTCCAGATCGCGCCTTGCACGAAGACCTTGTGCTCGTAGAGGGCGATCAGTGCGCCGAGTGAGCGCGGGGTAACCTGTGGCAGCAGAATGGTGTTGCTGGGACGGTTGCCGGGAAACCGCTTGTGCGGCACCAGCGCCTCGAGGGCAGCATCGCCCAGCCCCTGCGTCGCCAGCTCCGCACGCACCTCGGCTTCGTTCTTCCCTCGCATCAGCGCCTGGGTTTGCGCCAGGCAGTTGGCGGTGAGCATGCGGTGGTGATCGCCCAGCGGGTAGTGCGTCTGCACTGGCAGGATGAAGTCGCAAGGCGTCCACTGGGCGCCCTGGTGCAGATGCTGGAAGAAGGCGTGCTGGCCGTTGGTCCCCGGCTCGCCCCAGAGCACCGGGCCGGTCTGGTAGTCGATGGCGCGGCCCGCCAGATCGGTGCGCTTGCCGTTGCTCTCCATGTCGAGCTGCTGGAGGTAGGCTGGGAAACGATGCAGACCCTGGTCGTAAGGCAGCACGGCGTGGGTGCGCGCACCCCAGAACCCGCCGTACCAGACGCCGAGCAGGCCCAGAATGGCCGGTAGGTTGCGCGCGAAATCGGCAGCGCGGAAGTGCTCGTCCAGGTCGTGGCCTCCAGCGAGCATGTCCTCGAAAGCGTCCATGCCGACGAACAGCGCGATGGGCAGCCCGATGGCTGACCACAGCGAATAGCGCCCACCGACCCAGTCCCAGAACTCGAACACGCGCTCATCGCGGATGCCGAACTGCGCGGTCGCCTTCAGGTTGGTGGAGACCGCCGCGAAGTGGTGCGCCACCGCGCGCTCGCTGCCGAGCCGCTCCACCAGCCAGCTCTTGGCGGTCCGCGCGTTCGCCAGCGTCTCCTGGGTCGTGAAGGTCTTGGAGGCGACGATGAACAGTGCCGTCTCGGGATTCAGGCGCTTGAGCGTGCGCCCCAGGTGCGCGCCGTCCACGTTGGAGACGAAGTGCGCGCGCAGCTCGTCGCGGCCGTAGGGCTCGAGCGCTTCGCAGACCATGTAGGGGCCCAGATCGGAGCCGCCGATGCCGATGTTCACCACGTCGGTGATGGCCCGGCCGGTGTGGCCACGGATCTCGCCGCTGCGCACCTTGTCGGCGAACGCACGCATCTGCGCCAGCACGCCCCGCACGTCGGGCATGACGTCGCGGCCGTCGACGAGCACTGGCCGGTCCGAACGGTTGCGCAGGGCCGTGTGCAGCACCGCGCGATTCTCCGTGATGTTGATGCGCTCTCCGCCGAACATCGCGGCGCGCTTGCGCGCCACGCCAGCCTGGTCGGCGAGCTGCGTGAGCATCGCGAGCGTATCGTCGAGCAGCAGGTTCTTCGAGTAGTCCAGAAAGAGTCCGCCGCCTTCGGTCGACAGCTTCGAGAATCGCTGCGGGTCGGCGGCGAACAGATCGCGCAGATGATGGCGGGAGACTTCGCGCTGGTGCTCGGCCAACGCCTTCCAGGCGGGAAGCTCGGTGGGTTTCGGCTGCATGGTGGTTGTCTCTTGGGGCGGTGTTCCGCGAGGCGAAGTGTGTCTGGGGACCGTGTCCACTCATGCCTTGTTCGACAGCCATCGGGCGGGGCGCTTCAGGACAGGCTCGTGCGCGACCAGGAACCCGTATTGTACGGTTGCTGGCTCGGGAAGGCTCTTCTCGTCCCACTGGCATACCAGCCCGGGGTGACCCTCGTGTTGCCAGCTTCAGGTCTTCCTCTGCGGCCCTCTGCGTTCCTCCGGGTCCTCTGCGGCTAGGCTGTAGAGGGGTAGACTCAGAGCGACAGCCACAGCCACACGAACAGTGGCGCAGCCAGCGCGGTGCGGCCGGCACGCGTGAGGGCGGCGCGCCACACAGTCCGGTCCAGCATCCGACGCAGAGCGGGATAGTGGCGGGCGTCGCGCTGCGTGGCCGTGGCGCGCCGGATCAGCGCGAGCGCTTCGCGGTAGCGAACGGCCGGCGCGCCGCGCGCGGGATCGTCGAGCAGCAGCAGCGCCTGCACCAGCAGCATGAGGCATTGGTAGTACGCGTCGCACTCCTCCGCCTGGACACGCTGGAAGCGTTGAGTGGCCTCCTCGACCCATCCTGCGAACGCGGCATCGGCCGCCAGCCACAGCTCATGGGAGCCGCGGGCGTGATCCGATGGAAGGCTCAACGCGTGGCGGCTCACCGCGGCCGCGTCAGCGTCGTCGCCCTCATCGCGCAGCGCGCACGCCGCGTTGAGCAGCATCCAGGGCTTGACCCCTTCGCGGCCGCGCCAGTCGGACAGCCAGCGACGCGCCCTGTCGGTCAGGCCCGTCTCGAGCAGCGCGTAGCCGACCGTGCCCCATGTGTCGGTGTCGGCGGCGAGCCACGCGCGCATGCGGCGCAGGAAGCGCCGCAGCCGCGCTTTGTCGCGCGTTTTCGCCAAGTCGTCGAGATAGGTCTCGCCGGCCAGGCGCCCGAGGGCGCCGTTCTCCAGCACCTCCCGCGGCGGCACGAAGCGCTTGCCGATGACTTCGAGCGAGACGCTCACCCACACGGATCCGGCGGCGGGGTTGGTTGCGGGGTCGCGCGCAGCGAGGTCGAGCGCTTCCTGCAGATCGTAGCGCCAGCCGGCTGCGACCAGCGCGTTCGCTGCTACGCGAATGGCATCCCGGTCCTCTCCCGTGATGCGCAGCAGCTCGCGGTAGCGGCGCATGGCGGCGTGCTTGTCGCGGCGGCGCGCGTGCAGCTCGACCTCGCGGCCCAGCGTGCCGGCCGAGGGGAAATGGGTCTTGAGCAGCTCCAGCGCGGAGCGCGCCGCCTCCAGATTGCCGGCCTCCAGCTCGAGGTCGAACAGCTCGGCCGCGGCCCACGCGTAGTCCGGCTTGAGCTGCAGCGCGCGCTGCAGCCACGGCCGCACGTCCACGCGCGTGCCCTGCAGCCGGTTGGCGTGCGCCAGGTAGCCGAGCGCATGGGGATCGTTGGGCGCGAGCCGGTGCAGCTGCTCGGCGGCAGTGAGATACGCCGCGAAGTCTCGCAGCTCGAGGTGCCAGTCCGCCAGTGCGCTCCAGCCGTCGAGGTACTGCGGGTCGGCGCCGAGCACGTCGCGCATGGTGGCCACGGCGGCACCGAGATCGCCACGCGCGGCCTCGACGCGCGCGCGATGGGCGCGCAGCTCAGTGGGTAATGCATCGCCCCAGGCCGTGCCTGAAAGCGCTGCCAAGGCGTCGTCGAAGCGTTGCGCATCCACCAGCGCTTCCACACGGCGCGCGTGCGCACGCACCGAGAGCGGCCCGAGCTGCACGGCGCGCTCCAGCGCGCGCAGGCGCTCGTTCTGGTCTGCAGTGACCGCGGCCAGGCCGAGCCACGCGCGCATGTCCGCCGGGCGCGAGGCAGTGATCTGATAGGCCAGCGCGATCGCGCGCTCCGGCTCGCCGCACGCCTCACCGCGCGTGCGCAAAGCGCCCCATGCCCACTCGTAGCCGGGGTCGAGCCGCAGGGCGCGGGTGAGATGCTCGAGCGACAGGGCGCACTCGTCCAGGCGCCACAGAACATCGGCGAGATAGCCGTGAAGGTAGCCCTCGCCGGGCGCATGGCGCACGGCCGACTCCAGTGCGGCGCGCGAGCCGGCCAGATCGCCCTGAGCTTCCAGCGAGTCGGCCAGCCGGCAGCAGGCCTGGGCCCAGCCCGGCGACAGCCGCAGGGCCTCGCGCAGCGACGCCTGCTCGGCTGCGCGCTCGCCGCGCAGGCGCATGAGCTCCGCGCGCTCTGCATGCAAACGCGGCAGCAGCGGGAAGCGCCGCACGGCCTCGTCGCACAGCTGCAGCGCCTCGTCGAGGCGGTTCATGGCGGCAAGTTGCCGGGCCACTGGCACCCAGGCATGCCACAGGTCCGGCCGCGCCTCCAGCCCCTCGCGCAGGATGGCGAGCAGGTCCTCGGGCTCGTAGGTACCGCGCGCCGCCTGCTGGAAGGTGTACATGCCTTCGCCGCGCGTGACTTGGCGCTTGAGCTCCTGGTAGACGAAGGTCAGCTGCTCGCGGCGCTCCTCCAGACTCACGCAGCTGTCGAGCAGCCGGTGCAGGGCATAATCGTTATCCACCGAGATCGCCAGTGCGTTGCGGCACGCCGCCTGGACCGCAAGGCGATCTCCGCGCAGCAACGCAATGAAAGCGGCTGTGGTGTGGAAGGCCGGCGCGTCGGGCGCCAGCACACGCGCATGCTCCAGTTCCTGCAGGGCTTCGTCGAAGCGCTGCTGCTGCGCCAGCACGCTGGCCAGCTCGCGCTGGGCCCAGGCCGCGTCCGGTCCGATCGTGAGCAGGTGCCGCACGGCCTGCTCCTGCACAGCGAGTGGCTCCTCGGACAGCCACTCGACCAGGAGCTGGTTGAGTCCCCAGTGATGCGCGAAGCGTCCTGCTGCCTCGCGTAGATGGGCGACGGCCGCGCCGCGGCCCTCGACTGCATCGATCAGGCGCGTGGCCTCGCGCTGTGCCGCGAGGTCCAGGGGAGCCAGCGCGGTCACTTCGCGCGTGAGCGCCAGCGCCTGCGGCAGGTCCCCCGCATACTGGTGGATGGTGGCTGCGCTGCGCAGCCAGTCCGCCCGACGGGTGCCCTGCCTGCCGCGCTCGAGCAGCGGCCAGGCGCGCTCGAAGGCGCCCGCGCGCGCAAACTGCCGGGCCGCGAAAATCATCAGGCTGGCGTCGTCGGGGTAGGCGGCGAGTGCGTCTTCGAGTTCCTTGAGGCCCTGGGCCGTGCGCTCCAGTTCCTCCACCGCGATATGGAGTGTCTGCCACGGCGCGCGCGACAGTCTGCCCAGACGCGCGATGCGGCTGCGCAGGTAGGCCTCCGCACGCTCCTCCTCGCGCACCTTGCGGGCCGCGCGGAAGTAGGCGAGCGCCGCGCCCTCATGAGTCGCCTGCAGGGTCGAGGCGATCCGGTACATCTGCGTCGCCCAGGCGTAGTCCCCGCGCTGCCAATGGAAGTCGCCAGCAGTGGACCACGCCTCGGCGGAGTGTGGCTGGGTGCGCAATACCCGGCGCAAGAGCTTCAGCGCACGCGGGTGCTCGCGCGCGTCGCCCATCAGCCCCTGCGCGAGGCGCAGCGCGAACATCGAGTCGGAGACTTTGCTCTCGAGCTGCTGCTGCAGATAGTCCAGATGCTCGGCGTACGGGCGCAGAACGCTCAGCAGCCCCGCCTTGTGCAGGCGCAACGGAATGTCCTCGGGGAACAGGCTCACCAGCGCCTCCACCGCCGCAAGCGCCTCGGTGTCGTTGGCGTCGTAGTTGGCGACCGAGCGCCGCGCCTCCAGCGCGATGCGGTGGTCCGGCGCCAGGCTGGCGAGACGCCCGCACAGCGCAACGGCATCGTCGCGGCGGTGGGCCACCAGCGCATCCTGCACCGCGTGCAGCAGGTCGTAGAGTTCCGCATCCGGCAGCGCGAGGCCCTCGATCCGGTGCGCCTCCTCGGTCGGCACCAGCAGCATGCCACGTGGGCCGTTGCCCTGGCTCCAATCGAAGAAGGGCTTCTCCACGAACTCGCCTTGGGTCGGCTCGGTCGGATCGCGGATCACCAGCGTGCCCTGCACCGCATCGAACCCGATCACGGCCTGCAGATGGGCGTAGCTGGGGTAGACCGTGGTCAGCGTGAATGGCACGCCGCGCTCGATCAGCGCCCGCGTGGCCTCCCAGGTGACGCGGAACTCGCGGGCCAGGAAGCCATGCTCGGTCGCCCAGCGCCGCTCGCTGTGGTGGGGTGTCCCGTCGTAGCAGATGTCCTCGGCGACCTCGAGGTGGTCGGCTGGCTTCGCCCAATAGCGGCTGATGGCGGTGAGGGTGGCGGGCGCGCAGGTCATGTGGTGCTGGCGCACGAAGCCCACCGGAAGCTGCACGCGCCGTCGCTCGTGCTGGCCCGACTCCACCCGCTCGACGAACGCTTTGTAGTGCGGGTGGCGTGAGACGCGCGCCTGCTCGAGCGCGCGATCGACGTCTTCCAGGCGCAGCCAGGCGTCGCACCGGCGCTGCGCGAGCCAGTCGGTCAGCCCCTTGTCGGCGATCACTGCCAGCTTTTCTCCGCGCGTGAGCGAGGCCAGCGCAGCATGGTAGTCGCCGGCTTCGTACTCCAGCTGGGCGAGGTGGAAGGCGAGCGGCGGGCTCTCGATGTCTTGCAGCTTTGCGCGCAGCAGGGCGATGGCTTCCGGAATGCGCTCGTGCAGGGTTAGAAGCCGGACGGTCTGCTGCACGGCTCGTCGCGAACCCGGGTCCGCATCCATGGCACGCTCGGCCGCCTCGAGCGCCTCGGTGTAGCGGTCCTCCAGCTCGTAGAGCGTGCTGCGCTCGACCCAGCGGAACGGGCGCTCGGGCGCAAGCGCGATCGCATCGGCATGGCGCGCCTCTGCGACCTCGAAGTCGCGCAGCAGTGCGTAGACGTAGGCGGTGAGCCCGAGCCAGTCGGCGCGCTGCTCACGATCGGTATTTGGCGCGTCGCCGATGGCGCGGATTGCCTCCAGCGCGACGAACGTCCCGCGCCGCTGCAGCAGGACATAGGTGCGGTAGTAGCTGGCCAGCAGGGACTGCGGGTCCGCGCGCCAGGCGCGCAGCAGCAGCGCGTCGGACAGCCGATTGGCGGCGAGCTGGCCGGCCAGGCGCCCCGCCAGCACGCGGCCCTCGGTGCCAGGCCAGGACGCAAGCGGGCCCAGCGCCTTGCCCATGTCATGGGCGGCGACCAGCTTGCCCTGATCGTAGAGGGCCTGGATCCGCGCGAGCAGAGCACCCGCGGCGGTGGCCGGCTGCGTTCCCAGCATCATCTGGCGTGTTGTGCGCATGCTGCAGCGCACGGTGGGTGCGGCCCTCCTCGGGTGACGGAGGCCTGCGGCGGCTTACCAGCAAGTTCCCGGCCCAGATCCTATGGCGGTGGAACGTGCGGCGCGACGCAAAATGAGCTGGGGCGGATGCGGACTTCTCACACATCCGGGTACTGCGGCGCAGAAACGAAAAAGCCCCCGCATGGCGGGGGCTTGTCGTCTCTAGGGAGAGGAGGAGGCGGGTCGGCTCAGGCGGCTTTCTTCTTGCCGGCCATGGCGCCGGTAGTGTTGGCCACGGTGGCTTCGGTCATGTCCACGACCTGCTTCCCGGCCTTGGCGATGACGTCGTAGGCCTGGTTGGTAGCGCTCATCGCCTGCTTCATGGCGGCGAAGGCGAACTCGGAGCCCGACGGGGCCGACTTGGCAGCCTTGTCCAGCGCGGCGGCCAGGTTTTTGTTGATCTCGGCGACTTCGGCTTCGACGGCCTTGGTCATCTCGCCGTGGCTCTCGGTCGCCCACGCCTGAACGGCGCGCATATAGCCCATCAGCTTCTCGGCGTTGGCCTGGGAGAACCCGGTCTGCAGGGAGGAGAGCTCCTGGACGTCCTTAGCGGCGGCGAGTGCGCGGAATTGCTTCACGGCTTCGGCGCTGGCAGCCTTGGCGCTCTTGATATTCAGGTCGAGCCACTGCTCCGCGGCGTCGGCGGTGGCATCGGCGAACTTCAGCATGCTGTCCAGCTGGGCTTTCTGGAAGGCGCTCACGTCTTCGGGTACGGCAAACATCATAGTCGGGGTCTCCTGCATGGGGGTTGACACAACGGGGCTGGGGATGTTGCTGCACTGCACAATTGACGCATTGTACGCAACTGTGCTGCTTTGTCAACCCTTTTTTTGCGGCGCAGCACCT
>Ga0105095_10001004_pt1 | contig 14352 bp, 9 predicted proteins | sample PPLLak2March2015_2_FD_79180 | JGI IMG/M metagenome (GOLD analysis project Ga0105095, IMG submission 79180) | Freshwater sediment microbial communities from Prairie Pothole Lake near Jamestown, North Dakota, USA - PPLs Lake P8 Core (3) Depth... | ecosystem: Environmental > Aquatic > Freshwater >... | reverse complement strand
TTCCGGCCCGCGCGCGCGAGCGAATTTCGTCAAGCTCGCGCCTGATCTGGAGGCCCCATTTTCTGAGGATGGCAGGAACGTCGCGTCCCTGTCGGATCACTGCGACGATCACGATGCAGTTTGCATCGATGGGTTCGTAGACGAGGTAATGCTCCCGGACAGGGTACAAGAGCAGTCCGGTGCCGGCAGCCAGTTCGTCGCGACGGCGCAACGAGGTGTGGTGCTCAGCGATGTACTGGGCGCCAGCATGCAGGTCGATGAAATACTGGTCGGTGAGTTGCTTACCCCAGCGCGCCCGAGACCATGCTCTCGCTTCCCGCAAGTCCTGCACGGCTCTAGCCGTCAGAACGTAGCGCTTCGCGGGCACCTCCCGTCAGTCCTCGTCCTTGAGATCCAGAATGGACTTGGATGAGAAGCGCCTACGCTTCAGGTCGTTCAGCCCTTCGAGAATGTTCATCGCGACGGCACGGTCGAGCATGTCCTGGCGGATCAGATCTCGGATGTACTCGCTAGGGGTGGCATACAAATCCTTGTCGCTGGCTCTCTCGTCTACGTACTTGCGCAAGGCGTCGGTGAGCTGAATGTTGAGAGTGCTTGCCATCTGATGGCTTCCAAGTTACCGAGCTGAGTGATTCTATCATGCCTGGCAATAGATAACATCTAATGCCACTCTTGGGGAGGCTGACGGCGATCCAGCTTGGATTGAGGGAAAGCTGTAGTGCCAAGGGCCGGTTCATCGAGAGAAGACTGTCGTAGCAGTCCATCGAGCTGCTCCTTCAGACCGTCGGTGAGCTGTCCATTGCTTCTCGCCAGTTCCGAGATCAGCCTACTGGGGCACCCGCGAGCGCATGTGCTCGGGCAGCAGCGGCGGCGCGCCCTCGCCATCCTCGTGCCCCGTGCGGGCGAGCGCCAGGTAGGTCTCCAGATGCCCCTGCACGGTACGGTACAGCCGCGTGTTCGGGGCGGGGACGGCCAGGTCTTGCCGCCCCGGTCCCAACACCGTGACGTTGACCCGCCTGTCACCGCGTTCCGGCACCGCTCATCCCCCTTGGGCACGGTTCCCGGCCACTTTCTCTCCCCTCGCAGGTCAATCCAACACGCCGGGTTGAGCCGGCTTGCGGCGTCCCGCGAGGCGCGATACGGTTCAACTTCCTATCCGTTGGTGTACGATCAAATTAGGGCATCCAACACAAGAGGACCGTAGACCGCTTCGCCCACTATGGCGCAGACGCCTGACTTAACCAATCCGTCGCCTGGGGAGACGTCCCCGACCACCAGCGCTCCCACCTGGCCACGGTTTCCGGTGGTCGGCATCGGCGCCTCGGCCGGGGGGTTGGAGGCCTTGAAGAAGCTCTTTGCGGCGATGCCTCCCGACAGCGGCTTGGCATTCGTGCTGGTGCCGCACCTCGATCCCGCCCACGAAAGTTTGATGGCCCCCCTGCTCGCCAGGTGCACCGCCATGCCGGTGATGGAGGCGCAGGATGGCATGCGGATCGAGGTCGACCACGTCTACGTCATCCCGCCGAACGAGTACCTCGGCGTCAGCGCCGGGGCGTTGTATTTGACGAAGCCGGGCATCCTGCACGGCGCCTACGCATCGCTGGACTTGTTTTTGCGATCGCTGGCCGAGGACCTGCAGGAGTACGCGATCTGCATCATCCTGTCTGGCACAGGCTCCAGTGGCGCGCTCGGACTCAAGGCCGTCAAGGCGAGTGACGGCGCCGCGTTCGTACAGGACCCGGCGACGGCCGAGTTTCCGCAGATGCCCGAGAGCGCCATCGCAACTGGGTTGGTGGACGAAGTTCTACCGGTGGAGCGTCTGCCCGCGGCTCTGATCGAGTACGAGCGACGCTTGCGCACCGACGAGGTACACCTGACGCGGGCTGCTGAGGAGACCTCCGACGCTTTGGACCAGATCCTGGCCCTGGTAGCTGATGAGGCTCACATCGATCTACGCGGCCACCGCAGCAAGACTCTCATGCGCCGCATCCAGCGGCGCATGGGCCTGAGCCGCATCGATCGGTTGGCCGAGTACGTGGCGTATCTGCGCGAGCATCGGGACGAGGTGGCGCGGCTTGCGAAGGATTTTCTGATCAGCGTGACGCAGTTCTTTCGCGACCCGGAGGCATTTCAGGTCCTCGAGTCGACCGTGATCCCCGAGCTGCTGGGGCGCAAGTCTGCCGATCAGCCGGTGCGGGTGTGGGTTCCCGGCTGCGCCACAGGGGAAGAGGCCTACTCGATCGCCATGCTCTTCCTGGAGCAGCTCTCGGCACTGCAGAAGGGCTGTCCCCTGAAGATCTTCGCCTCCGATATCGATCAGGGTGCGGTGGCATTTGCACGGGCAGGCATCTATCCGCCGGCCATATCGGCCGATGTCGGGCCCGCAAGGCTGGAAAGGTTTTTCACGCATGCAGGCGAGCGTTTCTACCAAGTCAATAAGGCGGTGCGGGAATCGGTGGTCTTCACCGTGCACGACCTGATCGGCAACTCCCCGTTCTCGCGGATGGACCTGATCAGCTGCCGCAATCTGCTGATCTATCTGGAGCCTGAAGTGCAGGGGAAGCTCGTGACGCTGTTTCACTTCGTCTTGAACGAGGGTGGCTATCTGCTGTTGGGCCCCTCCGAGACGGTCGGTCGCGACCTCGATCTGTTCGAGCCTGTTTCCCGGAAGTGGCGCGTCTACCGGCGGATCGGATCGGCCCGGTCCGACCGGATCATTTTCCCGATCGGCCCGGGCGCCGCGCAGCGACTCGATGTGGCGCGGCTGGATCGGCCGCAGCGCCACGCCAGAGTCGCCGAGGCGATGCAACGGGCCCTCCTAGAAGCGTACGCACCAGCGTCGGTACTGATCGACCGCAAAGGCGAGGTGCTGCACTTTTTCGGCCCTACTCTGCGCTTCCTCGACCTGCCGTCGGGCGCGCCGACCCAGGACGTGCTGGCATTGGCCCGCGAAGGCTTGCGCTCCAAGCTGCGTGTCGCTCTGCAGGAGGTTTCCCGCACCCGCGCCCCGGTGACGATCCCCGACGCGCGCATCAAGCGCAATGGCAGCGAATGCCTGATACGGGCCACAGTCCGACCGCTGACCCTCCCGCGGAACGGGGAAGAGTTGCTGTTGGTGAGTTTCGAGGATGTCGACGAGGCATCGGGGCCACCGCAGTACGGCACTCAAGCGGTGGTCGAAGAATCGCTCACGCGCCAGCTCGAATCCGAGCTCGCGACCACACGCGAGGAACTGGAGGGAACGATCGAGGAGCTGCAGTCCACTAACGAGGAGCTCCAGTCCGCAAACGAAGAACTGGAAAGCTCCAAGGAGGAACTGCAGTCGCTCAACGAGGAGCTGACCACCGCCAACACCCAGCTCCAGGAGAAAGTGGGTGAGTTGGAGCGAGTCAACGCCGACATGTCGAACCTTCTCAGCAGCTCCGATTCCCCCACGGTGTTCCTGGACACGGGCCTTCTCATTCGGTGGTTCACACCCGCCAGTACCAAGTTGTTCAGTCTCGTCCAGACCGACCTCGGGCGGCCCTTCACGGATATCGCCATGCGGGTCTCCGACCCGAACCTGATGCACGATGCTCGGCAGGTCCTGGAAACGTTTAGGCCTGTCGAGCGGGAGGTGCGCGGTGCGCAGAGTGAGTGGTGGCTGCGACGAATCCTGCCCTGTCGGACGCGGAACGATCAGGTAGAAGGTGTAGTCATCGCGTTTGCCGACGTGACGGGGATCAAACTGGCCGCCGAACGGGAGCGGCGGCTGGCAACGCTCCTGATGGATTCAAACGACGCCATCCTGGTCCACGATGTTGACGGGAAGATTTTGGCATGGAATCGAGGCGCTGAGCGGATGTACGGCTATAGCGCGGAGGAAGCGCTGCAGCTATCCGTAGCACAGCTCGTACCCGAGGCGCTGCGGGTCGAGGAGCTCGCCATGTTGGAAAGGTTGCGACAGGGCCAGCTTCTCGACTCGCGCGAGACGCAGCGTATCTGCAAAGACGGAGGCATTCGCACTGTCTGGTTGACCGCAACGGCCTTGCGGGACGAAAGCGGCAAAGTCAGTTCAGTGGCGAGCACCGAACGCGACCTTACCGCGATCAAAGCCTCGGCCCAACTCCAACATAGCGCCACCCATGATCCGCTAACAGGATTGCCCAATCGCGTCTTGATGGTGGACCTTGCGTCCCATGCGCTGGCCCAGGCGCGGCGCCAAGGTAGCCGAGTCGCCCTCCTGTTCATTGACCTCGACCGCTTCAAGACAGTCAACGATTCGCTGGGTCATCATGCGGGCGACCGGCTGCTGCAGGCTGTAGCCGGGCGGCTCAAGCAATGCATTCGCAGCGGGGACACCGTCATGCGGCAGGGCGGCGACGAGTTCATCATCATCTTGTCCGACATCGCCAGCTCGGAGGATGCGGCCAACGTCGCGGAGAAGATCCGCCATGAGATGAGCATCCCCTATGTGGTGGAGGGAATGGAGCTGATCTCCTCAGCCAGCATCGGGATCAGCCTTTATCCGGACGATGCGGGCGACGTCAACACGCTGGTCAAGAATTCCGACGCCGCCATGTATCGCGCGAAGGCACATGGGCGCAACACTTACCGGTTCTTCACCGCCGACATGAATGTTGGCGCACTGGAGCGGCTGTCGATGGAGAACAGCTTGCGCGCTGCCCTGGACCGGCGCCAGTTGCATATGGACTATCAGCCGCAGGTCGACCTTGCGACCGGCCGCATCGTCGGAGTCGAAGCCTTGATGCGTTGGGAGCACCCGGATCTGGGCACGATCTCACCAGCGAAGTTCATCCCGCTGGCGGAGGAAAGCGGGCTGATCGTCCCGTTGGGCGAATGGGGCCTCTTCCAGGCCTGCCGTCAAGCCCGGGCGTGGCAGCAAGCGGGATTGCCGCCCATCCCTGTGGCCGTCAACCTCTCCGCCATCCAGTTCCGCCAGCCCAAGCTTCCCGAGATTGTCGCCAAGGCCCTGCGGGAGACCGAGCTTGCCGCGCAGTATCTGGAGCTCGAGCTCACAGAGAGTATCCTCATGCAGCAAGCCGAGGCCGGGATGGCTTCGATGCAAAGCCTCTGGAGCTTGGGATTGCGGCTTTCCATCGACGATTTCGGGAGCGGGTATTCCAGCCTGAGCTACCTGCGGCGTTTCCCGATCCACAGGCTGAAGATCGACGTTTCGTTCATGCGCGATATCACCACCGACGCGGGCGCGGCGGCGATCACGAGTGCCATCATTGCGATGGGGAAGAGCTTGAAGCTCCGCGTTCTCGCTGAGGGCGTCGAGACTCGGGAACAACTCGCGCTGCTGCAGGCTCAGGGCTGCGATGAGATCCAAGGCTACTACTTCTGTAGGCCACTGCCTGCAGACGAACTCGCCAAACTGTTGCTGGAAGGCCGCACGTTGCGATACTGAGCGGCGCGTGCTCCGCGCGTCTGCTTCTTCCGTCACTCGAACGCGAGCGTTTCGGTCTTCAGAATCTCCCGCGCTGCCCTGCGGAAGCCGGGAAGATCCGCGCCTCTTCGTCACCGCGAAGCCGCACCCGTCGGTAGCCAGCTTGCCGCGGGTCGGTGACAACAGGAAGGCGCCGGTCGGGCCGACCAACACGGCGCCGCGGAAATCAAACGATCCGTTGCTCGACCACCACAAAGGCTGTGATCTCGGACAGGAACGTCTTTGCATGCGCCATCGTCACCTGGCCCGCGGGCGACGAAAAGGCCGCTTCCAATGTTGCAGGGTTCTCGAACCAGAGCTCGACGATGCCATCGATCGGCAAGTCGTGGTAGTCGCAGGGCTGACCTTTGGTGCGTTCACGCGCGATGACGACGTCCTGCCTATACCCGGCCACACCAGGCCTCTGCCGCACGAGATCGCGATGCACGACCCACTCGCGGCGGAAGTCGTCTTCGGTGATGTCGGGGCGCCGCTTCAACGTGGATATGCGCTTCAACAAGGCGCCTCGCTTGGGCTCGTCGGGTATCCTCACGACGACATGCGGGCTGGCCGTGATGATGTGCAGCTCTCCGAGGAAGCGCTGCTCGTCGGCGATCAACGCCGACGCCATCTCGCTGTCCTTGAAAGCATGGTCCGCCTGCGCAACGTCATCGAACCACAACTGCGAGAACCCATCGAAGTCCCACGGCCCGCGCGCAAAGTCGATGCCGCGTTGAAGGCGTTCGGTCACGGCGTTCTGCCAGTATTCGCGCAGGTTCGGCGCACGGGCGGCCAACCGGCCGTGCTTGTCGCGCCAGTATGCTCGAAAGTCGTTTGTGGTCCAGTCGGCCTTCTTCCGGAGCAAGCCCATCCTGACGTTCATTAGCTTTGTGTCCTTACGGTTGGTTTGAGCTGTCGGTTCCGATAGCGATGACTCAGGCGGCGAGGCCTGGCGCGAGGACCAGTGTCGCCTCCGTTGCCTGTAGCACTTGCTGCACCGACCATGACGATGGCACCTTCCGGGATCATCTCGACGGCCTTGTCGAGCGGGACCGGCTTCTTCATGGCTGCAGGATCGTGCCGCTCGCTTCGCCGAGCCCGATGCGAGTGAAGCCTTCTGCTTCGCAGTAGCCTCGCAGGATGAGCGTGTCGCCGTCTTCGAGGAAGGTCCGCTTCTCGCCGTTCGGCAGCGCCAGCGGCTCCTTGCCGCCCTGCGTGAGCTCGAGCAAAGAACCCGCTTGATCGGCGGAGGGGCCCGACAGTGTTCCAGAACCGAGCAGATCTCCCGGCTGGAGATTGCAGCCATTCACCGTATGGTGTGCAATCAGTTGAGCTGCGGTCCAGTAGGCGGCATCCGCCGTTCTGCCGCGCGTCAGGCGTACCGGGCCTTCGCCGAACTCGCGCATCCTGCGTGTCTGCAGCCAGACCTCGAGCACGATGTCGAGGCCGCCCCGCTCGCGGTTGCCCCGCGCATCGAGGTAGGGCAGGGGTTGGGGATCGCCGGCGGGGCGTTCGAACTTCGCACGGAAGGGCGCGAGGGCCTCCATCGTCACGATCCATGGCGAGATCGTGGTCGCGAAGTTCTTCGCGAGGAACGGTCCGAGTGGCTGGTATTCCCACGCCTGCAGGTCGCGCGCGGACCAGTCGTTGAGCAGGCAGACACCGAACAGATGGTCTTCGGCTGCCTCGATCGGGATCGGCTCGCCGAGGGCATTGCCCGCGCCCACGAAATAGCCCAGCTCCCGATGGCGGGCGAATCTGCGCATCCTCGAGGTCGAGGAAGTCAAAGCCGTGCCGTTCGTGCCATGCTCGCACCCGTTTGTCGAACGGCTCATTGGGACCATTCGGCGCGAGTACCTCGAACGGGTTCTATTCTGGAATCGAGGCGACCTTGAGAGAAAGCTCGAGCGCTTCAAGGACTACTACAACCGAGCCCGAGTGCACTCTTCACTGGGCGGCAGACCGCCGCAGATGGCGGGCGGTGGGCCATCACCACCGCAAGCGCAACTCGACTGCTTCTCGTGGATATCGTATTGTCAGGGGCTGTTTCAGTCGCCAGTGGCGGCGTGACGTGCGAATTCGCCAGGGACAGGCTGCGCTGGGCGGTGAAGCGGTTCGACGAGGCGCTCCCGCGCCTGGACGGCGAGGTGCGGGAGACGATCGCCGGCATGCGCGCGTCGCACTTGCGCAGCATCGAGAGCTGCGAATCCGTCGCCAGGACGCTGGCCGAAGACGTCAGCTGAACAATAGGCGAGGGACACTTTGGTACAGCAAACCGGCCGCGCCGCAGCCAACGATCACCGGGATCACGCCGACACGGAAGCGGAACAGCACGACCCCTGCAACGACGCCGATCAACAGCAACGGCCACTCAAATCCGCCTTTGAAGCCGGCGGGCCACAGGACATGGTATGCGAAGAACACGGCCAGGTTGACGATCACGCCGACTACGGCCGCGGTGATTGCCGTCAACGGCGCCGTGATGCGCGGCTGACGGTGGGTGGTCTCGACGATCGGCCCGCCGATAAGAATGAAGATGAACGAGGGCAGGAAAGTAAAGTAGGTCACCACCGCTGCCGCCACTGTCCCGGCCAGGAATTGGCGGTCCGGGCCGAATAGCTCGGCACTCCATCCGCCGACGAAGCCGACGAACGCGAGCACCATGATCAATGGGCCGGGTGTGGTCTCGCCCAGCGCGAGGCCGTCGATCATCTGCGCAGCCGTCAGCCATCCGTGGTGCTCGAGCGGGCGGAATTTCGTTGAGAATGAACTCCTTATATCGGAACTTGGTCTACCCTATTGGGATTTGCGAGCATCACGCATGTAACAGTGGATCGCTAAGATGAACAAGACCGAAGGCGGCGCTGCAAGGTCCGACGCGCTGGTGCTCTTCGGCGTAACCGGCGATCTCGCGCACAAGATGATCTTTCCGGCGCTCTATGCGATGGCGAAGCGGGGCGGTCTCAACGTTCCGGTGGTTGGTGTTGCCTACTCGACGTGGACCCTGGCGCAGTTGCGCAAGCGGGCAACGGACAGCATAAAGCAGTCCGGCAGGATCGATGACCAGCGTGCCCTCCGGCATCTGCTCTCCCTGCTCCGCTATGTCGACGGCGACTACAACGACCCAGGCACATTCAAAGCGCTCAAGGAGGCGCTGGACAATGCCCGGCGCCCGGCGCACTACCTTGCCATCCCGCCCGCGCTCTTCGCGACGGTCATCAATGGGCTCGGCGCCGCCGGCCTGGCCGACGGAGCACGCGTGATCGTCGAAAAGCCGTTCGGCCGCGACCTCGCCTCGGCGCGCAGCTTGAACCGGGTCGCGCGATCGGTGTTTCCCGAAGACTCGATCTTCCGTATCGATCACTTCCTCGCGAAGGAGGCGATCATGAACATCCTGTATTTCCGCTTCGCCAATTCGTTCCTCGAGCCGATCTGGAACCGCAACTACGTGGCCAGCGTTCAGATAACCCTCTCCGAGGATTTTGGGGTCGAGGGCCGCGGCGCGTTCTATGAAACCGCCGGCTGTCTGCGCGACGTCGTCCAGAACCATCTGTTCCAGATCGTCGCGCTGCTCGCCATGGAGCCGCCGACCTACCGGGGATTCGGCGCCGTGCACGGCGAAACCGCCGATGTGTTCCAGGCAATGCGCCCGCTGAAGCCTGGCGACCTGGTGCGCGGCCAGTACGCCGGCTACCGCAAGGAGCCGGGCGTCTCGAAGCAATCCGACGTCGAGACGTTCTGCGCCCTGCGGCTTTTCATCGACTCGTGGCGCTGGGAAGGCGTGCCGTGGTACCTGCGCTCGGGCAAGTGTCTGGCCGAGACGGCAGCCGAGGTGATCGTCGAGCTGAAACCGCCGCCACAGCGATTGTTCGCCGACTCCGCACCCGCGGCCGGGTGGGCCAACTATCTTCGCTTTCGCCTCTCCCCCAGTTCTGCTGTGGCGATCGCGGCTCGCGTCAAGCGCGCGGGCAAAGAGTTCGTCGGCGACCAGCGTGAGCTCTACCTGCTCGATGAACAGCCGGGAGAGGAGGCGCCTTACGAGCGGCTTTTGAGCGATGCGATGGCCGGCAACGGCGCGCTCTTCACCCGTGAGGACGCCGTGGAGGCCGCCTGGGCGGTGGTCGACCCCGTTCTGACGAAGCATCGCCGGGCCAAGCCCTACAAGCGCGACAGCTGGGGACCCAAGGAAGCAGACGCACTGATCGCCGCCGACGGCGGCTGGCACAACCCTATACCCGGCCGGACGCGCTCGCAGTGAGACGGACTTGAAGGAGCACTCATGAGCAGACAGACACGTGTCAGCCACCCTCTATACGGTCTGCTCCCTACGGACGTCGAAGGGTTCGACTCCCTGGCCGAGCTTGCCCTGGATATGCGCTGGTCGTGGAATCACGCTACCGACCAAGTGTGGCGGCAGCTGGATCCTGTGCTGTGGGAACTCACGCACAACCCCTGGGGCGTCTTGCAGACGGTCTCTCGGGATCGGATCGAGCGCGTGACAGCCAATCCCGCCTTCCGTAAGAGTGTGGATGAGCTGGTGCAAGCCAAGCGGAAAGCAGCCGAGGCACCCGCGTGGTTTCAGCATACCTACCCGCAATCTCCCGTGACCTGTATCGCCTATTTCAGCATGGAATTCATGTTGAGCGAAGCCTTGCCCATCTACTCGGGCGGGCTGGGCAATGTGGCGGGTGATCAACTCAAGGCCGCTAGCGATTTGGGCGTTCCGGTCATCGGTGTGGGGTTGCTCTACCAGCAAGGCTATTTTCGCCAATTGATCGACCAGGACGGCGCGCAACAGGCCGTTTTCCCCTACAACGATCCCGGACAGTTGCCGATCTCGCCGTTGCGCCACCCGAACGGCGAGTGGTTGCGGTTACAGCTCGACCTGCCTGGTTACCCGATCTGGCTGCGCGTATGGCAGGCTCAGGTTGGAAGAGTGAAGCTTTACCTGCTGGACAGCAATGATGCGGCCAACTTTCCGCCGTACCGGGGGATTACCAGCGAGCTTTACGGCGGCGGGCCGGACCTGCGCCTCATGCAGGAGCTGGTACTTGGGATCGGCGGATGGCGGTTGCTCGCCGCGCTCGGCATCGAGCCGGAAGTCTGCCATCTGAATGAAGGGCATGCGGCGCTCGCCGTGCTGGAACGCGCGCGGAGTTTCATGCAAGCGACCGGCCAGTCCTTCGAGGTCGCACTAGCTGTTACGCGAGCGGGCAATCTGTTCACCACCCACACGGCGGTGGCGGCCGGCTTTGACCGTTTCGCTCCGCCCCTTATCGAACACTGCCTGGGTGGTTACGCCCGGAAGCAGCTCGGCGTCACGCTCCACGATTTGCTGGCGCTGGGCCGCCAGAATCCGAACGATCCGGCGGAGGATTTCAATATGGCGTATCTGGCGATCCGCGGAAGTGGGGCAGTGAATGGCGTGAGCCGCCTGCATGGAAAGGTGAGCCGGCACCTCTTTGAGCCGCTCTTTCCGCACTGGCCGGCGGAAGAAGCGCCTGTCGGACACGTGACCAACGGCGTCCATATGCCGACTTGGGACTCGGCCGGGGCCGACGATCTTTGGACGGAGGCCTGTGGGAAGGATCGCTGGTTGGGGACGACGGAAGCCATGGAGCAAAACATTCGTCGTGTCTCCGACGCCAGTCTCTGGCAGTTTCGCACCGCCGCCAGCACTGCGCTTGTTGAATACGCCCGCGATCGATTGTCCAAGCAACTGGCCGCGTCGGGTGCGTCGCCCGAGGCGGTTGACGGTGCGAAGCATCTGTTCGATCCCAACAGGTTGACCCTTGGCTTTGCGCGCCGTTTTGCAACCTACAAAAGACCGAATCTGCTGCTCCATGACCCGGAACGACTGCTGCGCCTGCTCACCAGTCCGCAACGCCCGGTACAGATCATCATGGCGGGGAAAGCCCATCCCGCAGACCTGGCAGGGCAGGCCCTGATTCAGCAATGGATGCATTTCATCCGGCGGCCCGAGGTGCGCCCCCACGTGATTTTCCTCAGCGACTACGATATGCACCTGACAGAGCAGTTGGTGCAGGGAGTGGATGTCTGGCTCAACACGCCGCGACGCCCCTGGGAAGCGTGTGGAACGAGCGGCATGAAAGTACTGGTCAATGGCGGCATCAATCTATCGGAGTTGGACGGCTGGTGGGCGGAAGCCTACACCCCGGAGCTTGGGTGGGCATTGGGGGATGGTCGGGAACACGATAGTGATCCCGCCTGGGACGCTGTCGAAGCTGAAGCCCTCTATGACCTGCTCGAGGGCGAGGTGATCCCCGAGTTCTATACCCGCAACGCGCAGGGTATCCCCAGCGCCTGGGTGGCGCGGATGCGGGAGAGCATGGCGCGGCTGACACCACGCTTTTCCACCAACCGCGCGGTGCGTGAATACACCGAGCAATACTACCTCCCAGCTGCCACGGCCTACCGCGCACGCGCTGCCGGCAAAGGCGCAGTGGGCGTGCAGGTAGTCAATTGGCGGCATGTGGTGGAACAGAAGTGGCCCGCGCTGCGCTTCGGCGAAGTGAAAGTGGAGACTGGTGCCGAGCGGCACGTACTTGAAGTGCAGGTCTATCTCGATGACCTCGACCCCGAGTCTGTGCGGGTCGAGCTCTACGCCACTGCCCTTGCCGGTAGCGAACCCGAGCGAGTCGAGATGGAGCGCGTCCGGCAATTGGTAGGGGCAACAAACGGCTATGCCTATCGCGCAGAGGTGCCGGCAGCCCGCCCGGCGACGGACTATACGGCGCGAGTGATACCGCACCGCGACGGCGTGGCGGTTCCGCTGGAAGACGCGCGAATCCTGTGGCAGCGATGATTCAATGACCAAGAAGGCACCTGAACGCCCGCTGCACGATTACGCGGTGGAGGTTTCCGAACGCACTGAAGTGCGGAGGGGCATTCCTCTCCCCATGGGCGCTCATGAATATGGGGGAGGGGTCAACTTCGCTCTCTTCAGCCGTCACGCCACCCGCGTTCGGCTGGACTTGTTTGAGCGACCCGCCGATGCAACGCCGGCCAGGGTCATCGATCTCGACTCCGCTCGTAACCGCACGGGTGATGTGTGGCACGTCTGGGTTGAAGGGATTCGTCCCGGTCAACTCTATGCCTACCGTGTGGATGGTCCGTACCAGCCCGGGGAAGGGCATCGATTCAACTTCGACAAGCTGCTCCTGGACCCGTTTGCGACAGCGATCTCGCCGTTGCCTGATTGGAACTTCGACCCGGCGCGCGGATATGACCCGGCCGCGCCGGAGCGGGACCTGATCCGCTCGCAAGTCGACGATGCCGGCGCCATGCCGAAATGCCTGTTCACGCATGAGCACTTCGACTGGCATGACGACCGGCCGCCCCGACATCCCTGGTCAAAGACAGTGATCTATGAAACGCATGTGCGCGGCTTCACCATTCGTCCCAACTCCGGCGTCGAGCATCGTGGCACCTACCGCGGCCTGACGGAAAAGATCCCCTATCTGCAGGACCTGGTCGGCGGTGGAACTGATGCCCGTATACGAGTTCAACGAGTGCCAGACCCGGGCCATCAATCCGCAAACCGGCAAGCCACTCAAGAATTACTGGGGCTACGATCCCGTGGCCTTCTTTGCGCCGAAAGCTTCCTACAGCAGTGCGGGCCGCGTGGGCCAGCAGAAGCTGGAGTTCAAGGAAATGGTCCGGGCTCTCCATCGCACCGGCATCGAAGTGATCCTCGATGTCGTGTTCAATCACACTGCGGAAGGAAGCGAGCTGGGCCCGACGCTGTGCTTCCGCGGGATCGATAACGCGATCTTCTATACGCTCGCGGGCGACAAGCGCTACTACATGGACTACACGGGAACCGGCAATACCGTCAACGCCAACCATCCCGTGGTGCGGGATCACATCCTGGCCGCGCTGCGCTACTGGGTGCTGGAGATGCATGTGGATGGGTTTCGCTTCGACCTTGCCTCGATTCTCGGCCGGGACGGCGCCGGCAAGCTGTTGGCCAATGCGCCGCTGCTCGAACGCATCGCCGAGGATCCGATCCTGAGGGACGTGAAGATCATCGCCGAGGCGTGGGATGCCGCCGGAGCGTATGAGGTCGGGAGCTTCTCGGAACGCCGCTGGGCGGAGTGGAATGGCCGCTACCGTGATGACGTGCGCCGGTTCTGGCGTGGCGATGACGGCATGCTCGGCCTGTTTGCCAGCCGCATCAGCGGCAGTGCCGACATCTACGCTGCGTCCGGCAAAGGCCCCGATGCCAGCATCAATTTCGTCACCTGCCACGACGGCTTTACGCTAAACGACCTGGTGAGCTATCGCGCCAAGCACAATGAAGCAAACGCGGAAAACAACCATGACGGGACCGACGCCAATTTCAGCGAAAACTGCGGCGCTGAAGGCGAGACAGCCGATGCCGAGATCGAGGCCGTGCGTAAACGCCAGATCAAGAACTTCCTGCTGACGCTGTTGATCTCGCGCGGGGTGCCAATGCTGCTGGGTGGCGACGAATTTCGCCGCACGCAACGCGGCAACAACAACGCCTACTGCCAGGACGACGAAACGAGCTGGCACGACTGGACCTGTCTTGAGCGGCATCAGGAGATCTACCGCTTCGCTCGCGGCCTGATCGCCTTTCGCCGAGCGCATCCGGTTCTGAGCAAGGAGCAGTTCTACACCGACGCCGAGATCGGATGGTTTGGCCCGCAAGGAGGATTGCCCAACTGGGCCGACCCGAAAAACAAGCGGTTTGCCTGTCGGGTCCACGAAAGCGGGCAAAGCGCCTTGTACCTGTTGTTCAATGCCAACGCCGAAGAAGCAGACTTCTACCTGCCGCGGATACCTGACGGCGCTCGCTGGCACCTCGCAGTGGACACGTGTCACAAAGCGCCACAAGACTTGTTTATCGCGGGCGAGGAGCCGCTCTTGGACAGCTC
>Ga0105095_10001002_pt1 | contig 14359 bp, 14 predicted proteins | sample PPLLak2March2015_2_FD_79180 | JGI IMG/M metagenome (GOLD analysis project Ga0105095, IMG submission 79180) | Freshwater sediment microbial communities from Prairie Pothole Lake near Jamestown, North Dakota, USA - PPLs Lake P8 Core (3) Depth... | ecosystem: Environmental > Aquatic > Freshwater >... | reverse complement strand
GGTGAGCCGGACGACGTACTCCGGCAGCAGCGGGATCTTGCCGCCGCCGCCCGGGGCGTCGATCACGAAGTGCGGCACGGCGAGGCCGCTGGTCCAGCCGCGCAGCCCTTCGACGATCTCGAGGCCCTTCTCGACGGTCGTCTTGAAGTGCTCGACGCCGGCCACGTTGTCGCACATATAGATGTAGTAGGGCCGGACGCGGGCGGCGAGCAGCTTCTGCATCAGCTTCTTCATCACGTCCACGTCGTCGTTCACGCCGCGCAGCAGCACCGTCTGGCAGCCGAGCGGGATACCCGCGTCGGCGAGCATGCCGAGGCCCTTCACGGCCGCGGGCGTCAGCTCGTCCGGGTGGTTGAAGTGCGTGTTGATGTAGAGCGGATGGTGCTTCTTGAGCGTGGCGCACAGCTCGGGCGTGATCCGCTCGGGCAGATGACACGGCACCCGGCTCCCGATCCGCAGCACCTCGAGGTGCGGGATCTTCCGCAGGCGCGCGAGGATGAGGTCGAGCCGCCGGTCCGACAGCATCAGCGGGTCGCCACCCGACAGGATCACGTCCCGGATCTCGGTGTGCTGCTCGAGATACTGGAATGCGCTCTCGTACTGCGACATGGGGATCTTCTCGGGATCGCCCACCTTGCGCCGCCGGGTGCAGAACCGGCAGTACGACGCGCACACCGGGCTCACCAGGAAGAGGGCGCGATCCGGATAGCGGTGGGTGATGTTGGGCACCGGGCTGTCGGCGTCCTCACCCAGGCTGTCCAGCACTCCCTCGACGACGTCCAGCTCCTGCAGGTCCGGAACGTACTGCCGCCAGATGGGATCACCCGGCTCCTTGATCAGGTCCACCATCGGCGGCGAAATCCGGAACTCGAAGTTGTCCACCGCCTGCTGCAGCCGCTCGAGGTCGGGGAAGTGCTGCGCCCCGAACTTCTCCACCAGCTGCCGAAGGGTGGAGAGGCTGCGTTCGTGTAGGACCCGTTGCCACTCAGCCATGAGACATCATCCGTGTGCGGAAGGCACGAGGAGCTTGGTGTACACGACGAGGGCGTCCCCCGGCGCGTAGTACTCCGGGACCGTCGCCTGTTCGCGGTAGCCGAGCCGGCGATAGAACGCCCGGGTCGGTCCGTAGTCTCCGCGCGACGACGTCTCCACCACGACCAGACGACCCCCTTCCGCTAGGATCGCTGCTTCGCAGTGGGCCATGAGTTGCCGGCCGATGCCGGCGCCGTGAATCGCGGGGTCCACCGCGATCCAGTACAGATCCCACGTGGCCACGGTGCAGGGTACGGGCCCGTAGGTCGCAAACCCCACCAGCTGGGAGTCCTGGTACGCGCCGACCGCCCAATAGTCGCGGCCGGGAGCCGCCACCGCGCCGTCGAACACCTCGAGCGCGATCGCGACCTCGTCCGGGCGGAACACCCCGGTGGCCTCGACGATGGTACGGACCCGCGCGCGGTCGTCCGCCCGCGGGACCCGGAGGGTCACTCGTTCGGCGCCTAAGGCGCCCTCGACGGTACTGCCAGCGTTGGCGTTCACGCGGGCTGCTGCGGTCCGTCGGAGCGCTGCTCCGCGCGCGACCGGGCACCGGTCTGGAGCGCGACGGAGACTGACTGGGTACGCTCGGCGTCTGCCCGCGCGAGTTCGACGATGCGGATCACGAGGTCTTCGTAGGTCCACCCGAACGCCCGCGCCATGCGCGCGAGTCCCGCGTCCTCGGAGAGGTCGGGGTTCGGGTTCACTTCCAGCACCCAGGGGTGGCCGGCGTCGTCCAGCCGGAAATCCACCCGGCCGTATCCGGTCCCGCCAACGGCGCGCCAGGCCTCGCGCGCGAGGGTCACGAGGCGGTCCTGGAGGGCCTTGGGAACCCGGGCCGGACAGATCGGCTGGCTGCCGACGTCTTCGGGGCTGCCCGCTTCCCACTTGGCGTCGAAGCTGAGGATGGGCCAGGCGCCGTCGGGCATCGCGCTGAAGTCGATCTCGGAAATGGGGAGCGCCTGGTTGCCGACGAACCCCACCGCCAGCTCCCGCCCGCCGATGTACTGCTGGACGATGACCTCGTCGAACTGCTCCGACATCTCGGCCACGCGCGCCGTGAGGGCGGTGCGGGAGGAGACGACCGATCCCTGGTCGATCCCGACGCTCGCGTCCTCGGTGGCCGGCTTCACGATGGCGGGCAGCGGGAAGTCGCCGGGGATCTTGTGGCCGTTGGGCATCACCCACCGGGGCACCGGGAGCCCGCGGGCGGCGAGCAGTGCGTTGGCCATGGGCTTTCGGAGGCACGTGACCATGACTTCGGGCCGGGCTCCCGTGAACGGGACCCCCGAAAGCTCGAGCGTGCCCGCCACCAGGCTCTCGGCGCGGCTCACCGCCCCCACGCCTTCGCACAGGTTCACCACGACGTCCGCGCGGCGACACGGCGCCAGCCAACGGAGGCCGGGGCGGACGGGGATGCGCTGCACGACATGGCCCGCGTCCCGCAGGACCTCCGCCACGCGGCGCACGGACTGCATGACGGCGGAGACATCCCGGTCGGACCAGTCGTCGGCCACGCCGTCGTAGAGGATGACGACTTTCACGCGGCCTCCTCGGTCACGCCAGCCGCTTCGAGGTCCAGTCCCGTGATCCGGCGCCAGGCGATCTGGGTCACCTTCTGGATCAGCTGGTCGTACGAGATGCCGGCCGCCCGGGCCGCGCACGGGAAACAGCTGTGGTCCGCGGGGTTCGGGATGATGCCGGGGAGCGGGTTCACTTCCACGACGTTGGGCACCCCGTTCGCGTCCAGCCGGATGTCCACCCGTGCCCAGTCGCGGCAGCCAAGCGCGCGGGCCGCGGCAAGGGCAGTGTCGGCGATCTGGACCGCGACGGGCGTCGGGACCCGCGCGGGACACTCGAGCACATCCATGGGCGTGCTGCGGTCGTCCCACACCCATTTGGCCTCGTAGCCCATGATGGGGAGCGCGCCATCCGGCAGGGTCTCGAAGCGGAACCGGATGATGGGCAGGGCGCGCGCCTCCGCGCCGTTGCCCAGCACCGCTACCGTGAACTCGTCGCCGGGCAGGAACTCCTCGGCGAGCACCGGCTGCCGGTAGGTGGTGAGGATCTCCCGCGCCCGCCGCCGCGCGGCCGCGGCGTCCGCCACGTAGTTGGTCTCGGCGATCCCCTTGGAGGACCCTTCCCAGACCGGCTTGAGGAACACCGGGTAGGTGAGCCGGTCGAGTCGCGGCAGATCCTGCTCGGTCTCGACGAGCACGTACGGCGCGGTGGGGATGCCCCGGGCCGCGAAGACTTCCTTGGCCCGGCCCTTGTGCAGGGCGAGGGTCAGCGTCAGCGGATCCGACGCGGTGTACGGCACGCCGAGGAACTCGGCGATGGCCGGCACGTGCGCCTCGCGGTTCGGTCCCGTCGCCCCCTCGGCCATGTTGAACAGCAGGTCCACCCGCGCGCGGGCGAGCCGCGCCGGGAAATTGCCGATCGCCTCGAGGCGGACGACCTCACCGAAGACACGCAGCGCGCGCGCGACGGCATCGATCGTCTCGGCCTCGTCCCACTCGGCGAACGCGTCGTCCGTGGCGGGGAGGTCGGGGGGGAGCGCAACGTCCCGGCTCGGTGAACCGGTGGTGGGGCGCTGATTGTACGCTAACCCGATGCGCATTGCGCTCCGGAAAGAAATGATGATGAGGTACACGATACGAAATGCTGAGGAGATATGCAATAGGTTTTTCAGCGACTTACGCGCTTTGGCGCGGCGTCAGACGCGGCGCGCGTAGCGCCGGAAGCTGAACGGGAACGCATGACGCGCGTCGGCGGGATGCCGTTCCTCCTCGACGAGGGTCCACTCGCCCCAGGCGACCGACGGGAAGCGGACGTCACCGGGGACCTGCGCGTGGATCCGGGTGATGAGCAGTTGGTGCGCGCGCGGAAGCGCCTCCCGATAGACCGAGGCGCCGCCGACCACGAACACCTGCGGCGCCTCGGCGACCAGGGCCAGGGCCGAATCGAGGTCCGGGGCGACCTCCACGCCCTCGGGCGGACGGAACGCCCGATTGCGGGTCAGCACCACCGAGCGTCGCCCCGGCAGGGCCCGGCCGATCGAGTCCAGCGTCCGGCGCCCCATGATGAGCACGTGCCCCATGGTGGTCGCCTTGAAGCGCCGCAGGTCGTCGGGAAGATGCCAGGGGAGCGAGCCCGCCCGCCCGATCACTCCGTCCTGGTCCATGGCGACGATGATGGAGACGATCACACCGCGATCGGCGCCGGGATGTGGGGGTGCGGATCGTATCCGTCGAGCTGGAAGTCCTCGTAGCGGAAGTCGGGCAGGCTGCGCACGTCGGGGTTGAGCCGCATGGTGGGGAGCGGCCGGGGCTCCCGCGCGAGCTGGAGGCGGACCTGGTCCAGGTGGTTGCGGTACAGGTGCGCGTCGCCGAACGTGTGGACGAAGTCGCCGGGGGCCAGGCCCGTCACCTGCGCCATCATCATCGTGAGCAGGGCGTAGGAGGCGATGTTGAACGGCACGCCCAGGAAGAGGTCGGCGCTGCGCTGGTAGAGCTGGCAGGACAGACGCCCGTCCAGAACGTAGAACTGGAACAGCGCGTGGCAGGGGGCCAGCGCCATCCGGGACAGGTCGGCCACATTCCAGGCGGAGACGATCAGGCGCCGCGAGTCCGGGTTGCGCCGGATTTCACTCACCACCTGGCCGATCTGGTCGATCTGCCCGCCGTCCGGAGCCGGCCACGAGCGCCACTGGTAGCCGTAGATCGGGCCCAGGTCTCCCCGCTCGTCCGCCCACTCGTCCCAGATGCGCACACCCGCGGCCTGCAGCGACCGCACGTTCGTCTCGCCCCGCAGGAACCAGAGCAGCTCGTGGATGATGGACTTGAGGTGGAGCTTCTTGGTGGTGACCAGTGGGAACCCGGCGCCCAGGTCGTAGCGCGTCTGGTAGCCGAACACGCTCAGCGTCCCGGTGCCGGTCCGGTCGGCCTTGGGGCGGCCGTGATCCAGCACGTGCTGCAGCAGGTCGAGATACTGCCTCATGCCGACTCGTCCAGCAGGGTGAGGGGGTCCCGGTCCCACGCGCCGGCGCGTTCCCGCGCCCGCAGGGCGACCGCGACGTCCTGTGGGATCGCCGCCGCCCGGGGGCCCACCTTGAGGTGCGCGAGGGCGGGCCCGGTGGGGAAGATCACTCCCGGGTTGAACATACCGGCGGGATCGAAGGCCCGCTTCACGTCCGCGAACAGACCGGTGATCGTCGGGCCGTAGAGCGCGGCGAGCGCGGGTGCCCGCAGCCGCCCGTCCCCGTGCTCTCCGCTCGGCGTGCCGCCCAGGGCCAGCACGAGCCCGGTCACGCGGTCGAGCAGGGACGCCAGACGCGACTCGAGATCGGGCCACTGGGTGTCGACCAGTGCGTTGACGTGGAGGTGGCCGTCGCCCGCGTGGCCGAAGATGACGAGCGGGACGCCGGTTTCCGTGGATGCGGCGCGCAGCCCCTCGACGTACTCGCCGAGCCGCGGGACCGGCACGCAGCCGTCCTCGACGAGCTGCAGCGAGCGGCGGTGCTCGGGGAGCGCCGCGAGCGCGGGGCTCGCCGCGTGCCGGATCCGCCAGAGGGCCTCGCGGGTCCGCGGGTCGAGTCCGGCGCGCGTGGCGGCCACGCGCGGCCGCAGCACCGCGTCGATGTGCGCCATGGACTCGCCCACGGTGGCGGCGTCGGGTCCCTCGATGTCCACGAGGATGAGCGCCTCCACGCCCTCCATGGGCAGCGGCGCCGCGTCGGGGCCGGCGAGGTCCAGGAACGTCCGGTCCAGCACCTCGATCGCGCTTGGCCTGGATCCCAGCAGCAGCTCGACGGTGCCGCCGAGCAGGCGGAGGTCGTCGAGGGCGACGACCAGGGTGCCCGCGGCACCCGGCGTCCGCTCGAGCTGCACTTCGGCCCGCGTGACGATCCCCAGGGTGCCCTCGGCCCCGATCACGAGGTCGAGGTAGTCGCCCGATGCGAGATACCGGTCCAGGGCGTAGCCGGCGGTGTTCTTGGTCGTGCGCGGGAACCGCGCCGTCACCTCGTCCCGCGCCGCTTCGATCCGGGCATCGACGTCGCGCATCCTGTCTTCGAGGGCGAGCCGTTCCGCCAACACCCGGCGCTCGGCGGGCGTCGGGAACCGGTGCTGCCGGCGGGCGTCGGCCCGCGGCAGCCAGCCCACCTCCCCATCCGCCGTGACGATCTCGACGCCCCGCACCCAGCACCGCACGCTGCCCGTCCGCAGGCTCCGGGCCCCCGCGGCGTTCGTGGCCACCATGCCGCCCACGGTGCAGTACGCCGCGCTCGAAGGATCGGGCGGGAACCGCATCCCGAAGTGCGTCGCGATCTTGTTGAGCACGCCGCAGGTCACGGCCGCGCCCACGTTGGCGGAGCCCGCGAGGGCCACGCGCGCGGGCCGATCGAGTGCCCGCAGGTCCACGACCACGCCCGGGCCGATGTTGTGCCCCGGCATGCCGGTGCCCGCGCCGCGCGGGATGAGCGTGTGACCCTCGGCGGCCGCGTGTCGCACCAGGGCCACCACGTCGTCCCGATCGTGCGGCACCGCCACGGCGGCCGGCACGATACGCAGCGGGCCGGCGCCCTCGCTGTAGAGCGCCCGGGCGCGAAGCTCCGTATGGAAGGGACCGCGGAAGCCCGGAGGGGCGTCCATCAGCGTCCGCCCGCGAGGTGGAGGAAGTAACCGCGAACCAGAGGGTCGAACGGGGCGATGAAGTGGGTCGCCACCACGGTGCGGTACACCTCGGCGCGCGTGATCTTCACCTTGTGTCCCGGATCGAGCAGCCGGGGGTCGCGCTCCGCCAGGTGCAGGGTGCGGACGGCAAAGTAGAGGGACGTCAGGCAGAAGATCCGGATGCGGTAGGCCGCTGCCGGGAGCGTCATGCAGTACAGCAGGGCGTCGTGCAGGTGATGCCGGGCCTTGGCGATGAGCGTCGCCATGACCTGCCGCGCCTCGGCGCCGTGGGACGGATCCTGCAGGTCGTCCGGCCGCACACCGGCCAGCTCGCAGAGATCGCGCGGGACGAAGCTCCAGCCCCGCCGCCGGTCGTCCGCCACGTCCTTGATGATGTTGGTGAGCTGGAGCCCGAGTCCGAACGACGTCGCGAGCGACTCGAGCCGCTCGGTCCGCGCCGCGGTCATCGGCCGGTGGTGAATGCGGAACAGGCCCGTGAGCAGGTGCCCGACGGTGCCCGCTACGTAGTAGCAGTACCGATCGAGCTCGGCCACGGACGCCAGGGCGGCGAGCCCGTCCCTCGTGCCGCGCCGCTGGGCGAACTCAGCCATGCCCCGCGCCATCTCCTGCACCCACGGGCGCACGGCGTCCCGCTCCTCGGCCGAGAGCCCGCGGAACACCCGGAGCACACGGTCGCACTCGCGGACGAGCGCCTCCTCGCCGGATCGGGCAACGGGAAACGCCGCTGCCAGTGGGCCGCCGTCGGCCTGCGGGTCATCGAGGCAGCGCCGCAGTTGCGCCAGCAGGGCGTCCTTGCGGGCGGCGGGCAGGTCGGCGCTGTCTTCGATGGTGTCGGCGATCCGGCACAGCAGGTAGGAGGTGCGCACGGCCTCCTGGAGGCCGGACGGAAGCAGACGGATACCCAGCGCGAAGGTGCGCGACACCTCGGGGAGGATGCCGCGGCAGAACTCGCGGTCCGCCCGGTCGCCCCCTCCCCGCATGTTACCGCCCGACGGCTGTGGCGATGCCGTCGCGGATTCGGCGGACGAGCGTCATGCCGGGGTGATCGCGCGGGATCTCCCGCTCGTTGCGCTCCGAGGTGCTGATGCCGGTCCGGAACGGGGCGTACAGCCCGAAGATGGCAACGACGGATCCCGTCCCGTCCTGGTTTGGCGCCACGAGGATGCGGAAACGGACCTGCCGCTCGGCCGGCGGATACACCGAGGAGCCCGCCGGGTCGTACGACGCCATGTCCACGTAGTTCGTCTGGATCACGTGGGTCGTGGGCTCGGCCTCGCGAAGCGGCAGTCCCTGGTCCGTCACGGCCTTGAGGGCCGCCTGGAACACGACCGGGACCGAGGCGGGGAACACCTCTTCCACGGACGGCTTGAGGGCGCGTGGCTTGCCGGACACGCACCCCGCCAGCAGGATTGCCGCTCCGACGAGGACGCGCCTCATCGACCGAACCGCTCGTGCATCCCCTGGAGGATCTGGGTCAGGAGCCGATCGCCGGCGTGACCGGGCGGTACGATCATCTCCCGGTCCCGGGGCATCACCGACGGGTCAATGGTGCGCAGCTGCACCGCCTCGGAGGTGAGGCGGGTCCTGTTGGTCTCAATCGGGTCGGCGAAGAACCGGATCAGGATGACGCGGTCGAGGTTGGCGCGGTCCATGACGCCGGACTCCTGCGTCACCACGTTGAACCACTGGCTTTCCAGGAAGCCCTCGGCCGGGCTGTTCCAGTTGGCCCGCATGTTCACGCCCAGCAGCCGGGCCTCGGCCTCCTGGATCACGTCGGCGGGCAGGGCGTTGATCGTATCCACCCGGGCGTTGGGGAACGGTTCGTACGAGGGCCGCAGCCCGCCGGACGCGCAGCCGGCGACGAGCACGGCCGCGGCGGCCAGGGTGGTGAGTGTCGAACGGCGCATGGCGGACAATCCTCCCAGCAAACGGTTGAATTCGGTATCCGGCGAGCAGGAACGCCTGTGGAAAGCCTGCGTCTGCGACCCGCCGGAGTCAACGGGCCCCGCTTCCAAAGGGCGGCGCGGGCTCACAGCCCCAGATCCACCACCGCCGGCGGCTTCTGGGAGTAATCGTAGAACCCCTTGCCGGACTTCTTGCCGAACATCCCGGCGAGGACCATGCGTTTGAGCAGGGGCGGCGGGGCGTACCGGGTTTCCCGATACTCGTCGAACATGATCTCCGCGATGTGGTACGTCGTGTCGAGTCCGACGAAGTCGAGCAGCGTGAAGGGACCCATCGGGTACCCCGTCCCGAGCACCATGCCCTTGTCGATGTCCGGCACGGACCCGACGCCGTGCTCGAGCGCCCGGATCGCATCGAGGAGATAGGGCACCAGCAGCAGGTTGACGATGAAGCCGGAGTTGTCCTTGGCGGCGATGGGCTCCTTGCCGAGGGAGCGCGCGAACGCCATCGCCCGGTCGAACGTGGCCGGGCTGGTGGTGACCGTCCGGACGACCTCGACCAGCTTCATGATGGGAACTGGATTGAAGAAGTGGAGCCCCACGAAGCGGTCCGCGCGGGCCGTGGCGGCGGCCATCGCGGCGATCGTGAGACTGGACGTGTTGGACGCGAAGATCGTGTGGGGGGGACAGAGCCCGTCGATCTCGGTCCAGAGCAGGTTCTTGACGTCGAGGCTCTCGGTCACCGCCTCGACGACCACGTCCGCGCCGGCGAGATCCGTGACCTTGGTCGTGAAGGTGAGCCGGCCCAGGGCGGCATCCCGCTCCTCCGGTTTCACCTTGCCCCGTTCAACCGCCTTCTCGAGGGACGCCTGAAGGCCGCCACGGCCCCGGGCGATCAGCTCCGGGGAGACCTCGCGGACGATCGTGCGATACCCGGCGGCCGCGCTCACCTGCGCGATGCCGCTTCCCATGAGGCCACAGCCCAGCACGCCTACGGTCTTGATCTCGGTCATGTCGGTCGGGGGATGAAGGGTGGGAAGTCTGGCCGCCCCGTTACGGTTTGAGCGAGCGGCGAATCTCGTCGGCAATCCACTCGAGCATTGGCGGGCCGGTGCGCCCACGCGCCGGCAGCTTGATGTCCCCGTGCTCGAGGCGGTCGAGCACCTGCTCGAGGGCGATCTGGGTGCGTTCCGCCTCCCGGCGATGGGCCCGCGCCACGGCGACGGCACCGACGCCCGCCAGCGGCAGCGCGAGCACGGCCAGCGGAGTCGCGAACCCCAGCAGCACCAGGATGCCCGTGGTGGCGGCGCCGGCCACCGTGACCACTCCGGCGCCACCGATCTGATCCCGGCGGGAGTTCCCGACGTCGGCGACGAGCCGGACAAACACCCGTCCATCCTCGAGCGAGGTGACCTGGCCGGCGACCTCGCGTGCCCGGGCAAGAAGATAGTCACGGCCGCCCATCTGGAACGACCGCTTGAGTGACGCCACCGTTCCCCGCCGGGGCTCCCAGGTCGTCTGGTCGGCGAAGCGGCGCTTCACCTGGAGCAGCTCGCCATCGCCCATCCAGTGCTCGAGGGCGGCGCGAACCGACTCCACGGTGCCCTTCAGCGCGCGGTCGGCGGCCACGAACCGCGGACCGGCCAGCCAGGCGGCGAGGCCGGTTTCCGCCGGCTGTGCCGCCCGCATCCGCTCTTCCATGAGCGCCTGCCGCAGATACGGGGCCGGGATCCCCACGTCGGTGCCCAGCCGCAGCAGGTCGTCCTCCGTGAGCCCCTCTTCGAGATCGCGCGACCCCGCCTGAAGCTGCGCGGCACGGAGGATCACGCGCTCCATGGCCGCCCGCTCGAGGCGCTGCCCGGGGGGGACGGTGTCGCTCATGACGTCACGCTTGCTCCCGCTCCCGCGTTCCTGCGGGCAGTGCCGCGCCTGTGGCCTCCGGCAGACTCTTCCCCTCTGCCGTCCCCGGTGCCAGCACGGCGCTGGCCAGTTCCACCGCCGCGATCGCCGCCCCTCGGCGCTTCGCCGCCTCCATGAACGGCGTCAGCAGGTCGATCGGGACGGGGAAGATCGTCGTGGAGTTGTTCTCCGAGGCGACCTCCACGAGGGTCTGCAGGTAGCGAAGCTGGAGCGCTTCCGGATGCTGGGCGATGACGGCGGCGGCCTGGGACAGCTTGCCTGCCGCCTGGAACTCCCCTTCGGCGGCGATCACCTTGGCGCGCCGTTCGCGCTCGGCCTCCGCCTGGCGCGCCATCGCCCGCTTCATCTCGACCGGCAGGTCCACGTCCTTCACCTCGACGGCAGACACCTCGACCCCCCAGCGGTCGGTACGCTGCTCCACGATCTTCTGCAGAATCGCGTTGATCTTCTCGCGGTCCGCCAGCAGCTCGTCCAGCTCGGCCTCGCCGAGCACGCTGCGCAGCGTGGTCTGCGCGAGCTGGCTCGTGGCGTAGAGGTAGTCCTCGATCTCGATGATGGCCAGCTCGGGGTTGCTCACCCGCATGTAGAGGACGGCGTTGACCTTGATGGAGACGTTGTCGCGCGTGATCACGTCCTGGGGCGGAATGTCCATCGCGACGATGCGGAGCGACACGCGCTTGAGGTGCGCGAAGCCGGCCGGGATGAAGATCAGGCCGGGCCCCTTGGTGCCCCAGTACTTGCCCAGCAGGAACGACACCCCGCGCTCGTACTGCTTCAGGATCCGGAGGCTGGCGAAGCTGTACGCCACCGCACCGGCCAGAACCGCGAACAGGATTTCCATCCCGCCTCCCCGCTAGAAGACCTCCACGATCACCGCGGCCCCCTGACCGCCCCCGATGCAGGCGGAGCCAAGGCCGTACCGCTTGCCCATCCGCTTCAGCGCGTGCAGCAGGTGGATGGTGATGCGGGCGCCGCTGGCCGCCAGCGGGTGGCCGATGGCAATGGCGCCCCCGTGCACGTTGGTGCGCGACCGATCGAGTCCGAGCTCCTTTTCGACCGCCACGTACTGCGGGCTGAACGCCTCGTTCACCTCGACGAGATCCATGTCGTCGAGTTTCAGGCCCGCCTTGGCCAGCGCCTTGCGCGCGGCCGGCGCGGGACCGATGCCCATGTACTTGGGCTCGACGCCGGCCACCGCCCACGCGACGAGGCGGCCGAGGGGTACCAGCTTGTGCTCTGCGGCAAAGGCCTCGCTCGCGACGACCGTGGCGGCGGCGCCGTCACAGATCCCGGAGGCGTTGCCGGCGGTCACGAACCCGTCCTTCCTGAAGTAGGGCGGGAGCTTCGCCAGCCCGTCGGCGGTGGTTTCGGGCCGCATGTGCTCGTCGGCAGCCCAATCCTCCATCTGCCGCGTCTTCGGATTCTTCACCGGCACCGGCACGACTTCCCGGGCAAACACGCCGTCCTGCCACGCCTGATAGGCCCGCTGCTGGCTGGTGAGGGCGTACTCGTCCACCTCCTGCCGCGTGAGCTGATACTTGTCCGCCAGGTTCTCGGCCGTTTCCGCCATCGAGAGCCCGCACTGGGGGTCCTTGAGCGCCTCCCACAGCGTGTCCTCGAACGGGACCGCAGGTCCGAGGCGGACACCCCAGCGCGCGCCGCGCACGACATGCGGGGCCTGGCTCATGGACTCCGCCCCGCCGCACAGCACCACCCGCGACTCGTCGAGCAGGATCTGCTGTGCGCCCTGGATGATGGACTCGAAGCCCGAGCCGCAGAGGCGGTTGACCGTGACGGCCGGGACCTCGATCGGGAGCCCCGCCTGGAGCCCGACGTGCCGGGCGAGATAGATGGCGTCGGCCGACGTCTGCTGGGCATTGCCGAACACCACGTGGTCCACCTCGCCGGGGTCCACGCTGGCGCGTTCGATGGCGTGCCGGGCGGCAATGGCGCCCAGCTGGGTCGCCGTGAAGTCCTTGAGCGTACCGCCGAACTTGCCAAAGCCCGTCCGGGCTCCGGAGAGAAAGACGACGTCGGTCTGTTTGCCCTGGGTCTTCATCGGGCTCCCGTTCAGGTCAGGGGGTCAAATATCGCAGGAGGGCCGAAGGGCAGTAAGGGCGGGAGGGCAAGATGAGGGCGGAATGCAGAATGCAGAATGCCGCAGCGCTACCCTCCGAGTCCGCGTGCCACCGCCGCAGCCGCTTCCGCTGTCGTGGCCTTCCCCCCGATGTCCAGCGTCCGTGCGCCGGCGGCGAGCGCCTCTACCACGGCTCGCTCGAGTACCGCGGCGGCCCGGGGAAGACCGAGTTGCTCGAACATCAGCGCGCCGGTGAGGCACGCGGCCATGGGGTTGGCGATCCCCTTGCCCGCGATGGTGGGCGCGGAGCCGTGCACTGGCTCGAACAGACCGGGTGAACGGCCGGGGTGGAGGTTTGCGCTCGCGGCGAGACCCAGGCCCCCCACGAGCCCGGCGCCCAAGTCCGACAGGATGTCGCCGTAGAGGTTGTTCGTGACCACCACCTGGAACCGCTGCGGCGTCCGCACGAACTCCATCGCGAGGGCGTCCACGTACCGGTGCTCGCGCTCGACGCCGGGGTACTGCTCCCCGATCTCGCGGAACAGGCGCTGCCACAGCCCATGGGCGGGAATGGCGTTCGCCTTGTCGCTCATGGTGACGCGGGTCCTGCCGTGCCCCTTGGCCCACTCGAAGGCCGCGCGGATGATCCGGGCCACCTTGGGCGCCGTGTGCACCTCGTGGGAGATCTGCTCCTCGTCCGGGGTGCCCACCGCCGCGGAGGTCCCCCGCGCCAGATAGCTGCCTTCGGTGTTCTCGCGGAAGATGACGAAATCGATCGAAGGATCGAGGGATGGAGTGATCGAGGGATCGATATCGCCCGCCGGCCCGCCGGCCAGGCGCAGCGGCGTGAGGTCCGGGTGATAGAGCCGCACCGGCCGGAAATTCACGTACAGATCCAGGCGGAACCGGAGCCCCAGCAGGATGTCGCGGGCGTGCTCGTTGCCCGGCACGCGCGGATCGCCGAGCGCGCCGAGGAAGACCGCGTCCACGTCGTCGCGCAGGTGCTCGAACGTGGCCTGCGGGAGCGTCTCGCGGGTAGCGAGGTAATGGTCGGCGCCCAGCGGCAGGTGCTCCCAGGCGATCCGGGCGTCGTCGAGCGCTGCCGCCCGCTCGAGGATCGGCAGGGCGGCGCGCACGACTTCCGGGCCGATCCCGTCTCCGGCGATCGTGGCGATGCGAAGCGTGCGGCCCACGGTCAGTCCGAGCGGTGATGCCCGCACCGCGGGCAGAAGCGCCACTGGGGGTGCAGCTCGTCACCACACCGCGCGCAGCGGCCCGCGCCAACCGGCTTGCCGCAGAAGGGGCAGAACACGACGGCCCGGTCGGCCGGGAGAGCAGCGGCGCACGCCGCGCAGCGGTTCACGCCGGCTTCACGCCCGGCGGTGGCCGGGGGAGGGCTGTCCGCCTTCGGCTCCGCGCCGGCGAGCTGGAACACCGGAGCCTGGCGCGCCACCGATTCGGCCGGAGGTGACCGTGGTGGCTCGGGTGGCTCCGGTTCCGGGGGCGCATACGCCGTATCGCCCGACAGCACCTCGCGCACCCGCTTCTGCTCCAGGCGCACGCGCGCCCCGGCAAACTCGCGCACCAGGGACGGATCGGGGTTGAGGCTCCCGGCCTCTTCGGCCAGCGATTGCTGCGCCTCGACCGGCTCGAGCCTCACGTACCCTCCGACCCCGCCGAGGAGGCCGAGGAGCGCCGCCTCGTAGTCCTGGTGCGACGCGAAGCCAAGGACC
>Ga0105095_10000999_pt1 | contig 14386 bp, 12 predicted proteins | sample PPLLak2March2015_2_FD_79180 | JGI IMG/M metagenome (GOLD analysis project Ga0105095, IMG submission 79180) | Freshwater sediment microbial communities from Prairie Pothole Lake near Jamestown, North Dakota, USA - PPLs Lake P8 Core (3) Depth... | ecosystem: Environmental > Aquatic > Freshwater >... | reverse complement strand
GGCATCCGCGACTACATCGCCAAGCACCCGCCGCGGCCGGCCTCACCCCTCGCGCTGAACTGATCTTCCTTTCATCCAGGCGACGATGCCGGGGGTGATCGAGAGCAGCACGATCGCCACGATCACCACCGTCAGGTTCGACTTGACCGCCGGAATGTTGCCGAAGAAGTAGCCCGCGAGGCAGAGCGACCCCACCCAGAGCAGCGCGCCCGCCACGCAGAAGGCGATGTAGCGCGCGTACGGCATCGCGCCCAGGCCGGCGACGAAGGGCACGTAGGTGCGAATGATCGGCATGAAGCGCGCGATGATGATGGTCTTGCCGCCGTGGCGCTCGTAGAAGTCGTGGGTACGCTGCAGGTACGCCGGGTTGACCCAGCGGGCGAGGAGCCGCCGACCCGCGGAACGGCCAATCCAATAATTGACGTTGTCGCCGCACAGTGCGGCCGCCACCAGCACCGCCATCACCAGGCCGATGTCCATCCCGCCCGCGGCGGCGAGCGTGCCGACCACGAACAGCAGCGAGTCTCCCGGCAGGAACGGCGTCACCACCAGCCCGGTCTCGCAGAACACGATGACGAAGAGCAGCGCGTAAACCCACACGCCGTGCTGCGCGACGAACGCCGCGAGGTGCGCGTCGAGATTCACCGCGAGGTCCCACGCCCAGGCGAGGAGTTCCATCGGCGGGATTCTATATACTCTTCCCGTGCCGGCCATTCGCGTCCTTCCCGAGCTTCTCGTGAGCCAGATAGCGGCGGGCGAGGTGGTCGAGCGGCCCGCCTCGGTGCTGAAGGAGCTGCTCGAGAACAGCCTCGACGCCGGGGCGCGCGCGATCGCGGTGACGCTCGATGAGGGTGGCGCGCGGCGCATCCAGGTCGACGACGACGGCCAGGGCATCGCGCGCGAGGACTTGGCGCTGGCGCTCGCCCGGCACGCCACCAGCAAGATCGGCAGCCTCGAGGACCTCGAGGCGGTCGCCACCATGGGCTTCCGCGGCGAGGCGCTCGCGTCGATCGCCTCGGTGTCGCGCCTGACGCTCGCCTCGCGCACGCGCGACGCGCCGCACGGCAGCGTGATCCACGCCGAAGGCGCGCGCGCCGGCGAGCCCGAGCCGGCCGCTCGCGCCCCGGGCACGACGCTCGAGGTGGCCGAGCTGTACTTCAACACGCCGGCGCGCCGCAAGTTCCTGCGCAGCGAGGCCACCGAGTTCGGCCATTGCGACGAGGCGTTCCGGCGCATCGCGCTGGCGCGGCCGCAGGTCGCCTTCTCGCTCAAGCACAACGGCCGCGTCAGCCGCCACCTGCGGCCGCAGACCGCCGCCGAGCGCGCTGCCGCGCTGCTGGGCGAGGCATTTTCCAGTCAATGCATCGCCGTGGAAGCAATCGGTGGAGCCTTGGCGCTCACCGGCCTCGCCGGCCTGCCGCAGGCCGCCACGGCTCGGGCCGATACGCAATACTTCTTCGTGAACGGACGCTTCGTGCGCGACCGCCTCCTCGCGCATGCCGCGCGCGAGGCCTATGCCGAGCTGCTGCACGGCGAGCGCCAGCCGGCTTACGTGCTCCTCCTCGAGCTCGATCCGCGCGGCGTCGACGTCAACGTGCACCCGGCCAAGACCGAGGTGCGCTTCCGCGACGCGCGCGCCGTCCACCAGTTCGTACTGCACGCGTTGCGCCGCGCGCTCTCGCCGAGCGCCGCCGAGGCGCCGGTGGTCTATGCGAGCATTTCTTCAGGAACGGCGAGCCAGGGTTCCTTCGCGCTCGCGCAGGCGGCACCGGCGTACCAGCCGCAGCCGCTGCTGGAAGACAGGGCGCGCCCGCTCGGCCACGCCCTGGGGCAGCTGCACGGCATCTACATCCTGGCGCAGAACGAGGCCGGGCTGGTCCTGGTCGACATGCACGCCGCGCACGAGCGCATCCTCATGGAGAAGCTCAAGGCCGGGCTCGACGCCGGCGGGGTCGCGCGCCAGCGGCTGCTGGTGCCCGCGGTGCTCGCCGTGGACGCGCTGGACGCGGCAGCGGCCGAGGAAAACCGCGACAGCCTGCTGCGCCTGGGGCTGGAGACGACCGTATCGGGGCCGAACGAGCTCACCGTGGGCGCCGCGCCCGCGCTGCTCGCCGGCGGCGACGTCCCGGGCCTCACGCGCAACGTGCTGCGCGAGATGCGCGAGTACGGCGCGAGCCAGGTGCTGGCGAGCCGGCAGAACGAGCTCCTCGCCGGCATGGCCTGCCACGCCGCGGTGCGCGCCAACCGCGCGCTCAGCCTCGCCGAGATGGACGCGCTGCTGCGCGAGATGGAGGAAACCGAGCGCTCGGGCAGCTGCAACCACGGCCGCCCGACCTGGTACCAGCTCAGCCTCGCCGACCTCGACCGGCTGTTCCTGCGCGGGCGCTGATGGGCGGCGTGATGATCGTCACGGGCGGCAGCCGCGGCATCGGCGCCGCGACCGCGCGCCTCGCCGCGACCCGCGGCTACGCCGTTTGTGTGAACTACCGCAAGGAACGCGGGGCGGCGGAAGCGCTTGCCAGAGAACTCGACGGGAAGGCAATCGCCGTGGCGGCGGACGTCGCCGAAGAGGCGGACGTGGTGCGCCTCTTCGAGACGGTGGATCGCAGCCTCGGCCCGGTGACGGCGCTCGTGAACAACGCCGGCATCGTCGATCTGGGGACCCGCGTCGAGGCCATCACGCCGGCGCGGCTGCAGCGCATGTTCGCCGTCAACGTCTTCGGCAGTTTCCTCTGCGCGCGCGAGGCCGTGAAGCGCATGTCGCGCCGGCACGGCGGCAAAGGCGGCGTCATCGTCAATGTGTCGTCCATTGCCGCCAAGCTCGGCGGCGCGGGCGAGTACGTCGACTATGCCGCCGCCAAAGGGGCCATCGATACGTTCACCGTCGGTCTGGCGAAGGAGGTCGGCGCGGACGGCATCCGCGTGAACGCGGTGCGCCCCGGCATCATCCGCACCGAGATTCACCTCTCCAGCGGCGACCCCGGCCGGGTCGAGCGCATCGGCGCCGTCGCGCCGCTCGGGCGCCCCGGGGAGGCGGCGGAAGTCGCGCGCGTGATCCTGTGGCTCGCTTCCGACGAATCGTCCTATATGAGCGGCGCGCTGGTCGACGTCTCCGGCGGCCGTTAGCCTTTGCCGCGCGCGCTCGTCCTGCTCGGGCCGACGGCGAGCGGCAAGTCGAGCCTCGCCGCCGACCTCGCCGCCCGCCTGCCCGTGGAGATCGTCTCGATGGACTCGGCGCAGGTCTACCGCGGCATGGACATCGGCACCGCCAAGCCCAGCGTCGAAGAGCGCTCGCGGGTGCCGCACCACCTCATCGACGTGGTCGATCCGGACCAGGCCTACTCCACCGGACGGTGGAGAGAAGAAGCAATTTCCAGGATTCAGGAAATTCTCGGCCGCAAGCGCATTCCTCTCCTCGTCGGGGGCACTATGCTCTACTATCGCGCGCTGGTCGGCGGGCTCGATGCGCTGCCGCCGGGCAATGCTGAGATCCGGGAAGAATTAGACGAGCAAGCGGCGCTGCGCGGCTGGCCGGCGCTGCATGCCGAGCTCGCCAGCGTCGACCCGCGCTCGGCACAGCGCATCTCGCCGGGCGATTCCCAGCGCATCCAGCGCGCGCTCGAGGTATGGCGCCTCACCGGCAAGCCGCTCTCCGCGCTGCACGGCGCCGCAAAGAGCGAGCTGCCCTTCCGCCTCAAGGCGTTCGCGCTCGTGCCGCGCGATCGCGCCGAGCTGCACCGGCGCATCGCGGCCCGCTTCGCGGCCATGCTGCAGGCGGGCCTGGTCGACGAAGTCAAGGCGCTCAGGAGGAACTACCGGCTGACGCAGGGGATGCCGAGCATGCGCGCCGTCGGCTACCGGCAGGTCTGGCAGTACCTCGAGGGCGACATCGACGCGGCGGCGCTCGCCGAGCGCGCTGTCGCCGCCACCCGCCAGCTCGCCAAGCGCCAGCTCACCTGGCTGCGCGGCTTCGCGGATGTCGAGGACCTCGACGTCTCGCCGGCCGGGGTGGACGTCGAGGCGCTGGCGAGCCGCATCGCTCACTCGTTCTTGTAGATGCCGCGCGCGTTGAGCGCGGCGAGGAAGAACTGCAGCGCCACGAGCGCGTACGCGCTGTCGTGCAGGCCCCCACGCCACCCACAGCACGTTGCCGGCGAGGAAGCACCAGAACCCGAGCGCGCGCCGGTGCGCGGAGCGCGAGGCCACCAGCCACGCCGCGACGACGTGACCGCCATCGCGGGCCATTGCACAAGATCGAGCCACATGTAACGCTCAGACCCTCGCATCGGGACCTCGTTCAGGAGCGGACATGCAAGTCGGGATCGTCGGGCTGGGCAGGATGGGCGCAGGCATGGCACGGCGGCTGGCGCGCGCCGGGGCGCAGGTGGTGTGCTACGACCATGCCGAAGCCGCCGGACGGGCGCTCTCCGGGGAGCGCAACGTGCACTGCGCGGAGAATCTCGCCGCGCTCTGCGCGCGCCTCCAGGGCGAGCGTGTCATCCTGCTCATGCTGCCGGCGGGCGCCGCAGTCGAGGAGGCGATCGGCGACCTCCTGCCGCTCGTTTCGGCGGGCGATACGCTGGTCGACGGCGGCAACAGCTACTACCGCGACTCGATGCGTCGGGCGCTCACGCTTTCCCAGCAGGGCCTGCGCTACATAGACGCCGGCGTCTCGGGCGGCGTCCACGGCCTCGAGCACGGCTTCTGCCTGATGCTCGGCGGCACGCCGAAGACGATCGAGATCTTCGAGCCGTACGCGCGCATCCTCGCGCCCGGGCCGGAAGCGGGCTGGCTGCATTGCGGCCCGAGCGGCGCTGGCCACTTCGCCAAGATGGTCCACAACGGCATCGAGTACGGCATCATGCAGGCGCTCGCCGAGGGCTTCGCGCTGCTCGCGGCGCGGCGCGACCTCGACATCGATCCGGCGCGGCTCGCCGAGACCTGGCGTCACGGCAGCGTGGTGCGCTCGTGGCTGCTCGACCTGTGCGCGGCGATCCTGAAGGACAACGAGTCGCTGGCGGGCGTGGCGCCGGTGATCGACGACTCGGGCGCCGGGCGCTGGACCGCGACCGAGGCGATCGAGCTCGGCGTGCCGGCGCCGGTGATCACCACCGCGCTCATGGCGCGGTTCTCCAGCCAGGGCCGCTCCGACCACGCGCGCAAGCTGATCGCGCTCATGCGCGCGGGCTTCGGGGGGCACATCGTCCACCGCAAGCCGTGATCGTGCTGGTGATGGGCGTGGCCGGCGCCGGCAAGAGCACGCTGGGCGCCGACCTCGCCCGGCGGCTCGGCTGGCGGTTCATCGACGCCGACGACCACCACCCGCCGCGCAACATCGCCAAGATGGCCTCCGGCATCCCGCTCGAGGACGAAGACCGCTGGCCCTGGCTGGATCAGCTGAACAAAATGCTCGCGGAGGAAAAGAACGTCGTTCTCGCCTGCTCCGCGCTCAAGGAGAGCTACCGCCGCAGGCTGCTCGCGGGCGTCGGCGCGAGCCGCATCGTGTACCTGCAGGGAAGCTTCGAGCTGATCGCGGCGCGCCTGGCCACCCGGCGCCACCGCTACATGCCCGCGTCGCTGCTCGAGAGCCAGTTCGTCGCCCTCGAGCCGCCGGCAGGCGCGATCGCGATCGACATCGCGGCCGAGCCGGGCCGCTGCGTCGACGCGATCGTGCAGGCGCTTCGGTAGCCGCTCAGTTTCCGATGTGAACCTTGTAGCGGGCGCCGTTCGAGAACATGCAGGTGCCCGCGCCCTGTGCCGGCGAGTTCATCTGGTACTCGCAGCTCATGAAGGAGCCGCTCGGGCCGTAGGCGCTGGCGATGCCCTTGCGGTCGTCGCCCGAGACGCGCGTCGCCTCCCCCGTCAAAGTCTCCCCCGCGTAGGTGATCTGGAAGCGCCCCTTGCCGGTCATCATGTTCGTCACCGTGCCCGACACCATGCCGGTCTGGGTGGCGAGGTCGTTCTCCGGGTACAGGCGCGCGCTGAGCACCCTGGGCATCGCCGGCTGCCCCTGTGCCGGGCCGGCGGGAATGTAGAACGAGTACTGCCCGTCGCGCTCCGGGATGACGTAGCACCCGGAAAGCGCGAACGCCTGCACGAGCATCGATGCGCAAAGCCTCTTCGTGATCTGCATGACTCCCTCCTTTTCGGTGGAGCAGGGATCGCTTCCCTGCGTTCGCCCATCCTGGGGAGGGTGCGGCTGCGGATCGCTTACCGATCGCTCACCGATTGCTTAATTCTTTCCAGGCACTCGCTGGCGCGTTCCGGCTGTCCGTTCTCCTGCCAGTAGCGCAGCACGCGCCCCATGGCGCGCTCGAGGCGCCCGCGCATGCGCTCACGCGCCTGCAGCACCCAGGCGGCGTCGACGTCGTCGGCCATGAAAGGGCCGCGGTATAGCGCGAGCATGCGCTCGGCGAGCTTCTCGACGCTGCCCGGGTCGGCGGCCGCCTCGACCTGCGCCGCGAGCTCCTCGAACTCCCAGGCATCGACCCAGAAGTAGCGACGGTCGAGCGTCAGGCGGCCTTCATGCAGCAGCACGGCGCGGTCTTCGCCGAGGAGCTTGCGCAGCCGGTGCAGCGCGCTGGTGAAAGAGCGATGCGCGGAGTCGCCGTCCACGCGCGGCCAGAGCGCGTCGGTGAGGCGGCTCTCGCTCACCTGCGCGCCGCCGTAGGCGATCAGCGCCTTCAGCAGCTCGAGCGGGCGGCGCTGCGCCTTGCCGCTCGCGGCCGCCGGCTCGTGATGCCCGTGCAGCCGGAAGCCGGCGAAGGTCTGCACGCGGAAGGTCCACGGCCAGTCCTCGCCCGACGGACGTGCCTCCTCCGGCACCAAGCGGCGGCGCCGGATCAGGCTCTTCGCATAGTCGGTCTCGACCCCCGCCGCGAGCGCTGCCGCGAGCACGCGCGCCACCGCTGCGGGGCGCCAGCCCAGGAAGTGCTCGTAGCCGTACTGGCGCCCGAGCTGCAGCGCGCGCCGCAGCGCGTTCATTCCCGGCCGCTGCCGGTTGTGCGCCAGCGCGATCTGCGCGAAGCCGAGCAGGCAGGTGAACTCGAGGTGCGCGTTGTCGATGCGCCGCGCGATGTCGCGCATCGCCTGCAAGTGGGCGATGCACTTGCGCTCGTCGCCGCACTCCACCAGGATCTCTGCGAGCGACAGGCGGCAGAGCACCTCGAACAGCGGACAGCCGACCTCGATCGCCATGCGCAACGCGGCCTTGCCCTTCTGCAGCGCCTGCATCAGGTCCTTGCGCAGCATCGCTTCCCAGGCCTGGAAGTGGTGGTACACGCACAGGTTGAAACGCCCGGCGCCCGCCTGCGCCTCGAGCCGCTTGACGATCGCCGCCGCGCCCGCGAGGTCGCCGGCCCCGAGCGCGCAGCCGTAGCCGTGCACCAGAAGCTGGAAGGTCCAGGTCTGCACGCCGGTCGCCTGCACGAGCTCCAGGCCCTCGCGCATCGCCTTCTCGCCGGCCGCGGCGTCGGCGGTGAGCATGGCGTGCATGGCCTCGATGTTCTTCAGCGTGATGTGCGAGAACGGCGTCACGCCGGGGGCGGTGGAGGCGCGCCGCATCGACTCGATGAGCTGCGCCGCGCGGGCAAAGAGGCCCGTCCAGGTCATGGTCAGCGCGGCGAGCAGGCCGACGAACATCTTCAGGTTGACGTCGGGCACCTCGGCGCTGGCAGCAAGCGCGCGCTCGATCCACTGCTTGATGTCGCGCCGCTGCGGCTGGCGCAGTGTCAGGGCGATGAACATGCTGCAGGCGAGCCGCGCCCCGGCCTCCGCCGTTGGCGGCCGCGCGCCGTTCTTCTCCGCCTCGTCGAGCACGGCGATCCAGCGGTCGAGCAGCGAGAAGTCGTCGAGCTCGTAGAGGATCGCGAACATCGCGCCCGAGGCCGCGAGCGCCATGCCGACGGCCTCCCCTTGCGCGCGAAACAGCGCGAACGCCCGCTCGTAGAGGATGCGGCCTTCGCGCGGCGCGAGCTGCGCCTGGCTCGCCGCCGCCCAGTACACCACCCAGGGGTGCTTCGCCTGGGTGTCGGCGGGCAGCTCCTCGACCCAGCGCGCGAGCGTCTCGCCGCGCCCCTGGCGCAGCAGCGACTCCGCCTGCCCGTCGACCACGCGCGCCATCTCTTCCCAGTCGTGGCTCTCGCGGTAAAGCGCGATCGCGTCCTCGACGGCGCCCGCCTGCTCCATCTGCCGCGCCGAGGCACGCTGCAGCGCGCGCCGGCGGTCCTTGGGCAGCGCTTCCTCGGCGCGCGCCTGCAGGAAGTCGCGCAGCATGGGGTGGTACTGGTAGACCGGTTCGGGCTCCGTCTCGCGCAGGCTGACGAAATAGTTGAAGCGGTGCAGCTCGGCGATGAGCTGCGCGGCATCGGCGTCGCCCGACAGCTCGATGGCGATGCGCGCGGTCATCTTCGGCACGTAGGCGGTCTGCACGAGGAATTTCTGGATGCGCTCGTTCGACTTCTGGAAGATCTCCCCGGCGAGGTAGTCGAACACCAGCTGGCGCGTCGAAAGGTCGGGCGCTTGCGCGATCGGTCCGAGATGCGACTGCTCGAGCATCAGCACCAGGCCCGCGGCCCAGCCCTGGGTGCGGGCGTAGAGCGCCTCCACGGCTTCGGCAGGCAGGCTCGGCCGGCGCTTGGCGACGATGGCAGCGCTCTCTTCGCGCCGCAGCTGCAGCTCCTCCCAGCCGACGAGCGACAGCGTGCGGTTTGCCCGCAGACGTGCGAGCACCGGGGGCGGATCGGTCCGGCTGAGGAAGATCGCCCGCCCGCCGGGCGGCAACTCCTGCAGGCCGATGCGCATCACCTCGACGAGCGGCGAGGACGTCGGCACCTGCTCGCAGCCGTCGAATACCAGGGCAAAGGGGGTCTTCAGCCGCGTGAAGAGCTGCTGGAAGTAGCGCCGCGTGAAGAGCGCGACGCCCGCCTGGTATTCGGGGGCGAGCAGCGGCAACGGCTCCGACCCGGCCTCGCCGTGCGCATCGGCGGCAACGCTGAGGTAGTAGAAGAACGTGGCGATGTCGGCGTCGCCCTCGTCGAGCTGGTACCAGAGGTAGGGAATGCCCGCCTCCTCGAGCCAGCTCGCCGCAAGGGTGGTCTTGCCGGATCCGGGCGGGCCGGAAACCCAAACCGCCGGGGCAGCTTCCTCCCCCTCGAGAAGCGCGAACAGGCGCTTGCGCGGCAGCACGCCGGCCAGGCGCGGCCGGGTCGTCTTCCCCAGGGACGCCCGCTTCTGCTTCATCGCGTCGCTATCTTCCCATGGCTGCGCCGTCGCGGCGCGGGTCGGCGCCGCCGCGCCAGCCGCCGGGGACCCGCTCGATCCCGTGCAGCCCGCTCACCAGCGGCAGGAGGACCACGCGATGACCCCGTTCGGTGAGCCCCTGCTCGAGCGCCGCGTACGGTGTTTCCTTCTCCAGGAGCGTCGGCCCGTTGCGCGTGCCCAGGCTCGGCGCCGCAACCGCCTCCTGCAGGTCGAGGCCCCAATCGAGCCTCGCGACGAGCGCCTTCGCGACGTAATTGATGATCATGGCGCCGCCCGGCGATCCGAGTATCAATATCGGAGTTTCTTTTTCAAACACCATGGTGGGAGCCATGCTGCTGCGCGGCCGCCGGCCGGCGCCGACCGCGTTCGCCGAGCCGGGCACGAAGTCGAAGTCGGTGAGCTGGTTGTTCAGGATGAAGCCGCGCACCACGATGCGGCTGCCGAAGGGGCTCTCCACGGTGGTGGTCATCGCCACCGCGTCGCCGTTGCGCTCGACGATCGACAGGTGGCTCGTCCCGGTCGCCTCCGTGTCGCCCGGCAGCGCCTCGCCGACGGAACGTTCGCCGATCAAGGCCGCTCGTCCCTGCAGGTATTTCCCGTCGAGTAATTTCCTTGTGGGGACCGATACGAAGTCGGGATCGCCGAGGTAGCGCGAGCGGTCGGCGAAGGCGAGCCGCCCGGCTTCGGTGAAGAGGTGTGCTGCCTGGGCCGAGTGCGGCGGCGCACGGGCGAACGCAGTGCGCTCGAGAATGCCGAGAATCTGCAGCACCGCGACCCCGCCGGAGCTCGGCGGGCCCATGGAGCAGACGCGCCGTCCCCGGTAGGGGCCGCAGACCGGCTCGCGCTCGAGCGCGCGATAGCGGGCGAGATCCTCTTCGGTGAGGTCGCCCGCCTTCGCGTGCGAGCGCACCGCGCGCACGATGTCGGCGGCGATGGCGCCGCGGTAGAAGGCGCCCGCCCCCTCGCGCGCGATCGAGCGCAACGTCGCCGCGTACTCGCGGTTGACGATGCGCGACTTTGCTTTTCCATCCTGATGAAAGAACAGAGCGTCCCGCAGGAAGCGCTCTTCCGCGAGCGCCTTGCTCAGCCGCGGCGGCGCGTCGAATCCCGATTCCGCAAGCCTGATTGCATGGGAGAACAATTCCTCCCACGGCAAGCGCCCATGGCGCTGATGCGCGAGCTCGAGCATGCGCAGCACGCCGGGCACGCCGACCGAGCGGCCGCCGACGACCGCCTCCATGAACGGCATCGGTTTTCCATCCCTGAGGAAGCGATCGGCTTGAGCAGCGGCAGGCGCGGTCTCGCGCCCGTCGTAGCTGCGCAGCTTTCGCTCCCTCTGCGACCAGTGCAGCAGGAAGGCGCCGCCGCCGATCCCGGAGGATTGCGGCTCGACCAGGCCGAGCACCATCTGCACCGCGATCGCCGCGTCGAGCGCCGAGCCGCCGCGGCCGAGCACCTCGACGCCCGCCTCGACGGCGAGCGGATGCGCCGCCGCCACCATGAATTCCTTCGCGACAACCGGCTCGCGCGCCTGCGCGAGGCTCGCGGCGAGGAAAAACAGGCTGAAAACAAAAAAAGCGGCCGCAGCCGCCCTTCTCGCCCGTGTCGGGTTCGGGACCATTACACCATCAGCGGCACGATCAGCAGCGCGACGATGTTGATGATCTTGATGAGCGGATTGACCGCCGGGCCGGCGGTGTCCTTGTAGGGATCGCCCACCGTGTCGCCGGTGACCGCCGCCTTGTGCGCCTCCGAGCCCTTGCCGCCGTGATGGCCGTCCTCGATGTACTTCTTCGCGTTGTCCCAGGCGCCGCCGCCGGTGCACATCGAGATCGCGACGAACAGGCCGGTGACGATGGTGCCCATCAGCACCCCGCCGAGCGCCTGCGGGCCGAGGATCAGGCCGACCAGGATCGGCACCAGCACCGGCAGGAGGGACGGCACCATCATTTCCTTGATCGCGGCGCGCGTCAGCAAGTCGACCGCCTTGCCGTACTCGGGCTTGGCGGTGCCTTCCATGATGCCGGGAATCTCCTTGAATTGCCGGCGCACCTCGAGCACGACCGAGCCGGCAGCGCGGCCGACCGCCTCCATCGCCATGGCGCCGAAGAGGAACGGCACCATGCCGCCGATGAACAGGCCGATGATCACCATGTGGTTGGAGAGATCGAAGGTGAGGCTCTTGCCCGCGGCCTCCAGCGCGTGGGTGTAGTCGGCAAACAGCACCAGCGCCGCGAGCCCGGCGGAACCGATGGCGTAGCCCTTGGTCACTGCCTTGGTGGTGTTGCCCACCGCGTCGAGCGGATCGGTGATCTCGCGCACCGAGTCGGGCAGGTCGGCCATTTCGGCGATGCCGCCAGCGTTGTCGGTGATCGGCCCGTAGGCGTCGAGGGCGACGATGATGCCGGCCATCGAGAGCATCGCGGTGGCAGCGATGGCGATGCCGTACAGCCCGGCCAGCGCGTACGAGGCGTAGATGGCGACGCACACCGCGAGGACCGGCCAGGCGGTGGATTTCATCGACACGCCCAGCCCGGCGATGATGTTGGTGGCGTGCCCGGTGACGCTCGCGTCGGCGACATGGCGCACCGGCTTGAATTGCGTGCCCGTGTAGTATTCGGTGATCCAGACGAGGAAGCCGGTGAGCCCCATGCCGACTGCCACCGTGCCCCAGAGATGCCAGACGGTGAGGTAGCGCGTGCGCCCGCCGACGTCGAACTGCACCGTCCTCAGGATGTCCCCCATCATGTACTGCGTGATCGGCCAGGCGGCGATGAGGGCGATGCCGCCCGCCCAGGCGAGGCCCTTGTACAGCGCGGGCATGACGTTCTTGTCGGAGGGCCTGGCGCGCACGAACCAGGTGCCCGCGATCGAGGCGATGATGGCGAACCCGCCGAGCGCGAGCGGATAGATGACCGCGGCCGCCGACGCGGTCTTGATCATCAGCGCGCCGAGCAGCATGGTGGCGATGATGGTCACGGCGTAGGTCTCGAAGAGGTCCGCGGCCATGCCGGCGCAGTCGCCCACGTTGTCGCCCACGTTGTCGGCGATGACCGCCGGGTTGCGCGGGTCGTCTTCGGGGATCCCTGCTTCGACCTTGCCGACCAGGTCGGCGCCGACGTCGGCGCCCTTGGTGAAGATGCCGCCGCCAAGACGCGCGAAGATCGAGATCAGCGAGCCGCCGAACCCTAGGCCCACCAGGGGCTGGATGATGTGGACGAGGTCGGACTTGTCGTGCGCGTTGGCGTAGAGCAGCGCGAAGTAGCCCGCCACCCCCAGCAGGCCCAGGCCGACCACCAGCAGGCCGGTGATCGCGCCGCCGTTGAAGGCGACCTGCAGCGCCTCATTGAGCCCGGTCCGGGCCGCTTCGGCCGTGCGCACGTTCGCCCGCACCGAGATATTCATGCCGATGATGCCCGAGGCGCCGGAGAGCACCGCGCCGATGAGGAAGCCGATGGCGGTCGGCCAGCCCAGCGCGGGCACGAAGCCGATCACGAGGAACAGGATCGCGCCGACGACGGCGATGGTGCTGTACTGTCGCCAGAGGTAGGCGATCGCCCCTTCGCGCACCGCCGCCGCGATCTCGCGCATGCGCTCGTTGCCGTCGGGCAGCTTCAGGATGCGCGTGATCTGCCACGCACCGTAGGCGATCGCAATGAGCGCGCAAGCGAGCGCGAAAACGAGTCCGGCGGCCATGAATTTCTCCCCTGAAAGGGGGCCGATTTTATCAGGTCAGCGCGGCAAGAGCGCGCGCGGTGATGTCCTCGACCGAGCCGACGCCCGTGATCCTGCGGTACTTGGGCGCCCGCGCATCGCCGGTGGCGGCCCAGTTGCGGTAGTAGTCCACCAGCGGCCGCGTCTGCGCGCGGTAGACCTCGAGGCGCTTCTTCACCGTCTCCTCGCGGTCGTCCTCGCGCTGCACGAGCGGCTCGCCGGTGAAGTCGTCGTGCCCTTCTTGCCGCGGCGGGTTGAACCTGACGTGGTAAGTGCGCCCGGAGGGCGGATGCACGCGCCGCCCGCTCATGCGCGCGACGATCTCCTCGTCGGGAACGTCGATCTCGAGCACCGCGTCGATCGGCACCTGCGCCGCCTTCATCGCCTCGGCCTGGGGAATGGTGCGCGGAAAGCCGTCGAAGAGATACCCGCGCGCGCAGTCGGGCTGACGCAGGCGCTCCTTCACCAGCGCGACGATGATGTCGTCGGAGACCAGCTGGCCCGCGTCGATCACCTTTTTCGCCGCCAGCCCGAGCGGCGTGCCCGCCTTCACCGCGGCGCGCAGCATGTCACCGGTGGAGATCTGGGGGATGGAGAACTTCTTGCAGATGACGGCGGCCTGCGTGCCCTTGCCCGCCCCGGGAGGGCCGAGAAGAATGAGCCTCATTGGATCATTCTACGCACGGCCTCGAGATCCCCGGGCGTGTCGACCCCGGGCGGGATGGCGCGCTCGCTGATGACCACCGCAATGCCGTAGCCGTGCCACAGGGCGCGCAGCTGCTCCAGGGCCTCGGTCCTTTCGATCTCGGGAATCTCCAGGCGCGTGAAGCGCTGCAGGAACCCGGCGCGATAGGCATAGAGACCCGCATGCCGGAAGCAGCGGCCGCCGGCCTCGCGCGGGTACGGGATCTGGGCGCGCGAAAAATAGAGCGCGCGGTTGCGCCCGTCGAGGACGACCTTGACCACGTTCGGGTTGCCGCGCTCGGCCGCATCGTGCAGGGGATGGCAGGCGGTGGCCATCGGCGCATCCGCGTCGCGCTCGAGCGCGCCGGCCACCCCGGCGATCAGCGCCGGCGGCATGAGCGGCTCGTCGCCCTGCAGGTTCACCACGATCTCGTCCTCGGCAAGCGCGAGCGAGCGCGCCGCCTCGGCGACGCGGTCGGTGCCCGAGGCGTGGTCGTCGCGCGTGCGCAGCGCCGAGTAGCCGGCCGCGCGCACGGCCGCGGCGATGCGCTCGTCGTCGGTGGCGACGTGGACCTGCGCGCCGCTTGCCGCGGCCCGCTCGCAGACGCGCACCACCATCGGCCGGCCGCCGAGGTCGGCGAGGGGCTTGCCGGGAAATCGGCTCGAGGCGTAGCGCGCCGGAATAATGACGCGAAACTGCGCGCTCACGTCACGCCACTTCTTCGTC
>Ga0105095_10000998_pt1 | contig 14388 bp, 18 predicted proteins | sample PPLLak2March2015_2_FD_79180 | JGI IMG/M metagenome (GOLD analysis project Ga0105095, IMG submission 79180) | Freshwater sediment microbial communities from Prairie Pothole Lake near Jamestown, North Dakota, USA - PPLs Lake P8 Core (3) Depth... | ecosystem: Environmental > Aquatic > Freshwater >... | reverse complement strand
TTTTGCCCATCAATCCGTAACTTGTCATTTTAAGGTGACTACCTTAGAAATTTAAGCGGCACATAAAAACTTTCCGACCGCGAAAATATTTTATGAACCCATATTGCCAAGCCGATGAATCCTCCATGTGCGCTATTTGTGAAAAGAGTATTCCTTTTATCTCGACATTTTGCCTAAAAAATAATGCAGTGAACACGGATTTTTTCAAATGTTGGAGCGTGCCAATGGAGTGAGAACGCTGATCAAAATCTGTCTTTTGACTTAAGGTTTACCTAAATTCTCCAAATAATCAAGGAATTCTTCCAATTCTTCCCTGCCCATCCCTGATATCGAGGTGCGTTCCACCTTGATATATTTACGAAGCGCTTCCAAACTTTCTTTAGCTTTGACGTCTTTTTTCACGGTCCGTACTTGATCACGTTCTATTTTTATTCTATAGAGTGTTGCCAAAAAAGTTGCGAAGACTACGAGAGTATTACTAACTATAACTATAAGTTCAAGACTCATGTTTGTCGCCCCATCCAGTGTATGATGAGTTCAATCTGTACGATGAGATATATCATCTTTTATGTGAATGAAATCTTAATAGCGTTATCTGCAGTATAACCAATGAGGCTTGTTTGTTGGAATATTGCATCATTGCTGAAGCCTATGAGAAAATCGAAGGGACCACGAAACGGCTTGAAATGACTGATTTGCTCGTGGAGTTATTAAAGAAGACTCCTAAGGCCATTATTGACAAAGTCGTTTACCTAACTCAGGGAAAGATCTACCCAGACTTCGTCAGCTTAGAGCTGGGTGTGGCAGAAAAACTTGCCATAAAAGCCTTATCTCGAGCATCGGGGACAAAAGATGCAGATCTTCTGCGACTTCTCTCGAAAATAGGCGACGTAGGCGAAGTTGCTGAAGAAGTCATGAAAAAGAAAAAACAAGCCACTCTAGGAGACCGAAAAAACCTGACCGCTGAACGAGTCTACGAAGTTTTGGACAAAATGGCCAAAACACAGGGCTCAGGGGCCGTAGATTCAAAGATGGCACTTTTGTCGGGATTATTGTCTGACGCCTCGCCAAAGGAAGCCAAATACATAATGCGAACAGTTACAGGTAATCTACGCCTAGGCATAGCGGACATGACCGTTCTGGATGCTTTGGCAATAGCGTACGGAGGCGGTAAGGAAGCTCGAGAACTCATAGAACGGGCATACAATATCGCTTCCGATCTCGGCAGAGTAGCAAATGTAGTTGTTGAGAAAGGAATGGAAGGAATAAAGAAGTTTCAAGTGATAGTTTTTGAGCCGATTAGGCCTATGTTGGCTGAAAGGCTCGCTTCTCCCGAAGAAATCCTTGAGAAACTGGGAGGAAAATGTATCGCTGAGTACAAGTACGATGGTGAACGAATTCAAGCACACAAGAAAGACGGAAAAGTCATGCTATTTTCCAGGCGTTTGGAGAACATATCATCTCAATATCCAGACGCGGTTGAACTAATAAAAGACAAGGTTGAGGCTAAAGAGGCGATATTGGAGGCTGAATGCGTCGCTATGGACCTTGAAACGTACGAGATGCGCCCATTCCAAGAGTTAATGCATCGGCGAAGAAAGTACGGCGTAAAAGCCGCTATGGAACAATATCCTGTCTCGCTGTTTATGTTCGATGCACTCTACATAGATGGAAAGGATCTCACGTTGGAAGCCTACCCTTTAAGGAGAAGAGCATTGGAAAACACCGTCAAACGTAATGACCGAGCCAAAGTAGCCCACCATATTGTCGCCCATAACCCTAAACAGCTTGAAGAGTTTTTCGAGGAAGCCATCGAAAACGGTTGCGAAGGGTTAATGTGCAAAGCCATGGGAAAAGACTCAGTCTATCAGGCGGGAGCCCGCGGGTGGCTATGGATAAAGTACAAACGCGACTACAAAAGCGAAATGACGGACACGGTGGATCTTGTGATCGTGGGTGCTTTTCACGGCAGAGGAAAACGAGCAGGAACATATGGCGCTTTGCTTTTGGCTACTTACGATCCAAAAGCAGATACTTTCGAAACCGTCACGAAATGCGGCACCGGCTTCACAGATAAAGACTTGGCAGGTTTTCCAGAAATTCTAAGGAAACATGAGATACCTCGCAAACACTCCCGAGTCAAGTCTACTCTTGAGGCTGATGTCTGGTTTGAACCAGCTGTTGTTCTGGAAATTCTGGGAGCTGAAATTACACTTAGCCCTATACATACCTGCGCTTTGGACTCAATCAGAAAAGGAAGCGGCTTGGCAATAAGGTTTCCACGTTTCACTGGAAAATACAGAAAAGACAAAGCAGCAGAAGATGCAACAACATCCTCCGAGATTGTGGAGATGTACCGGAAACAGCTGAAGAGAATCAGCGAGACTTGATCATTTCAAGTTCCGATTCGGCGAAGGCTCCAAACCTTGATAAACAGACACCGTAGAATAATACTTGTGGAATGAATGTCGCAAGATTCTGATAAGATGAAAGCAGTTGTAGCTTTCAAGAAGAAACTCGAAAAGAGAATAGAAGAATTGGATTCTGAGATCAAAGAACTCCAGACTACACTGGACACCGTCAATTCCATTCTGCTCGATAAGGGATTCAAACGAGGGGACATCAAAGAGATAAAGCCAGCGACCGAAGAGGCTGTTTTGCCAAGAGAAGTATCAGAGAAATCCCCTGAGAAACCGATTGCGCGAGCTCAACCAACAACTGAGTCGGAAAGCGTCATACCCTTAAGAACGTTAGATGACGAACCTCTAGCAATCATCTATGTTGACAGACAGTCCATTCACGTGTTGCCTGATGAGAGAAAAAACTTCAGCATGAACACGCCACCTTTCAGCCATTTTCTAGTTGAGAGAGTACTTGCGAAGATGCAGGAAAAAGACAATGAACTCGTCCGAATGGGTCAACTGACACCTGATAAAATGTTTGCCTATAACATAGTGCGCGAAGGTGACCTAATTCGCGAAATAGTGATCAGAAACGTAGACGAAGAACGACTTAGGGAACTCAAGTCCAGCATCAGATGGACCTTCGAAAAGATGTACGAAAAAATGAAAAGATGAAGCTTGGACTACTCTAATTGCTTCTTCAAAAGAGCTTCAATGTTTTTCTTTGGGCAGAGGCCAACAAGCCTTTCAACTTCATTTCCGTTCTTGAAAACAACCATCGTTGGAATACTGAAGACCTGAAATTTCTCCGCTGTAACCGGGTTTTCATCAACATCCAGTTTGGCAACAAGAATCTTTCCAGCGTATTCCTTGGCCAATTCCTCGATAGTAGGTGCTAATGCTCTGCATGGGCCGCACCACCCTGCCCAGAAGTCCAGCAGGACTACTTGGTTGCCTTTAAGTGTTTCATCGAAATTCGCGTCTGTCAAGTGAAAAGGACCATCAACCATTTGATTTATTCTCCTGATTTACAAGAATATTCTTCAACGTACTTTGATATAAACCGTTCGTGATGTCACTTGCACTGTTTCATATTCTGATGCAATATCTTGAAGGCCAGATAAGCTTCTTTAGGGTCAGATATATCAGCTGCTACTCTCTCAAAGGGACATGTGCCAGTTTTGTTTGAATCAAGAACATTTTCGATAAGTTGTTCGGACTGATAAGCGATTTTGTGTTTTTCGAAAACTGTCTGTGCCTGCCTGCTCAGAACCACGGCGTAAACCCATTTCACCTTTGCATAAACACATAACATCGCAACAGCTTTTCCAACAACCCTGTCCGCCACACTCGAATCTCGGATTTCTTCACCTGCAGTGTCAATAGCTTCCAAAAAACCTGAAATCCTGTGAGAACGGGTTTCATAAACCGCCTTCCCGTTTTTCACTATAACTAAAGTTAGGCTTTCCTCGTAAAGTCGATTCTTAGCAACGTCTAAGTCGGTCACAACTTGCTCGTTAGAGTAAACTCTGGACATCGGTAAAAACATTATTTGTCTGTCGCGTTAATTGTCAAGGTGACAGAGGATAGAGCTAAGTCTCTTCGTCACCTTTTTTCAACATAACCGAGGAGTACCCAACCACGCTGGAAAAATCACCCGTTATGTCTCCGCTAGTTTTGTGAGATAAGACAACTGCTTTCTTGACCCCTAGAGCTTTTGAGAAAGTTATCAAAGCAGCTATAGGCCCATAACCGCAAGCGCTTACATTTTCCTTTTCAATAACAGAATAGAACAGTTTTTCATCCAACGCTTCAATTGCTTTTAAAACAGATGTATCTTTTCTGTTCACAGATTGCTGAGGTTCATAATGTGTAAAGTCTGAGGAAGCAATCACTAAGGCATTCTTGTTAGCTAGGACTTCAGCCAAGGCTTTTCCGATTTCTGTTGCGGATTCTAAGTCCTGCATCAAAAATGATATCGGGACAAACTTGAAAGTCCTCCCGTAAATGTATTGTAAGAAGGGAAGTTGGACCTCTATAGAGTGCTCGAAACGATGGGCAGATTCGTTCACATCCACAATCTCGGTTTCCTCAATTATTCTGTTGGCCATTTGCGTGTCAATTTCAACATCGCCCAGGGGAGTATGCCAGAAACCTTCGTTCATAATAGCCAGACCGCTGCCATATCCTGTGTGGTTCGGACCTAGAATTACGATTGTGTCAGGCTTGCCGTCTAATGCCAGTTCATAGTAAGCTTTGGATGCAACCGGTCCTGAGTATACGTAACCTGCGTGGGGACAGATCAGTCCTACAATTTTTCGGAGACCGTTCTTGTTGACTTTGGGGAGTTGTCCCGGGCCAAACTCGTGTCGAAAACAGTTTTCAATCTGAGCTTTGAGCGCTTCGGCGTCTCCGTCGTAGAATTGTCCTGCTACGGTTGGAGGCCGAACCTTCGCCATTCGCTCAGGTGTCCTCCTCATCTTCCCTTGAAATCTTGGCCTCAAAGTCTTCGATGGTTGCTGCTGGATCTTTGTCAGCTGCTAATTCTCCTCTTTCCCTTAGCACCTGCCTGGCTAGAAGCCAGAAAATGACTGCCAAAGCTCTTCTGCCCTTGTTGTTTGTTGGAATGACAAGGTCTACTCCCGCGAATTCGTTGTCGCTGCTGCACAGAGCAACAATTGGAATTCCTACTCTTCCTGCTTCCTTTACGGCTTGAGCGTCTGCACGGGGATCGGAAACTACGATTATCTCTGGATCTATGCGGCTTGAGTACTGGGGGTTGGACAATAGGCCTGGGATGAAACGACCCACGATGGGTGTAGCTCCCGTTAGCTCGCAGTATTTCTTAACGGGTTCATGAGCGTAAAGCCTGCTTGCGGCCACAGCTACCTTGGCACGGTCAAAGCGTGCCAGAAATTTAGCTGCTATCCTTACGCGATCGTCAGTTTTCTTTACGTCCAAAACGAAAAGCCCATCAGGTCTGACACGGTAAATAAAAGGTTCCATGTCAAGGGTTTTCATTCTTGTTCCGATGTGGATTCCCGCTGACAAAAGAGTGTCTCGTGGAAGCAACAGTCCTTCGTCGGGCGCTGGAGGTGCTTCACTTTCGACTTCAGGCTCTTCTTCAACAGGGTTTTCTTTTATTTCATCTTCTGACATTTTTTCTCCTCTACCAATTTTTATAAATCTGCCATTTTTGCTCTATTACCAAGAAAATGTTCGATTCTGATCAGTTCATTCAACTTCGCAATACGTGCTCCTTCCACTACACCAGTTTTTATGACTGGACATCTGAACGCAACAGCCAAATGGGCTATGTGCCAGTCGCATGTGTCCCCTGAGCGATGCGAAATTACACAGGTATATCCGTTCCTTTGTGCGTTCTCGATTGTGTCGGCGGCGTCTGAGAGGGTACCGATCTGGTTGACTTTAATTATTATGGCGTTTGCAGCTTTGAGTTTGATGCCTTGCGCCAACCGTTCGTTGTTCGTCGTGAACAAATCGTCTCCGCATACTAGACAGTCTCGAGCTTTTTTGGTTAGTTCCGCGAAGCTTTCAAAATCTTCTTCTTGAAATGGATCTTCAACGTAAGCCAAATGGTACTTTTCGATCATTTCCAACATGAAGTCCAGCTGTTCGGCGGGATCACGTTTCTTGCTTCCGTTTTCATACGCATACTTTCCTTCCTTTTCCTTCCACATGGACGAAGCTGCCACATCTATTCCAAAGCCGCATTCAAAATCTAATTCGTTACCGACCTCTTCGCAAGCCTTGGCAATGACTTCGAAGGCTTCTTCGTTGCTTATGTTGGCGATCCACGCGCCTTCCGAGCTGTTGCCACCGTTGAAGAACTTGTCCTTCTTTTTCAGGGCTTCACCGATTTTCTTGTGAACTTGGGCGTTTGCAGTTGCCGCTTCCAGAAAAGTCTCGGCGCCGTGCGGAAACGCTAAGAATTCCTGAATATCAGGCGCTTTGCCTCGCGCGTGTTGTCCTCCACTTAAGCAGTTTCCAAGCGGATAAGGCAGCTTGTTTGCTGTGTTTCCTCCTAAGAATTGGAAGAGCAATAAGCCATGCGAGTTTGCAGCCGCCTCAGCGTTCGCAAGCGAAACTGAAAATGCGGTGTTTCCACCTATGACTCTAAAATTCGTTGTGCCATCAATTTCGTGAAGGGTACTGTCGATTTCCTCTTGGAAATCGCTGTTTAGACCCGCCAACTCTGGAGCTATCAGATCGTCAACCTTCTTTATGGCTTGCTCAACTCCGCCCTGCGGGTAATAAACTACTTCGGATTTGCCGCGGCTTTTTCCAGCTGGTGCTGATGCGCGCCCGAAACCACCTGCTGTTACAACGTCAATCTCTATTGTTTCCTCTCCACGATTGTTGAATACTTTTCGTGCGATGAGGTCTTCTATTATTGATGACACGCGGATATCCTCAAGCGCTATACCTTTTGTTTAGCTCTTATTTACTCTTTCGGAATGCAATAATTAACATTCATACATGTCAACGCTTTTTCTCGTTTTCTGCCACCACTGCAGTTTTTCAAAAGAGTTCAGCGAATCGAGAAGAGCTTACGTCTTAGTAAGCCTCTGTTTAAGAGGCTGCGAAATAAGACCTGGACAGATTAGATTGTATGGTGGTGCGATATAAGAAAAATGTTGAAAAATTAGTAGAAGTTGCGAGCTTCTTTTCTCTTCTCTGCCTCTTCGTAGAAGCGCAATACCTCATCTATTATTTCCACATTTGATAGCAGCATACGTCTGCAACAGTAGCGTTTGATCCCCAAACTGTCCAAAACGTCACGGGCGTTTTCGCCTGTTTTTATCCTCCTCGCGAATTCTTCCCATCTGTCACCAACGAGCTTGCCGCATGTGAAGCATCTTACTGGAATTATCATTCTTTACGTCTTCTCCTACCTGTAGCTCTTTTGCTCCTTGGCACGTGCACCCGGTCCGCCAAATTTCTTGGTTTCTTTGCTTCTCGAATCACCTGCAATCATTGTCCTGTCGTATTCAGCGAACACCGTGCGCAGATGACTGCTCTTTGTCCACTTCAATAATGCATTTGCCACTGCCATTCTGGCTGCCTCTGCTTGTCCCATGTAGCCTCCGCCTTGAGTTCTAACGTCCATATCTAGTTGATTCCAGACTTCAACTCCAGCCTGCAGCAGTGGTTCCATAATTTTTTCTCGAGCGATTTCGGGTTCGTAAATTTCAACAGGAGTCATGTTAATACGCACTCTGCCTACTCCTGGCTTGACGACCGCTCGTGCTGCAGCGGTTTTTCTTTTTCCACTAACGACCAAAACTTTCTTTGCGGGCATTATTATTCACCTTGATTCCATCCAATTTCTTTCGCCAATTCGGCAAGGGTCAAATGGGGACCCCTCAATTTCGTGGCTTTGGCCTCATCTAATGTAATCATTTGGAGGTTTTCAAAGTCTCTGGGTATACCCATAAATACCTTCAATTTCCTGAAAGCATTCTTTCCTTTTGGCTGTTTGAACGGCACCATTCCCCTGACGGTCTTCTTCACTATTTTATCTGGTCTCCTGTAATGGAATGGACCTCTTTCCGGTGCTCCGACCTCTAGGAACTCTTTGGCTTCTGCCACTTTGCTTTTCCTTTTTCCGGAGATTATCGCTTTTTCAGCGTTGAGTATTGTCACTTCTTCGCCATTCAGCAGGCGTTTAGCAACTTTGCTTGCCATTCGGCCGAGAATCAGTCCCTCAGCGTTTACTAGAACAGGATGTTTTTTTGTGGTTTGCATTTTTTGCATACCTTTTTCACCGAATGATCCTGACGTTTGAGCCTTTGGGGTTTTTCTCAACCAGTTCTGGTATGGAGAGATATTTCGCTCGGGCAGCTTTCAGTTTTTCTTTGGCCCTTTCTGAAGCACCGAAAGCAGCTATTGTTACAATGTGATTCAATGTTCCAGTTGCCAAGACTTTTCCTGGCACAACGATTGTGCTGCCTTTTTCTGTATACCTGTTTATCTTGCTGAGGTTTACGGCAACTTCTTGTCGGCTTGGTTTGGATAGGTATTCTGCAACATCGGACCAGATGCCGGCTTCCTTTTCTCGGCTCTGTTTCTTCAGAAAACGGATAAGTTGGATGAGCTCTGGGTTTGTAGTCTTTGTTTCTCTCATTATTCTTGCACCTTTAGCTGCTCTTCGAATTCTGTTAATTGTTGATCAAGTATCTTGCTGGCTTGTTGAAGTACTCTTTCGGGGGGCATCACGCCTGACGATTCGATGTTCATTATGAAGGCGTTCTTCTCCCATTCTACCTTGACTGCTTTAGGCGCTTTCGGGCAGGCGTCGACGCAGTCCATGCAAAGGTTGCAGGCTAGCAAATCGCGGACGTCAACCTTGTCTTCTTTGATGGCAAGTACTTTTTTCGGACATACGTCTACACATTTTGTGCAATCCCCGCATTCTTTGTTTGGTACTTCTATCTTAGGGTAGTATTTGTAAGCGCATACACTTACGGGCTGCCATTTTGCGTGGGTTTTTCCTTTGCCGAGCCTAGCGTAAGCTTCTAGTTTCAGTTTCTGCCCTTTTGCAAGCTTTACTATTGGGATCTTGTCGGACACTGGGACTATGTTCGGGTTTTCCGAAACTATCTCTCCAGAGTAAACTGTGCGGGTTCCTTCCTTTGCCTCAGCGTCTAGAGTCAAAGTAACACGGCAGAGCGTGCATCCGAACTCGCTCTTGCATTCGCAGTCTTCCGGAAGGTTATAAGTGTCTAAATCAGTTTTCATCGGGATAAGTCCCAATCTGTGTGCAATAATCTCGTCCTGAAGAATAGATGAGTTTTCTATCATGACCACTTCGTCTACAGCCATGCTGGGAACCTCGGCAAGTGCTATGCGGCGCAAGGCATTAATCAGAGGAACCTCTGCCTCACGTATCGCTATACGGAGGTTTGTCTCATCTTTTTCCAGCACTTCGATTTTCACTTGTCAAAGACACTCCATAATAGTTGGAATAATGATTGTGCGGTTCAATAGAAGCACAAGTGCATTATTTCAATTTTTCTATCAAGCGAAGCTAATATACTTGACTAACTATACGCGTCTTCCTCTTCTTCCGCCAGGTCTTCTTGTGCCGTCATGTGGAATGGGCGTTACTTCTTCAATGCGTTCAATCCGAAAACCAAACCGGGCTAAAGCGCGTATAGCTGCTTGAGCTCCTGGACCCGGGGTTCTAGGACCTGATCCTCCTGGAGCACGGACCTTTATGTGTATCGCTGTGATACCCTTGTCTCGGGCGACTTCAGCCGCTGCAGTGGCGGCGCGCATTGCTGCATAAGGTGAAGATTCCATTCGGTCTGCTTTGACGAACATGCCGCCGGTAGTGCGGGCTATTGTTTCCGCGCCCGAAATGTCGGTCACATGGATTAATGTGTTATTGTAACTGCTAAAGATGTGGACTACTCCCCATTTCTCTGTTTTCTTGCTGCTGCTCAGAATCTGCCCCCTCCTCGTCTACCTCTGCTCGGCGGCCTTATTTCTGGCTGTTTCGCCACTACTGCCAATCCCTGGCGTAGGGGATGTGTTTCTTTTGCGATGGCACTTTGAGGGTTGTAAGCTATTTTCGCTTCTTCTTCTTTTGAAACAATATAACCCGGAATTGTGATTCGCCGGTCTCCTATCGTTACGTGGCCATGCGTTATCAATTGACGCGACTGGAAAACTGTTCTGGTTAGACCTTTTCGGAAGATAATTGTCTGAAGTCTGCGCTCAAGCAAATCTTCTATGGACAAATCTAATACGTTGTCCAAGACCGCGGTCTCCTGAAGGATGCCGCGTTTCTTCAGCTTTGTCAGCAGCTCATTCTCCATTTTGAGGCGCTCTTCAGTTGGTTTTCCAATTAGCCCTCGAGCTATGCCTCTAGTCTTGGATAAGGTTGTTTTAAAACGCCATAGTTCGTGTTTATTTCGTAAACCATACTGACCTAAGAGTTTGAGTTCTTCCTGCAATACGTCTTTGCGCCAGGCAAAACGTGGAGTTTGGAATTTCTTACGTTGTTTTTTAGGGTCGCCCATTATTTACGCCTCACTTTGCGGGTGGTGCTGCTCCAGGCTTCTGCAAGAGTGTCTTCTTCTTGACTCCTAGGGCTTTTCCTGCTCTTCCAGTGGTTTTGGTGTGTTGTCCGCGCACCTTTAGGCTGTAGGCATGACGGTATCCTCGCCATGATCTAATTTCTTTGGCTTGATCAATATCCAACTTGTTTCTAAGAACGAGGTCTGCGCTTATGAGGTGCTCGTCTTTTCCTGTTTCAACATCTTTTCTTCGGTTAAAAAGCCAGGTGGGCAGACCATATTTTGCTGGCTCTTTTATTATTCCTTCAATCTTCGCGATATCAATTTCGGTTAGAAAGCCCACTCTCAAGTCAGGGTTTATACCTGCTTTTCTGAGTATGGCGTTAGCAAGGCTAAGACTTATTCCTTTTATGGCTGTTAATGCATAAACAGTCTTTAGAGTGCCCTCAACATCCGCACCCATTATACGAAGTATGTAACGATATTCCTGCGACATTCTAATTTTTCATCCGTAAAGTTCTGGAGCTAACTACGACAGTGAAGCGTAATTTATTTAAACCTTCCTTTCCCCGCAACGGGGAAAATCATTCATTTTTGCACTAAGGTTCAATGTTTTTCTGAAGGAAAAAATCACGATTTCTCGAATGTGATGCTCAGGCGCAAGTTTTTATTTTCTTTCTCTTCCAGATGTAAAATGCAGAAGTTGACCCTGAAGCTAGCACGATCATCCAATTAATATAAAAAGTAAAGATGTTGGTATAGTTTGTTGGGTCCACTCCCTCATCCAAAGGCTGCAATGGCTGGCTTGAAGATTCAATTATCAAGTTTCTGAATGCTATTGCCTTGTCGGTACTATTTGCCAAGAGTATGCCAATTTCGCCAATGCTTGCTGCCTCCTTTCGGATCGCCATGCTCTCTAATATGGCACCTTCAGTATCATAAAGGGCGGCGGTTATCTCGGACTCCGACATTTTTGCCGTTACCTTATACCAAGTGTTATCAGTTACTGCCGAAGTCCCGTTCAATAAGACAGTTTTGTTTCCGTGGAACTCCTGTATCTGCGACACGGCGTAGTCATCCATCGCTTTCACATGGACTTTGTAGTTGCCTCTGCCATAATTTGTCAGTACAAAACAAAATTGGTCATTTCTTACAAAATTGATTGGCAGCCTTAATGGTTGCTCTCCAAGAGGTACATCCGGGTTTTCTTCGACAAACGCAGTTTCGCCGCTTCTTACTACAATAAACTCTCCACTGATTACGATGCCGGTTCCTAACAAGTTGAGGTTAAGAAACTCTTCGACGCCTCGCATTACCCGAAGTTCATAAGTCGCAGCTCCTGGATTTCCCAAGATATAAATGTAGTCAGGTGCTCTGAATTGAACTGTGTTTTTGGGGAAGCCTATAAAGATAGTTAGTGTTTCGCTGTCTGCACCAGCGTAGCCCGCAACCCCGCTACTGCTTGTTCTGATATAATGTATGCCAGTAGATGTGAAGTTCCAGTCAAATGCGTATTCCCCTTTATCGGCTGTCTCTGTTTTGCAGAAGTCCCAATAGGTTTTATCCTGGCTGATGTACATGACAACGTTCGTTCCAGCTCCTGTCGGAGAAATCGAGCCTGAAACTGTTAAGTTGAACTCTTGAAAGTTAGGGATTAATGGAGGTGAGAACAGATCAATCGATATAGATGAGGAGCTCAAGGGCTTATCAATTTCTGATGCCACTCGTGCTGGCGATGATATTTCGCAATCATTCAGGGGAATGATTATAGGCTTCTCGCCCGCTATGGAGGCAGGTTGATCGCCGACTCGCCACTGCGTTTTTGGAGTGCATTCCGCCATCCAATACTCTTCGCCGTCGTATTCGTAACTTGTTGGGGGCGCCCACCAGAAGCTGGAGGGCTTGTTTGAGAGACGAACTCCGATGTTCATGTGAGCAGCATCCTTATAGTAGAACAAAACTACGTCCATATTCTCCGCTTTGAGAATTGAAGCCGCAAGCAATGAGACCGTATCGCAGTCTCCTTTGTTTTCCACCAAGGTTTCAACCGGATATTTTGCTTCGCCTTCGAGGTATGGAATTTGTTGGACAAACATCAGGACCGCATTGACGAATTCCTCCTCGCCGTAGCTTTCTCTGGAAGTTATATTGCGGATATTCTGCGCGATTGAAGCCACTGCGTCTGGTGTTACAAGAGTTGAATATTGAGCTTCGCTAGTGAGGACATGGGTTTTGGTTTGATAATAATCATATAATGAAGACGGTATAGACACATAGATTTTATGTTCGTCGAGTCCAAATTGGACTGTAGAGTTGTATGTGCGGTCGTAGTTTGTCGCTAAGGAAAGAGGTAAGAGTAGGCATGTGAGTAAGATGCCTGTGAGCAGGATGCCAGTTTTCTGTGAGGTAAAATACATGCTTGCTCCACGTCAACGACTGCTACTGGACTAAGATATATATTTGATGAATTTCAACGTAATAGCCTCTTTTTTTCTGAAGGAGCAGAAAATTAGCCCGCGTGCGTGTTCCTAAATTCGCTTTAGAGTTAATCTGATGCCTCTCCATGGGATGAGCGAGGGCAGGAGAAGAACAACAACACCCATTTTTCCGAAAAAACGCAACCGTTTTTCTACCACACACTCTTCCCGGGTATTTTCGGAACAGACGTGCGCGCTGTGAAGCCTGGAAATAGGTGGTTTATGTTTCTCATGTTTAGCGAAAGCAGAGTGGTGGATGGTGCGGTCTTGAATAGTGTGTTTTTGGACAATTCTCTCACTTCTCCCAGTTGGTGAGGAATTAACAAAGAGGCTCTGTTCCTTTTTTAAGCTGTCACTGAAACGACTGTCTGGGACCTGTGGGAGAGTACAGTGAAAGTAAGCGCGTGAAAAAAGAAAAGGGAGGATGAGGGGTAAGCGTTAGGGTTTATGCTTTCTCTTTGGACATTCTCTTTGCCAAGACGTAGGCTATCGGTATCAACATGATTGCTAAGGCTATGGCGAAGGCCCAGGAAATGTTGGCTACGATGTTAGTTACGCCTGGGAACGTTGCGAATATTGCGCCAGCGCCGATTATGAGGAAGATGCTGTAGAGGACGAATTTTGCGTATCCTGCGACTTCTCTGAATTCTGCATGGTCATCGTTGATTGATTTTATGAGGCCGTCTGTCAGCGATATGCCGGCGCCGATTATTACGAAGCCCAGTATCAGCGGGTATATTGTGTCGCCTGAAAGCAGCATGAGATTGAGCGCGAGCAGCAGTATGAAAGCTATCAAACCAATTTGCAGGAGGTTCGTCAGCATGTCAGCTATCTCGGATTTGGCTGCGGGAAAGATTGGCTTTATCATTTTTCCTATGAATGTGGCTAAAAGTTCTACAAAGACAGAGCCGAAGACAATGATGAGTATTCCGCCGAGAAGCCTGGGTAAGTAGTCAGCTATGGTTGTCAAATAAGTGCCGATTACGCCTCCAACGTTCAGAATTCCTATTGCAATGATTACTGCAAGTATCAGTATGAAGGCTTTAACCACTCCACCGATGAAGTCTGACATATCTATGCCTGCGGATCTGAAGGCTCTGCCAGCAGCAGTTCCGTCAAAGGCTTTTTCGATCCCGAGTTTCGTAACGACTTTGTTTATGGCTTTGCCGACTATCATTCCGATGAAGTAACCGATTAGAATCACGATGATGGCGGCGAGGATTGCGGGTATGGCGTTGATAATGTTTCCGACCATGTCGGATAAGACTTGAACCAGGTCTGCCATGTTGTTCACTCGTATTGCTATTTCAAGCTAATTTTAATAAAAATTTTTCGTAGCATCCGATTGACACAGGAGAGAGGGTTATTCTCAATATGACGAGAAAGCCCTTTCCTGCCGAAGTATATGAAAAGGTCGATTTCTGGGTATGTATTTCCCAAGATATGTGTCATAAATCGTATTAC
>Ga0105095_10000992_pt1 | contig 14405 bp, 10 predicted proteins | sample PPLLak2March2015_2_FD_79180 | JGI IMG/M metagenome (GOLD analysis project Ga0105095, IMG submission 79180) | Freshwater sediment microbial communities from Prairie Pothole Lake near Jamestown, North Dakota, USA - PPLs Lake P8 Core (3) Depth... | ecosystem: Environmental > Aquatic > Freshwater >... | reverse complement strand
GAAAACAAGCCTCAAACCTGCAGTTTCGGAATACAATATCATCTCCCTCTGTATTCCCTGCATCTATTCCGTCATCTTTGGCAAACATAAATATGGTATTTTCTATTTCTGCATCTGATGCACTCAGGTACAGGGCATCGTTGTCACTGTCCTCAAAAATAAAGGAATCATCGGGAAAGTCTGTAAAAACTGAATTTCGTAAGATAAGATTAGTATTATTAACCTGTCCTCCTGTCTGTGCACGCTGTACAAGAATGTTGTCGAGGGTAAGCGTGGCATTCTGCGGATAAAAGATCTGGCCGATATGATCCAGTATAAGACTATGTTCCAGGGTAAGGATGCTTTTTTCAGTATAAAACAATGCCTGTCTTCCTGAATGTCCCCAGTTATAACCCTCGGTATCATGGTATCCACTCTGGCAAAAGATAGCATATTTAGCATCAATGACACCTTCAGGTTCCCGTGTGATAAATCCTCCCCAATACTTATCATACTGACTGCATGTAATTAATACCGGATTTTCAGCAGTACCTGAAATAATTATCGGGCCGTTTACATTGATATCGACTGCCTCGTCGATAAGTATTACTGCGCCTTCATGAACTGTCAAAGATCCTGTGGATGCAATGTCGAGGTTACTTCGGATCCTTACAAGACTATTAATCGGAATTTCAATATCTGTGTTTATTTCGCCTTTCAGTTCAACTGGAGGATCAGATATTTTATCCAGTGTAACATTAATCTGCTTATAGCCAACAATGAATTTCATCTGGTCTAATATGGCAGATGGAGAGATGCTGACAGAACCTACACCTTGTTTGATGTTGAAGGTTTCTCCCGAATAAGGGTATTTGCCCTGGCAATAAATAGCTTTAATAGTCCCGGATTCTTTTATATAAAAAATAAAAGGCACTTTTATTGAGTCAGTATACCTGTGAGGGTAATATATTTCGACAACTTCCGAACCCGGCAGAGTAGTTTCAAATGGTGCCGGCACCCATGCCCTGATACCCCATTCGGAATTTTCCCGTTCCTCTGTTTTGGTAGCAAATAAAAAGGTATCGGCTATTTGTTGTGAATCCTTATATATCAGGATTAACTCATAATATCCGTTCTCCGGAAATTCTATGAATGTGCCCTGAGGAAAATCAATCGTATCATTGTTAAGTATTACCAGACGAACATTATTACTATCATTTTCCAGGGCAAAAGGCAGGTAGTAATTTTGTTTTGTCTCCAGCACTGACAGATTAATGCATCCCTCCGGAAGTTCGGATATTTTATCATCTTCTTTTTTGCATCCGGCCACCAGAAGCAGTAAAACTAAACAGGCCAATAGGTTCATAACCTTCATTTCTATTGGTTTTGTTGTATGTTGAGTTCCTGGAGTATCCAGCTTCTTCTGTCCTTTAGCATTTGCCTCTTCCCGTTAAGATTAGTTACAAAAAGGTCATGACTGGTCTTGTCAACATCGTATCGCGACTGTGCTATGATTGAATCATTTGCATAAAAAGGATCAATGTGTTCGTAAGTATAATCAAATATTTTGTCGATAGCGGTTAAATCAATTTTTTCAATGACACTCCGTAGAGTTGTCAGATATTGCTGATAGAGAAAACTATCCTTTGCAATTTTATAATCCAGATCATCTTCGATGGAAAACAACAATTTTGAACCCACGTCAGCAATTATATCATCCATGCTGGAATATTCCCTTGGGCCAAAAATTGCGCCTACCGCCCATGAGTTACCTATTTCATGCGGCTGATCAGCAAAAATATCATCCAGGTCCCACGGAAATACTCCAAATACTTCTTTGTTGTCTTTGATTTTTGTATAAAAAATAACCTCATCGGTATAATCACCGTTCTTTATCAGCATATCGATACTCAACTTGGCAAAATATTGTTCCAGGTCCATATACGCTGACACAGTATCATACATCTGTTGTCCGGAATACCTGGTTAGATTTGAATAAATTTTTTTAAAACGGGCAATATATTCAGCAGTATCATATTGACTGTCAGGGCTTATGGAATATTTCTTCACTACATGCTCATACCCTCGTCGTATTATAAATGAAGCATTTTTTTGTTCTATAAAATATTCAAAAGGATCTTCAATAAAATGATATAAACCCTGAGTATGATTATTTAACTTTACCTCGGTGAAAAAACTGTAAACCGGCCATAAGCCAATTTCTTTAAATAATCCCACCGCTGTGCTATTTTCTATATAGGTATAATCGTAAACCATTGCCAGTAATTTAAACTCCTCATACTTTTTTTCTGTTTTTTCTTCCGTATTAAAGAGAATGATTTTGCGATCCATATTTACACTAAATCCCTTGCGGGTGAAATTAAGGGTATTATCCCCACGGATTTCAAACCGGTCGATTGCATAAATATTACCGGCTAAATGTAATTCCGGGACAGGATCTGAGATCTCGTACTGTTCACCACGGCTTGAATTAATTTTATCCCGCTGAGAATCAGTAACTATGAAGTCAAAAACTTCTTTCTCAGGTTTTATAATGATATCATTATCTTCCTTTGCACATCCCGTAAGGAATAATGATATTATGAGCATGAAAAGCAGATATGATAGTAATTTGGTTCTCATTAAACTCAAACCAGGTTGAGTGATTATAAAACAATAAATACAACAATCTGAAGGTGAATAAACAAATTTAACAATTTAGGATCGAATAATGTCTGAATTCATTCCATGCTGATGTTTAGCTGAAGGGATAAAAGTATGTTAAATTATGTTCCTATTTTTGATATTTTTAACATACTAATTTCTTAAATACAATGGATAAAAATAGAAAAGCTGTTCTATTTGTTGCAGGAGGAGCCATTGTTTTAATAATTATAGTTTTACTGTTAAGATTTATTATCAACAGCCAATTCAGATCCCAAATCCCTGAAATATCAAATTCCAATTCCCTTTCACAACCGGTTCAGGAACAAATATCGGATGCTCTTGAAAAAGTCCATCGTAAGCCTTCCGCTGATAATTTGGGTATGCTTGGAATGGTATACTATTCCAGCGCTAATTATGAACAGGCTGCGCAGTGCTACAAATTAGCGATCAGGAAAAACAAATCAGATTGGATCTGGAATTACTATCTTGGATATCTGAACATGGAAATGGGTGAATCTGATGCTGTTATAGAAAACTTTAACAGGGTAATTGAGAAAAATCCAAATGTTGAACTTGCATGGTATTATATTGGCGAAGGATATAAAAATCAAGGAAAAAATGAACTGGCAGAAAAGTCATTTGGCAAAATTACAACCCGTGAAAATAAAGCTACTGTTGCAAAGGAAACAACCAGGAATGATTATTTTCCACTTAGCAACTACGCTAAGTTCCAGCTATCCAGAATATATTTTGATACCCAACGTTTCGATCTGGCAGAAGAAACACTGAAAAAACTTGTAAAGGTCAACCGTTCATTTGGCCCGGCATACAGACTCCTGGGAAATATATACAGCAAGATTGGAGATACACTTTTAAGTAAGCAGTATGGCGTAAGAGCAAATGATCTGCTTGTTTTTTCTCCTCCTGTAGATACTTTGGTTGACAGACTGGTATTGTTATCCAGATCTGAATTATTCCTTCTGAAAAAGATTGATGAAGCACAAAGAAATATATATCCCGAATGGACTTTAAAGCTGGTTAATAATGCATTCCAATATATACCAGAAAATAAATATTTTTTATCCAAAGCAATAGAAATCTATCTATGGATGGATTTAGATAAGCAAGCCATAGCTCTTACTGATCGGCACATTAATTATTTTCAGGAGAGTTTTTCCGAGATGAAAAAAATAGGTATGTTGTTTTTTCTAAATGGAGTATATCCGCAATCCCTGCAGTATTTAACCCTTGCATTAGATTTAGAACCAGAGGATCTCGAAATTCAAAAAAATCTGGCAATATGTCTCTGGTCTTTGGGTGATAAACAGAAAGCTTATGATATATTGAATGAATTACGTAAAAAAAACCAGAACAATCCTGAGATTCTTGCTGATATTGCAAATATTTTGTTTTTTAATTTAAAAGAAAGCGAGAAAGCTGTTGGCTATTTAGTAAGATTGAAACAACTTTCTCCGTCAAATCCGAAAGTACAAAAACTGGCTGCCGGGATTGCAGAAAAAAATGGAAACTTCAAAGAGGCAATAGTCTTGTATGAATCCTCATTCAAAGGAAATCCGGAAGATTTAACCACTATACGATATCTCGGTAATTTATTAATGAATCAAAAAATGTGGGACAAATCAATCCGACATTACAGGGAGGCATTAGAACATCACCCGAATGATCCTGACTTTCTGGAAATGTTGGGCTCATTACTGATAGCATGTCCGGATTCGTCACTTAGAAATATTGAAGAGGGAATGGAATATTCAGAAAGGGCATTTCTTCATATATCGTGCCCTCCCAACATACTGGTATCAGCAGGAAGAAGTCTTGCTTATGCATATGCGAAACTTGGAGACAAACAAAATGCCATTTATACTATAAAACAGACTATTGGCATTGCCAGGCGTGAAAATATTTCTCAATCATATCAGGCAGAACTTGAAAATTTATACAGAACATTTCAGAATATGGGTATCTGAATCCTGATTATTACTTTTCTATTAGCTTTCCATTATTGATCCACAGCGTTATTCTTCCCATCCGGTCATATGGGGGATAGGTATGCATTCCGCCTGTGATAACGTCTATCAGACCGTCATTGTTAAAATCACCAGGTTCGCAGGTTAGCAGATGAGTAGGATTTTTGCTGATTTCATGCTTTATGAAATTCATATTTCCTGTATTCTCTAACCAGATGAAACTATTCGATTCTGTTCTGTCCCATAAATTGAAGGCACTTACTGCAAGTAAATCGATATCCTTATCGTTATCAAGGTCAGCAGCCCGGACATTTGTTGTCCCGGTAAAGTTGCATATTCGGTGGAATTCAAAATTCAGATTTCCTGTATTCTCCAGCCATTGCACTCCATGCCAGGGGCGGCCCTGAGGAGGTATATAATCAAAAGCATCTCCGTTGGTATAAAGTATATCCTTATCACCATCCATGTCCAGATCGCATAATGAAATGCTGCTTGAACCATAATCCTGATTACTTGATCCCCATAGTAGATTTGGCTTAAATTGCCCCTTTCCATCATTTATAAAACAATAGATCTCTTCCCATTCCTGACTAACTAAGGATATGATATCCAAATCGTTATCAAAGTCAATATCCGTGATTTCAACATTAACTGGCCCGGACAGATATTGCAGGGGATGATTTTGAAACTTCCAGTTTCCCAGGTTTTCAATCCATCGTGTTTCACCATCATCGTAACCAAATTGGGCTACGGCCAAATCCAAATCTCCGTCATTGTCCAGGTCTCCTGCCCGGACATCTGAGACACGAGCTATCTTTTCAACTATAATATGTTTCCTGAAATTAAACCTACCATCATCTTCAAGAATTACAACTGATCCGATTTTGTCATTATTTGGGAAAAGCATACCCAGCACACCTATCACAAGGTCTTTGTCACCGTCTTTATCAAAATCAACGACCTGAACGTGGGCCGGTGCGATAAGGTCACGGGCAAGTATCGATTCGGTATAAGTTCCGGCGGGATATTGCCGAATCCATGAAACAAAATTTCCTCTGCAATCACACAGGATAATGTCCAGGAGCTTATCATCGTCGAGATCGATTGCCTGAATATGAGAAATAAGAGGAGGTTCGTCGAATTTCTGCCCGATAGGCTTTGGATCAAGAAAATCAATTTTTACTCCGGATATATTTTGATCAAGACCTTCGATATTATTATTGCCGGATTCTGTCTTCCGGATAATGCGTCTGATTGCATCTCCTTTTGTCAATCCGCTACGTTTGGCCTGATAATTCAAAAGAAGTAATGGAATTCCTATTATTGCAATTAATATAATAGCAATTGGAATGATATTTTTGTACTTGTTCTTTTGCTTTACAGGAGCAGTTTTTTCTTTTGACATCCAGAATTTATATGTATTTGTCCAATTAATCAATATGTATACTTCAACAAATCTAATAAATTTGTGCTGTCTGAAGTTGTAATTTTCACATTTGGCATGGTCCAAAAAGAGAATTGTCAATAATGATTTTTGATAAAAGAAGTATTATCATTTTCCTGATTGTATTTATTTTTGGATTGATTCCTGCCGTCATCTGCCAGTTTTTTGCTAAACAACCGGTTGCCAGGTATATCCATATCAGAAGCTTCCGTTATGGGAAAGATCCTTCGGTAATCAGATGCAACCGTGGTGATACACTGCACTTAACCTTTTCTACTGATGATACCGGTCATTCATTTTTCCTGGAGGAGTTCGATATAGATGCCAAGGTCAGTCCTGCCCGGGACATGGTTGAGGTATTCAAAGCAAGTAATCCGACAGAAAAATCGGTACTTACACGCGAGCTGGTCATTGTAGCCAGGCATTCGGGAATAGTGAACTTTCTGGTTGCGAGGAGCAATTTCCGCTGCCACGTTTGGTGCGGTCCCATGCACGCTTTTGAACATGGAAAGCTGATAATTTTTCCCAATACACTGCTTATTTTTTGTCTGAGTTGTATTACCGGAATTCTTGTTATATGGATTATTGGATTTTTACGTAAATCAGAACCACATACTGGAAATGACGATAAAAGGACAGGTTACCAGGATGTGCTGAAAAAATCTGGTCTTCTCCGGAAATTAGTAATTTCCAGGTGGCCGCAGATTACTCTGGTTATTATAGCCATGGCGATCATGTATATTGTGGTATTGACTTCCATATTCGGCACAAAAATGTCAGGCAGAAACCTTGGTGTTCTTTTGATGTGGGCCGTCTGGCTTTTCCTATTGGTAGCGTTGATGACACCATTTCTGGGCAGAATATGGTGTACCATTTGTCCCCTGCCATTTTTCGGGGACCTGATCCAGCGTAAATCAATTTTAGTACCCATTGATGGTATTACAGGCGAGTATCGGAATAAATTTTCCGGACTCTTCCTGAAATGGCCAGTATGGCTACAAAACGGATGGCTGAAGTTAGCTTTGCTGCTAACCCTGACCACATTTTCTAATACTCTTGTTGGTGTACCAAAAGTTACGGGAATTGCTGTGATTATTCTGGTGCTGTTGCCAACCATGCTGTCACTGGTTTTTGAACTTCGGGCTTTTTGTCGTTATGTATGTCCGGTAAGTGTCTTTGTCGGACCATTTTCCCGAATGAGCCCTCTGGCTCTCAGGAACAAATCACAACAGACATGTGATAATTGTAAAGCTCTCTACTGCCAGAAAGGTAGTCAGAAAGGATGGGCGTGCCCTTACGGAATTAATGTAGGGAAAATGAATGAAAACTCTGATTGCGGATTATGCCTTGAATGTACCAGAAGTTGTTTATATAACAATGTCACTCTATATACCCGCCCCTTTGGAACAGAACTGGGTACACGCAATCTGAGCGAAGCATGGGTGATAATCGGAGTATTTACTCTGGCTTCTGTTTATTGTGTATTGTATCAGGGCCACTGGCCGGTGGTTCGTGACTACGTGAATATTCTTGACAAAGGGAACTGGGGATTATTCGGTTTATATGCATTGATTGTCTGGTCACTTGCTCTGATTGTAATGCCTGGAGTTTTATATATACTCTCCTGGGCGGGTGCCAGGCTTTCGAAACTTCAGATCAGCATCAAAAAAGTATTTCTTGGGTTCGCCGGGACCTTACTCCCCCTGGGGCTTATGCTGTGGATTGCCTTTGTAATTCCTATGTTCTTTGTTAATGTAACATTTATCAAGCAATCCATTTCTGATCCATTTGGATGGGGCTGGGATTTTCTCGGTACAGCCAACATACCCTGGCACCAGTTATTACCTCGCATGGTTCCATGGCTGCAATCGGTTTTGATATTAACCGGACTTTATCTCAGTCTGAGAAATCTAAAAAGAACCTGGATTCATCAATCTGTTAATACCCGCCAGTTGCTCCTCCTGAATTTACCAATGGGTCTGTTTTTTGTGGGTAGTGCTGTCGCAATGATATTTTTCTTTACCAATTGAACAAATGAAAATTCTAGAAACTGTATTTCAACCTCAGGAATCCCAGGTTCATTTTTGTACGTGCTCCTGACATTATGCCGTTGAAATGCTGCCAGATTAGAGAAAAATCAAGATCTTCCGCAAGGGAGTAATCCACTGATGGCCCTGCAAAGTATCCGTCAAGATCAGGAAACCACATTGCTGCAAGAGTCGTGTTTAACAATGGAGCAGCGGCCCAAGTGAACTGACCAAAAGCGGAAAACTTTGAAAAAGCCAGATCTTTTGAAGATAAATACCATGAATATAAGCTGCTGAAATTATTCAGATCAAGCGGATTGTTGCAATACATGAGCTGAACCTGGGCTATTGAATTATCTTTAAATATCTTGTCCAGGCCGGAGGTAATCAGAATGGTACTTTCATCACCGGGAAAATCCTCATACGGAACAAACCAGGTACCTTCACCCCTGAATGACATACTTCCTATGGATCCGGACCAGCCGGTTCCGATGACTACATCTTCACTGTTCATCAACCCCGCAAGAAACTGGATATCGTAACCCCATCTGTTGAACCTGTAAAGTCCTGCAGCAGTTATATCAGTATCACTGTTTACTTTCATAACTAACTCCACAGCTGAGGATGAGGATGGAAATAACTGAAGCCTGAAAGCATCACTCCCCGGTCTTTCAACATAATCAAAATCAAAATAGGAATAGGCGTTGAAAATATCATTCGGATTCCATACAAAAGTCTGCCCCCAGTTGATTCGCTGCCTGCCCAGTGTTATCTGGAATTTATTAAAATGAAGATCAAACCATAGCCGGTCGATGGTGGTATTAAGCAGAAAGGATTGTTTTTCCACGATATTCCATGACATATCAACTACACCATCATCCTCACCTATCAATCCCGTATAGGGTTTGCCATATCTTACCAGGTCACCGGTAAAGAGCCTGTTCCTGAATTCCGCCGCGAGAGTTATATTATCATTGAAATATCCTTTAATATTAAGCCTGTTATGCAAAAGGTTTTCATTAAGGAATGGACCGGAAAGAGAATCAAACATTGTACTTTGCATTGTTGTAATATAGCCGCTCAGTGTAATTATCTTTTCTTTCTCCTGAGAATGTCCAGAAAAACAAAAACAGAAAATTATTAAGAATATGAAAATTGATTTTTTAAACACTCTGCCCGGAAATTTTGATGTTCTATTCTATTTTATCATCTGAAACAACCTTTCCGTCTTCAAGAGTAATTACCCGATGTGCCATTTTCACTACTCTTGGGTCATGCGTTGAAAATATAAAAGTAATCTTCTCTTCATGATTGAGCTTTTCCATAATCTCAAGAAGTGTGGTTGCAGCTTTAGAATCAAGGTTAGCAGTAGGTTCATCGGCCAGGACAAATTTTGGCCTTGATGCAAGAGCTCTTGCTACTGCTACCCGCTGCTGTTGACCGCCCGACAGTTTTGAAGGCCGGCTGTTTATCCTGTCGCCCAGACCTACAGCCTTCAATAACTCTAAAGTCCGTTCATCTCTTTCTTTCTGCGGCCATTTCTGAAGTGTCATTATGAACTCAACATTTTCTTTTGCCGTTAATACGGGTATCAGGTTATATGACTGGAATACAAATCCTATATTCTTCAGCCTGAAATCAATAAGTTGTGATGATTTAAGTTTCGACAGGTTGGTGCCGCCGATGATTATCTCCCCTGATGTTGGCATGTCAAGCCCACCTATCATGTTCAGCAGGGTGGTTTTGCCGGAACCTGATGGTCCGACAATTGCAGAGAATTCGGCTTCTACAATGTCCAGGGTCACATCATTTACTGCATGAACCTTAACTTCAGAGGAATTATATATCTTATTCACATTCTTTAATTCAAGTATCTTCATGGCTTGCCAGTTTAATTATTGTTTTATTCTGTTCTAAGTGCTTCAACCGGATTTAATTTCAGAGCCTTGCGAGCTGGCCAGATCGAAGAAATTATCGCTGTAGCTATTACCATTATCGTTGTAAACACAAAAAATTCAAGGGTTACGACAGGATACACTCTTGCTGCAAATCCGATCGCTTCAAATCCTTCACCCCAACCTGTAAAATGGATCCCTGTTTTTCCCAGAACTTCCGTAATTGCCCATCCCAAAATTATACCGGCCACCGCTCCGACAACGGTCAGAAAAATGGTTTCGAGCATAATCATTTTAAAGATCCTTCTGCGGTTCATACCTATCGCCATCAGCATACCCAGCTCTTTGGTCCTTTCAAGAATTGCCATCAGCATTGTATTGATAATTCCAAATGCAAGTGCCAGCATTATTATTCCAATGAAAATGAAATAATACATAATCATAAAATCATTCATCATTGCTGCATCCGGGGCAAGCTCTTTCCATGTCCTGACTGAATTATCGCCGGAAATACGGCTCAGTTTTCCTTTTACAATATCGGCATCATCAATGTTATTGAGTAAAATGGCAATTTCATGAGTGAGGATATCATGACCTCCATATAGTTTTGCCAGTTCCCCTGCATTTATAAAAACTGCTGTCTGGTCAAAACCCGTGTTAGTTGTTTTATAGATACCGCATACTCTGAATATACCCTGGATCGGTGTTCCTTCCATATCTGAAATTGTAATCTGGACCTTGTTCCTGATCCTGTAATCAAGAGCTTGGTCAGTTATAAGCAGACCAAACCTGTCAAGTTCCTTCTTGCTGAATTCTTTTCTTAAGGCTTCCCGGAAATCCTTGGGCGATCTGAATCGCTTATCCTTAAGAGTCTCAAGCTTTGTAAGAACAGCTACCGGAACTTTTTCTCTTTTTAGCTTTTCAATTATACTGTCAGTAACAATATATTGCTTCAGCTTAAGTAATTCGGCAGTTTTGTCGCTGATCATTATGTCGACGGGGCTTTGAAAATCAAGATATTTTCCGCCGTCCTGTACAATTTTCTTATAGATCTCGGTTACCTGTTTCTCTTTTTCTGGTTCGACACCATAGATAATCACACCTGTATTTGCCCACGGAGTGTTTGCCATGGCAATTATCTTGGTCCTTTTTACCCAGCCGGAAATCTCCTGCAGGGAATCTATACTTCGTGTAAGCTCCTCAAGATTTCTTAAAGTAAGATCTATCTCTTCATTTTTGATGTACTCGTTATTATGGATCTGAATATGCGAAACTTCGTTATATATAGCATCGTTAAGACGTGTTTTAATCCAGCCTTCCATAATGCCAACGAGAAGCACTCCGGCAATAATGCCAAGTGTTACTGCCACTATAACTACCAGGCTTCTCTTTTTGTTACGCCATACATTCTTCCATGCGATCGACCAAATCATAGCATTTTATTTTTTTAGCTTTTGAGAGCTTCAATTTCTATCAGCTTACCTATCTTTCGTAAAGGATAAATTGTTGCCAGTACTACCATTAATGCAACAATCACGGCCTGCCAGTAAAAATAAGGGCCGAACCATGCGGTAGGCATTATAGCATCCCATCCATAGTCTTCCATCATATTTGCCATATCCCCTTTCAGTACGATCGGATAATAATAGAAATATAAAATCAGCGGCGTACTGGCTAGTAATCCGAATACAAGACCAATAGCACCAAGCAACATCATTTCTATTGTGACAACCCTTTTCAGTTTCTTTTTCTGCATCCCGATCGCCACAAGGACACCGAATTCCCTTTTCCTCTCGGAAACCATCATCAGGACAGTTCCGAATATGCCGAAGAATATGATAAAATAGAGAATCCCGAGCATTGCCATCCCGGACTGACTGTCACCCTGGATTTGCTGATAAAGTATTGGATTAAGCTCATACCAGGTTTTGGCTGTAGTTTTTTTATCCGGCAGGAGTGAGTTAATCCTGGCTTTTGCTGTTTTTATTGTCCGGTTTGATTTATCTGTAAGGTTTACAACAAACGAGGTTATCTTACCTTCAGCATCAAATAATTTCTGTGCTGCAGGTATTGTCATAATAATTAGTTTGTTGTCTATTTCGGGTGAAGGCATTTTTATTATTCCCCGTACCGGAAATATCCCGGTTGCAGAAACGCCGTGATACCCCTGCCCCATCAGAATTACCGAATCTCCGATCGCAACTTTAAGATAGCTGGCAAGCTTGTCGGACACAAGAATCCCGTCGTCATCATTTGCAAGAAATCCATTTTCTACTTCTGAGTATTTGATGATCTCCGGCATGCAGAGTGCTTTGTCTTCATCGGAAAGTCCCAGTTCAAGCTCAAGCCTGGCGGACGATGAATAAGATCTGCCAAGATTCTTTTTCACCTTATTCAGGACTTCATCCGGAATTACACCTGCATCCTTTAAACTCTCTGCAGCCTCATCAGTAATCCTGTATTTTACCAGTTTGGTTTCAGGATCCGAAAAATTCTTTTCCTTTACCGGGTCGATCCCAATTATAGCCACACCTTTTGTCTGCGTCCCGCTTGAGGCAAGAGTGAAAGATTCGAGGTGCGGAGTGACAGATACAACCTTATCGATTTCTGAAATTGCAGTAACAATTGAATCATTATAATCGAATGAGTTATCAATTAACGGATTATCCTGATATTTTACGTCTTGCACCTGTAAATAGCCCGTAAAGGATTCGATTAAATTGTTTATCATATGATCATAACTTCCGAGCTGGTATGATCTCATAATTACCGCAAAAAAGACCGCGAAGAAAATTGATGCTGAAGTGATTATGGTACGGCGCCTGTTCCTCCAGAGATTTCTCCATGCTATTTTGAATTCCTCTTTCATACCTTTTCATTTTCTGATTTCAACGCACCCTTTTCATATTCTGCTGGGAAAAATAATTTTCCTCAATAGGTATATTGAACTTTATCTCCCGAATTTCAATAAGGGTTTTATTTTCGGGCTCTTCTTCCGGGACAAGTTCGATTTTTGAAGTTATTGTCCTTCCATCCATAATTTTGATGTCCGAACCGGTTTCAGTCCTTACCAGGTAACCATCTTCATCATACAATTCTGCCCTTAACACAAGAAAATCCTTCTTGTCAATCCACCGGATCTGCTTACCCCAGACAATGGAAGCATTTTCCCTGGCAGTCATTTTAATTTTATAACATGACCGGCCTTCAATGTTCTCTTCTCCAACGATTTCATGTACATAATCAGTTACCACTGATGATTCCCTCAGAATATCATCGTTCGTGTAATCCGATCCCATCCAGCCCTGCGACATCATTGAAGGAGGCAGTTTAATCAGCCTGCTTATCGAAGGATTCCAGCTCCACATTTCAGAACCCCTTTTCAGAAAAGTTTGCCCTGTTTCTTTTGCCGGGGCAGTGATCAACGTAAGCGCATAATCCCTTCCGAGGGTCCAGCTTTTGAATTCAATTGTCCTCTGCCATTCAGGCCTGATAACTTTCATTGACATTAAACTGTAACTGCTTTTCTCCCCGTTGAACTTTTCATCAGCTTTTCTTACAATATCAGTTGCACTAAGATCCTGTGCAAAAAGAGCATTCATTCCTGATCCAATAATCAGAAGAAAGAATATAATTGTAACCTTGTTTTTCATACAACACTTATTTAAATAACTCAATTATCCTGTTTATTATTTTTTCATTGTTCTCATCATCACTTTTATCTGTGTAAATACTTGTTATGGCAAAGCCTTTGAGGGTAATAATAAACATATTTAAATCAGCTTCCGGATCATATTTTTCACCTATTTTCTTTTTCTTCCTCACAAAATAATCGGTCATCATTTTCATCATCTGTACAGGGTAAAAATTATCTCCAGGCACATGGCCAAGGGGTATCGGTGAATCTGATTCCGGAAATGCTTTCAGAAACTGCTCCCTTACATCATTTTGCGTTAGAAGCTGCATTAGTAATCTCCAGAAATAACGTTTTTCTTTTAATAAATCATTAACCCTCCTTATAAAAAATTCAAATTCTTCTTCTGAAAGGTATCCGTCCCTGTCGATGTCTAAATACTTGTATATTTCATTTACAGATTTATGAATAATAGCCTTCAGCAAAGCCTCTTTACTTTCAAAATAATTATACATCAGGCCTTTTGACATTTTTGCATGTCTGGCAATCTGGTTTATGGTCGTTCTATAGTAACCTTCGTTGGCAAAATGCTCAAGCGCAACGTCCATTATAAGGTTCATCTTCTCTTCCCTTATCTCCTTAAACTGCTGTGGAGTTCTTGGTGACATATGATTATTGACTAAACGCTCATTCAATAAATATCCTTAATAAAAACATTTTATGATTGAACGGTTAGTCAAAATTAAAAACAAGATTTTAAATAAACAAATTTTT
>Ga0105095_10000991_pt1 | contig 14405 bp, 11 predicted proteins | sample PPLLak2March2015_2_FD_79180 | JGI IMG/M metagenome (GOLD analysis project Ga0105095, IMG submission 79180) | Freshwater sediment microbial communities from Prairie Pothole Lake near Jamestown, North Dakota, USA - PPLs Lake P8 Core (3) Depth... | ecosystem: Environmental > Aquatic > Freshwater >... | reverse complement strand
CATCGTGGTCACCCCGGCGGGAGTCCTCGTCGCCGACGGACAGGGAAGCCCGGAGGAGACGAAGCGTCTCGTCCAGGAGATCGCGATGCTGACCCCGGCTCCGATTACCCACGTCGTCATCGGCTCCGACCACGGCGACCACACGGCGGGCAACGACTCGTTCCCGAAGGGAATCGCCATCTTCGCGCACCCGGCGTCGACGAAAGCGCTGGCGGCGATTACCCCTCCGGTTCCGATGCCGACGGAGCTCGTCGAGAAAGAGACGGTCCTCCGACTCGGCGACAAGGAGATCCGGATTTTCTTTCTCGGGCGCGCCCACACCGGCGGGGACCTCGTCGTTTACCTTCCCCAGGACAAGATACTCTTCATGAGCGAGGCCTATCTAAACCGCATCTTTCCGGCGATGCGCTCGGCCTATCCCTCGGAGTGGGTCGAGATGATAGAGCGGGCGCAGGCGATGGACGTCGACGTATACGTCCCCGGACATGGATTCGTGGAGTCGAAGGAGATCCTCGAAGAAGAGCTCGAGACGTTCCGCCTCGCGGTCCAAAAAGTCGTCGCCGAGGGGAAGAGGCTCCACGGGCTCGGCCTCTCGCCCGGGGAGGCGCTTTCGCAGGCGGACTTCGGCGAGCTCGAAACCTGGAGCTTGTACGAAAGTCAGGCGCCGATCGCGATCCGGAAGGTGTACGAAGAGATCGAGGGAAAGCTTCGGTAGCTATCGAGCGAACTTCTCCCCGAGGAAGTCTCCATCGTTCCATCGCGGGCGCTCCGGAGACTCGGCAACCAGGTAGCCGATGAGGAACTCGAGCCGGGCGTAGTCGGCCCCGGCCTCGAAGTCCATCTCCTGCTCCATGTCGTCGGACGGATGGTGATAGCGGGTCACCATCCAGTCTCTCAGGATCTTCTCCCCGTCCACCTTGGGATTGCCGGTATCGGTCCCGACGAAGGCGTAGACAGCTGGTATGCCCTGGCGGACGAAGGAATACTGATCGCTTCGGATGAAGATCACTTCCTCCGGCATGAAGTCCGGGCTCAACTTCAGATCCAGCATGTCCGCGGCCCGGGTGACCGGCTTGAGGAGCGTCGAATGGTCGGCGCCGAAAGCCACGATGTCCCGCAGGGGATGGAACATGAGAACTCCGTCCATGTTCACGTTCGCGACGAGCTCGCCTTCGAACGATGGATGCCGAGCGAAGAAGTCGGATCCCAGGAGTCCGTTCTCCTCCGCGGTGACCGCGACGAATACGAGAGAGCGATCGGGTCGGGTCGGAAGCTCCCCGAACGCGCGGGCGACGGCAAGGAGCGTCGCGACACCCGAGGCGTTGTCGTAGGCGCCGTTGTAGATGTCGTCGCCGTCGCCGTTCCCCTCCGTGGCCTTCCTCCCTACGTGATCGAGATGCGACGAAAAGACCACGTGCTCTCCTGCCTTCTCCGGGCTGCCGCCCTCGAGCCGTGCAACCACGTTCTCGCTCCCGAAGTCGAAGACGACGCTCCGGCTTCTCACGATCGCCTCACGCGCCAGGTCGAAGCGAGGGGGGCCGGCCTCGTCCGTCAATCGCTCGAAGATCGTCTCGAGCGAGGAGGGACTTTCCCCGAAGAGACTTCGCGCCGCCTCGGGGCCGAGCATCCCGACAACCGCGAGCCCGCTCGCCGCGGAATGGGGCCGTCCGTTCGCTGGATCGATCCAGGTCATCGCCGGGGCGGACAGGAATCGACGCGTGACCGCCCAGGGCCGCCGCGCCTCGTCGGTGGGAGTCTGGATGAACAGGATTCCCACGGCGCCTTTCTCGATGGCGGTGGAAGCTCTGTTCTCGCGCGAGGAGTAGAACGCGCGCTCGGTCGAGCCGAACGACTCGGGCGCGCCCGAGAGAACGAGCAGGATCTTGCCCGAGGCGTCGATGTCCAAGAAATCGTCGTATCCGAGCTCCGGCGCCGAGATTCCGTAGCCGGCGAAGACCAGGGAGGCCCGGGTCTCCCGGTCCCCGGCTTCGAACGCCGGAACGAGGACATAGTCCTCTCCGAACCGCAGCGCGGTCGAGACCCCGTTCGGGCCGACGATGGCAATCGAGCAGCCGCTCTCGTCGAGGGACGCCCGCCGCAAGGGGACGGTTTGATAGTAGGTGCCGTCGTCACCCGCCGGAGCGAGACCCATGGACTCGAACTGGGCCCGGACGTATCGCGCGGCGAGGAGGTATCCGCGCGTGCCGGAGTCCCGCCCCTCGAGGAGGTCGTCCGCGAGAAAGCCCATGTGGGCCCGAATCTCTTCAGGACCGATGCTCTCGAGGACCGAATCGAGCTTCTCCGGCCGCGGCGCCCTCCGCTCGCAACCCAGGCAGAGCGCGAGAGCGCTCAGAAAGAGGTAGGATCGCGTCATCTCGTCGGCCTCCCGGCCGGCGATTATACGCGAGGGGGAGGAGACTCATGGACGCCGGCCTTACGGATCGAATTTTTCTCGTCACCGGAGCCTCGGGGGGCATCGGCGTCGAGACCGCGCGCGCCTTCGCCGCCGAGGGGGCATCGCTCATCCTGCACTACCAGAGGAACCGGGCGGGCGCGGAGTCGCTCGCGAAGGAGCTCGGAGTTCCTTCGATGGTGTTGCAGGCGGACGTCGGCTCGGAAGCCGACGTCGACAGGATGTACGCCGACGCGCTGTCGTTTTTTCCGCGAATCGACGGAATCGTGGTGAACGCGGGGATCTGGATCGCGGACGAGGTTCCCGTCCACCGTATGACGCTCGCTCAGTGGCAGAAGACCATGGAGACCGACCTCACGGGAGCCTTCCTCACCTGTCGAGGATTTCTCCGGCATATCGCGGACGCGCCGCGGGAAGAGGCCTCGATCGTCTTCGTCGCCTCGACCGCCGCCCTCTTCGGGGAGGAGAACCACGCCGACTACTCGTCGGCGAAAGCGGCGATGGCCTACGGAATGACGCGCAGCCTGAAGAACGAGATCGTGCGCCTCGCCCCTCGCGGCCGCGTCAACTGCGTCTGCCCTGGATGGGTCATGACTCCCATGGCGGCACAGTCCATGGCCGACCCCTCCGCGGTGAATCGGGTGACGGCGACGATGGCCCTCCAGAAGATAGCGACTCCGGAGGACGTGGCGAGGTCCATCGTGTTCCTGTCCTCCTCTCGTCTGGCCGGCCACCTCAGCGGGACGATTCTCCCGCTCGCGGGCGGAATGGAAGGCCGCTGGCTCCACCGGGATTGATCGATTGACGTCGTCGGCTCGACTGACCCGCCGCTTCTACCGCCGCGACCCGGTAACCCTCGCGAAGGCCCTTCTCGGGCAAATCCTCGTGAGAAGGCTGGAAGACGGCCGGGAGCTCGCGGGCAAGATCGTGGAGGTCGAGGCCTACCTCGGGGTCGAGGACCGAGCCGCCCATAGCTTCGGGGGCCGCCGCACCGCACGAAACGCCTCGATGTGGGGCGAGGCCGGCCACGCCTATGTCTACTTCACCTACGGGATGCACTGGTGCGTAAACGTGGTCGCCGACCGGGAGGAGGTCCCGACGGCCTGTCTGATTCGCGCCCTGGAGCCCCTCGTGGGGGTGGAGGAAATGAGAAAAAGGAGGGGTCGCGAGAGTGAGGTCGAGCTCTGCTCGGGCCCGGCGAAGTTGACGCAGGCGCTCGGAATCGACCGTGCGCTCGACGGTGTGGACCTGGTGGAGGGTGGCGAGCTCTATATCGTTCGGGGCCCGCGAGCCCGACGGCTCATCCGGCGGTCTCCCCGAATCGGCGTAGCTTATGCGAAGGAGTGGGCGAGGAAACCACTGAGGTTCTACTTCGAGGGTAGCCCGCACGTGAGCGGCTGGAAAAAGTTCGAGGGCGCCGTTCCCCCCAAGAAACGGCGCCCTCTTTCGCGCGGAGAGAAATCTAAAGCTTAGCTGCGGCGACGATAGGCCGCCAGGCTACCCAGTCCCAGGAGCAGGAGCAGCGCGCTCCCGGGCTCCGGAACACTAACCTGCTGGTTCGATACGTCCGCCTGGTCGATGTCGGCATCGAAGGCATTCGGTCCGGGAGTGCTCGTGAAGGTGACATCCCCGGCAGCCGCGATCTCGGTGTTGCCGTACGAGAAGGGCAGAAAGGGCACGCCGAAGAAGTAATCCACGATGTTCGGGTGTTTTTCATCGGGGCCGACGCCACTGAAGAACCACTGTTGCCCTAACAGTTCAAAATGGGCTTCGTCCATGGTGCCCACGAGAAGAGTTTCGGGAACGCCGGTCGGAGTCTCACAGAAGCCGTCGGCGTCACCGTCAATGAAACCGATGCACAACGCCTGGACCGCCCCGGTAATCCTGAAGAACGAACCCCCCCCAAACCACTGATACTCTTGTGCCACCTGCGTGGCGGTGGAGCCCGTCTGGAACTCCAGAATGCAACCCTGACACGTCACGGAGCCGAGAGGGTTGAAAGGGGTTTCCGAATTCCCGGATATGTTCGTGATCAAGATCGGAGTGGACGTGTAGGCGGGATTGACGGCCCCGCCATCAAACGAGATCACACCAACTCCCGCGCCACCGTCGTCAAACGTAATGGTCGGGACGCTTTCGGCCTTTGCGGCGAACAGAGCCACGGACGCGCCGACGACGAAAGTGGCTTTGAATTTACTTAAGCTGAGCATTTTAGATATCCTCCAAGTGGTTCCGACCCTCCATTCTGCAACCCCTGTGCCACTGGCATCGAACCCTCGAATGATACTTGTAAGTCGGTGCACAGAAGCAGCTTATGTCGGTTATCCCGGCTCCACGGTCTTTGAAGAGGACTCGGAGATAGGCGATGATTTGTAATGAAAGTCGACACCCCTACTCGGTGGGAAGCCTTATGCTGTTGACGAAACGCCACTAACCGTCTCGGGGAGGAGTGTCAGGTAGTCCTACATGTACCCCAGGAGCCTGGAAATTGGGAAAACGGGGGTTGGGTTGGGGAAAGTCTTATCGAAGGTCGACGCTGAAGCGGATGCGGGTATCACCCTCGAGAGCGAAGACGACGGAGCGGTCATCGAGGGAGACGGGTCGTCCCGACTCGACCCTGAGGGAGCCTGGGACGATGCGGTCCGTACCGCGGAAGTCGAAACGCCAGAGGCCATGCCCCACCGTTCCCGGCTCCAGGTAGGCTTCGAAACGATTCGTTCCCGGCTCTGCCGAAACCCGGTGGACGACGGGCCCACCGGTTCCAACCTGTTGGACCTGCGCATCGTTCACGATGACGAAGCCAGAGACAGGACGTCGCGGTCGTTCCAGGGTCAATTCGGTCTGGTAGCTGACGGCACGCATCCCCGAGTCGTCGCCGGCACTGAGCAAAACGCCCGTCGATGCGCTGGCTGCATTGTTGCTCGGGACGGGATCGGCCTCCCGGCCGAAGGCGTTGACTCGATTCACCAGGGGGCCGGGCTGGGCGGTTGCGTATACGACATCGACGATAAGAGTGGCGACACCGCCATTCGCGATCGTTCCCAATGAGCAGGAAAGAGTCGTGCTGCCTCCGCAGGAGGGATTCGTGCCAATCAGACGCACGCCACTCGGAAGGGTATCCGACGCCACCACGGCGGTTGCGGTCGCAGGACCGCGATTGGTTACGCGAATCGTGTATCGAATCGGCTGATTGATCCGGACCGACGCCGGGCTCCCGCTCTTGGTAACGACTAGATCCGCGCCTGACACGCTCGTCGTGGGCCGCGTCGTTGTGCTGGGGGCCGAAGTCGTGGTCGATGGCGCGCTGGTCGTCGTGGTGCTGCCGGCGGACGTCGTCGTAGAAGGTGCGCTGGTTGTCGTGGAGGTACCCACGGACGTCGTCGTCGATGGCCTCGTGGTCGTCGAGGGCGTGCTCGTGGTCGTGGAAGTGCCCACGGACGTCGTTGTGGATGATGAGCTGGGGACCGAAGTGGTTGTCGAGCTACCGACGACGGTGGTGGTGCTGCTGCTGGTTCCGACACTCGTCGTGGTCGAGCTTCCCACGACGGAAGTCGTCGTCGAGCTGCCGATGACGGTCGTCGTCGAGCTGCCGAAAACCGTAGTCGTGGAGCCGAAAACTGTAGTCGTCGAGCCCCCGATGACCGTCGTCGTCGAGCCTCCTCCAACGACCGTCGTGGTGCTGAAGATCGTGGACGTGCTACCCCCGCCGGTGGTCGTCGTCGTCGACGACGTGACACCACCGATTGCCGTGGAGGTCGACGAGGGCGGATTGGACGTCGTGATTCCGCCTATGGGGCTCGACGTCGTGGGGTCCGACCCGCCGCCTCCGGACAACAGGAGGGCTGCTCCGGCGCCGCCGCCGATGCCGGCGATGATGCCGACGGTCTTCCCGCTGAATCCCCCGCCGCCCGCCCCGCCCTCGGAGCCGGTAACGCTCATGAACCGCGAGATCCCCTCCGACTGGAATCCCGGGGGCATCTGCGGAACGCCGCTACGGGTGGCGCCGATGGTGATATCGGGATTCTCGCCCGTGTAGTAGGCGGTCTCGGGGTCGCGTTCCTTGCACTCCGCTCCCGACGCTACGGGGACGTTGCGTTCCTCGCTTCGAAAGGCGGTGTAGCTCAAGGTGACGAGCTCGATGTAGTAGGTGACTCCCGCGGTGCTGGAGTCGGCTTTCGGGGCGATGGCGCGCCCCCGACCCTGGCCCAGGGTGAGCTCGACGTAGTAGTAGTCCGGATGGTCGGCGGAGCGGAAGTAGAACTTGACGGTCTGGATGTCCTCGGGAGGCACGAACGAGGACTGGATCATCAGAAACTCGTCGACGGGCCAGCACTCGATCGGATCGTGGACGATCTCGACCTCGCCCTGGGCTCCGAACGCGAGCCCGCTCCAGACGAGCATCAATGCTGAAAACCAGCGGCACCGCTTCAACCTACACGCCTCCACTTGGGGGGAAACCACATCGTCGCACCACGGGTGCACGTTTGTCAACGTGTCCGGGGGGTAGTTCAGCCGCGGTCTTTGAGGACCCGCTGTGCGGCGTTCGACCCGCAGGCGCCGGTGATGCCGCCGCCGGGATGAGTCGCCGCACCCGCGAGGTAGAGGCCCGCGAGGGGAGTCTCGTAGCGGGACCAACCCGGGACGGGGCGCATGAAGAACATCTGGTCGAGCGCCATCTCGCCCTGGTGCCAGTTGCCTTCGGGAAGACCCAGCTCGCGCTCGTAATCCGCGGGGGTCCAGAGATGTTGGTGGAGGATCGATCCCTTCACGTTCGGCGCGTACTCCGAGATCCGATCCAGGATCGCCGAGGTCAGGGCGTCTTTCGAGCTCGTCCAGCTCCCCTCGCGCAGACGGTACGGAGCGAATTGGGCGGTGACGCTCACGACGTGTTTCCCCTCGGGGGCGAGTCCGCGGTCGACCAGTGAGGGAATGACGATGGTGAGAAGGGGTCTCTCCGAGAACTTGCCGTACTTCGCGGCGTCGTAGGCGCGCTCGTAGTCGTCGAGGCTCTCGCCAATCTGGATGAGGGCGCGGTGATGTTCCGCCGCCTGCTTTCCTGGCCGGCACCGGAAGTCGGGAAGCTCCGAGACGGCGAGGTTCAGCTTCGCGGTGACGCCGCGGTAGCGGATCTTGTCGATCTCGGACACGAAAGTCGGAGGAAGGTCCGTCGGGCTTCCGATCTCGCGGAACGTGGTCCGCGGAGCGAGCCCCGACAGAACCACGGAAGCGCGGATGGACTCGCCGCTTTCGAGGGCGACCCCGACGGCGCGCCCGTCCTCGACGAGGAGCCGGGAGACCCGGGCGCCGGTGCGAATCGCGCCGCCGCGCGCCTGGAAGGATTTCGCGAGAGCCTGGGTCACGCCGCCCGAGCCCCCGCGCGCGATCTTCCGAGGGGACAGGTTCTGGTACAGATAGAGAGCGGACGTTCCCGACGACTTCGCCCCGAGGCAGACGCCCTCGAGAGCGCCCGCGGCGACCGCGGCTTTCACCAGAGGATGCTCGAACCACTCGTTGAGGAAGTCCTCGAGCCCCATCGGGAGGATCCTCAGGAGCTCATGCATCGGCCGGGCGCCCAGCTGCCGGAAGCCCCAGCCGAGACGCAGAAGGTCGAGGAGGTCAGTGCCGGTCTCGATCGAAGGCTGCGGCGCCGGCTTCGAGAAAAGCGGCTTCAGAAACCCCGAGATCTTCTCGACCAACTCGACGAACCGGGGGTAAGCCTCGGCATCCTTCGCGGAATACTTCCGGATCTCGGAAGCGCTCTTTCCCGCGTCTCGATGAAGAAGAAGGCCCGACCCCTCGCGGGAGGGCGCGAACACGAAGGGATCGAGTGCGAGGAGCTCGAGGCCCTGCCGCTCGAGCTCGAGGTCCGCAATCACCGAAGGCAGCAGAAGCCCGCAGTTGTCGGGTCCGACCGAGGCGCGAAATCCCGGCGCGAACTCCTCCGTCGAGGCGAGGCCCCCGACGACGTTCCTCTTTTCCAGCACGAGGACTTTCATCCCCGCGCGAGCGAGATAGCCCGCGGCCGTGAGTCCGTTCGCGCCCGAACCGACGACGATGGCGTCGGTCATGAAGCGTCCTTCAGCATTTCGAGGGCGGCGAGCTTTCCCGGGGCGCCCATGACACCGCCACCCGGGTGGGCGCCGGAGCCAGCGAGGTAGAGCCTGTCGATGGGGGTGCGGAACTGGGCCCAGCCGGCGACGGGTCGCAGGAAGAAGAGCTGATCGAGGCTGAGCTCGCCGTGGAAGATGTTCCCTTCGGTGAGACCGATCCTCTGCTCCATGTCCCATGGCGAGAGCACCTGACGGCCGATGATGGCCTTCTTCAGGTTGGGCGCGTACTGCGAAAGCGTGTCGACGACGGCGTCTCCGAACGCCTCGCGCTTCTGCTCCCAGGTAGTCCCCGGCTTCAGCTTGTACGGAGCGTACTGCACGAAGATGGACATCACGTGCTTTCCCGGAGGGGCCAGGGAAGGATCGATCAGCGTCGGGATCATGACGTCCATGTAGGGCCGGCTCGAGAAGTCGCCATACTTGGCTTCGTCGTAGGCGCGCTCGATGTAGTCCATGCTCGGGCTGATCGAGATCGCGCCTCTCAGGTGAGGCCCCTCTCCGGGAAGGCAAGTGAAGTTTGGAAGCTCGGAGACCGCCAGGTTCACCTTACCCGACGAGCCGCGGATCTTGAAGCGCTTTACGTCGGTGACGAACTCCGCGGGAAGGTCTTTCTCCTCCACCAGCTTGAGAAACGTTCTCTTGGGGTCGGCGGTCGAGGCGACCTGGTCGGCCTCGATCTCTTCGCCGCTCTCGAGAACGACCCCTGTGGCGCGGCCGTTCCGGGTGAGGACACGGGCCACGCCGGCGCTCGTCCGTACCTCCGCTCCCAGGCTCCGCGCGGACGAGGCGATGGCATCGGCCACCGACCCCATCCCTCCCTTGGCGAACCCCCAGGAGCGCGAGACGCCGTCGATCTCCCCCATGTAGTGATGGAGGAGAACGTAGGCCGAGCCGGGAGAGCGAGGGGAGAGAAACGTTCCGATGATGCCGCTCGCCGACATCGTCGCTTTCAGAAAATCGCACTCGAACCAGCGGTCGAGATAGTCGGCGGCGGACGAGGTCATGAGGCGCGCGAGATCGTAGAACTTTCGGTCGCCCAGGCTCTTGACGTGCTTCGCGAGCTGATTGAATCCCGCGAGATCGGAGGGACGGAGAGAGGTCGGCTCCGGAGGCCGCATCATCAGGAGCTCTCGCACCGCCCGCGCCATGTGGTGCATGTGGAGCCCGAAACGGCCGTAGTTGTCGGCATCTTTTCGGGAGAAGCGCGCGATCTCCATGCGCGTCTTCTCGGAGTCGTGCCAGCGGGCGAGGTAGCGACCGTCGGGAAGCGGAGTGAACGTTCCGTCGAGCGACAGGAGCTGCAAGCCGTGCTTCGCCAGCTCGAGCTCTTCGATGATCTCCGGGCGCAGCAGACTCACCACGTACGAGAAGACCGTGAACTTGAACCCGGGGACGATTTCCTCGGTCACGGTCGCGCCGCCTACGAGCTCGCGTTTTTCGAGGACGACGACTTTCTTCCCCGCCCGCGCCAGATACGCCGCGGCGATGAGACCATTGTGGCCCGCACCGACTACGATGCAGTCGTACTTGCCCATATGGTGAGACATCATATTGCATTGTGGACAGAAAGCAAAGTAGACTGATTCGATCCGTGGAGGTTTGTCCAGATGGCCGTCGGCACCCCATTTCATTCGAGAACCGAGCCCCTCTGTACCAGCCTGCGCTGGAAACAGTGGTCGGGGTACTTCGTCGCCGTCGCCTACGACGACTTCCACGACCCCGAGTACCACGCCATTCGCACCGGCGCCGGCCTCATCGACGTTTCTCCTCTTTATAAGTACGACATCCAGGGGCCGGACGCCGTCCGCCTCGTGGACCGCCTCATCACCCGCGACGCTTCGAAGTGCCAGGTCGGGCAGGTCCTCTACGCCGCCTGGTGCGACGAGGGCGGGAAGGTCATCCAGGATGGCTGTTTCCAGAGGCTTTCGAAGGATCACTTCCGCGCCAGCGCGGCCGATCAATCCCTCGTGTGGTTCCGGCTCAACGCCGAAGGGATGGACGTCCAGATCGAAGACGTTTCGGAGAAGTACGCCGCTCTCGCTCTCCAGGGTCCGCGCTCGCGAGAAGTCCTGGAGAGAATCTGGAGCAAGGACCTTTCGAAGCTGGGCTTCTTCCGGCTGGGCACGACCGAGCTCTCGGGCGTTCCCGCGGTCGTGACCCGGACGGGATACACCGGCGACCTGGGCTACGAGATCTGGGCGGAGGCCACCCACGCGGAGAAGCTCTGGGACGCGGTCGTCGTCGCGGGCGAAGGCCTCGGTCTCGAGCCCGCGGGAATCGTCGCACTCGACCGCGCGCGGCTCGAAGCGGGCTTCCCGCTCATCGATGTCGACTTCTGGAACGCGGAGAAGGTCTTCGTCGAGAGCCAGAAATCGTCCCCCTACGAGATCAACATGGGCTGGGCGGTGAATCTCAAGAAGCCGCACTTCGTCGGAAAGCCCGCCCTGGTCGCGGAGCAGAAGAAGGGCACCGAGCGCTTCCTCGTGGGGATCGAGGTGACGTTCCGCGAGATCGAGCGGCTCTACACTCTCGAATCCCTCGCGCCTCAGCTCACGAACGAGGTCTCGCGCGTGGGAGTTCCCGTCTACTCCGGCGGCCGCCAGGTGGGGAAGGCTACGTCGAGCGGGTGGTCGACTCTCCTGAAGAAATTCATCGCCCTCGCGACCGTCGATCGCGGATACGAGGCCCCGGGAACTCCTCTCGATCTGGAGTTCACCGTCGAGTACGTGAGAAGGCGCGCCCACGCTCACGTCGCCGCCCTTCCGTTCTTCGACCCGGAGCGAAAGCGGAGCGTTCCTTGAGAGCACGGATGGAAATCCTCGAGCCCGCCCTGGTCTCGAGGATCGTGGACGAGGCGCTCTCGGTCCTGGAAAAAACCGGGGTCCTCGTCGAGAACCCGCACGCGTTCGCGCGGCTCGTCGACGTCGGCTTCGAGGGAAACGAGGAGACCCACCGAATCACCTTTCCACGAAAGGCGCTCGAGGAAGCTCTCGCCTCGGCGCCGTCGTCGCTGACGCTCCACGATCGGGACGGGAATGCCGCGGCCACGCTCGAAGGGGACAACGTCCACTTCGTGCCGGCCTCCTCGGCGCTCCGGATCCTGGACCGCAAGACGCAGGAGATCCGCGAAGGGGACTCGAGGGATTTCGTCGACTACGTGAAGATCGCGGACGGACTCAAGAACATCTCGTACCTCTCGACCGCGTTCATTCCCCGGGACATTCCCCAGGACATCGCCGACGCCTGGCGTCTCTACATGGTGCTCTCGTTCTCGAAGCGGCCCATCGTCTCCGGCGCTTTCACCCATTTCGGCGTTCCCCGGATGGGCGAGATCATGAGCTACTTTCGCGAGGGCAGGGAAGACCTGGTGAAGAGACCGATGTCGATCTTCACCTGCTGCCCCAACACCCCTCTTCGATGGGGCGAGGATCCAATCAGCAACATCATCGACTGCGCGGAGTGGGGGATCCCGATCGAGATCGTGCCCGTGCTGCTCCTCGGGATGATCTCCCCTTCGACCACCGTGGGAGCGCTGGTGCTCCATACCGCGGAAGTCGTGAGCGGTCTCGCCATCGCCCAGAAGATCCGTCCGGGGACCCCCGTTCTCTTCGGAGGCGCTCCCGCGAGCTTTCACATGCGGCTCATGACGAACCCCATGACCGCGGTCGAAGCGCTCCAGGTCTACTGCGGCTACGCCCAGGTGGCGAAGTACCTGAAGCTTCCCTGCCAGGCGTACATGGCGCTCTCGGACTCCAAGTTCAACGACCCCCAGGCGGGCTTCGAATCGGGAACGGGGGCGTTCCTCGCGGCGCTCGCGGGAATCAACTCGGTTTCGGGTCCGGGGATGCTCGACTACGTGAACTGCTTCAGCCTCGAGAAGCTCACGTTCGACGACGAGATAGTGGCCCACGCGAAGCGGTTCGTGAGGCCGGTCGAGGTCCGGGACGATCTCCCCACCCAGCCTCTCATCGACGAGCTCGTACGCGACAAGCACCTGATGATGTCCGAGCACACCCTCGAGCACTGGCCCGAGGAGCTCTATCTCCCGGGCCCGATGGTCGACCGCACGAACTGGGATCAGTGGAAGGGAGAGGGCGAGAAGACGTTCCGCGATCGCGCGGCCGACGTCATCGCCGAGTGTCTCGAAAACTACGAGGTGGAGCCTCTCGAAGACAAGCTCCACTCCGAGATCCGCGACATGTTCCGGCGGACGGCGGACGACAAGAACGTTCAGCTGCCCGCCTTCGAGTAAAACGACATGACGGACTACGCGTTGATGAATCAACTCCTCTACGAGGGGAAACACAAGGAAGTCAAAGCCATGACGGAGGAGGCCCTCGCCTCCGGCCTCGACGTCGACGAAGTCCTGGAAGACGGCCTGATCGCCGGAATGCGGGTCGTGGGCGAGGACTTCAAGCACAACCGCATCTTCGTGCCGGAGGTGCTCCTCGCCGCCCGGGCGATGAAAGCGGGAATGGCGGTTCTCCGGCCGCTTCTGACCGCGCGCAAGGATGCGGGAAGCCAGGGTACGGTCGTCATGGGAACGGTGAAGGGGGACCTTCACGACATCGGAAAGAACCTCGTGGGGATGATGGCGGAAGGCGCCGGGTTCACCATCGTGGACCTCGGAACCGACACCAGCGCCGACGAGTTCATCCGCGCCGTCACCGACAACGACGCGGCGATCCTGGGAATGAGCGCCCTTCTCACGACGACGATGATCTACATGAAGACCGTGGTCGACACCGTGCGCGGCAAGGGCCTGGACGTGAGGATCGCCGTCGGCGGCGCTCCCGTGACCCAGCAGTTCTGCAACGACATCGGAGCCGACGGCTATGCCGCCGACGCCGCGAGCGCCGTCGAGCTCTTCAAGAAGCTCGTCGCTGCCCGAAAGGAAGCCCGGGCAGCCGTCGGGTAAACCATGTCTCGTCTTTTCGTCGACCACCGAGAGGCCCCCGTCGCCGCGGGCGCGACGCTCTTCGACTGCGCGGAGGCGATCGGGATCCAGGTGCCCACCTCCTGCGTGAAGCAGGGCAAATGCCGGGAGTGTCTTCTCGAGGTCGAGGAAGGAGGCGAGCTTCTCACGGAGAGGACGCCCGAGGAGGATCACCTCGACGGCAGATTTCGGCTCGCTTGCCGCACACGCATAGTGGGCGAGGGCATCGTCCGCTGCCACACGATGCGGCGGGGATCGATGAGGGTCGTCGACGACGCGAACGATTTACCCGAGGTCGAGCTTCGGCTGGACCCCCGGGTCGCCCGCGGCTACGGGATCGCGCTCGACCTCGGCACCACCACGGTCGCGATGCGCCTCTACAATCTCGAGACCGGCGCTCTCGTCGCCAGCCAATCGTTCGAGAACCCGCAGCGCTTCGGGGGCTCCGACATCATGGCGCGCATCCACTACGACACCCATCACAAGGGCAGGCTCCTTCAAAGGACTCTCCTGGGCTACCTGGAGCACGCCATCGAGAGGTTTCCGGTCCCGCCCGAGGCCATCGTGGAGATGGCCGTGGCCGCGAACACCACGATGCGGGATCTCTTCTTCGGCCTCGACGTGCACTCGATCGGGCAGAAGCCCTACCGCTCCTCGACCGAGCACGATCTGAGAGCCGGGAAGAGAAGCACGACCGCCGTCGCGACCGAAGCGAAGCGGCTCCGGCTTCCCATCCACCCCGAGGCGCGGGTCTACGGCCTTCCTCTTCTCGGAAGCCACGTGGGAGCGGATGCCTCCGCTTGCCTTCTCGCGACCGGTCTCGCCGAGCGGGAGGACGTCTCGGTCGTCATGGACATCGGGACCAACACCGAGCTCATCGTGGGGAATCGCGACCGGATCGTCGCCGCCTCCTGCCCCGCCGGCCCGGCGTTCGAAGGGGGCGGTG